>Ga0182739_1005296_pt1 | contig 10259 bp, 13 predicted proteins | sample eDN5th30CBELigBY_FD_128873 | JGI IMG/M metagenome (GOLD analysis project Ga0182739, IMG submission 128873) | Enriched backyard soil microbial communities from Emeryville, California, USA - eDNA 5th pass 30_C BE-Lig BY (version 2) (version 2) | ecosystem: Environmental > Terrestrial > Soil >...
CGGCCGCGCGGCACCATCGGGTCGTTGCGGCACGGGATGCCGCCGGCGCCCGCGCGCAGGACCTCATCGGTCGCCACGCGGCAGCCGTCGATGTTCAGCGCGCCCGTGCCGTGGGCCAGGACGTTCTCGGCCACCGTGCCGGCGAGCGGGCGGCGCGCCACGCAGATCGGCTCCCAGGCCGGCTTGAGCGCCGTGCCCCAGCCAGCCCAGCGCGCGGCGTCTTCACCCTCCAGGTCGTGCTCGGCGATGTTGCGCGACTTCGGGAAGCCCGAACCGTACAGCCAGCCGATCTGATCGCGGATCTCGAAGCCCGCGTCCTCGATCGCGACGACCATGCGGTGGTAGGTGCGCGTGCCGCTGAACGCCAGCAGGTGGCCGCCGGGCTTGAGCACGCGCAGGGCCTCGGCCCATAGCTCGACGCTGAAGGCCACATCGCCGCCATCCCACTTCATGCCCATGAAGCCGGTGCCGATGCGGGCGCGGCCGTAGGGCGTCTCCAGGTCCACGCTGGCCTGGCCGCATCCGCCCTTCTTGCCCGTGGTCAGGTGGTAGGGAGGGTCTGTCACGATCGCGTCGACGCTGGCATCGGCCATGCCGCGCATGACCTCCAGGCAGTCGCCGTGGTGCAGGGTGAAAGTCGTCATGTCGAACAGGGGACAGTCACGACGCCTGGCGCGCGACCTCCCGATAGAAGTTGATCAAATTTGATTATCGCACGATTTCCGGTTGCCGCGTCTACAGCGGGCCGCGAGCCAGGCATGCCAGGCCGATCCTGTAGGCGGAAACCAACGCCGTCAGCACGCCGGCGCCCAGCGCCACGACAGCGGCGAGCGCCGCGCGCTCGATGTTGCGCGGGCTCATCGCGCCACCTGGGCCATCAGGCCCGCGAACGGGTTGCCTGGGTCGCGCTTGGCGGCCTTGAGCACCGGGCGCGTGACGGCGGCGGCCTCGCGGTTGCGCTTGTGGCGCGCGCGGTCGCGGACCTTCTTGTCCTCGGCGGTCTTCTTGGGCGGCTTGCCATGGTCGCGTCCGGGCCCGAAGCGGTAGACCGGCGTGACGCGGCCGCCTTGCGGGCCGGGATGACGCCAGGGCGCCAGGTGGATCAGCTTGAGCTCGTTCAGCCGCGTCAGGCGGCGGTGGACGGTGCGGATCGGCATTTCGAGGAACGCGGCCAGCTCGGGCACGGTCATCGGCCCGGCGGTGCGCAGGGCTTCGAGGATGGCCGGAGACGACCGGTCGTTGCGGTGGAAGGTGGTCATTTCAGGGGATGGTGCGCCCGCCTAGCGCCCGCTGTCCCGCGCAGAGGCGGGAAAATCCGGGAACGTCAGGGGCTTGGCGGGGCGCGTGAGGTGATTGTTGATTTGGTGAGGGGTCAGGAGGACACGCCCCAATGCGCGGCCCACGCCGGATTGTCGGCATAGAACTGTGCCCGCGAGCGCGCGTCGAGCGCAGATAGCTGGCGCCGCAGCAACCGAACCCGCTCGTAGGCAGCACGATAGCCATGGTCCAGGCAGGACGGCAGCGACGAGCGCGCCGCCTCCAGCGCCGCCTCGACCGGTTCGGCTTCGGCCTCGATGGCAAGTAGGGCGGGCGAGTGCACGACAGCGGGCGAGGCGTTGTACTTGTCGAAGTGGGATCCGGGCTGCGGCGTCACGGTTGCACCTCCACGGTGTCGCCGAACTTCGACGCCACGAAGGCGCGCATGGCGGCGACCAGGGGCGTTGCTGCTTGCTCGCGAACAAGGGTCATGCCCGGAAGGCTTTTGATCGCTTCCCAGCCTTCAGGCGTCGGCATCAGAACGATGCGCTCGCGCTCGATGATCGGACCGCCGTCGGACCAGCGCTCACTCGGATAGATGTCGCCGGTCGTTGCCCGGAACGGAACGCCGTCGGGGAAGATCAAGCAATCTTGCTCGGGCCGCCCGTCTTTGACCATCTGGTAGGGGCCACGGTAGGCGCCCAGCGCCCGCACCACCCAGGTGTCCAGCTCGGCGCCCTCCAGCTCGGCCACGCGCTTGCGGTCAGTCATGGCTGCCGCCCTCCTTCTGGACCACGGGCAGCTCGCGCCAGTCGCCGTCCTCGGGTTTGCCGAAGCTCAGGCCGGGTATGTAGGCCAGTTCTTGGGTATAGCGGTCTTCACGTTGGCCGGCCCGGATCCACTTCATCGGCCAGCAGGTTTCGCCGAACTCGGCCTTCCCGACGATCCGGTAGAGCATCGGCGTGCCGTCGTCGTGCTTGCCTTCCGGGTACTCCAGGCTGTCGCCCTTGTAGATGAAGAAGCAGCGGCCGCCGATCTGGACGCCCAGCTCGCCGAGGTCGTTGACGATCCACTTGACGTCATCCGGGCCCACGGTGGGCGCGACCGCTGCCGTGCGCCCCAGCTCGAACGCCTCCTGCAGCGCGGCCTGGAGCCACTCGCGCCATTCGACGTCGCCGACCGCCGGCTCGCCCTCGTAGACAATGCGCTCGAACGGCGTGAGCGCATCGACGCCTTCGAGCTCGACCTTGTCGCGCACGTCGTTGTACGCGGGCAGCGGCGGCATCTGCGGGGCGCTCATGCCAGTTGCTCCAGGCGCGCCAGGACGGTGTCGAGCGAGCTGTCGGCGAACTTGATGGCACCCTCGATCTTGACGTCGGAATCAGCGCAGGACGCCGCCACGATCGACAGCCAGACGTGCTGGCGGATGTTCAGGCCGGGCGCGTCGACGGCGGCAATGTCGCCCACGCGGACCTGCTGCGGGTAGGCCGGGCGCTGGCCGAAGGGGATCGGTTTGGTGTTGTCGGGCATATCCTTCCTCGTGCCCTTTCCGGGCGTTGTTGTTGCCGGGGCATTCCCCGGAGGGGGCGGGACGGCCAGGCTTCATCGCGCTGCCCAACCATCCCCACGCATCGCGCTGCGTTCACCGGTCACGTCTCCGGCGCGGAGTTCCACCGCCGTGTCCATTCCGCTTTCGCGGTCCTACTCGCTGCACCGTACAGGACAGGGAGGCGACCTCCCGCCAGCACAGCATCCGCTTTCGTTCCCAGGCCATAGGCCGCTGGGCGTTTGCGGGCTCCGGCCCCCGCTCGCCGGCTTGTGTACCGGGACCTTCCTCTTTGGTGGCGCTTACTGGCTAGGCGCTACTGCCGGCTCGTGCACGGCCGACGGCCATCATCGCGGTCATCCACCACCAGGAAGCCGCCGAGCGCCAGCATGAGCCGGTGTCGCGGTGCGGTCGGCCTTCGCAGGTTCGCTACTGGCCGGGTCTGCCGTCTATCGACGGCTTCCTGGTGACCCCGGGCTCTTACCCGGCCCGGGTTAGGGTCTCCCGCTGAACGCGCAAACAGGCGGGGCCTTGGTTGTTGCTCGGCGCGTTTGCCATCATCGAAGCGGGCCGGGCTTGATACCGGCTGTGTGGACGATAGGCGCGTAGCGTCGCCTCGTTTTACGTCTTGCCCAGCGCCGTACAGGGCGGTGTTTATCCGCTCTGGGCAGCTCCGGTCTTGCCCGCACCACCTGTAGTCTTGCCACAGGACACCGAACAAGTCCTCGTTCCACTGATTAGCGTGTCCTATCCACGCCGCCGCTTCGATGATGGCCCTGGGGCGAACCCCAGGACCTGCCGGGTTTCCACCGGTCTGCCCGCCTGGATTTCTCAGCGGTCTACCCCTCATGCCGAAGCTTCGGGCGAATTGGTTGATGGCTTACAGTTTCGGCTTCTCTGCCAGACCTAGCCGCGCCGAGCGCGGGGGACCGGTTTCATGTTTCAGGTGCCTCATGGGCTGCTGCCATCAAGGGCGGTGGCTCGTTCTCGTCGTGCCCTTCGGTTGCGCGCTGCGGCCACAGCAGCATCACAAACCACCGCCCTTGATGACCCCGCGCTACCGGCGCGGGACGGTACTGCTTAGTGCGGCAGGACGATGCGCGGCGCGTCTTCGGGCATGCCCGCCAGAGCCTCGCGCGCCTGGCGCTTGTCCCGCTGGTGCACGGCCTCGCGCATGGCGTAGCCAGCCATCGCCCAAATCTTGCGCACGGCGTCCGCGCGGGCGTTACGCGCGCCGACTTCGGCGACGAAGCGCTCGGGCACCAGGCAATGCGACTCGCCGATGACGACCTGGCCGTTCTCCAGCTTCAGGACGGCCACGACGGACTGCTTGGGCGCGACCTCGATGTATTGCTCGTCCACGATCAGGGACGCGATGAATTCCGGCGTGAGCTGCACGGTATCTCCGGTTGATGCGCCGGCGGGTGCCGGTGCTGCGATGGGATGAATACTACATCATTTTTGATGAACAAACGCATGCCGAGTGGACTATTTTGTAACAGCGGCGCCCGACGAGCGCCCGGCGCAGGCCCGGCAGCCGCGAAAGCAAGCCCCGCCAAGGGCTTAGGCGGCACCCGCAAGTGATTGCAAATCACACGCCCTGGTAAGTGTTGCCCCGGCGCATCACGTAATCGTGTTTCACACCTGCGTCCGGTCTTTACGCGAAGATTACGGATCGGTAATGGTGGCGTCAGGTTCGCCGCGCAGTCGCGCGCAGCAGACCGCCCGCCTCCGCTATCGGGTCCAACAATGGTCTTTAGTTCCTACCCGTTCATTTTCGGGTTCTTACCGGTCGTGCTCGCCCTAGTCTGGGGCGTGCGACTGTTCGCGCCGCCCATGGCGGCTGTCGGAGTTCTTGGCGCCGCCTCGGTCTGGTTCGCCGGGTATTGGGATTGGCACTACCTGCCGCTGCTGCTGGGCACGGTCGCCTTCAACTTCACTATGAGCTGGGTGATCCACACCCGGCGTCGGCGCCGCTGGCGCAAGCGCGCCATGATCGCCGGCGTCGCCGGCAACCTCGCCTGCCTGGGGTACTTCAAGTACGCGATGTTCGTGGTGGGCAGCCTCGAGGCGCTGCTGGGCACCCGATTCGGCATCGCCGCGATCATCCTGCCCATCGGCATCTCGTTCTACATCTTCACGCAGATCGCCTTCCTCGTGGACATCTGGCGCGAGCGCCGCGAGCCCTACGGCCCGCTGGAATACCTGCTGTTCGTGACGATCTTCCCGCACCTGATCGCGGGCCCGATCATCCACCACAAGGAGATGATCCCGCAGTTCCGCGCGCCGGGCTTCGGCCGCTTCGACATGGCCGCCGTGAACACCGGCATCGCCTACTTCGTGCTGGGCTTGGCCAAGAAGGTCCTGATCGCCGACAACCTCGCACCCGTGGCGGACGCGGTCTTTGCCGCCGCCGACCAGGGCCTCGTCGTTAGCACCATGGAGGCCTGGGCGGGCACGATCGCCTACACCCTGCAGCTTTTCTTCGACTTCTCGGGCTACGCCGACATGGCGATCGGCCTGGGCTTCATGATCGGCGTGCGCTTCCCGCAGAACTTCGACCGGCCCTACCGGGCGAACTCGATCGGCGACTTCTGGCGGCGCTGGCACATCACGCTGTCGCGGTTCCTGCGCGACTACCTCTACATCCCGCAGGGCGGCAACCGGTACGGCTTCGGCCTGGAGCTGCGCGCGCTGTTCGTGACCATGCTGCTGGGCGGCATCTGGCACGGCGCCGGCTGGACCTTCGTGATCTGGGGTGCCCTGCACGGCGCCTTCCTGGTGATCCAGCGCGTCTGGCAGCGCGTGAACGGCGGCAAGCCCCATGACGACGGCCGCCGCCCGCTGGGCTTCGGCTGGGCGCTCACCATGCTGTGCGTGATCCTCGCCTGGGTGCCGTTCCGCGCTACCACGGTGGGCGGCGCGCTGGGCATGTGGGACGCCATGATGCTGGGCAGCCCTGCCCTGCCCGATGCGTGGCGCTGGGCGATCGGCCCCGCTGCCGGCCTGCTGGACGGCTTCGGCGTGGACTTTGCCGGCTCGGCCTACATCCGCCTGCGCGACTGGACGACCTTCGGCCCGCTGCTGGTGATCGCTACGGCGCTGGCGCTGTTCCTGCCGCGCTCGGACGCCATGGCCGAGAGCCTGTTCGGCCTGCGCCGGATCCCCGCCAGCACCCGGCAGGCGATCACGTGCGGTGCGGTGGTGGGCGCCGTGTTCTTCGCCTCGGTCATCTACCTAAGCCAGCACCCGACCTTCCTCTACTTCCAGTTCTGACCCCGCTTTTTCGAGGATCCCCATGGAGCGCCATTTTCTGGCTGCCTGCGTGACTTCGGCCGCCTTGCTCGCGGGCACCATGCTCGCCGCCAACACCTACGTCGACCCCTACGCCCGCTGGGCGCCGCCCGGGAAGGAGGGCATGATCGTGGACGCCAACGGCTTTGACCGCACCCCGGCCTACACGCTCAACCGGCGGCTGTTCAAGGTGATCAGCTTCGAGCGCTGGATGGCCGAGAACGAGGACGGCCCGCCCTCCATCCTGATCGGCGACAGCACCGCCAACCAGATCAGGGCGCGCGAACTCACGGCGCTCACCAAGAAGCCCTGGTTCAGCCTGGCCTACGGTGGCGCCACGCTGGCCGAGAGCATCGACCTCGTCGACTACGTGATCAACCGCTACGACGTGAAGGAGATCGCCTGGGCGCTGCCCTTCAACCGGTTCATCTCGGGCGCGCCCAACGAGATGCCGCGCACCATCGAGATGGCGGATGCGCCGGTGCGGCACATGATGACGGTCGAGACCCTGCAGGCCTCCTACCTCGTGCTGCGCCAGAACTGGTTCGGCGTGGGCTTCGACGACCCCAAGCTCGACACGGGCGGCGAGGACGTCGTCACCTACCAGCTCAGCCGAGCCCAGGCCGAGATCGCGGGCCGCCCCTGGCCTGCCGACCTCGTGAAGCGCCTGGACGCCACGATCCGGCGGGCCGAGCGGCGCGGCATCGACGTGGTGATCTTCGCGCCACCCGTGCACCCGCGCACGCAGGCCATGTACGAGGCCGAGTTCCCGGGCCGCCTCCTGCGCTACCTGGACCTGCTGGGCGACCACAACGCCATCGACTTCAACGACCCCGAGCACTGCGCCGACTGGCCGGCCGAGCTGTTTGTGGACCCCTACCACCTGGGCGAGCAGTTCAAGCCCACGCTGGCGCGCGAGCTGGCGACCTCGATGTGACCGGACCGCCGGCGGTGGCTGCGGCCATTGCCGGCGCCCGTCTGCCGCGCTACCTTCCGATGAGAACGGAAGGGGAACATGGCCTGGATCAGCGGCGCCAGGATCGATGCCCTGGGCGAGCACCACCAAATCACGGCGCAATGCCAGACCTGCTGGCACACCTCGCCGGTGCCGCTGGCCACGGTCCTGGCCAAGCGGCGTCTGGCGCGGCGCGGCCTGCTGGCGGACCTGAACGGGCGCCTGCGCTGCACGCGCTGCCAGTCCACGGTGAACAACGTGTTCCTGGTGAGCATCCCGCAGGACGGCCGGCCGCGATAGAATGGCCGCAACAGCCCACGCGGAACGAAACGACCGCCAGCCGACGCGGCGAGGATCGCCCAGCCTTCTAGTCGCCGCCCAGGCACCGGTCGCTGATACTTGGGATGTTCAGCGACAGCCGGCAGACACGCGCCGCCGCGCCCCTGGCCAAGGGTGCGGACTCGCCGGGCCCGACGTACCCCTAGCCATCCACGGAAGCCGGAAACAGCCACGAAACGCGGGGAGAGAAGGGAGAGCGCGCCCTATCAGCGCCCGACCGCGCGCCGCCCACGAAAAAGCCCCGGTTCTGCCGGGGCTTAGTCGTTCGCCGCACAAGACTAGGGATCACGTCGCCGGGAATTCCTGCCCGGTTTCGGCGTGCACGGCGCGCCGCCCGGTGAACTGCTGCCAGCGCAGGACGATGACGTCGACGAACTTCGGGTCGAGCTCCACCAGGCGCGCCGACATGCCGGCCTGGTCGGCGGCGATCAGCGTCGAGCCGGATCCGCCGAAGCCATCGACCACCAGGTCGCCACGGCGGCCCGAGTGCCGCAGCAGGCGCTCGACCAGCGCCACCGGCTTTTGCGTCGGGTGCAGCTTGCTGGCGGGCGGCTTGGCCTCGTGGATCATGCCGGACGGGTGCTGCTCGACCGTGGCCTGGCCGTCCACGATCATGACGGCGTCGCCCACCGCGATCTGCCAGCGCCCGTCGGGCAGCCTGGTGATCGGCCCGCCCTCGCCCAGCTCCACCACCGTGGTGCGCTTGCGCCCGCCATACCAGCGGTGCTTGGCGCCCGGCTTCCAGCCGTAGAGGATCGGCTCGTGGATCGGCTGGAAGTCGGCCATGCCCAGCACGTGCACGTTCTTGCGCCAGATGACGGTCTGGCTGAAGTGAAAGCCCGCCGCCTCGAACTCCTGGCGGAACTGGCCGCCGGCGGTGTCCGAGTGCGCGACGTAGACCGGCGAGCCCGGCTTGAGCGCCGAGAACAGGCCCAGATAGGCGTCGCGCAGGAACTCGCCGAACTCGGCGGCGCTCATCTTGTCGTTCTTGATGGCGCCGGTCTTGGCGCGCCCGCCGCCGTCCACGGTGTCCATGAGCCGGTTCTTGCGGCCGACGTCCACGTTGTAGGGCGGGTCGGTGAACGCCAGGTCGGCGCGCTCGCCGGCCATCAGCTTGTCCCAGGTGTCCTGCTCCAGCGACGAGCCGCAGATGACGCGGTGCGGGCCCATGACCCAGATGTCGCCAGGCTGGCTGTGCGGGACCTCGGGCGCGTCCGGTACCGCGTCTGGGTCGCCGCCCAGATCGCCCTCGGGCACCTCGAGCAGGTCGTGCAGCTCCTGGTCGCTGAAGCCGAGCAGCTCCAGCTCGAAGCCATCCGCCTGGAGCTGGAGCACCTCGCCACGCAGCAGGTCCACGTCCCAGCCGGCGTTCAGCGCGAGCTGGTTGTCCGCCAGGATGTAGGCGCGGCGGTGCTCGTCGGTCCAGCCATCGCAGGGCACGACCGGCACCATGCCCTCGGGGATCTTGGCGCCGTTGGGGAAGCGCAGGACCTTGCCCTGCTTGTAGAGCAGCGTGGCCGCCATGACGCGGCCGTGCCCGGCAACGATGCCGGCGTCGTCGGCCAGCACGGCGTTGGTCCAGCCGAAGGCGTCGATCGAGCGCGCGATCTGCTCGACCTGGGCCTTGGAGTGGGTGCGGGCGTTCTTGGCGTAGACCGCCAGGGTGTCGATGGGCCGGTAGACGAGTTGCGGCGGCGCTGGGTCGGTGACCAGGTTGATGACGGACAAGGGGGCCTCGTGGGTTATCCGCGCTCGATGACGACCACCGGCGCTTGTTTCTCGGGATCGATGGCGTCCAGACCCCAGGCGGCGCGCTCGCCCTTCTGGAGGATCGACAGGCCTTCGAGGGTGATCTTGGCGACCTTGCCCATCTCGAAGTCCTTCTTGTTGATGGCCGTGTAGAGGTTCACCCGCGCGGCGCGCCATTCCTGGCGGTGGCGGGCGATGATCTCGGTGCGGGCATCGACAGGGTCGGGGTGCTCGGTGACGGGCTTTTTAGCGGCCTCGGGGGCAACGTTGACGCTGTCGTCAACGTCAACGTCAACATCGGGCGCGGGCGTGTTGTCGGCGGGCGGGACAACCTTGTCGGCCTTCGCGTGCGCCTTGACGGCGAGCTCGCGCAGGTCGGCGCGCTTCTCCCAGCCGTCGCGCTTGGCCTTGGCTGCGGTGGCCTGCTTGGACACGCCAATGCGGGCGGCGAGCGCGGCGATGGACAGGGCGGGCTCGCTTTCCCAGGCGTTGCGAGCGGCGGCCCATTCTTCAGGTGATAGGCGTTTTGCAGACATGACCTGATGCTACCGTCACGTCACCACTTGCCGGGCGACGATCTCGAAGGGGGTTTCGGGGGTGACGGCGTCGTTGCGCACGCAGCGGATGCCGGCGTCGCGGGTGGTGCGTGGCAGCTTCATGCCGCACGAGCAGATGACGGCGGCGGACCGGCTGATGCCGCTGATGGAGCAGCCCGTGCAGCGGAACATGGAGGTGCCGTCGGCGTTCTTGCTGGCCATGATCCTGGAGAAGCAGACGCGGCACACGTGGTCGGTGAAGGCCCAGGTCCTGCTGGGGTCGTTGGGCCCGGGGATTTCGAGCTCGGTGGGCTCGTCGCCGGCAGACGGGAAGATCAGGCGGGGCTTCATCAGAACAGCGATCCTTGCCGGACCTGGAGCCCGGCGGTTTTGTTCGGCATGAACGTGACGGCGCCCTTGCTGTCGCGCAGCGCGGCCAGCACGAGTTCTTCGGGGTGCTCGGTGCGTGGCCTTGCCAGGATGCGGACGGTGCCGGCCTCGCTGATGCAGATGGCGCGGGCGTCGAGGGGCCGCATCTTGCTGGGCTTGGAGCCCTTGGCATTCTTGCCGGTCTTCCACTCGC
>Ga0182739_1005297_pt1 | contig 10258 bp, 12 predicted proteins | sample eDN5th30CBELigBY_FD_128873 | JGI IMG/M metagenome (GOLD analysis project Ga0182739, IMG submission 128873) | Enriched backyard soil microbial communities from Emeryville, California, USA - eDNA 5th pass 30_C BE-Lig BY (version 2) (version 2) | ecosystem: Environmental > Terrestrial > Soil >...
CAAACAAAATTTACCAGCTTTTCGAAAAAGCCGATTCTCTATCAGATACAATTGTAGGTTTAATGTATCTGGAATTTGTTGATCGAGCAAAAATTATTATGATTCTTGAAGAGAAACTAAGAAAGCTTGAAAAGAAAAGGGATCATATTAAAAGCCTAAATATGCAGGTTAAGCTTGAAGGTCCTAAAAAAGAAAGTGGCGATTTTTTAACCGGCTATTTTATAAGTCGTATAGAAAATGAAGGTGAATGGATTACTTCATTAATTGAAAAATTACGGAATCAATCTATTTAAAAAAGCCTCGCGTCTAGATGAATTTAATCATCTAATTGCGAAGCTTTTTTGTATATTGACATAGAACTCACCAATCAATTTTTAAAGAAAAGTTTTAAAATCGGTGTTGTAATCTCTTCAAATGACAAGGAATTCTTCCCACGCCTGTTATACCACTTTCGAACGGTTTCAACTACCGCGACCGATACAGATTTCCCGTCAATTAAATGATAGTATTGCTCATAACCTTTTTTTAAATGTTCCCAGCGAAAATCATTACCGGATATCACATATTCGGAAACATCGATGATTTTGGCTCTCCCGTTTTGCAGCAGTACATTTTTCAAATGAATATCACGCGGGTTCAGTCCCTTGCTGCGCGCATACTCTCTTGCTTCGTCAACATCCTGAATTACCTGTTCCGGAATATGGATGCCTTCAAGAATGCAGTCAAAGAGGGTTTTTCCTTCCTCGTAACTTAATATGAGGCAATTGCCGTTTGAACCGAAGCATGTTGAAAAGAAAGGGGAATCCCCTAACTGCCGGTAAACACTCTCTTCCATCATTACTTTGGCTGCTTTGTCTTTCGCATATAGTTTGAATGCATACGACGGGGCATTTTCGGACCGAAAAACCGCCGCATCCGTCCCAATCCCTACACATTTCATATCTTCTGCATTTCCAATAATCGTTACGGGCTCATTATTCGGATTGGATAAAACATTTATTTTTGAAAGAGAAGCCATTACACTTTCGAAGTCCTTTACCATATCATTTCTCCCTTCATCAGCGTTAAAGAAAACTACATTATCAATTACCTTTAAAGGGATTCTATAAAGCTCATAATAAAATTCGTTTTTTTCTATTAACTATATGTTGTATATAATGAGTTTAACATTGAAATCGCCAGTTCATGTAATCTCCCGCTTTGTCCAATATGTAAAAAGCCCTTCACACCATTATGTGAAGGACCTTCCCTATTTATTAACTATGTCATCATTATTTTTACATTTTATTGTACAGGGGAAAGTTCACTTTCTGTTACCCACTTATGATGCGTTACTTCCTCACCTGTTTCAGTATCATTATAGCTCACCATATACACGGTTGTTTGCTCAGCCGAATCGATTGTAGCTGTCGCGCCATCCATCCCTTCCATATGGTCCGCATTTATAATAACCTCTTCACCCGTAGTGAATGGTTCTTCCCCGGCATTTTCAAGTTCTTCATGGATGACCCATTTATGATGTTCAACCGGCTCACCGCCCGTTGTTGGGGTATACGTAACCATATATACAGTTGTATCAAAGGCACCGGTAATCGTTGTTGTTGCACCGTCCATGCCACCCATATGATCTGTGTTGATCACCGCTTCACTGCCTACCGGATATGTAGGGTTTTTCGCCTCGGCCAATCCTTCTGGTACTTCACCTGAACTTGAATGGTCCATTTGGGTATGATCCATTTGTGAATGGTCCATTTCTTCCTTGGATTTTGAATCTTCTTCATTTCCACCGCAAGCCGCTAAAACAAACGCTGTACATAAAACAAGCGCACCTCTTACTAATCTCTTTCTTTTCATCGCTGCATCTCTCCCTTTTTTTTAATTTGCTCCCCAACTCATTATACCCCTCTAAGGTATAAGATAACCTTACAATTTTTTAAGAATACTTAAGTTAGTTTACTGAACAGAATAACGGGAAAATTAAAGTGGACAAAATGTAATGAGGAGGAATAGGCTATGTCACATGAGCAACAACAACAATTGCTGCAAACTTTACATGAATGTATGGCAGCATGCAACCATTGTTTTGACGCCTGCTTAAAAGAGGAACACGTTCAGATGATGACGGAATGTATTCGTTTGGACAGAGAATGTGCGGATATTTGCAACTACTTGGAACAGGCAATCACTAGAGGTACGCCGTTTATTTCCGAGCTGGCTGCCGTTTGTGCAAAAATTTGTGAAGCATGCGGAAGTGAATGCAAGAAGCACGACCATGACCACTGCAAAAAATGTGCGGAAGCATGCTTTAAATGTGCAGAAGCATGTAAACAAGTTGCCTAAACATACAAAAAGTTGCTCCAGGTTCATTTACCGAAGGAGCAACTTTATATGATTAAATACTAATTTCCGCTGAACACTTTTCACAAATAAATTTGCCTTCCAGATTTAGATAGGCTTTGATTTCCGTAAACCCTTTTCGCTTCGGGTAACGCATTTGAACAAAAACTTTTTCATCTTCTTTAATTTCATTATTACATTTCATACATTTAGGAATGATTAGGGCCACTCGATCCCCTCCAGCAATTTATACTTCAGTTACACTTATTCCACCTTAGGATTAGAATATCCTGCCTGTTATTTCTTTTGAACAGGAAGCCAAATTTCACTGTAAGCATACCCTTCTGTATTTTCATCCATTTTAGTAAATGAAAATGTAGGTGCTTGAATAATTTCATAATCGGAAGAAGGAAGCCATTCCGAATATGTTTTGGCCATTGTTTCCTGTAACGTGGCAGGAAACGGTCCTTCATTAGGAAATACCGCCCACGTACATGCTTCTACCGGCACTTTGTCTAATTGATCACTCACCTCCGTTTCGGTCGTTAATACACCAATCAAATGCGTTAACTCCCCTTCTTCTTTCAGGAAATTTTCATCCGCATGATAAGAGGCATTCACAATTTCATAAGGCTCTATATTTTGCAGTGCGCGCATTTCTTTTCTTTGTTCTTCCGTTATACTTTGAGCCAGCTTTACAATTTCCTGATTAACCCCTTCAAACTGCATCGGCACACGTTTACTAACCCCTACTAAATTAAACGCTTGTTTATCTTCAATTCTCCATTCCATCGAAATTCCTCCTTTTACTGTAATAATGAATGTGAGTTTAGGAAATGATTTGCTTATTTTCTTTTTGATGACATCTGAAGGCAAGCAGTCACACCATTTTTTGAACGCTCTCGTAAAACCGTCGACTGACTGGTAACCATATTTAAACGCAACATCCGTTACCTTTTCTCCATTTAATAAATCCTTATTTGCTTCCGATAGTTTTCGGTTCTTTACATACTCATTTAATGTCATCCCTGAAAGATGAAAAAATACTGTTCTAAAATGGTAGTCGGAAACCCCGGCATACTGCGCAATACTTTCAAGAGACAAGTCCTCTGTTAAATGTTCCTCAATATATTCAATCACCTGATTTAATTCTTTTAGCACCAGATCCCCTCCTTCATGGATACATATTAGCAAAGCAATGATAAAAATACTCGACATTTTCAGCTGAGAAAAATCGGATTAAATTTGTACAAATTATGACACGCGTTGTTTATTCGAGAGGTAAATAGGGTATTCACACTTATTAGTAAGATACTTAGCAAAAAAGATTGTAGAAATACATGAGAGGAGTTGATACGTAATATGCGGTTGGAAAAGAAGTTAATATTGATATTCAGTCTTATTGCGGCCTGCTTTTTATCTGCTTGTGCAGAGAAGGAAAAGCTTGCCGACGGATCTGAACTGATACATAAAGATCAGTTTGTTTTTGCTGCATCTGGCGAATTTAAACCATTTAGTTATGTAAACGATGAGGACCTTTCAATGTCAGGATTTGATATTGAAGTTGGCGAAGCGATCGCAAAAGAACTAGGTCTAGAACCCGTTCAAAAGCGGATCAAATTTAAAGGTATTGTAGAAGGAGTCAAGACTGGCCGTGCAGATGTTGCGGTTGCCAGCCACACGATTAATCCACAGCGAAGCAAACATGTTGCTTTCTCTACCCCCTAGTATTATTCTGGACCGCAGATTTTTACCCGACCAGATAGTGAAATTAAAACAGTTGATGATTTAGCCGGAAAAGAAGTTGCTGTAGCTAAAGGGTCAACCTATGCCGATACAGCCTCCAGGTATACCGATAATGTTAAAACCTATGACAGTGACATCACTGCTTTGCAGGCGTTAAACAGCGGTCGTCATGATGCGGTAATCACCGATTTTGTTACCGGAAAGAACGCTGCAAAAGAAGGGTTTAAAGTTGAAGGACAGCAGTTAATCGAACGCAGTGAGCAAGCGATTGTACTGCCTCAAGATAACCCTAACCTATTAAAGCGAGTTAACGAGGCGCTGGAAAAACTCCGGGAAGATGGAACTCTTACTCGGATAAGCATGAAATATTTTGGTGAGGACATTACAAAAAAACCTGAATAATTCAATCCTCTAAATAAGAAAGGACGTAGGTACAGTGCCAAGTTTTTCACATTTTCTAGAAATATTAGTAGATACAAAAGATGTATTCCTTAAAGCCATGCTCTTAACATTGGAGCTGACGGTTGTATCCATTTTAATCGGTATCGTAATCGGGCTTTTCTTTGCATTAATGAAAATTTCCAAATTTAAAGTATTAGAACTCATTTCAGATATATATGTCTTTTTAGTTCGTGGTACACCGCTAATCGTTCAAATCTTTATTCTCTATTTCGGACTAAGCGGAATTTTCCTTCTTCCTGATTTCTGGGCAGCTTCACTTGCCTTAGCTCTTCATAATGGTGCATACATTTCTGAAATTCTTCGAGGTACTATCCAAGGCGTCGATAAAGGGCAGATGGAAGCAGGCCGTTCTTTAGGTATGACAAAGGTTCTGACATTAAGAAGAATTATACTTCCGCAGGCATTTCGCCGTGCGCTCCCACCATTGGGCAACCAATTCATTATCGGTTTGAAAGATTCTTCGTTAGCCGCATTTATCTCGATGAATGAACTCTTTAATGTAGCGACAACGCTTGGATCTAATAACTTTGACGAAATGACTTATTTACTGATCGTAGCGATTTACTACTTAGTGTTAGTGGCATTATTAACATTCTTAGTAAACCGTTTCGAAAAGAGATTAGCAATTAGCGACAGGTAGGAGGCGTAAACAATGGAAGCAAGAGAAATGATTAAAGTTAATCAATTGAATAAGTCTTTTGGAGACTTACATGTATTAAAAAATATCGATATGACCGTTTTCGAAAGTGATGTTGTTTGTTTAATAGGATCGAGTGGTTCAGGAAAAAGTACACTCCTTCGCTGTCTTAACTTTTTAGAAAGGAAAGATAGCGGCAGTATTATTATAGGAGGCAAAGAAGTCGATCCTAAAAACGATAACCTTAACAACATACGGGAAAAGGTAGGAATGGTATTTCAACATTTCAATTTATTCCCCCACAAAACTGTTTTGGAAAATATTATTGAAGCTCCAGTAATGGTTAAAGGCATCGACAAGAAGGAAGCTACTTCAAAAGCAAAACAACTCCTTGTAAAAGTTGGCTTGGAAGATAAGGCAGATGTTTACCCGAATAAACTATCCGGTGGGCAAAAGCAACGTGTAGCGATTGCCAGAGCCCTTGCCATGGAACCGGATATCATGCTTTTTGATGAACCGACATCAGCACTAGATCCAGAGCTTGTTGGAGAAGTTTTAACAACGATGCAGGAACTGGCTCAAGAAGGGATGACAATGGTTGTTGTTACCCATGAGATGGGCTTCGCTAAAGAAGTGGCTGACTGGATCGTATATATGCATGACGGGGAAATTATTGAGCGCGGTACCCCAGATCAATTTTTCAACAATCCGAAAGAAGAACGCACAAAAGAATTTCTTAAGACGACAATGCTGAAATAAATAAACGAGGGTCCTGTCAACGTACTTAGACAGGACCCTCGTTTTATGATTTATACCGGCGATTTATTCAAATACATAAACCATAGTTTACATAACTCTATCGAACTCTTCATTCTCCATTTTTATTGATTTCCCGTTCATTTATCGGCTGAACTGGACGGTGGTTGTCCGGGAAAATTAGACGGAACGCTTCTATCTGTGCCTTTGACATTTCAATCGGCTGCTCAAAAACTACCCATTGTACTTCTTCTGTACAAGGTGGTGTCGTTAATGAACCGGCATATTCGAATGTTGTTTTATTTTCTGGCAGTAAAGCTTGTAAGTCCATATCATATTTTTCAGAATTCCCTTTTGCCGTTTTATCGGTCGGTAATTCACTCCACATTTCAGCAAGCAGTTCATTTTCATTCCCTTCTTGAATCATCAACCCGATAACAGCCAGCTTTCCATTCTCGTCACTATGTACGAGATGCAGTTCCATCTCATAGTTTTGACCGTTAAACTGGTGCTCGCTCGGTGTATGGAAATGAAATTGTGAAAGCTTGTACTCATTATTTTCAATAATAATTTTATTGCTTTCTTCTGTAGGATTTGCCTGTATTGTATGACCATTATTTTCAAGTGTAAACGATGTAGATTCATAGTGAATTTCAGTACCTTTTAATTTCCTATCTTCTATTACTTCTGGAAATTCAACATTAATCGGTGATTGCTCACTACCGTTCACACATGTTAAATTACTAGGATCGAGTTCTCCCCAGCTTTCAGGTCCAGTCGGTTCCTCATATGACCAATCACTCTGATCAGCACTTGTTGTAATAACTTCTTTTTCTTTTTCCTCACTTTTTTGTTGTGCGCATGCAGCAAGCATCAAACTTGAGAACATCGCTAAAACTAAGTATCCAAGTTTCTTCATCTTCTGTAGCCCCTCTTATCTCTAGAATAATAAAATTATTCCATATATAATTATTATATCCAAATAAATATACTGAAATATTAAAATTCGGTTAATATAACCTATCGTTAGTCCATAAATAGAATCATTAACTACATCGTTTTTAGTCATTTCTACTTCATTTAGCATTCGCTCTTTTTGCTTATTTATAACTTCATGTGCAAATTTGCTTCTTAAATTAAAAAGAGCAAGCTCCGTCTTCGAAGCTCACCCTTTGGCACGATATATTTTGGAGCCACTTGAACTCCCCCTAATTTTCATATTTCCAAGCTAATCGTTTTTTCACCTGTTCCACCATTTCGTGATCCTCTGAGTGCATTGCGTCATAGAAATCACTATGCTTATCATAATCCCTAAAATCCATACAAATATAGCGGGTAGCCTTCAGTACTTGGTACAAATCTGCAGCCTCATCCTTCGAAAGTGGTGAACCGTTTGAATAACTCATAAAAAAGAATTTCGCATCATCTAACCTTTCCCGCCATTCGGAATGTACCGTACCTCCGCTAAAAAACAGGTCCGTTACATCTATAAATTGTTTAACAAGTTTATTGAAATCCTCATTATTTTCATTTGTTAAAGGTTCATTGAAGTCATAGTCAAGAAAATCTATAGTCGTATCTCTTAAGAGAAAGTTCGCATACATGTATTGCGCGCTAATTTGATCTTCCAATTCGTTTACCCGTTCTTGCGCCGGATGAGCAAACCAAACTACACCACATAACACAACTGCAGCCAGCACTCCCTTACTATTTTTCCAGTTAACCATTTCTATCACTCTCCAATGTTCCTAAAGCAACTACCTTAATTCTTTCATCTAAATATTAACACAATTTCCCAAAAAGCAGTGATACCTTAATTTATTCGCCAATTTCCAGATGATATTCGCCACTTGGAACGACTTTTTAGCCAACATCTTTTTCATATTAGCCACTTCACCTAACATATTAGCCAACTACAGCTAGATATTCGCCAAACCTCATCCCTCGACCACAATACAAAAAAGCGAAAGGTCACAATAACCTTTCGCCTCATCAACTATTCAAATGGCCAGCTTGGCAGCATACAGCGCAACTTTTTATCTGCCCGCTTACCCAGCACATAATCTGCCTGCATCATTGTGTGAATTTCACGTGTGCCTTCATAAATGACCGGTGCTTTGGAATTTCGTAAATAGCGGGCTACCGGATATTCATCGGAATAGCCGTATGCACCGTGAATTTGGACCGCGTCATCCGCAGCTTTATTCGCAAAGTCGCATGCCTGCCATTTGGCGAGCGATGTTTCCCTCGTATTGCGGACGCCTTTATTTTTCAGTTCTCCCGCACGATACACAAGCAGGCGGCTCATTTCGTAGCCGGCTTCCATTTTTGCGAGCATTTGCCCGACTAGCTGATGCTCGCCGATCGGTTTACCGAAAGTTTCGCGTTCTTTGCAGTACTTAACGCACGCTTCGATACACGCCTGAATTAAGCCGACCGCACCTGCGGCAACAGTAAAACGACCGTTATCCAGTGCGGACATCGCAATTTTAAACCCTTCGCCTTCTTCACCGAGCAAGTTTTCTGCCGGAATTTTGACATCCTCAAAGAACAGTTCACCTGTATTGCCTGCACGAATGCCATATTTACCCTTAATCGCCTTTGAGCTAAAGCCGGCCCATTCACGTTCAACGATAAATGCGGAAATACCGTGATGCGCTTTTTCCTTATCTGTATAGGCAAATACAAGGAAATGATCTGCAATATCGCATAAGGAAATCCACGTTTTTTGACCGTTTAAAATATAGTAGTCCCCATCACGTTTTGCAAATGAACTCATCGCCGCAACATCCGAGCCGGCACCCGGTTCTGTCAGACCGAATGCACCGATTTTCTCGCCCTTTGCCTGGGGAAGCAAATATTTTTCCTTCTGCTCTTCAGTTCCCCATTGCATGAGCGTCATACTATTTAAGCCAGTATGAACGGAAACCGCCGTACGGAATGCCGTATCCCCGCGCTCCAGCTCTTCACAGACAATGGCGAGCGAATTATAATCCATTCCTGCTCCGCCGTATTTCTCCGGTACACAAACCCCCATCAAGCCCAGTTCGGCAAGACGCTTCCATAACTTCGGATCAAAACCGCCGCCAGCATCCCAATCGGCAATATAAGGGATAATCTCTGCATCAACAAATTGTCTTACTGTTTTTCGTAAAAGTTTCTGTTCTTCCGTAAATTCGAAGTTCATCCCTTCACTCCTACCACTTTACAATCATTGATGAACGGTGTGACGTTTCCTTTATATCAACACCACGCTTCGCCATTTCCCGAATAAACTCACGACCTGGCACAACTGTTTCCGGTGCAAATACACCACGCTCAGCAATCAGTCCTTTACCAACCATTTGAGCCACGATTGAAATTGTATTTGCCGTTGCACGTGCCATCGCCGTCACGTTTTGCTCTGTATCTTTTCGTACGACCATTTCATATTCATACGTAATTTGTTCTTCCGACTTTTCACCTGAAATAATTGCACGTAATAACACGGCATCGACATTATCGCCGATATCCAGCTTTTTCTGTAATACTTCCCTCGTTACTTCCCGGACATTTACTTCACGACCGCCTGCTTCAACTTTGTTGTTTTTATCAAGGAAGCCTAAATCAGCAAGCAATCTGAATTGCTCTGCATGACCTTTATAGCGGATCGTTTTGTATTCGAGTGTTTTTACATGGGGGAATGTCTTATATAACGTTGAAATTCCGCCTGATGTATAGAAAGCCTCTAATACTCCGAACTCGTCAAAGTAAATCGGCTCCAGCCCTGTTAAAGACTCGACTTCTGTAAGAACACCTTTTTGAATCATTTTCGAAGGCTCTGTATAGTGGTCGAATACCCCATCCAGTGAGAATACACGAATATAGTGCAGTGGAGGCTGTGGTGTTGTTGGAATACCACCTACATAAAGTTTAATCGAATCTACAGAATCAAACTTTGTCGCCCCGTAACCTGTCAAAATATTGATCATTCCCGGTGCTACACCTAAATCCGGAATAATCGTCACGCCATTATCGACTGCCTGACCGTGCAGTTCGAAAATAGATTCTGTAATTCCGCCAATGTGGCCACCTAAATCTACAGAATGCACTCCCGCATCAATTGCCGCTTGGGCAACGCGTTTATTGAATTTATAGAATAAAGCATTTACAACTACATCACCGCGGCTGATAACATCACGCAATGCTTTGTCATCTTCTGCATCAAGCTGCACGACTTCAACCTTATCTGTATTCAATGTAGCAACAAAATCCTTTGCGGGACCTGTTGCAACATCGGCTAAATAAATCTTCTTCACATCTTCACTAAGGACTAAATCG
>Ga0182739_1005298_pt1 | contig 10257 bp, 9 predicted proteins | sample eDN5th30CBELigBY_FD_128873 | JGI IMG/M metagenome (GOLD analysis project Ga0182739, IMG submission 128873) | Enriched backyard soil microbial communities from Emeryville, California, USA - eDNA 5th pass 30_C BE-Lig BY (version 2) (version 2) | ecosystem: Environmental > Terrestrial > Soil >...
CAGGCGAACTCCACGACCTCCAGGCCGCGCTGAATGTCGCCCTTGGAGTCCGGAATCGTCTTGCCGTGCTCGGAGGAAAGAAGCGCCGCAAGGCTGTCGAAGTCGCGGTGGAGCAGTTCGAGGAACTTGAACATCACGCGCGCGCGGCGCTGGGGATTGGTCGCGGCCCATGCGGGCTGCGCAGCCTGGGCAGAGGCGACCGCCTGCTCGACCTCGGCCTTGGTCGCGTAAGCCACACGCGCCTGCACCTCACCGGTGCTCGGATTGAAGACGTCGCCGAACCGCCCGGAGGCGCCTTTCACTTCTTTTCCGTCGATGAAATGACCGATCTCGCGCATTGGGCGGCTCCTTTGTGCTTCGCGTCCTTCCGCCGCGGCGACACGCAGACGGCGGTGAAACTCTTGTCGCCGCACTGATTAGCGCAGCCGCGCCGATGCGGAAAGCGAAATAGGGGCCGGCGCGCCGATGTCCGGGCTTTGGAACTCCTGGCATTCCTCCGCTTTCCTAAGCACTTAGCGCCGAGCTTACGCTTTACGCTCCCTTAATCGCCTGCCGCTAATGTCGCTAACGGCACACACCGGCAGGCCAGCCTGCCGGTTCAGCATTTCGGGGGCTCATCGATGGACATCACAACCACGCTCGGCCTGGTATTCGGCGCGGGTGTCGTGGTCGCGCTCGTCCTGATGGGCGGCTCGCTGGCCATGTTCACGGATTCGCACGCCGCCATCGTGATTTTCGGCGGCACGTTCGCGGCCACCCTGATCCGCTTCCCGCTCTCCACCTTCCTGCACGGCCTCCCGCTCGGCGCGAAGTTCGCCTTCACATTGCGCCGCATGTCGCAGCGCGAACTGGTGGACGAGATCGCCGGGATGGCCGAGATCGCCCGCAAGCAGGGGCCGATCGGCCTCGAAAAGGTCGAACTGGACGACCCGTTCCTCGCCAAGGGCATCCGCTTCGTCGCCGACGGCTACGATTCGACTTTCATCCGCGACAACCTCGAGCGCGACCGCGACAACTTCCTCACCCACCTCGACGAGGGCCAGAAGGTCTACCGCTCCATGGGCGACGCCGCCCCCGCCATGGGCATGATCGGCACGCTCATCGGCATGGTGCAGATGTTTGCCAACATGACCGACCCGTCGAAACTCGGTCCATTCATGGCGATGGCGCTGCTCGCGACGCTCTACGGCGCGGCTCTCGCCAACCTGATCTGCCTGCCGATCGCCGACAAGCTGCACGGCAAGCTGGTCGACGAGGAAGTCAACCGCACCCTCATCATCGACGGCGTGCTGATGATCCGCGAGTCCAAGAGCCCCGCGCTGGTGCGCGAGATGCTGCTGGCCTACCTGCCGGAACATCACCGGCACGGCGAAGTAGAAATGGCGCCGGCCTAGCGCCAGCGCATGTCACGCCGGCGGATGTAATTCATGGGGAAGAAACGGGGAGCAGCGCACGGCGGCGGACACGGCTGGTTCGTCACCTTCGCCGACCTGATGGCGCTGCTTGTCAGCTTCTTCGTGATGCTGGTGGCGTTCTCCACCCAGGACCAGCAGAAGCTCAACATCGTCGCCGGCTCGATGCGCGACGCGTTCGGTGTCCAAACGCTGGCGCGCCACACCGGCATCATCGAAGTGCCGGGACTGCCGACGCGGCCGAAGGTCACGCAGGTGGAAAACGTGCCGCCGGAGGAATCGTCGCACATCGCGACGCCCGAAAAGGCCGATCAGGACAGCAACGGGCGGCTGACCCAGGACCGCGCCTTCGCGCTCGCCGCGGCGTCCTTGCGACAGGCGCTGCAGGAACTGCCCGAGATCGCCGAACTCTCCAAGAACGTCATGATCGAGGAAACCCGGCAGGGCCTCAACATCGAGATCGCCGATCAGGACGGCCGCTCGATGTTCCCCGATGGCGAGCGCGAGCCCAACGAGCGGACACGGCGCCTGATCCAGAGGATCGCCGCCTCCCTGCGGGCGATGCCGAACCGGCTTTCGATCGCCGGCCATACGGCGGCAACGCGGCTGCCGCCGCGCCCCGGCTACGGCCCGTGGGAGCTTTCCTCCGACCGCGCCAATGCCGTGCGAAGGATCCTGGAAGGCGAAGGCGTGCCGACCGCGCGCATTGCGATGGTGGCGGGCCGCGCCGACACCCAGCCGCTGTTTCCGGACGATCCCTATATCGCAGCCAATCGCCGCATAACGATCACGCTGCTGCATGAAGCCCCGCCGATGCCGGCCGGATTTAGGCCGTAGCTCCACGGTACTCCAATGCGGACCCTTGCGGCCTATATCGGTGCGGCGCTGGCGGAAATTGCCGGCTGCTTTGCGTTCTGGGCATGGCTGAAGCTCGACAAGTCGGCCTGGTGGCTCGTGCCCGGCATGGCGTCGCTCGCGCTGTTCGCCTTCCTGCTCACTTTGGTCGAGAGCGGCGCCGCGGGCCGCGCCTACGCCGCTTATGGCGGCGTCTACATTGCAGCGTCACTCGCATGGCTAATGCTCGTCGAGGGCGTGCAGCCGGATCGCTGGGACGTGACCGGCGTCATGCTCTGCCTCGTGGGCGCAACGGTGATCGTCGCCGGTCCGCGTTAGAGACACCGGGTCGAAGCAGCCTGTTCCGGGCTCGATCCGGGGTAGACGCCGGTTTTCCAGAACCTGCGACGCTCAGACAACACCCTTGCGCACGATGCCGATTCATCAAACCGGCACAATGCGGTAGCGGCGCCGCCAGCTCCCGCAAATCGCTCGCCTGTCGGGCATCTGCGCAAAATGTCAAGCCGCGCGAAGACTGCGCGATTTTGGCGCGCTCTTTCCTTTGCACCGACCCTGCTATAAGGGAGCGCCGTCTTTCGCGGTACCCGAAGTATCTGCATGACCGACCGATCGCGTTCGTCCGCGGCGCCCTCCGCCGAAAAGGCTGTGGTCGCCCATGATTCCACGCCGCCGAGTTTCTGGGCCCTCACGGTGGGCAGCGTCGGCGTGGTCTACGGCGACATCGGCACCAGCCCGCTCTACGCATTCCGTGAGGCCGTGAAGGCCGCCGCCGGCGGCGGGCCGGTGACCGGCGAAATCGTGCTGGGCGTCCTTTCGCTGATCGTCTGGTCGCTCATCATCGTCGTCGCGGTGAAGTACGTCATCATCCTGCTGCGCGCCGACAACAACGGCGAGGGCGGCACGCTGTCTCTGACGGCATTGGCGTTCCGCGCCGTCGGTCGAACGCCGTTGGTCCTGGGACTGGGGATTGTCGGCGCGGCGATGTTCTACGGCTCGTCCTTCATCACCCCCGCTTTGTCGGTGATGTCGGCGATCGAAGGCCTCAAGGTCATCACGCCCGCGTTCGATCCCTACGTGCTGCCGCTGACCGTCGTCATTCTGGTGGCGCTGTTTGCCGTCCAGTCGCGCGGCACCGCGCAGGTGTCCGCGATGTTCGGCCCCGTCACACTGGTCTGGTTCGTGGTCATGGCCGTGATCGGCGGCGTGCAGGTCGCTGCCAACCCGGCCGTGCTGCTGGCCTTCAACCCCTACTACGCAATCACATTTCTGGCCGGCAATGGTGTGATCGGCCTGATCACGCTCGGGGCAGTCTTCCTGGTCGTTACCGGCAGCGAGGCGCTTTACGCCGACCTCGGGCATTTCGGGCGCAAGCCGATCCAGACCGCGTGGTTCCTGCTCGTATTGCCGGCGCTGCTGATCAACTATTTCGGCCAGGGTGCGCTCGTGCTGAAGAGCCCCGCGGCCATCGAGGAGCCGTTCTACAACCTCGTGTCGGAGCCCCTGATCCTGCCCCTCGTCGTGCTCGCCACCATGGCGACGGCGATCGCCAGCCAGGCGGTGATCACCGGCGCCTATTCGATCACCCGTCAGGCGATCCAGCTTGGGCTGCTGCCGCGCTTCGAAATCCGGCACACGTCCGCTTCGCAGGTCGGCCAGATCTACATGCCGCGCGTCAACCTGATCCTGCTGATCGGCGTGCTGCTTCTGGTGCTGATGTTCCGCACCTCCAGCGACCTCGCCGCGGCCTATGTGCTGGCGGTGGCGGCAACCGAGTGGACTGCCGGCGTGCTCGGCTTCATCGTGATCTGGAAGCTGTGGAAATGGCGCTGGTGGACCGCCGCGCTCCTGATGGTTCCTTTGGTCATCATCGACACCGCGTTTCTCGCCGCGACCATGATGAAGGTGGCGGAAGGCGCCTGGGCGCCGGTGCTGCTGGGCGCCGTCATCGTGCTCATCGTCAGCACCTGGCGGCGCGGCACGCGCATTCTGGCGCAGAAGACCCGCCGCACCGAAATCCCGCTCGACAAGCTGTTGCAGAGTCTCGAAAAAAGACCGCCGCCGATCGTGCCCGGCACGGCCGTTTTCCTCACCGGTGATCCGGAATTTGCGCCGACCGCGCTGTTGCACAACCTCAAGCACAACAAGGTGCTGCACCAGCAGAACGTCGTCCTCACCATCGTCACGAGCGACATGCCGCGCGTCCCCGACGAGGACCGCGTGCGCATCACCCATGTCAGCGAGCGGTTCTTCAAGGTCACGCTGCAATACGGCTTCATGGAAACGCCGAACGTGCCGCGCGGCCTTGCCATCGCGCGCAAGCTCGGCTGGACATTCGACATCATGTCGACGTCGTTCTTCCTCTCGCGACGGGTGATCAGGCCATCGGCGCATTCGGGCATGCCGCTGTGGCAGGACCGCCTGTTCATCGGCCTCGCGAAGTCCGCACACGACGCCAGCGAATATTTCCAGATCCCCACCGGACGCGTAGTCGAGATCGGCACCCAGGTGGCCGTCTAGACCGGTGACGGCGTAGAATTTTCTTTCAGTGAAAGCGCCGCGCCGCCGCGCTATATGAGCCACCGGCAACTGACCCGCCCTGCGCGCCGCGAGCGCTGCAGCATGGCGGACGTGAGGAGACAACGATGTCTGGAACTGGAAGCAGCGCGCCGGCGGTGCGCGACCTGACACCGGAGGAGGTGGCCCGCGGCCTCACCGAAGGGCGCATGCTGCTGGTCGATGTCCGCGAGCCGAACGAGACGGCTGTCGAGCGCTATCCGGGCGCGGTCGAGGTGCCGCTGTCGAGCTTCGACCCCGCGGCCATTCCCGATCCGGAAGGACGCGAGGTGGTCTTCGCCTGCCGCTCGGGGCGCCGTTCGGTCACGGCCTCGCAGGCCGCACAGGTAGGCGGCTATCCCTACGACGCGCACCTTGCCGGCGGCATCCTCGCCTGGAAGGCCGCCGGACTGCCGACGGAAAGCTGATGAATCCCGTCTTCGCCGACCTGCCCGTCAGTGTCTTCGAGGTAATGTCGCGGCTCGCGCGCGAGCACGAGGCGGTCAATCTCGGCCAGGGCTTTCCCGACGATCCCGGACCGGAGGACGTGCGGCAGAAGGCGGCCGAGGCGGTGATCCACGGCTGGAACCAGTATCCGCCGATGATGGGCATCCCGGAACTGCGCCAGGCGATCGCCCGCCACTACCGGCACTGGCAGGACCTCGAACTCGATCCCGAAACCGAGGTGATGGTGACGTCGGGCGCCACCGAGGCGCTGGCCGGCAGCCTGCTCGCGCTGATCGAGCCGGGCGACGAGGTGGTGCTGTTCCAGCCCTTCTACGACGCCTATCTGCCGCTGATCCGGCGCGCCGGCGGCGTCCCGCGTTTCGTGCGGCTCGAACCGCCGCACTGGCGCGTGCCGGAGGAGCGGCTGGCGCAAGTGTTCTCGCCCAAGACGCGCGTGGTGCTGCTCAACAATCCGCTCAACCCCGCCTGCAGCATGGCGCCGCGCGAAGACCTCGAACTGATCGCGCGCTACTGCGAACGCTTCAACGCCGTCGCGGTCTGCGACGAGGTGTGGGAGCACGTCACTTTCGACGGTCGCAGGCACGAACCGATGCTGGCGATCCCCGGCATGCGCGAGCGCTGCGTGAAGATCGGCTCGGCGGGGAAGATCTTTTCGCTCACCGGCTGGAAGGTCGGCTTTGTCTGCGCAGCCCCCTCCATCATGCGTGTGCTGGCGAAGGCGCACCAGTTCATCACCTTCACGACCCCGCCCAATCTGCAGGCCGCCGTCGCCTACGGCCTCGACAAGGACGACGCCTATTTCTACGACATGCGGCGCGCATTCGAGCGCAGCCGCGACCGTTTCGCCGCCGGTCTGCGCACGCTCGGCTTTCCGGTACTGGACAGCGAGGCGAGCTACTTCCTCAACGTCGATCTCGCACCGCTTGGTCTCAACGAGGACGACGAAAGCTTCTGCCGTCGCCTCGTGACCGAACACAAGGTCGCCGCGATCCCGGTATCGGCCTTCTACGCCACCGATCACGTGCGCTCGGTGGTACGGTTCTGCTTCGCCAAGCATGACCGGACGCTCGATGCCGCGCTCGAGCGCCTCGCCGGCGTGTTCAAGCGGCAGATATAACGGCCGACGCGTCCGCGCCGGCCCGCGCGGAGAACCGTCCCAGCGAAAACGCATTGCAGCCGTCGCACTTCTTGCATAGATGCGCTGCAATTTGTGTTGCCGCGTCTTTGCGGCCCATCGACGGGAGGATGATGCCGATGCGCCGTTCGCTGCCGATTGCCTTCGCTGCCGCCGCCCTTTGCGCTGCGCTCGGCTTGACCGGCGCGCAAGGACAGACGCAGCGCGTCGTCAACGTGTTCAACTGGTCGGATTACATCGACCCGCAAGTCCTCAAGGACTTCACGCGCGAGACCGGCATCAATGTCCGCTACGATACCTTCGATTCCAACGAAGTGGTGGAAGCGCGGCTACTCGCCGGCCGTTCCGGCTATGACGTCGTGGTGCCGAGCGCGAACTTCCTTGAACGGCAGATCCAGGCCGGGCTGTTCCAGCCGCTCGACAAGAGCAAGCTGCCGAACCTCAAGCACATCTGGCCGGAAATCGCTGACCGGCTGGCGGCCTACGATCCCGGCAACCGCGTCGCGGTCAACTACATGTGGGGCACCGTCGGCATCGGCTACAATGTCGGAGAGGCCAAGAAGCGGCTGAAGCCCGGCGAGACGATCGACAGTTGGGACTGGGTATTCAAGCCGGAGAATCTCGCGCGCTTCCGCGACTGCAGCGTCGACATGCTCGACTCGTCGGAAGACGTGCTGGCGGCAGCGCTGAAATACACCGGGGCCGATCCCAATTCGCGCGATGCGAAGGAACTGGAGAAGGCCGCGGAACTGGTCGCCAAGGTGCGCCCGAACGTCCGCAAGTTCCATTCGTCGGAATATCTCAATGCGCTCGCGACCGGCGAAATCTGCTTCGTGGTCGGCTTCTCCGGCGACATCAAGCAGGCGCAGAAGCGCGCGGCCGAAGCCAAAAGCGGCATCGAGATCAATTACGTGATCCCGAAAGAAGGCGCACAGATGTGGTTCGACAATCTGTCGATCCCGAAGGACGCCCGCAATGTCGACGAGGCGCACGCCTTCATCGACTACCTGATGCGGCCGGAGGTGGCGGCGAAGAACACCAATTTCGTCGGCTACGCCAATGGCAATGCGGCCAGCAAGCCGCTGATAGAGGAAGCCGTGCTCAAGGATGCGACCATCTATCCCGATGACGCCGTGATGGGCAGGCTCTACACCCTGCGCGCCAAGGATCAGCGTACCCAGCGGACGATCAACCGGCTATGGACGCGCATCAAGACCGGCAACTGACGGTAGGCCCCTGCCGTCCCCTGTGATGAGTGCGGGGGGAAACTGTCCCCTGCCCTTTCCCGCCGGCTCATGACGCGCGGCGGCGAAGCCGTTACATTCGCCGCCATGGCCCAGCGGACCACCACCACCCACCCGAAAGCGGAAGCCGACGCGCCGCGTCGCTATCTGCTCGCCGGCCGCGAGCTTGACGCGCCGACGCTGGCGGCGGGGCTGCACATCGTCGCGACGCCGATCGGCAACCTGCGCGACATCACGCTGCGCGCGCTCGAGACGCTCGCCGCCGCCGACCTGATCGCCTGCGAGGACACGCGGGTGACGGCGCGGCTGCTGCAGCACTACGGCATCCGCGCGCCCCTCACGCCCTATCACGACCACAACGCGGCGTCGGCGCGGCCACGGCTGCTGGCGGCGCTGGCGCGCGGCGACGCGGTCGCCCTGGTCTCGGACGCGGGAACGCCGCTGATCTCCGATCCCGGCTTCAAGCTGGCGCGGGCCGCACGCGAGGCCGGCCATGCAGTGACCACCGAGCCCGGCGCATCCTCGGTGCTGGCGGCACTCGCGGTGGCGGGGCTGCCGACCGACCGGTTCTGGTTCGAAGGTTTTCTGCCGGCCAAGCCGGGCGCCCGCTCGAATAGATTGCAGGAACTTGCACGCCTGCCGGCGAGCCTCGTGATTTTCGAGACCGGGCCGCGGATAGCGGCGTCTCTTGCGGATATGGCCAGCACGCTCGGGCCGCGCGAAGCGGCGGTCTGCCGGGAACTCACCAAGTTGCACGAGGAGATCCGCTGCGGCGATCTTTCGACGCTCGCCGCGCATTATGCCGCCGATGCGGAGACGCGCGGTGAGTTCGTGCTGGTGATCGGCCCGCCCTCGGAGCAGGCACCAGAAGCAGCGGACATCGACAACTTACTTACGCAGGCGCTGCAGCGCGGCTCGGTCAAGGACGCTGTCGCCGAAGTAGCCGACGCGACGGGGCAGCCACGCAAGGACATCTACCGGCGCGCGCTTGCGCTTGCGCTTGCACGGAACGGCGACGATGCGCCCGCGTGACCCGACCAAGAACGGGCGAGGCGATGCCGACGCGGGTGCGCAGGCGCGGCGGCAGGCGGCCTTCCGGTTCGGGCTGTCCGCCGAAACCCGCGCCGCTGCGCTGCTGGTCGCCAAGGGCTACCGGATCGCGGCCCGCCGCTTCCGCTCGCCGGTCGGCGAGATCGACATCGTGGCGCGGCGCGGGCGCCTGCTCGTCTTCATCGAGGTCAAGGCGCGCGAGACCGTCGACGACGCGGCCTGGGCGCTCACGCCACGCCAGCAGGCCCGCATCGTGGCGGGAGCGGAGGCATGGCTCGCCGCCAACCCTGACGATGTTTCCTGCTACATCCGCTTCGACGTGGTGCTGGTCGCCCCGCGCAGCGTCCCGAAGCATATCCAGAACGCTTTCGACGCCAGCCGGTGATTGGCCGGAGCATCGCTCCGAAAAGTGGACACCGGTTTTCGGACCAAGCGATGCTCAAACAAGACGCTGGGAGCGCCAACGGCCGGAAAATCGTATAGACCGTTCGGGCAACTGCCGGTCGCGCCCGTCCGCAGCGCAGACGGTTTGACCCCCCCGACAGCGGACCGCTAAACGTACCTTCCCGTTGCGTCCGCACCGTCGCCTGGACCCGCATACCGAGGCTCACCGCATGCCGCTACGCGTCGCCGTACAGATGGACCCCATCCAGACAATCAATATCCGGGGCGACTCCACCTTTGCCCTGCTGCTGGAGGCGCAGAAGCGCGGTCACATCTTGTCCTATTACACGCCCGACCGGCTCGCGATGCGCGACGGCGCCGTGTTCACGACCGCGCAGCCGCTCACGGTGGCGGACGTCGAAGGCGCGCACTTCACGCTCGGCGAACCCGCGCGTTTATCGGTGAACGAGTTCGATGTCGTGCTGATGCGGCAGGACCCGCCGTTCGACCTGCACTACATCACCGCCACGCATTTGCTGGAGCGCGTTCACCCGCAGACGCTGGTCATCAACGATCCGCGCGAGGTCCGCAACGCGCCGGAAAAAGTGTTCGTCACCCTGTTCCCGCAACTGATGCCGCCGACGCTGGTGACCCGCGACCTCGCCGAGATCAAGGCGTTCCGCGCCGAGCACGGCGACATCGTGATGAAGCCGCTCTACGGCCACGGCGGCGGGGCGGTGTTCCGCCTGACCCGCGACGACCTCAACTTCGGCTCGCTCTACGACATGTTCTCGACCAGCTTCCGCGAGCCCTGGGTGATCCAGCGGTTCCTGCCGGAGGTGAAGCATGGCGACAAGCGCATCATCCTGGTCGATGGTGTGTTCGCCGGGGCGGTGAACCGCGTGCCGGCCGCAGACGACCTGCGCTCAAACATGGTGCGCGGCGGCGCCGCACAGACCACCGAACTCACGCCGCGCGAGCGCGAGATCTGCGAGACCATCGGCCCGTCGCTGCGCGAGCGCGGGCTGCTGCTGGTCGGCATCGACGTGATCGGCGGGTACCTGACCGAGATCAATGTGACATCGCCGACCGGCATCCGCGCGATCAGAAACTTCGGCGGACCGGACATCGCGGCGATGATCTGGGATTGTATCGA
>Ga0182739_1005299_pt1 | contig 10257 bp, 10 predicted proteins | sample eDN5th30CBELigBY_FD_128873 | JGI IMG/M metagenome (GOLD analysis project Ga0182739, IMG submission 128873) | Enriched backyard soil microbial communities from Emeryville, California, USA - eDNA 5th pass 30_C BE-Lig BY (version 2) (version 2) | ecosystem: Environmental > Terrestrial > Soil >...
CTGCAGATGAAGTCAGCTTCCGAAGGAATCCAGCGGATGGAAGGTATGGAAGCAGAGGAAGAAGAGCTGCAGATGAAGTCAGCCTCCGAAGGAATCCAGCGGATGGAAGGTATGGAAGCGGAGGAAGAAGAGCTGCAGATGAAAAGCTCCGGCGACGGGTTTGATGCGGCACCGTCCATTGAGCAGGACATTCAGGCCAAGAAGGGCGGCGGAGGCAGGCTCGACGCCGATATTCAGGCCAAGATGGAGTCGGCCTTTCAAACCGACCTCAGCTCGGTGAACATCCATACGGACGGCCAGTCGGATCAGCTGAACCAGTCGATAGGTGCCAGAGCGTTTACGACGGGCAACGATATCTTTTTCCGGCAGGGCGAGTACAATCCTAGCAGCCGGGACGGCCAGGAGCTGCTGGGTCACGAGCTGACGCATGTCATTCAGCAAAGAAACGGGAGAGTCTAGCCTTCCCGGGTTGCGGGTACGGCGTGCGAATGCGTTCTGAAGCGAACCGTTAATAAAAGAAGGGGATGTCCCAAGTTCATCGTTCACTTGGGACATCCTCTTGTTTTTAAATCGAAAGCAGCCATTTTACCAGTACGTAGCCCACGGCGGACAGCAGCAGCGAGGCTATGCCTGCCGAGGCGATCGAACGGACTCCGTCCCGGCGAAATAAGGATAAGTGAGTTTGCAGGCCGAGCCCGGCCATAGCCATGGCCAGGAACAGGTAAGCGAGATCTACGAAACGGGCTGTCAACGCTTCGGGCAGTAGATGCAAAGTATGCACGCCGCTCATCAAGAGGAAGCCGAATAAAAACCAGGGAATAGGCGGGCGGGCTTTGCGAGTCTCTTCGTCCCGCGCGGTTGGCCCGGCTTCGCCGCTTTGGACCCCGCCGGCTCCGGTTGGTCCGGCAGCGGCGGGGTTCCATACGGTGAGCAGCAGCGAGACCGGAATCAGCAGAGCTACGCGGGTCAGCTTCATAATGACCGCGGCATCCATAGCCGCTGCCCCGCCGGGAGCTGCGGCGGCAACGACATGAGCCACCTCGTGGAGGGTGGCTCCGGCGAACATGCCGTATGCTGTAGGACTTAGTCCTAGTACGTGGTATAGGAACGTATACAGCAGCGTGAACAACGTGCCGAGCAGCGCGACTGTCGCCGTACTGACGGCGATCTCCTGCTGCTTGGCCTTCAGCTGCGGCGCCAGCGCAGCCACCGCCGCGGCACCGCAGATAGCGGTCCCACAGGCTGAGAGCAGCGCGAGCCGCGGCTCCACGCCGAACAGCCTGCCGAGCCGGTAGGCGGCCAGCAAGGCTGTGGCGAGGCAGATGACCGCTATCGCCACATTGGCGAGCCCTGCGTGAACGATGTCCAGCAGGTTAAGCCGGAGTCCCAGCAGGATGATGCCGAACCGCAGCACCTGCTTGCCGGCGAAGGCGATCCCGGGAGCTGACGATGCCGGCAGCGGCAGCGCGGACCTCCACAGCATGCCGAGCAGCAGGGCCGGCACGAGCGGTCCGAGCACGGCAAGCGCGGAAAGGGATGCCAGCCACTTGCCTGCGGCAGCAAGCAGCAGCGTGAGCAGAAGGCCGAGCAGGAAGCCGGAGGCTCTGCCGAATCGCTTCCGCAGTGCGGCGGTGAACGGCTCGGCGGTCTGGTGAGGCTTGATCTGATGAAGCGTCATAGTAATCACTCCTGTGGTCAGGTTGTGGTTAGGCTGATTTCGATATCGGTGCATCAGCGGTTAGCTTTACTATAATGGCTCGGCTGCGGCGAGGGGAAATACGAATACGCAATGGTGAGCATAACAAAAACGAATGATTGGGCGAATTTTTTCCGGTCGGGTGAAACTAGTAAAAGAGCGAAATCCCAACAAGCGAGTCCCGAGTGCGTGTCCCGGCATCGCATGAAGGTGGCCGAACTAACAGACTGTCCTGAGAAAACGCAGCAATTCCCTCCCAATCTCCGGATTGTAACCGCGAAAATGGTATAATCGGCAGGACATGAATAAATCCGGGGGACAACAGGCCGATTGAGTGGAGGCTTCGCCGCCTAAGCTGGGGCGAGGGACTGCTTCGCCTGAATGACAGGGGGCAGCCCGCAGACTTCTTATTTTGCTTAATGGCAGGACAGCAGGCAGGGCAGGACTCGCAAAGAGGGGAGGAAGACGGCATGAGCGTTGAGCATTTAAAGGTATTTGTTACCGTTGCGGAGCAGAAGAATTTCTCCAGAGCCGCGGAAGCGCTGCATTTGTCCCAGCCGGGGGTCAGCTCGCATATCCGTAATCTTGAGAATGAATTCGGCGCGAAGCTGCTGCACCGATCTTCGAAGCAGGTGAAGCTCACGGAAGCGGGAGCGCTGCTGTATAAGCAGGCGAAGCAAATACTGGCCTGCTACGAGGAAGCGAAGCAGGGCATCCAGCAGCTGCAGCAGGTCGTGACCGGAACGCTGCATGTCGGCGCCAGCTTCACGATCGGCGAGTATGTGCTGCCCCGGCTGTTGGCTGAATATGTAGATCAGTACCCGCTGGTGGATGTACAAGTGCAGATCGGCAACACCGAGGAGATACTGCGCGGCGTCCGGGCGCACGAGCTTGATATCGGGCTGGTGGAGGGACAGGTTCCGTTCACGGATGTGTATGTGGAATCTTTTATGAAGGATGAAATGGCGATCGTGGCGCCAAGCGGGCATCCGCTGGCTAAATCCAAACGATCGGCGACGGCTGACAGCCTTCAGGATCAAGTGTGGATCATGAGGGAAGGCGGCTCGGGAACAAGGGAATACAGCGACCGGCTGCTGCAGCATTTGGGCCTTAGCGCCAAGCGGACGTTTGTCTTTGGCAGCAGCCAGGGGGTCAAAGAGGCGGTCATCGCCGGGCTTGGCATTGCCGTGCTGTCCCGCTGGGTCGTTCGCAAAGAGCTGGCGTCCGGCGAGCTGGCGGAAATTCGGCTGAATCGCCGCCAAGAGGCAAGGACGTTCTCGATTGTGCGGAGCCGAGAAGCAGTGAAGACGATGGCATTGACCATGTTTTTACAGAAACTGAAGACAGCGGGTACGGAAGTCCCGCCGGTTGGTTGATTTATCCTTGTATTTTTTATACGATGGGGATATTGGGAAAACAAAAGGAGACGGAACGACAATGCCCAAAAAAGTAAAAGTGTCAGATTTGGTAGCGGAATTTCATTTGGAAGTCATTTGTGGCGAGAGCGGGCTGAAGCGCCCGATCACTGTAGCCGATTTGTATCGTCCCGGTCTGGAAATGGCAGGCTACTACGAATTTCATCCGACCGAGCGGGTGCAGATTTTGGGAAAAACGGAGCTGACCTTTTTCGACGGACTCTCGTCTTCCGAGCGGATGGACCGCATGACCCGGCTTTGCGCCCCTGAAGAGACGCCCTGCATATTAATCAGCCGCGGGCTGGATGTGCCGATTGAGCTGCTTGCAGCGGCGAACGAACGCAATATTCCCGTTTTGCGGACGCCGATTTCCACGACGATTTTGGCGAGTCGGATTACCGGCTTCCTGGAGAATAAGCTGGCCCCAAGCACAACGATTCATGGCGTACTCGTGGATGTATACGGTATCGGGATGCTTATTTCGGGCAGCAGCGGAATTGGTAAAAGCGAAACGGCGCTGGAGCTGGTCAAGCGCGGACACCGGCTTATTGCCGACGATGCGGTGGAGATCCGGCAGACGGCCGATCACGTGCTGAACGGGAACGCGCCTGAATTGATCCGTCATCTGCTCGAAATCCGCGGGGTCGGCATCATTAATGTGATGACCCTGTTCGGTGCCGGAGCGGTGCGCAACGTTAAGAAAATTTCCGTGGTCGTCAAGCTGGAAACCTGGCAGCAGGATAAGCAGTACGACCGGCTGGGCCTGGATGAAGAGACTACGCGCATTATCGATACCGATATTCCGCTCGTCACGATTCCCGTACGTCCCGGACGGAACCTGGCGGTCATTATCGAGGTGGCGGCGATGAACTACCGCTTGAAGCGGATGGGCTATAATGCCGCCCTGCAGTTTACCAACAAGCTGACGGAATCGTTGTCCGAGGACATGGACGATACCGAATAATGAAGAAGTTTGAGGGGGAAGGACATGCTACTCGCAATTAATCCGATCGCTTTTGCAATAGGTCCGCTGCAAGTGCACTGGTACGGGATTATTCTGGGAACCGCGGCGCTGGTCGGCCTGATGCTTGCCATTCAGGAGGGCAAACGGTTCGGGATGAATCCCGATTTCTTTATGGATCTGGTCCTGCTGGGCGTACCGTCGGCGATTATCGGTGCAAGGATCTACTATGTCGCGTTCAAATGGGAAGATTATAAGGATAACTTATCGGAAATTTACAAGGTTTGGCACGGGGGTATCGCCATCTATGGGGCGCTGATCGGCGCCATCATTGCCGCGGTCATTTATGTCCGCCGCAAAGGCTACTCCTTCTGGCGGATTGCCGATTTTTGCGCGCCGGGCCTTATTGTAGGACAAGCGATCGGCCGTTGGGGCAACTTTATGAACCAGGAAGCGCACGGCGGGCCGGTAAGCGAAACGTTTTTGCGCAGCGGGCTGCACCTGCCCGACTTCATCGTGAACCAGATGTACATCGAAGGCCAGTACTATCATCCGACCTTCCTGTACGAATCGTTATGGAACATTGCAGGCTTGCTCCTGCTGTTCTGGCTGCGACGCAGGCCGTTCCTGCGCGCAGGCGAGCTGTTCATGAGCTACTTCATATGGTATTCGATCGGCCGGTTCTTCGTTGAGGCGTTGAGAACGGACAGTCTGGACTTTACAGGCCCTGCCTGGCTGGCGGGTCTGATGAACGGGCTGTGGTCCCCAATGACCTGGTTCGGCTTCGAGCAAGGATTTATGACGTATGGCGGTAATGTGCGCATATCCCAGCTGCTGGCTGTGCTTATTGTCATTTTCGCTATTGCGTTCATCATCTACCGGAGGAAGACCGGGCTGGCTTCGGTCCGCTACGCAGATCCGGTCGAGCCGCTGCAGGGAGCCGGAGGAAACCATACCGAGACTGCAGAGCGGCAGGATTTTTCCGCGCAGGAGAGCATCCACGCAAGGGAGTCGGATGAGCAGGCTGCGAAGGATATCGTAGGCAAGCCGGGAGAACAAGGATAATCCGCTCAATCAGCGCACATGTGCCGTAACAAGCAAGCTAGAGATGAAACACAAAGGAGCAGGAGCAGCATGATCGATACGGTATTGTTTGACCTGGATGGAACCATTATTGATACGAACGAGCTGATTATTCAATCGTTCTTGCATACTTTTGAAGGCGTCACGCAGGAGCCTGTGACCCGCGAGCACATTATCCCGAATATGGGACGTCCGTTGGTGGAGCAGATGCAGTATTTTACGGGAAGAACCGAGGTTGAGGATTTGGTGCAAAAATACCGCGCGTTCAACGTCGGCAGACATGACGAGCTGGTGACCGAATTTCCGGGCGTTAGAGAGACGATAGCTCAGCTTCATACCGCAGGCATTAAATTGGGTATTGTCACAAGCAAGGTCCGGATGACCTCGCTTATGGGGCTGAAGCTGTGCGGTCTCTCCGACTTTTTCCAAACGATCGTTTCCGTCGATGACGTGCAGAAAGCCAAGCCGGATCCGGAAGGAATCCGTAAAGCGATGCAGGCATTGGGCTCCAGCGCGGAGCATACGCTGATGGTTGGCGACAGCCATTATGATATTGAGGCGGCGCATAATGCCGGCGTGCAGTCGGCGGGAGTTGCCTGGTCGATGAAGGGGATCGAGTATTTAAAAAGCTATAAGCCAACGTATATCATCGACGATATCCGGGAGGTTCTTCCGCTTGTCGGTCTCCAAGGCTAGCATCAAGCTCCGCTAACGGGCGATGGACAGGCTGAAGGCGAGGATCATCCGGTCTTTTGCCGGACTTCTGCGGCAAGCTTTAAGAACAGAGGGGATTCCTGTTGAGAAACACAGATAGGTTTCCGGTAGAGGGGCCGAACTCGCTTTGGCAGGTGTACCGGACCGTCAGCCGCTGGAAAGCGGTGCGTAATTTTATTTTTATCCAAATATCCAGGTACGCCCCTTCGCTGCCGTTCAAGCGGTGGATTTACCGGCGGATTCTGGGGATGAAGGTGGGGGAACAGGCCTCCTTCGCGTTAATGGTCATGGTGGACGTCTTTTTCCCGGAACGCATTGAGGTAGGGGATAACTGCATCATCGGGTACAATACGACGATTCTGACCCATGAATATTTGATTAAGGAATACCGCATCGGTACGGTTCGTATCGGTTCGCATGTCATGATCGGAGCGAACACGACGATACTGCCCGGTGTGACGATAGGCGATCATGCGGTGATCGGAGCCGGTTCGGTCGTTCATAAGGACGTGGCGCCGTACAGCTTTGTGGCGGGCAATCCGCTTCGCGTCATTCGGGAGGATACGAGAACGGCAGTTAGCACGGATGCTTTAGTGGAGGACCGGGTGCAGTCGTAAGATGCGCTAGGTCCTCTTTTTGTCGCCCGGCTCAAGTCTGGGCTTGGGTATACTGATGCGTTCGATGTGCGTCTCACTTAACAATTCGTAGAAGAACAGCCGTTTCCGCCGCAGAATCATCCATACAAAATGAGCGGCAAAGACGAGCTGAATCGCTGCGAAGCATACGGTCCAGGCAATCAGCACATACCGCTGCGGGGAGGTGTTCGCCGAAGCGCTGCTGAGGAAGATGAAGCTGATGCCGCCGTAGCCGAAAAACAACGAGCTGCTGCGCAGCGTGATAGCCTTCAGGCTAAGACGAGGCCCGATGCCGGCGATGCGGAGGCGAAGCAGCCACAGTCCGAAGGTGCGCCCGTTGGTCACATAAGGCACTGCGATAAAATAAGCCGCAAATACGGCGAGTGTCGTCAGCGGGAACTGCAGCAGCCCTTTTACGCTGTCCAGCCGGATATGCTGAAGAGTGACAGCCAATCGGGTCCCTGCGGCGACCAGGCTCCAATCCAGGACAAACGCCAGCATCCGGTGAATATAACCTACAGGCTGGGTCTCCCAGTCAAAGTGATGATCGAGCTGTTCCTTCGGCGGGAAGAGAAATAACAGGACGGGCGCAAGAAAAAATCCCGCAACGGCTCCGCAGGTATTCAACAGCAGATCATCCGCGTCGAAAATCCGGTAAGGACAGGCATAAATACCGTACAGGCCGGTCAGCTGAGTCCATTCGAAAAAGAGCGACACAAGCAGGCCGGCAGCCAGCGCGGCGTACCACTTTTGTCTGAAATAATACCGGATGTAGACACCCAGCGGAAGCAGGAGAATGAAGTTAAATACGGCCTGCTGAAAAGCTCTTTCATGCACGGCCCGCAGATAGGTGGCGGGATCGGACCCGACGACCTGCGTTTCTTTCAGAAAATCTCTGACAAAGGTAAACGGCTCCAGTGTATAATACTTTGTTCCCGGCGCAATGCCTGAACACGTATTTCTTGTCTCCGGAAGAGGGAGAATGACAAGATAAAAAGCGGTCAGCATGAACAAGGCGAACGAGTAGGTGAGCAGTACTCTAAATTTGTTGATATAGCCGTACCGGTGATAGTTATAGATCAGGAAAGGAATGGTCAGCAGGGCGGCGATTAAGGGGAAAGTAATCATAGCGGCTTTAATGGGAATCAGATGAACGCCCAAGGCAGACTCTCCCTTCCGGCATAATGGAAGCACGGGTTCAGTATGCCATGTTTCGTTTTAATTTATGAGATATCCGGATGCTGTGAAAATGCGTGAAAACCATGGCCGGAATAGCCGGAACCTTGTTGACGGAAACGGGTTTCGATGATAAACTTACGAATACATTCTTTAATTTGTTAGCATGGTAGCATATTAGCGAACTAAAGCGAATACAGTGAATAACATTTATGTTTATATAGGCGGTGAGGATTGGTGTCGAAACCGAAAGTGTTTGAAAAGCCGACCGGTGTCAAGGATTACCTTCCCGAGGCGGTAGCCAAATTACGTACCATTGAAACGAACGTACTGCAATGTATGGAACGGTGGGGGTACCGTGAAATTATGACTCCGACGCTGGAATTTTACGATACGGTCGGTGTGGCTAGCTCCACCGAGGACCGCAAGCTGTTCAAGCTGCTCGACCGCAACGGCACGACGCTGGTCATGCGTTCGGATATTACGGCGCCGATCGCCCGCGTAGTGGCATCTTTATTGAAGGAAGAGGCGTTTCCTATCCGGCTGTCTTATCACGCGAACGTTTTCCGTGCTTTGAAGCGGAGGCGGGCCGGGACGCGGAATTTTTCCAAACCGGCGTTGAGCTGGTCGGCGATGCTTCCTCGGAATCGGACGCTGAAGTGATTGCCCTTGCGATCGCCAGCCTGCAGGCGGCCGGAGTGAAGGAATTCAAGATTGCGCTCGGCCACGTAGGCTTCTTGACCGGATTGTTCGATGAAACGCTGAATAACCGTTCGGAAGCGCAGCAAGCGCTGAAGGAGTGCTTGTTGAACCGCGATTATGTCGGCTACCGGGACACGATTCGTTCGCTTGATTTGGCGCCGGAGGTTCAAAAGGAGCTTGAAGGCATCTTAAGACTCCGCGGAGGACAAGAGATCTGCGATCAGGCGAAGCAGGTGACCAAGGACCCGACGGCCCAGCAGTCGATCACGCATTTGTGCGAGGTATGGGACGTGCTGAAGGCTTACGGTGTCAGCGAGCATGTACTGATCGACTTAACGATGATCGGTGACTTTTCGTATTATACGGGGATGACGTTCGAAGGCTACGCAGCGGACCTGGGCTTCCCGGTGTGCAGCGGAGGAAGGTACGACAACCTGCTGACGCAGTTCGGCCGCCCGGCCCCGGCTACCGGCTTTGCTTTGAAGACGAACCGGATTCTCGAGGTGGTCAGCAAGCAGCCGACCCAGGCGCCGGAGCGTCTGTTGATTACTTATACGGCAGCAAGCAGAGCGGAAGCCTTCGCCAAGGCGAAGGAGCTGCGTTCCGGTGAAGGCGTGATGGTAGAGACGCGCTTGACGCCGGATGGTAAAATAGAGGCTGTCCGTTCGGACGATGCGTCGTTCCGTGTGAACGGCGTGACGTACAAGGACATCATACAATTAGGATAAAGGAGGCGTGAAGCATGCAGGATGTATTGAAAGTGGCAATGCCCAAAGGGCGGATCTATAAGCAGGCCTCCAAGCTGTTTCGCGAAGCGGGACTCCCGATTCCGGAAGAGATGGACGATTCCCGCAAGCTGATTATCCCGGTGCCGGAAGCGAATATGGAATTTATCATGGCCAAGCCCGTTGACGTGCCTACCTATGTGGAATACGGCGTAGCCGATATCGGCGTCGTAGGTAAAGACGTACTGATGGAGGAAAACCGCGACGTGTATGAGCTGCTTGATCTGGGCATCGCCCGCTGCCGCATGTCGGTCATCGGACTGCCGGATTGGGAGCCGGTTCTGAACCCGCGCGTTGCGACCAAATATCCGAACGTCGCTTCCCAATATTTCCGCGAAAGAGGCCAGCAGGTGGAGGTTATCAAGCTGAACGGCTCGATTGAGCTGGCTCCGCTGATCGGCTTGGCCGATCGGATCGTCGATATGGTGGAAACCGGGCAAACGCTGCGCGAGAACGGTCTGGTAGAGCAGGAGCAAATTTTTGCGATTACAAGCCGGCTGATTGCCAACCGCGTCAGCTACCGGATGAAGAACGAGACGATCCAGGCGTTGTGCGACAAGCTCCAGCTGATGATGGCAGGAGCTGCGAAATAAATAGCTATTTTGCAATTCGTGATTATAGATGAAACGAACCGATAGGGCTGATCCCTACTTGGTTGAATGGTTGAAGGAGGAATGCGGGATGAAAATCATGCCGGCTAACGAGTTTGCGCTCAAGCGCGAGGTGGAGTACGGCTCTCCTGAGCAGAACGAAAGGGTGAAGGGCATCATTGAAGCCGTGCGCCGCGAAGGCGACGGGGCGCTTAAGCGCTTTGCCCGGGAATTCGACGGAGTGACCGTCGACGAGCTGCGCGTCAGCGAAGCGGAGATCAAGGCCGCCTATTCGCAGGTGGACGACAGCTTCCTTGCCGCGATCCGCGAGGCGGCGGACAACGTGCGCCGCTTCCATGAGAAGCAGAAGCGCACGTCCTGGATGGATCTGCAGCCGGACGGCAGCATCCTGGGCCAGGTGATCCGGCCGCTGCGCCGGGTCGGCTTGTACGTGCCGGGCGGGAAGGCGGCTTATCCCTCTTCCGTCCTGATGAATGCGA
>Ga0182739_1005300_pt1 | contig 10257 bp, 7 predicted proteins | sample eDN5th30CBELigBY_FD_128873 | JGI IMG/M metagenome (GOLD analysis project Ga0182739, IMG submission 128873) | Enriched backyard soil microbial communities from Emeryville, California, USA - eDNA 5th pass 30_C BE-Lig BY (version 2) (version 2) | ecosystem: Environmental > Terrestrial > Soil >...
CACCGCGCTGCGCGGTCTGGGTCTGGAAAAACTGCGGCAACGAATCCAATTGTTCGGAAATCGTGGCGGCGGGCTGGAACCCTTTCAATTCATCGGTGGTGACCGCAGTGACCGGCACCGCGGTGGTCATGCCGGAAGTCTGGCGTATCCGTGAACCGGTAACGGTGATCTCTTCCAGCGCTTGATTACCGTCATCGGGCGTCTGTGCATAAACGGCGCTGCCGGCGCCATTCGAGATCAGGGCGGCGATGGCGGAGGCCAGCAACCCGAGTTTCCCCTTGCTTTCTATCGGCATTTCTTCTGCTCCAGGATTTTCATGAACGTCATTCCCGACATCGCTCACGCGAATCAGAATGTGCTTGGCTTCATTTTCGATGGATGCTTCGATCCCCGTGTTCGCAAGCAGGACGTCCAGGGCTTCCCGCAGCTCGTATTCACCTTCCAGCCGATTGGCCTGCATGCCGGCGAACAGGGTTCTCGGAAAAAGCACGGAAACTTCAGCCTGCTGGGCGAACTGCAGCAAAGCGGTGTCCACAGGCTGCTCGGAAATGCTGAAATACTCTTTTGCCTCGCTTGCCGCAAAAACCGTTCCTCCCATCGACAAGGCAGTAGCCGCAACCGCCGCCTGGCCGCACAGTGCCTTCAGGAAAAACCCTGTAAACACCGCAGGAAATCTATCGCACCCTTTCATATAGACGAGCCGGACAAAAAAATTCCCTATGTCAGCCAAGGCAATCCCGATTATTTGTAACTGAGGTAAATATGGTCATCGTCGATTCTTTGCACGTTTACCTGGAACGTTTCTTCCATGGTGCGCAACAGCGGATCGATGTCGCCGGTGCGAAAGTAGCCCACCACCTGAATGTCCTTCACCGCGTCATCCATCTCGATGTGTATCGAGGTGTAGCGGCTCACCTCCTTGATGGCCTGTTCGAGCGTGTCGCCCTGGAACAGCAACATACCGTGGCGCCACGCCAGCCGGCCTTCGATTTCCATGGGTTGCATCCGGCGTTTTTCAGTGGCGACATTCTGTTCGCTTACCCGGGCGGACTCGCCCGCGCTGAGCGACAGCGGACCCATCGGTTGCGCAGCCGCAACAGGTTCACGCGTTGGCGTCTCACTCGCCGGCTCTACGACATCAGCGCCGGGGTTGTGTGAAACATTGACTGCACCCTCGGTAACCGTCACTTCCATGCCGCCCTCCTGCATGCGCTGCACGGCAAACGCGGTGCCGGTGGCCTCCACCACATTGGCGCCCGCATAAACCCTGAAAGGGCGCAGGCTGTCCTTGGCCACCGAAAAATGCGCCTCCCCCCGCAACAACGACACCCGGCGTTCCGCCTCCCGATAGAGCACTTCCACCAGGGTGTTGGTATTGAGGATGATTTCGGAGCTGTCGGCGAGCACCACGGTGGACTGCTCGCCCACGCGGGTCTCGTACCTGCGTGGCTTATTGCCCCCAGCGCCGAACAGGGTGCGCCAGCTGTCGAGGTTTTTGCCGGCCAGTCCCCCGCCTATCATGGCCACCGATAGCGTGGCGGCCAGTGCCGCGACCAACTTCCTTCTGCCAGGCTTCCCGGGGCGCGCCTTCACATACTGCCCAAGCGGAAAGATTTCCGACAATTCCGCCAGCACGGACACCTGGTCCCACATGCCGGCCACTTCCAACAGGATGCGGGGATGCTCCGGGTCCTCTCCAAGCCAGGCTGAAAGATCGCGTAGTTCTTCTTCTGACGCGCCTGCATCGAGTTTCACCAGCCACACGCATGCCTGCTGCTGTTTGTGCTCCAGCGCCTGCCTGCGGTTGGAAAATGGAACGACGTTACTCAAGGTTTTTTTACCTCGACCGGATGATAGTTCCCCGGTACCTCTGCGGATTTCCCGGCTGAATAACCTCGCTTCAGCATGTACTGCAGCACCATGAACATGCCCTTGGCCACGTGTTTTTCCACGGTACTGGTGCTGAGCCCGAGATAGTCACTGATTTCCTGCAGGGAAAGCCCATACACTTTCTTCAGGATGAACACCCGGCGACAGCTCACCGGCAGTTGTTCGACCGCGCGGCAAAAATTCAGAAACCTTTCCTGCGACTGGCAACGCAGTTCCACCATGTCCGCCTGCGTGGAAAATTCCTCCTCATCCAGGCCCTCGATGGAGCAGTTGAGCCTGGCGCCTGCGCTCTTGATATGGTCGAGCGCGATATTTCTCGCCACGCGCAGCATAAAAGCCTGAGGATTCCTGATTTTCTGGTTACGTGACGCCGCATAGGAGAGCACGAACGTTTCCTGCACGATGTCTTCGATCTCCTCGGGCCGGACGATGCGCCCGACGGTTCTGTACAGCACGCTCCGGCACGCCAGAAAACTGTCCAGCAGCCCCTTCATCACTTCTGCCGAGGGCTTCTTCTCCCCTCCTGACACCATGCTCCCCCCACCAGCTCAATGCTGCCCGCCTGCAATGATCGATCGGCACTTTCCTATGCCTTTTTTACCCATGCCTTTAGAAGTACAGACGAGCGGCTCGCAAAAATCCGCCATACCGGTCATGGCCCCTTCTCGGGGTAGTTAACCAGGAATGGCATGAAACACGAGCGCGCAAGGGGGCAAGTGCAAAGCAGGAAGAGGAAATGGGGAACGCCTTCACGAAGCAGGCGCGCAATGAAGGAACTGTAGTTGTCGAACCGTCCGGTGCGGACTCACAATGCAGGGGCGTGGCACAAGGTGCCACACCCCCATGAAGACTATTTTTTCAAGCGGTATCCCGTGCGGAATATCCAATACAGAATCACGCCGCAGATCAGCAGGAACAGCGCGGTCATCAACAGGCTCACGCCGACGTTCACGTCCGCGATCTCGTAGAAGCTCCAGCGGAAACCGCTGATCAGGTACACCACCGGATTGAACAGGGTGAGCGTCTGCCACAGCGGCGGCAGCATGCTGATGGAATAGAAGCTGCCGCCAAGGAACGTCAGCGGCGTCACGATCAGCAAGGGAATGATCTGCAGTTTCTCGAAGCTGTCCGCCCAGATGCCGATGATGAAGCCGAACATGCTGAACGTGAGCGAGGTCAGTACCAGGAACAGCAGCATCACACCCGGATGCAGGATCTGCAGCGGTACGAACAGCGACGCCGTGACCAGGATGATCAACCCGATCAGCATCGATTTGCTGGTGGCGGCGCCCACGTACGCGATCACGATCTCCAGGGGCGACACGGGCGCCGACAGCACCTCGTAAATCGTGCCGATGAAGCGCGGAAAATAGATGCCGAACGAAGCATTGGAAATGCTCTCGGTGAGGATCGACAGCATGATCAAGCCCGGCACCAGAAACGCGGCGTAAGGCACTCCGTCGACTTCCGCGATGCGGGAACCGATGGCGCCGCCGAACACCACGAAATACAGCGAGGTCGACAATACCGGTGACACGATGCTCTGCGCCAGCGTGCGGAAGGTACGTGCCATTTCGAAGGTGTAGATGGCACGGATGGCATAAAAATTCATGTTACTCACTCACCTTACTTGCTCACCAAACCCACGAAGATTTCCTCCAGCGAACTCTGCCTGGTTTCGAGATCGCGGAAACGCAGGCCGCTCGCTTCCACCGCATCGAGCAGTTGGGCGATGTCGGAACTTTCGCTGTGCTTGTCGTAGGTGTACACCAGCGTGCTGCCCGCGTTGCTCAGCTCCAACGGGTAAGCGCTGGCCAATCCGGCTGGTATCTGCGTCACCGGCTCCATCAACTGCAGCAGCAGGCGTTTTTCGCCCAGCTTGCGCAGCAGCGCGTCCTTGTTTTCCACCAGCAGCAGCTTGCCGCGATCGATCACGCCGATGCGGTCCGCCATTTCCTCGGCTTCCTCGATGTAGTGGGTGGTGAGGATGATGGTGACGCCCTCGTCGCGCAGGCGCCGCACCACCTGCCACATGTCCTTGCGCAGCTCCACGTCCACGCCCGCGGTGGGTTCGTCGAGGAACAGGATGCGCGGCTCGTGCGCCAGCGCCTTGCCGATCATCACGCGCCGCTTCATGCCGCCCGACAGCGTGATGATCTGGTTGTACTGCTTGTCGTGCAGCGAAATGTCGCGCAGCACCTTGTCTATATACGCCTGGTTGGGGGCCTTGCCGAACATGCCGCGGCTCAGCTTGAGCGTGGCGTCGACGGTTTCGAAGGCATCGGTGGCCAATTCCTGCGGCACCAGGCCGATGAGGCTGCGTGCCGCGCGGTAATCGCGCACGATGTCGTGGCCGCCGATGCGCACCACTCCCGAGGTGGGCGTGACGATGCCACAGACGATGCTGATCAGGGTGGTCTTGCCGGCGCCGTTAGGGCCGAGCAAGGCAATGATTTCGCCTTCCTGGATGCTCAGGTCGATACCGCTGAGCGCGCTGAAGCCATCCGCGTAGATCTTGGAAAGGTTCTCGATTTCGATGATTGCCGACATGAAACTCCTCATACCGCGCGCGGCACTGCATGGCGATGGCGCCCGGGGCCTTGCGGCCAACAGCGCGCCTCATTTGGATACCGGCGCTGCCGATACCAGCGCCTCTATAAAAAAGGGCAGCCTTGCGGGCTGCCCTTTTTGTCTCATCAGGAAAAATCCCGTGGATTTCCCGATCAATGCACAGGCTCGGGACGCGCGGCACCCTTGCGCTCCGGATTGCTGTCGGCATGCAGCTTGAGGAACAGCAGCACGACGGCGCCCGCAAGCGAGCCTACCCCCATGACGATGGCCACGTTTGCCAGGATATTGGCCAATTCCACGCCGTTGTCCTGACCACGCTGCAGCAGGTAACCCGCCAGGGCCGGTGCCAGTACCGCGCCGCCGCGGCCCACCCCGATCACGAAACCGGTGCCGGTGGCACGCACGTGCGTGGGGAATACGTAGGCGACGATGGTGTACAGGCCCGACACGCCTGCGTTGCCGAAGAAGCCGGCCAGACCGGCCCAGATGCTCAGCTGCGTGATTTCCGGCGCCGAACGGCCGAACAGCACCACGCCCACCGTGGTCCCCAGCAGAATGCCGATGGTCAGGGGCTTGAGGCCGATGCGGGCAGTCAGAATGCCGAACAGCGCGCCACCCAGCGCACCGCCGACGTTGGCCCAGGTGAGCACGCCCGAGGCGGCGCCCGCATCGATACCCATCAGGTTGACGATGGTCGGCGTCCATTTCAGGACGTAGTAGAAGGTTACGATATGGCAGAAATAGGCCACGGTGACCAGGATCGTGGAGGCCGCGAGCGCCGGTGAGAAGATGTCGCTGACGGATTTCTTGCGCTCGTCTTCCTGAATGTTGGGCAGCGCGTCGATCACCTGATGGCCCAGCTTGCGCAGCGCCGCGTTGATGCGCTCGAGGGCGTTGGGCGGCTGCTTGCGCGCCAGCCAATGCACGGATTCGGGCATCAGGAAGTAGACGACGGGAATCAGCGCCGCGGACAGCAGCGCGCCGGCGTCGAACATCACGCGCCAGTTCGTGGCGGTGGCGTCGAGCAGTGCCTTGCCCACCTCACCGCAGACGATGCCGCCGAGCGGGTAGCCGATCACCATCATCGAAATGCTCAGGCCGCGATGCTTCTTGTTGGAGAATTCCGCCACCACCGCGTTGGTGGTGGACAGCATGCCGCCGATACCAAGGCCGGTGAATACACGATAGGCCGACAGCACCACCACATCCGAGGTGTGCGTGACCATGTACATGCCAAGCGCCATCACGCTCAGGCAGCTCAGGATCATGTTGCGGCGACCGATCTTGTCCGCCACGCCACCCAGCAGGATCGAGCCGAAGGCCATGCCGATCAGCTCCATGTTCAACACCCAGCCCAGCTCGGCGCGGTCGATGCCGAATTCCCGCATGATGCCGGGACCCGATACGCTGATCGCGAGCACGTCGAAACCGTCCATCGCGTTGAGCAGCACCGTGATCGCGACGATCACGAACTGCATCCTGGTCATTTCTGATTTATCAATTATTTCCCGTGGGTCCGTCATGGCTGTTTTGAAGCCCCCTGTTTTGGCTGGAAGGAATGAAAGGCGTGCTACCGCGCGAACGAACAGTTTCTGATTGTTGTTGGCCGTCGCAAAAAAACGCTCGGAGAATATTACACAAGCCCTGTCATAACAAGCACGGCACATCGTGGGTATCGGCGTAAAATCCAAGTCATATTTATTGCACATTGCCAGGCGACAAAGCCTGGACAGAGTCCGTGGAGAGCGCGGTGGAGAGTCCGGTGAAGAGCCCGGTGGTGGCTCCCCCAGGGCAACTCCCTTATACTCGGGGAGCGTCTATCCGCCGGGGTGGTCCTGAACGCTTCAAGTGATTGTTCCCGCGCAGGAAAAGACGGCAGTAACACCTTTGGTCCGGATGTCACGCAATGATCAAACGCAGACAGTTCATGCAGCTCTCAATGGCTGCCGCCTCTCTCGACCTGCTGGGCCTACGCGCCCTGCAGGCCCAGCAGAGCGCCACGGTGCAGTCGCTGGCGGCGAACACCGCGTTGTTTTCCGGCACCGGCGGCAACGTGCTGGCCTGCAAGGCCGGCAATGGCGAGCTGCTGGTGGTCGACGGCGGCCTGCACGCTGGCGCCAGGGCGCTGCGCGAGACCATCGAGAACACGCTCGAGGGCCGCCGCATCACCACCCTCGTCAATACCCACTGGCACCCGGAGCAGACCGGGCTCAACGAAGAACTGGGCAACCGCAACACCCGCATCTTCGCCCACGAGAACACCCGCCAGTGGCTGAGCACGCCGGTCAAACGCCTGTGGGAAGACACCACCATCGCCCCGCTGCCGGAATCGGCGCGTCCCAACGACACCTTCTATCACTACGGCGATTTCCAGCACGACGACGTCGCCGTGGAATATGGCTACCTGCGCCAAGCGCACACTGACGGCGACATGTACGTGTTCCTGCCCCAGGCCAACGTGCTGCATGCCGGCGGCGTGATCGCCACCGACGGCTGGCCGTTCATGGACTGGTGGACCGGCGGCTGGATCGGCGGCGTGGCCGATGCCATCGAAACGCTGCTGAGCATCGCCAACGAAAACACCCAGGTGGTGCCCGCCACCGGGCCGATCACCGATCGGGCCGGCTTGATTGCCATGCGCGACATGTACGCGGACATCTACGAGAAGGTCAGAACCGGCTTCTCGGACGCCAACACCGCGGAACAGACCGTGGCGTCCAAGCCGGCGGCCGCCTACGAGGCGCGCTATGGCAGCGCGGATTCCTTTATCGAACTGAGCCATTGGAGCCTGATACCGCATCTGACACCGGATGCGTGAGACAGCGGCAAAACCGATCGTTCATTACAGAAAGCGCAGGACACCGACGCAACACTTGCAGGACGGCAAGCGCAAAGACGGACAGACTCAGGTAATCGTTATGGCATACAAGGCAATTCCATCGACGGCGACATTCGCGGCAGGCGGCAGGCGGGCCCTGCCCTGGCGGCGCACCCTGCTTGCGCTTGCCACGGCGTTCGGCTGTTCCATGGGCTGGGCGCAAAACGTCGATCCCGCCAGCCTGCCCGCCCACGACCAGGCCAGCCGCTTCTGGGGTTATTTCGACGATTACTGCACCGAATGCCATAACTTCGACGACTACTTCGGCGGGGTGGATTTCACCGCCTCCCGTCCCGAGGACGTGCCGGCCGATCCCGAACTGTTCGAAAAAGTGGTGATGAAGCTGAACGGCCGCATGATGCCGCCGCCGAACCGCATCCGCCCCGACGAACAGCGCACCGACGCCTTCGTCGGCTGGCTCGAATCCTATCTCGACCAGGCCGCCGCCAAACGCGACCCGGCGCGTCACATCAGCGTGCACCGCCTCAACCGCAAGGAATACGCCAACGCCGTGCGCGACCTGTTCGGCCTGGAGGTCGACCCTGCCGCCATCCTGCCCGAAGACGCCACCAGCGACGGCTTCGACAACGTGGCCGCCTCGCTCACGATATCGCCGAGCTTCATCGAACAATACGTGTCCGCCGCCCGCGTGATCAGCGAACAGGTGGTGGGCGATCCCACCCCGGTACAGGGCGGCTCGCAGTACATGCCCCCCGAAATATTGCCAATGCGCGCCGAAGGCGGCGGTTCGCAACAGTTTCACATCGACGGCCTGCCGCTCGGCACCCGCGGCGGCATGCTGGTGGAACACTGGTTCCCGGTCGACGGCGAATACTCCATCAACGTGGGCGACTTCATCCTGCACGCGTGGATGTACAACATCGAATTCGAAAACACCCTGGTGGTGACCATCGACAATGAACAGGTGTACGAGACCGTGCTCGGCGGCGACGCCGACCGCATCGCGCTCGACCTCGACCAGGGCGCGCCGATGGATGACATCAACGCGCGCGTCAAGGACATCCGCTTCAGCACCACCGCCGGTCCACACAAGGTGGGCGTTACCTTCGTGCGCCGCTCCTTCGCCGAATCGGACGACCAGCTCGAACATTTCATTCCCGGCGCCGTGCAGGACCGCATCCTGGCCGTGCCCTCGATCGAGGTGCGCGGTCCCTTCGTGGCCGGCGGACTCGATTCCACCCCCACCCGGGACCAGTTGTTCGCCACCTGCTATCCGCAGAACGCCGATGAGGAACGTGGCTGCGCCGAGGACATCCTCAGCCACATCGCCACCCGCGCCTACCGCCGGCCGCTGACGGACGCCGACATGGCGCCGCTGCTGCAGTTCTATGACGCCGGCCAGGCTGAGGGCGGTTTCGAGGAAGGCCTGCGCCGCGCGCTCACCCGCACGCTGGCCAGCCCGAATTTCCTGTATCGCGCCGAAGTGGCGCCCCCCTCCGACAACTCCGACGCGCCTTACGCGGTAAACAGTCTGGAACTGGCTTCGCGGCTGTCGTTCTTCCTGTGGAGCAGCATCCCCGACGAGGAACTGCTGCAGGCCGCCATCGCCGACCGCCTGCGCGACCCCGCCGAGCTGGAAGCGCAGGTGCGCCGCATGCTGGCCGACCCGCGCTCGAAAACGCTGTCGGAAAACTTTGCCTATCAATGGCTCAAGCTGAGCAAGCTCGATGAAATCGAGCCCGACGCCAAGATTTTCCCCTACGCCGCCGGCGCCGGCGACCTGCGTCCCGACTTCAAGGAGGAATTGGGCTTGTTCGTGGACAGCATCTTCCGCGAGGACCAGAGCATCCTGCGCCTGCTGGATGCCGACTACAGCTTCCTCAACGAGCGGCTGGCGCTGCATTACGGCATCAACAACGTCAAGGGCAGCCGTTTCCGCCGCGTGCAGTTGCACGACGCCAACCGCTGGGGCCTGCTGGGCAAAGGGGGCGTGCTGATGGCCACCGCCTACCCCAACCGCACCTCGCCGGTGCTACGCGGTGCCTGGATCCTGGAAACGCTGATGGGCACCCCGCCCCCGGTGCCGCCGCCGGACGTGCCGCAGCTGGCCGAAAATGCGGTGGGCAAACCCGCCACCACGGTACGCGAACGTCTGGAACAGCACCGCGCCAACCCGGTGTGCAACTCCTGCCATTCGGTGATGGATCCGCTCGGCTTCGCGCTCGACAACTTCGATGCGGTGGGCCGCTGGCGTAACATGGACCGCTACACCGGCACGCCGGTGGATGCCTCCGGCGTGATGCCGAACGGCAGCCTGGTCACCGGCCCGCAGGAACTGCGCCAGGCGCTGTTGCAGCGTCCGGAACTGTTCGCGCGCGCGCTCACCGAGAAACTCATCATCTATGCCACCGGACGCAGCCTGGAAGCGACCGATCAACCGGTGGTGCGCGAAGTGGTGCGCCAATCGGCCAAGGACGACTACCGTTTTTCCACGATCGTCATGAATGTCATCGGCACCGATCTGTTCCGGATGAACCGGCCAGGCGCATCCGATGATCAGGGCACCCATGCGGTTGCCTCGCGCAACCCATAAACGGAGGTTCACATGTTCGTTACCAAGAAACATCTCGCCCGCCGCACCGTTCTGCGTGGCCTTGGCGCCAGCGTGGCCCTGCCCCTGCTCGACGCCATGATCCCCGCCGCCACCGCGCTGGCACAGACCGCCGCCAACCCGCAGCCGCGGCTCGGTTTCGTGTACTTCCCGCACGGCGCCGTCATGGACCGCTGGGTGCCGGAAGGCATCGGCAGCAATTTCGACGTGCCGGCCATCCTGGCGCCCGCCGCCAAGTTCAAGGACCGCATGACCATCGTGTCGGGTCTACGCAACCAGCCCGCCGAAAGCCCCGACCCGCACGGCCTGGTGGTCGGCACCTGGCTGCGTTGCGTGTCCCCCGGCG
>Ga0182739_1005302_pt1 | contig 10256 bp, 2 predicted proteins | sample eDN5th30CBELigBY_FD_128873 | JGI IMG/M metagenome (GOLD analysis project Ga0182739, IMG submission 128873) | Enriched backyard soil microbial communities from Emeryville, California, USA - eDNA 5th pass 30_C BE-Lig BY (version 2) (version 2) | ecosystem: Environmental > Terrestrial > Soil >...
CGTTCACTTACACGCCGGCCCCGAATTACAACGGCTCCGACAGCTTCACTTTCAAGGCCAACGACGGCCTGGCCGACTCGAACGTTGCGACGGTCACCATCACCGTCAGCCCCGTCAACGACGCGCCCGTCGCCAACGGCTTCCAGTACAGCATCGACGAGGATACGGCCCTCCGCGACATGCTGACGGCGAGCGACGTTGATGGCAACACGCTGACGTTCGCGATCGCCGAGCGGCCGAAGAACGCCGCGGCGTTCGCGATTCAGGCCAACGGTCAGTTTACCTATCTCCCTGTGTTCAACTTCTACGGCTCGGACAGCTTCGTCTTCAGCGTCAGCGACGGGACGACGACGAGCACCGCGACGATCTTCATCACGGTCCGACCGGTCAACGACGCCCCGTTTGTCGAGAGCCCGTCGATCACGGCCGATGAAGACGTACCGTTCTCAGGAACCATCAATTCGATCGACGTCGAAGGGGATCCCTACACGTTCTCCCTCGAGACGGCCCCCACGCACGGGACCGCCACGGTCAACAGCGATGGGACTTATGTCTACACGTCGGCGCTCAACTATCACGGCCCCGACAGCTTCACGTTCCGAGCGACCGACGACAAGGGCGCTGCGCGGGTGGGGACCGCGACGGTCTGGGTCCGGGCAATCAACGACGCGCCGGTTGCCGCGGACGACCAGCTCTTCGTCGACGAAGATCAATCGCTCGTGGTGTCGGTCGCCCCCATCAGCCGCCTCCATGCGGACAGCGAGCCGGGCGACATCATCGGCGCTGGGTTGAGCTACAATCTGACGCCGCCAAGCGCCACATTCCAGGCGAGCAAGAACTTCGACAACGGCGCCTCGCTCACCGTCCGATCCGTGTCTGAGGGGGCGTCCTGGGCGCTCGACTTCGCCGCCCCGAACGACGTCCTGCTGAGCCCGGGCGTCTACCTCAACGCGGTTCGCTGGCCGTTCCAGGCCGCGAACGGTTCGGGGCTGGATGTCTCGGTCAACGGCCGAGGCAGTAACACTCTAACCGGCCAGTTCGTCGTCTACGACGCCGCCTGGAACGCCGACAAGACCCAACTCCTCCGCTTCGCTGCCGGCTTCGAGCAGCACAGCGGGGGAGACATCCCCGGGCTCTTCGGTACCATCCAGTACAACACGACCATCGGCGCCAAGGGGGGCATCCTCGCCAACGATTTCGACGGCGACCAGGACCTCTTCACTGCCCTCCTGGTAAGCGGGCCATCCCACGGTACGCTCACGCTCGGACTCGACGGCTCGCTCGTGTATACGCCGGATCCGAACTTCAGCGGGACCGACTCGTTCACGTACAAGACGAACGACGGCCGGCTCGACAGCAACGTGGCGACCGTGACGATCAACGTCAAACCGATCAACGACGCGCCCGTCGCACAGGCTCAGTCGGTCACGACCGATGAGGACAAGCCTCTCGCGGTGACCCTGGCCGCCACCGACGTCGACGGAAATCCGCTCACCTACGCCGTGGCCGCTCAGCCGGCGCATGGCACCCTCACCGGCAGCGGCGCCAACCTGACCTACACCCCGGCCCCGAATTACAACGGCCCCGACACCTTCACCTTCAAGGCCAACGACGGCACGGCCGACAGCAACGTCGTCTCCGTCCTGATCAATGTGCGAGCGGTCAACGACGCGCCGAGTTTCACGATCGCCAATGCCGTGGTCGCACGAGATGAGGATGCCGGGCCGCAGTCGATCCCGAACTTTGTGACCGACATTGCGGCTGGTCCGGCGACCGCGACCGACGAGGTGGGCCAGGGGCTCTCCTTCGAGGTCAGCGTCAGCGCCTCGAACGGCCTGACCTTCTCCCAGGCCCCGGCGATTAGCCCGGACGGCACCCTGACCTACACCACCGCGCCGAACAGCACAGGCACGGCGACGATCATCGTGGTCCTGGTCGACACGGGAGGGACCGACTTCGGCGGGGCGAACCGGAGCGTCATGAAGAGCTTCAACATCCTCGCCAACGGCGTCAACGACGCGCCGACGCTCGATCCGATCGCCGACGTCTCCCCCTTCGAAGACGCCCCGCCGCAGACCGTCTCGCTAACGGGGATCACGGCCGGTCCCAATGAAGCTTCGCAGACGCTGATCGTCACGGCCACGTCGAGCAACCCCAGCCTGATCCCGGACCCCGTCGTCACCTACACGAGCCCGAACTCGACCGCCAGCCTCGCCTTCCAACCGGTCGCCAACGGCACCGGCACGGCCACGATCACGGTGATCGTTCGCGACAGCGCCGGGACGGCCAACGGTGGCATCAACACCGTAATGCAGACCTTCCTCGTCACGGTCCGGCCGGTGAACGATGCGCCCGTTGCCGTCAACGACTCGTTCACGGTGGCCGAGGACACCGCACTAACCGGCAACGTTCTGACCAACGACACGGACGTGGAAGGCGACGCGCTCACGGCCGAGGTCGTGACCTCGCCGAGCCACGGTAGCTTCACCCTCAATAGCGACGGTTCGTTCGCCTATACGCCGGCGCTGAACTTCCATGGCCTTGATTCGTTCACGTATCGCGTCAAGGATGCCTCCTCCAGCGTCAGTAACACGGCCACCGTATTCATTGAGGTGACCTCGGTCAACCACGCGCCGGTCGCCGCCATTGACGTTTACGCCACCGACGAGGACACGACGCTGACGGTCGCGGCCCCCGGCGTTTTGGGGAACGACAGCGACGTGGAGGGGAGCACGCTCACCGCCCTGGTCGTCGCGGGCCCGGCGCACGGCACGCTGACGCTGAACGCGAACGGCTCGTTCCGCTACATGCCGCAGACCAACTACAACGGGTCCGACACCTTCACGTACCGCGCCAATGACGGGACGCTCGACAGCGGCATCACCACCGTCAACCTGACCATCAACCCGGTCAACGACACTCCCACCGCCGTCAATGACTCCTACAGCGTTGCTCAGGGCGGCACACTCACGGGCAATGTCCTGACGAACGACATGGATGTGGAAGGAAGTGCGTTGACCTCCGCGCTCGTGAACGGGCCGGCCAGCGGGACGCTCACTCTCAATCCGGACGGCAGCTTCCGCTATCAGCCAAACGATAGCTTCAGCGGTACTGATACCTTCACTTATCGCGTCAATGATGGCGCCGCCGATAGCGGGGTCGCGACCGTCACGATCCAGGTCACGCCGAACAACGTCGCGCCCGTTGCGAAGGCCGACAGCTACTCGATGAGCGAGGACGGGACGCTGATAATCGCCGCGTCGGGGGTGCTCGATAACGACACCGACGCCGACGGTAACCCGCTGACGGCCGGCCTCGTCACCGGCCCGGCGCACGGCACGCTGACGCTCGAACCCGACGGCTCGTTCACCTATGTGCCGACGGCCAACTACAATGGCACCGATACTTTCTCGTACCGTGCCAACGACGGCACCGTCGACAGCGCCACGGTGACCGTCACAATCCAGGTGAATGCCGTCAATGATGAGCCGTTGGCCCTTGACGACGCCTACACCGTCACCAAGGACCGTTCGCTCTCAGGCAACGTTTTGGCGAATGACAGCGACATTGATGGGCCGGCCCTGACCGCTGCGCTGGTGAGTGGGCCGGCCAACGGGAAGCTTGCCTTCAACGCCAACGGCAGTTTCACCTACACGCCGAACGCGAATTTCAGCGGCACCGATACGTTCATCTATCGCGCCAGCGATGGATCGCTCAGTGACACGGCGACCGTTACTATCACCGTCAAGTCGACCAACCGGGGGCCGAAGCGGCCCGATGCGACCTTCTCGATCGCCGAGAACAGCCCCAACGGCACGCTGGTGGGAGCCTTGAATGGGTCAGACGAGAATGGCGATGACCTGACCTATACCATCTTGAATGGCAACCGGAGCGGCGCCTTCGCGATCGACCCGAGCACGGGCAAGATCACGGTGGCCGACAGCTCGCAGCTCGACTACGAGACGACAGACCAATTCACGCTCAGGGTGAAGGTCTCCGACCCGAACGGCCCATCGGACGTGGTGACCGTCACGATCAATCTGAAGGATGTTCGCGAGACCGTCACCGCTCGAATCGACATCAAGCCTGGCGACAAGAAGAACACGATCGCCATCAACAGCCGGGGCACCGTGGAGGTGGCGATCCTCGGCTCGGCAGCCCTCGACGTTCTGGACATCGACCTGGATTCGCTCAGGTTCGGCCGGACCGGCCGTGAAGACTCGCTCGGCCGCCGCCCGCAGTACCGACTCGCCGACGTGAACGGCGACCACCAGATCGACCTCATCGTCGGGTTCGATATCGAAGACCTCGGCTTCCGCAAGGGGGACACTGTCGGCATCCTGAACGGCCAGACCCACGACGGCCGGCTCTTCACCGCCACCGACTCGGTCACGATCCAGGCGTCGAACCCCAGCAGCGGTTCATGCTGGGACGACGATGGGGATTCCGATGACAATTGGTGGCGGGGTTGGTGACGTTGATCGAGTCCGCCGGGACCTTTTCCTCAAGGAACGCAAAGGACCGGGACCGCGTTCTCACGCGGTTCCGGTCTTTTGCTTGCATCGCGCCGTTTCCGGTTGCGAACCATCAGGGCCCGCCAGAATCTTCAGTAAGGCGCTGTCCAACGGCGAATGGGTGTTTCCGCCCCGTGGTTTGACCACCCAGGTGGAACCCCAGTCAGGCCGGCCGAACTCAACGGCCCGGCTCGTCTTCGTGGAGCAATGGACATTCAGAAACCACCCATGCTCCCGGGCCGGGACAGCATCTGGCCCGCCGGCACTTCTCGGTTCAGCCGCGCCTGGTCAGGAACGTATGGGTCGCTCGCTCGCCAGCGACCGAGTTCGTGCATTCGTACTCCAGCCACCCGAATATGATGATTTCCAAGGTTGGCCAGGACAACGCGTTGTCCTGGCCGACCAAACGACTCGGGCTTGCACCGAGCTCGTGGGCGACCCGATGGTAGACCGCTGGAGGCTTGAACTGAGGCTTTTGAGCGAAGGAATCGTAGTCGGTCCGGCATCTTACCTTGGGCCACCGGGTCTTGTAGACTGCGTTCTTTCGAGCAGGCTCGTCTCGCGGGTCGCCTATCGAAGGCCAAATATGGGGGAGTCTCCTACTTTGACGAAAGCCGTCGTCGGCATGCTCCTTGGGCTCATCGCGTCCGCCACGGTCGAGGCTGCGCCCACTCCGGCCCTATCACGCTGCGATGTCCTGGTCTATGGCGGCACGCCCGGTGGCATCGCGGCGGCCATTGCGGCGAGCCGCGGCGGGGCCAGGGTTGTCCTCGTGGAGCCGACGCGGCACGTGGGCGGCCTCGTGACGAGCGGGCTGTCGCACACCGACTTCCGCACCTTCGAGGGGCTGAGCGGCCTGTTCCTCGACTTCGCCCGCCGTGTCGAAACGCAATATCGAGAGGCCTACGGGGCCCAGTCGGAGCAAGTGCGTGCTTGCCGGCGGGGTACGCACGGGGAGCCACACGTCAACGAGCGCGTCTTTGAACAGATGCTGGCGGAGCAGCCGAGCCTGAGGGTGCTCAAGGGGCTTCGGCTGGCCTCGTTACAACGGGGGGAAACGGCCGAGACTCGCCGGACCATCACGCGCGTCGCCTTCACGAACGCTGACGGCGGAACGCATGAAGAATTTGAGGCAATTGTCTTCGTTGACGCGACCTATGAGGGCGACCTGATGGCCCGGGCGGGGGTCGCGTTTCGCGTCGGGCGCGAAGGTCGCGGCGAGTACCAGGAGACGCTCGCCCCCGAGCAGGCCGACTCGCAGTTGCAGGCGTACAACTTCCGCCTGGTCATGACGCGGGACCCCGCGCTCCGCGTGGCGGTGGAACAACCGGAGGGCTACCGGCGTGAGGACTTCGCTCCGATCCTCCCGCTGTTGGAGGACCGCGAAGGCGGAAAGGGCCGGATCAAGACGATTTTCGGCTACCCCAGCGGGTGCGTGTTCAAGGCGCACATTCCCGCGCTGCCGAACGGCAAGCACGACATCAACGACGTCTCCGGCGGCCTCGTCCGGCTGTCGCTGCCGGGCGAGAACCTCGATTGGCCCGAGGGGGACGACTCAGCGCGGGCGCGGGTCTTCGCCACGCACCTTCGGTCGAGCGTCGGCCTCCTTTGGTTCCTCCAGAACGACCCGGCGGTGCCCGAGAAGTTCCGCGACGAGGCGCGTGCCTGGGGGTGGTGTCGCGACGAGTTCACCGATAACGGCCACCTCCCCTGGCAACTCTACGTCCGCGAGGCTCGGCGGATGGTTGGGAGGCGCGTCTTCACCGAGCGGGACACCGCCGCCGCCCCGGGCGACGCGCGTTCGGTCTTCCAGGCCGACGCCATCGCGGCGGGTGACTACGGTCCGAACTGCCACGGCACGGCGCACGAGGGTCCGCGGTTCGGCGGACGGCACGTGGGCGAGTTCTACAAGCGGGTCGCCCCTTACCAGGTTCCCTACGGCGTGCTCGTGCCTCGCGAGCGCGACAACCTGCTGGTGCCCGTCGCGTGCTCGGCGTCGCACGTCGGCTTCTGCGCGCTGCGGCTGGAGCCGATCTGGATGGCGCTGGGCCAGGCCGCCGGGATTGCGGCCCGGCTTGCGATTGCGGAGACGAAGGCGGGCTCGGGCTCGGTTGCGGTCGCTGCGGTGCCGGTGTCGCGGGTCCAGCGACTGCTCCACGCGGAAGGCGCGGCCACGATCTACGTCGCGGACGTGCCCGTCGGCTCGCCGTGGTTTGCGGCCGTGCAGTGGCTCGGTGCGCGGGGCGGGCTGCACGGGCTGACGCCGGCGGGTCCCGAGCCGGGCCGTCGCGGCCGGAACATCGAGAGCCAGTATTTCGAAGCGTTCCCCGATCATGCCTTCGAGCCCGACCGGCCCGTGGATGACGCGCTGCTCGGGCGCTGGATCGCGCTCCTCGACAAGGCGCCCGCGGCAGAGGCGCGGCGCACGCTCGCGGTAGACGGCCGGCTCACCCGGGGCGAGGCCGCCAAGCGGCTGGTCGCGCTGGCGGAACGGGAGGAGCCGCGAGTCGTCACCGCCGACGTCTGTGTTTACGGCGGCACCTCGGGGGGCGTGGTGGCTGCGGTCCAGGCGGCGCGGATGGGCAAGCGGGTCGTCCTGGCTGAGCCCGGCGGGCATCTGGGGGGGATGAGCTCGGGAGGGCTGGGCTGGACCGACTTCGGCAGCAAGACCGGCAAGGCCGAGATCGGCGGCCTGGCCCGCGAGTTCTACCGTCGCGTCGGCCGGCACTATGGCCATGACGAGGAGTTCACGCTGGAGCCGCACGTCGCCGAGCAGGTCTTCGACGAATGGGTGAAGGAGGCCGGCGTGGCGGTCCTCTTCCACCAGCGGATCGCCTCGGTCGAGAGGCAGGGGAGGCGGATCCGCGCGGTCGTGATGGAGGACGGTACGGTCCACCACGCCTCGATGTTCCTCGACACGACGTACGAGGGGGACCTGATGGCCCGGGCGAGCGTCTCCCACACCCTGGGACGCGAGGCGAACGCCCAGTACGGCGAGACGCTCAACGGCCGACAAGGGCGGTCGACCAACCCGAGGGCCGGCAAGTTCGAGGTGCGGCTCGATCCGTATGTCGTGCCTGGTGACCCCGCCAGCGGATTGCTCCCGCTGTTGCTTCAACCGGGGACGCTGGGCGAGCCGGGGACGGCGGATGGCCTGGTGCAATCGTATAACTATCGTGTCTGTCTGACCGATCGTGACGCCAACAAGCGGCCGCTGACGCCGCCGGCGGGCTATGATCCGGCCCAATACGAGCTGCTCGCCCGCTGGATCGAGGCGCGGGTGGCGCGGGGCGAGACGCTCACGCTGTCGAACTTCTGCAAGTACGATCCTCTGCCCAACGGCAAGTTCGACTTCAACAACCGCTGGCCGATCTCGACCGACTTCATCGGCGGCGCTTCGCGTTATCCCGAGGCTGGCTTCGCCGAACGCGAGGCGATCGCCCGCCGGCACGAGGACTATCTCCGTGGATTCTTCCATTTCCTGGCAACGAGCCCGAGGGTCCCCGAATCCATCCGCAGGGAGATGCAGGCGTTCGGCCTTTGCAAGGACGAGTTCGTCCGCAATGGCGGCTGGCCTCACCAGCTTTACGTCCGCGAGGCGCGGCGGCTGGTCTCCGATTTCGTCATGACGCAGCACCACTGCCAGGGTCGGACGGTTGTGCCCAACTCGGTGGGCCTGGCCGCCTACGGCATCGACATCCACGCCGTCCGGCGCATCGTCGATCAGGGGCAGCCGGTCAACGAAGGGAGCAACGGCGGCTCCGTCCCGCGGCCCTACCCCATTGCTTACGCGAGCCTCGTCCCGGCGCGGGGGGAGTCCGAGAACCTTTTCGTGACGTTCTGCCTCTCGGCCAGCCACGTGGCGTTCGCCTCGATCCGGATGGAGCCGGTGTTCATGGTTCTGAGCCAGTCGGCCGCCACCGCCGCCTGCCTCGCCATCGACCAGGACGTCCGCGTCCAGGATCTCCCCTACGGCAGCCTGCGTGCCCGGCTCCTGGCCGACGGCCAGGTCCTCGACTGGCCGTCCGCGGCAGGTCCGGAGCGGGGACGCAAGGCAGCGGTGCCGAAATCTCGTTGAATTTCATTCAAGAGGCTGTTGGTAGCCCTATGTTGTCTTGAATATTTGCCGATCCAGGGATGGTCGTCGGCTCCGCTGTGCTCTGGCGCTTTCAGGTCAGCGGGCGTTCTTGTACATCAGGTTGATCAACTCATCGTAGGTCTTCTCGGCGTCCTCGCCCTCGGTTCGTGTCGCGTGGGCGACGCAGTGCCGCAGGTGGTTCCGCAGCAACTCGCGTCCCACGGCCCGCAGCGCCTCCTGCACCGCGGACACCTGGCTGAGGATGTCGGCGCAGTAGCGGTCGTCCTCGACCATCTTCTGCAACCCCCTCACCTGCCCTTCGATCCGCTTGAGCCGGGCAAGGTTCGACGCCTTGATCTCGGGATCGACGCCGACCGCCTTCCGCTCAGAGGCGGCGTCGACGACGGCCTCGTGGTCGCAGGGAACGGCCGGAGCGTTCTTCTTCGGCTTGGTTGCCATGGGCGATCCTCGTCTCACGCGACCTGGAAGCGGCGGAGCCGCAGACTATTCATCACGACGCTGGTGGAGCTGAAGGCCATCGCCGCGCTCGCCAGGATAGGACTCAGCAGCAGTCCAAACAACGGATACAAGGCGCCCGCCGCGACGGGGATGCACACCACGTTATAGATAAACGCCCAGAACAGGTTCTGCTGCATCGTCCGCATTGTCCGGCGGGAGAGTTCGATCGCGGCCACGACACCCTTCAGGTCCCCGTTCATCAGCGTGATGTCGCTGGCCTCGATGGCCACGTCCGTCCCGGTCCCGATGGCGATGCCGATGTCGGCCTGCGCCAGCGCCGGGGCGTCGTTGATCCCGTCGCCGACCATTGCCACGACCCTGCCTTCGGCTTGCAGTCGCTTCAGTTCCTGCACCTTGCCCGCGGGCAGGACGTCCGAGACGACCTTTGAGAGGCCGGCCTGGGCCGCGATGGCCTCGGCTGTGCGGCGATTATCGCCGGTGAGCATGACCACCTCCAGGCCCATCTCTCGCAGACGCCGCACGACGTCTCGCGACGTCGGCTTGATCGGGTCGGCGACTGCGATCAGGCCGGCGAGCACGCCGTCGACCGCGACGAACATCGGCGTCTTGCCCTCGCCGGCCAACCGCTCGGCTTCGCTCCGCAATGGAGCCTCGTCCACCGACAACTCGCCCATCAGCACCCGGTTCCCAACGGCGACGTCGGCCCCATCGACGCGTCCCACCGCGCCCCGCCCCGACCTGGCCTCGAACAACTCGGCATCGCGGAGTGTCAGGGCCCGTTCCCTGGCATGGCTGACGATCGCTTCGGCCAGCGGGTGCTCGGACGACTTCTCCAACGAGGCCACCAGGGCGAGGAGTTGCCCTTCATCATTGGCCTTGCCATTTCCCGCCAGCACGACGTTGGTCACGGTTGGGTGCCCTGCCGTCAGCGTGCCGGTCTTGTCGAACACGATGGTTTGAAGCCGCTGCACCTTCTGCAACGCTTCGCCCCCTTTGATGAGGATGCCGAGTTCGGCCCCCTTGCCGGTCGAGACCATCACGGCAGTCGGCACGGCCAGGCCCATCGCGCAGGGGCAGGCGATGATCAGCACCGCCACCGACGCGGCGACCGCCTGCACCGGCGGGGCGGTCTCGGCGAGGATGAACCAGGCGACGAACGTGGCGATCGCGATGGACAGCACGAC
>Ga0182739_1005304_pt1 | contig 10256 bp, 10 predicted proteins | sample eDN5th30CBELigBY_FD_128873 | JGI IMG/M metagenome (GOLD analysis project Ga0182739, IMG submission 128873) | Enriched backyard soil microbial communities from Emeryville, California, USA - eDNA 5th pass 30_C BE-Lig BY (version 2) (version 2) | ecosystem: Environmental > Terrestrial > Soil >...
AGGCCGCCAGGGTCCGGCCATCGTCGCCACCGACTACATCCGCGCCTACCCCGAACAGGTCCGCGCCTTCGTCCCCATGCACTACACCGTGCTGGGCACCGACGGCTTCGGCCGCAGCGACACGCGCGACAACCTGCGCCGACACTTCGAGGTTGACCGCTACCACGTCGCCCAGGCCGCGATCGCGGCGCTGGCGGCGGAAGGCAAGATGACGGCGAAGGACGTTTCGCGGGCGATCAAGCTTTACAAGATCGATGTGGAGAGGCCGAATCCGCTGCATGCGTGAGGCATGGATGGACCAGGAAGGGCGGCCGAACGGGCCGCCCTTCTCATTTTCGGGTCTGGATCGTTGCTTCCACCGCTACAAGCCCTTACCAATCTTCTTTCGGGTTCAACCACAGAGGTGGTTGCCGAACGGGCCCACCGTAACAGGACAAGGATTGCCGATGAAGATCAGATATTTCGGTTGGCTCATGGTGGCCGCAGCTGCGGGTTGCACCACCGTCGAGGCCAGCCAAGCAGCGTCCGCCTCGCTCTGCGAGGAAGCTCGCGGCTGGAGTTCGGCCGCATCTGAAGACGCGACGCGGATCCTTCCAAGCGAAACTTCGGAAGAAGGCGGACGCACCTATCGGTTTGACCTTGCAGGGCGTGGTGGGCTCCGAGTCCTGCATGCAGAGTGCGGATGGGCGTCCTACTCGGAATGCGCATTCCAGGTCACGCGAATCGATGGCTCGCAGTACGCGTTCTCGGATCTCTCCACGTTCGGCCTGTGGGAATACCAAGGCGCGCTCTATCTCCTCTACGGCATAGTCGACCCGAAAACAGAAGTCGATGCCGGCAAGCACAGGATCACGAAGGTCAGCAATCCGCCCACCGAGGTGTGCAACGAAATCGGGGACTACTCCGACCTGATGTAGACGCCGTCCGTTTCAAAGGGAGCTTCATGTCATGGAATACAACACGCTCACCCAAGATCAGTACAACAAGCTGGTCGGTGATCTGATCAAGCTTACGGAAAGCCTGCACACGCGCGCACAAGACATCGGTGATGGCCGTGCCACCATCGGCTACGGCTATACCTTCAACCGCGACAACAATGTTGATCTCTGGAGGGACTCCGGCATTCACCTCGCGGAATCCGAATGGCGGCAGCTTGCCGAGATCGATGCTGGCAGGCCGCGTGACCGCACGGGATTGGGGCTCGCATTCAATCGCACGCTCACTGCCGCGGAGAGCGATCAGCTTCTCGTGGCTTCGCTGCCAGAGTATGAGCGTCCCATCGAGGGGCTCGACATGCCGGTGTCACAGGAGCGCGCGGCACTTGTGTCGCTGGTCTACAACCGCGGCGCGGGCGCATATCGTGCTTCCATGCAGCCGTTTCGTGATGCTGTTGCGGCCGGTGATCGCAGCGAGGCCTGGTTTGAATTGCGCTACAACGCGTGGGGAAGCAATGCCATGTATGAGGCAGGCCTGCGCAAGCGCCGCTATATGGAATCGGAACTCTTCGGCCTTTACGACGACCCGAACAATGTTTCCACCGAAGAAGCAGTTTCAAGCTATCGGATGTATCAACTGCATCGCGAGCGCATCAATGATGACGAGCAGCGTTGGGGTGTCGACATCGACGGAAACCCCGGCCAGCGCAATCTCATCGCTGAGGCCAACCGCGACTATGCCGGTATCCTGGACACACATGGAAGCGTCAAAACGGTAGCCGAAGCACTTGAGCCCGCAAGGATACGGCTGCTATCCGATCTGAGAACCAGGTATCCAGAGATTGCGGGGCAGCTTGGCGACGAAGCTTTCAACGCTGGCGCCATCCATATTGACCCGGGCCGCGATTCCGCGAACGTTGCCGTCGCCCCGACTCATGCCGCCACACTTGATGCCACACGCAGTAATGATCGTGAAGTCGATAGCAACGACCTTCTTCTCGGGGAGGGTGGAAGTGACACGCTGATCGGCGGTCGTGGCGACGACGTGCTCATCGGCGGGGCCGGCCGCGACAGGCTGCGAGGCGGCGAAGGTGACGACACCTACGTGGTGGATGATGGCGACATCATTCGAGACGACGATCTGCGCGGCGGGATCATCTGGCATGGTCAGCGCCTCACCGGCGGCTCACACCATGAGAATGACCCCGCAGACGTGTTTCGCAGCGAAGATGGGCAGCATAGCTATCGCATGGATGGCACCCGTCTGGTGATCAGTGACGGCCGAGGACAGTCGGTGATCGTGCAGGACTATCGGCCCGGCAGCCTCGGCATCACGTTAGCTGAGGCGCCCCATCGTGATCATGATCAGGTGCCGGGCCGCTCCATCGGTGAAGCCGGGCGAACACACGTCCCGACAGGCGCGCCGGATGATCATCCGCTGCTGCGGCAGGCACGCGAAGCGGTCGCGCGTCTTGACGGAACACTCGGTCGGGCTTTCGACGATGCAAGTGAACGAATGAGTGCCAGCCTCGCCGTTCTTGCGCATCGGAAGGGCATGGAGCGCATTGATCATGTCGTGCTGAGTCAGCAAACCAGCACAGCGCGCGCAGGGGAGGCTGTGTTCATTGTGCAAGGCCGGCTGGACGATCCGGCACATCTACGGGCCCATGCGACAACCGCAACTGCCGTCGAAACGCCGGTGCGGGAGTCGCTGGCGCACCTTGAATCCCTCGAGCGCCATGATCCGGCGTTGCAGCAGAGGCCGTTCGAACAGGAGCAAGCCCAGAGGCAGGTGCGCATCATTTGATTGATCAGCCCCTATGCGCACCGCTGGCATGGGAAAACGCCAGCGCGAGAACGGGTCGGGTTCACTTACGAGATCATAGAAAGTGAACCCGACTCCTCTTTTCCCATTGAGGGAAATTGAGTCCGCCTTATTCTACGGTCCCGATTCTTATAAGGCTTGGTTTGCGACAGTGCAGGATTCAAGTGCTGCCACAGAGGTGGTTTTGAACGATGAAGAGTCGGCGGTGCCGGAAGAACGCGAGGTTCCGTAGAATGGGTTTGAACAGCGATACCCACCCTACGAGTTGATTCCAGTGGCCAGCTTCGTACTCCGTTGAACGTGGCAGGGTCAAATCCTGATCAGTAGCTCTGTAGTTCTCTTTTGACGGCCAGGCTCACTGGTGAGGGTTTGATGAGAGTAGCGGAAGTGTTCTCGCTCAATGAGAGTGGGGCATGCGCAAACCACGGGGTCAGCCGCGGGATGTCGTGAGCAGATCGAGCAAGGGGTCCGTGAGTTTCTTGAAAGCATTCTCGAATACGGCATTCCGGTGATATTCGAGATAGGTCTTTTGGTTGGTACTGAAGGACCCGCACTTCCGGCCTTGGCCCAAGTCAATGCCGATCCGGCTGATGACGTCACTGGGCAAATGTTGGGAACGAACAAGCGCGCCGTTATCCTCGAAGGTAATCCAGCCTCGATCGAACAGATGGTCTGCAGTAGGGCTCAGCAGAAGCCCGTTATTTCCGTCGACCCGCTCATCTCCAGATGCGCACTTCGACCATGGTTTGATGTGGCTCGCTCGCAGGAAGCGAAGGTCTGCGATGCGAGTGAGTCGGCACTCCTTCTCCACGATCAGCAATCGCCGTTTGAAGAGGGACTGTTTGGTTCTAACTTCCATGATTTGGCTGTTGGCAGTGGCTGCCAACTCAATTTCCGGCGCCGCTGCGTCGGTGATTGACCTCTGGAACGGCTCGAAAGCTGATTCAAGAGGCTGCAACTTGAAGACGAGTGCTTTGCGAGGCATGCCATTGGTATCGGGAACGCCGACTTGCTGATAGGTGCTCAGGAACTGGAATTCCCCCAGAAAACGATATGGGCGGCCATGCCCCATCATCTGGAAGAGAAGGAGACGCTTGCCGCTCCGTAGATGTTCGCGAATAGCCAAGTTTCCGCCAGAGAACGTCATGTCCCCGCGTTGGCCTTCGCCGTAGTAATGCAGAACGTTCTCTTCGTCCCAGAAGTCGTGATAGCCGTGCTGCTTGCCGGCCTCTCCGGTAAACAGGATCACGTATGGACTGGTGGCAGGTGTCGAGATGCCACCTTGTCGCTGGCCGCCCAAAAGACCATGGATCTGTTCGCGTCGGTTGTAGAGCGCACCGACTTCAAAAGGCAGACTGGTCGAGGGCAGCAAGCGCTCCATGGGCGCCAGGATAACCACTGGCGACACGCTTTATAACTTTCTAATGCGCACCTGATCAGCACGGGCCAGAACCGGGATCAGAGGAACTCCCGTGCGTTGATGCAGGGGTCCGGGCCGCAAGGCCGCCCCAGGATTCGCCTCCAGTGACGCAAAAAGCGCCATCACTGTCGCCGCAAGTGTCGTCGCAGTCGCTCCCGGCGGCTCCGTTGCCCCAAAAAGCGTCAGTCGCGGCACTTGTTGACTCGAGCTTGAGCCAGGAAGCGCCTCGCGTGGCGCTTTTTGCGCCAATGCTGGCAACTGGAGCGCCGCGACCGGCGCGGGAAGGGTCGGCGCTGGCGCTTTTTTTCGCCTGCCCCATGACCGGAAAGCGCCATCCGTGGCGCTTTTTGCGCCAGCGGCGAGGCTTTCCGGGCCGTGACCGGCGTGGATCGGGCTTCCGGAAGGACAAAAAGGGTGTCGCGAAGCGCTTTGCGCGCGCCGATGGAACCCTTCCGCGCGGCAGCCGGGCGGGGTTTGTCGATCCCGGCCGCGCCGGTTCGTCGTCCCTGTGAGCGCGCCATGCCGGCGCCGCCGTCCCATCCCCCAAGCGAGGCTCCCCATGTCCGTCCAGTCCTACCTGTTCTTCGAAGGTCGCGCCGATGAAGCGATCGCGTTCTACGGCAAGGCGCTCGATGCCGAGCTCCTGATGCGCATGACCTACGGCGATTCGCCGGAGGGCGACGGGGAGTGCCCGGGCGGGTTCAAGCCGCCGGCCGACAAGGTGATGCACGCCGGCCTGCGCATCGGCGGCACCGAGCTGGGGCTGTCGGACGGCATGTGCAGCGGCAAGCCGGAGTTCAAGGGCATCTCGCTGACGCTGGTGTGCGCCGACGATGCCGAGGCCAGGCGCCGCTTCGATGCGCTGGCCGACGGTGGCGAGGTGAACATGCCGCTGGGCGAGAGTTTCTTCGCCACCGCGTTCGGCATGCTGGTCGACCGCTTCGGCGTGGGCTGGATGGTGATGGTGCCGAAGGCGATGGCGGGCTGAGCCCGCGCTGCGGGCCGCCGGGGCCGGGACGGCACGGCGGCCTGCCCGCCGGACTTTGCGCCGAGGCAGCCCGCAGCGCATTGGCTTGACCCGGATCAATACGGACACGCACGGTCGCGCTAGCGTAGGCGTCAGCCAAGCCCGGAGACATCGTGATGACTACCATGCGCCCCCGCTATTCCCCCGCGCTGCGGCGCCTGCACTGGCTGATGGCACTGCTGGTGGCCGCGGCCTACCTGTTGATCGAGCAGCGCGGCCTGTTCCCGCGCGGGAGTGCGCCGCGCGCGGCGATGGTGCAGGGGCACTTCTGGGTCGGGCTGTCGGTCCTGCTGCTGGTGGTGTGGCGACTGCGGCTGCGCCTGCGCGACGGCGCGCCGCCGGTCACGCCCGCGCTGGCCAGGTGGAATGCGTGGGCCGGCGGGCTGCTGCACGTGGCGCTGTACCTGTTCTTCGTGGTCCAGCCGCTGCTGGGGCTGGCCACGGCCTGGAGCGACGGCAAGGACGTGCTCGTGCCGTTCACGCAGATCGCACTGCCGGCGCTGCTGCCCGAGAACGAGGCGCTGGCGCATACGCTCGAAGACCTGCACGAGACGATCGGCACGATCTTCTACTGGGTGATCGGCGCGCACATCCTCGCCGCGCTGTGGCACCACTGGCTGCGCAGGGACGACACCCTGCGGCGGATGCTGTGATGGGTGGCGTCCACCCGCGCTGACGCGTCCTGCCCGGCGTGCCGGCGGCGGCCTGCAACGGCCGCGCCGGCACCCGACGCGGGCTGGCCGGCCGGGGCCGTGCCCGATCAGGCCTGCGCCGGATCCTTGGGCTCCTGGTCCATCAGCACCCGTTCGCTGGCCGTCCTCGCTTCGCCGGCATAGGGCCGCCCGTGTCCGGTCGCGACCAGGTCGTGCAGGCTCGCGATGTACGTGTTCCAGCCGTCGCTGCAGACGTCATGGCACTCGTACTCGGGGACCAGGCCGAGGTGGGTGAAGCGCAGTTCGGTCCGGCCGCCGGCCGTCGCGATCTCGAACACGATGTCGGTGCCGGTCCATTCGGTCGTGTCCCTGGTGAAGCTGAAATGGTTGTCGAGCACGGTCCAGGTGATCTTGCGGCCGGGAACCATCTGCGTGACCTCGATCTCGCAGCGGTGCAGGTCGCGCACGCGGTGGACGAAGCGGTCGCCGACGCGGTCGGCGCTGCCGGTGATGTCGGCCGACCACCAGCGGCGCACGTCGCAGATGGCGGCGTAGACGGCGTCCGGTGGCTGGTCGACGGTGAAGCGTGCGGTGAAGTCGCGGCTGTCCATGGGGGTCTCCTTCAGGCGGGGAGTCGCGCGTCGTAATCGGCCTTGAGGGCGATCCAGCTGTCCCAGAACGGTTCGGGCCGCCGTCCGCTGATGCGGTCGACGAGCAGGTCGAGGTGTGCGTGCCAGCCGGCGCCGTGCATCAGCACGCGGTTGCGGCTGCCGAGGTGGCGATGGACGAGGGTCAGCAGCACGTTGTCGCCGCGCGGTTCGAGGTCGATGGCCACGTCGCTGTCGCCGTCCCAGGTGAAGGCGAGGCGGCGCGGTGGATCGCATTCGATGACGCGGCTTTGCAGGCGATGTTCGTCGCCGAAGCCGTCCGGATGCTTGCCCGGCGGATCGGTGAGTTCGTCGTTGCGCCAGACCAGTTCGAACGACGTGCCGGGCAGCGGCTGCACGTCGCCGCCGCCGGCCAGCCACTGCCGGCGCAGCCCGGCGTCGGTGAGGTGCTGCCAGACGCGCTCGATGGGGCCGGGCAGCACGCGCTGCAGGCGCACGGTGTCGGTGTCGCTGACGGCGGCGTAGTCGGCTTCGGCGGGGGAGGTGGTCGCGTTCATTTCTTCTTCCTCTTGCGGTGCGCGGGGGGAGCGACGGTCTTGCCGGCCGTGCCGGGGCGGTCGTCGGCGGTGCGAAGCAGGGCCTCGAGGGCGTCGAGCTTCCGGTTCCAGAAGCGTTCGTAGTGGCGGATCCATTCCGCGCCGGCGTGCAGGGGGCGCGCGTCGAGGTGGCAGGTGTGCACGCGGCCCTGCACTTCGCGGTGGATCAGGCCGGCGCGTTCGAGTACCTGGATGTGCTTGGAGGCGCCGGCGAGCGAGATCTCGAACGGCGCGGCGAGCTCCCCGACCGTGCGGGGCTGCCGCGCCAGGTCGCGCAGCATCGCGCGCCGCGTCGGATCTGAGAGTGCCTTGAACAGGTTGTCCAGGAGCGGGCTGTCCGGGGCGTCCGGAACGTCGGATTTATTGTCAACCATAAAGTTGAATATATCCTGCTCGGTGGAATTGTCAACCGTTTGGTGAAATATATTTACGCGGGGTGGCACAGGGCATGTCCTGCCCTTCTTCAGCGGTGAGCTCCTGATTCCGGAAGCGACTCTCCGAGAAGCTCGCGGCTGAAGCCGCTCCTACAGGACGGGGCATTGACGTGCGTTGCTGCGTTTGTCGAAGACTGCAACCGCTGCGGCGGTGCGCGCATCTTTGGTTGGACATTCCCGACTGCCGCGTGCCGCCATGACCCGATGCCTCGCTTTGTTCCTGGGCTGCTGCCTGTCTTGTTCCGCCCTGGCGCAGTCCACGGCGTCGCCCGCTCCCGCCTCCACGGCGCAGGCCGTGGCGCCCGAGTCCGACCCCGCCCGCCAGGCGCTGGACGCATGGCTGGCGGCGTTCAACGCCAACGACCGCAAGCAGCTCGAAGCCTTCCGCGACCGCTACAAGCCGACGCTGGATGTCGACGGCATGCTCGGGTTCCACCGGCAGACCGGCGGCTTCCGGCTGCTCCGGCGCGAGCCGGCGGATGCCGGTTCGGCACAGGCGCTGGTACAGGAGCGCGACTCCGACACCGTGGCCCGGATCACGGCCACGGTGCAGGCGGGCAAGCCCCTTGCGCTCGCCATCGAAGCCATCGAACGTCCTGCGGACCTGCGCATCCCGCGCCTGGACCAGGCCGCGGCAATCGATGCGCTCGCGGACAAGGCCGATGCGGCGGCGAAGCGCGATGCCTTCGCTGGCGTGCTGCTGGTGGCACGTGGCGACAAGATCATGCTGCAGCGCGCCTGGGGCCTGGCCGATCGCAAGGCCGGCACGCCGGTGACGCTGGATACGAAATTCCGGCTGGGATCGATGAACAAGATGTTCACCGCGGTTGCCACGCTGCAATTGGTGCAGGCCGGCAAGCTGTCGCTCGACGGCACCGTGGGGCAGTACCTTCCGGGGTATCCGAATGCGGAGATTGCGAAGGTGAGGATCCGCCAGTTGCTCACGCACTCGGGCGGCACCGGCGACATCTTCGGGCCGGAGTTCGACAAGCAGCGGCTGGCGTTGAAGACCCACGACGACTACGTGCGCCTGTACGGCGCGCGCGGGCCCGACCATCCGCCCGGCAAGGAACACCGCTACAGCAACTACGGCTTCGTGCTGCTGGGCGACATCATCGAACATGTCAGCGGGCAGTCGTACTACGACTATGTCGACCAGCACGTTTTCGCGCCGGCCGGGATGCGCGACAGCGGCTCGCTGCCAGAGGACGTGGCCGTGCCCGGACGTGCGCATGCCTACACGCGGGAGGACGATGCCGCGCCGTGGGCCGACGCCGCCGATACGTTGCCCTACCGCGGCACCGCGGCCGGCGGCGGCTACAGCACAGCGGGCGACCTGTTGAAGTTCGCGCGCGCGCTGCAGTCGGGCAAGCTGCTGTCGCCCGCGCTGCTGGCCGAGGCAACCCGCAAGCAGAGCCCGTGGTACGGCTACGGCTTCATGGTGGCGGAGTTGGAGGGCGTGCCCGCCTACGGCCACGGCGGTGGCGCGCAAGGCATGAACGGCGAGCTGCGGATCTTCCCGACGCTCGATGAAGTCGTCGTCGCGCTGGCCAATGTCGACCCGCAGGCGGCGACGCGCCTGGTCGAGTTCTACCAGCTGCGCATGCCGCTGGCGGAATAGGCTGGAGCCGCTCCTCCAGGTTGCGTCCGGCGCTACCCGGGCGCCTGCTCGTCGCCGGCGTACTTCTCGTGCAGCTTCACCGGCGCCACCGCGCGTTCGGCGCGGCGGCGGATCCACAGGTTGATCATTTCGACGAACACCGAGAACGCCATCGCCGCGTAGATGTAGCCCTTCGGGATGTGCTGGCCGAAGCCGTCGGCGACCAGCACCAGGCCGATCATGATCAGGAAGCTCAGCGCGAGCACCTTCACCGTCGGGTGGCGCTCGACGAACTCGCCGATGGGCCGGGCAAACGCCAGCATGAACACGATCGAGGCGAGGATCGCGGTGACCATCACCCAGCGCTGGTCGACCATGCCGACCGCGGTGATGATCGAGTCCAGCGAGAACACGATGTCGAGCACCATGATCTGCGCGATCACCGTGCCGAATGTCATGCCGGCCGCCGTTGCGGCGGCGCCCGCGGTGGAGATCGGTTCGACGGGCCCCTCGAGCTTCTGGTGGATTTCGTGGGTGGCCTTGCCGATCAGGAACAGGCCGCCGCCGATCAGGATCACGTCGCGCCACGAGAACGCGTGCCCGAACAGCGAGAACAGCGGCGCGGTCAGGCCGACGATCCACGCGATCGCCATCAGCAGCCCCAGTCGCGTGACCGCGGCGAGCAGGATGCCCACCTTGCGCGCCTTGTTGCGCTGCGCCGGCGGCAGCTTCGCGGCCAGGATCGAGATGAAGATGATGTTGTCGATGCCCAGCACCAGTTCGAGCGCGGTGAGGGTGGCCAGGGCGATCCAGATTTCCGGGTTCGCGAGTTGATCCATTGGGAGTTGTTCCGGGGGGTAGTCGATGGGGTTGGGTGGCGTCACGCGCCCGGTCGGGCGCGGGCGGGCCGGTCAGAAGTCGAACAGTTCGCCGAGCAGCGACTTCGGTCGCTTCTTGCGGTAGTCGGGCGGGTAGCCGTGGTGGCGATCGCCGTGGTGGTGCGCGTGGCGTGCAGGTGCGTCGCGACAAGCCGGCGGCGGGCCTGGCATCGCGGGCGCGGCGGCCGTTTCGGCACGTTCGATGAGGCGGTCGAGCTCGCCGCGGTCAAGCCAGATGCCGCGGCACTGCGGGCAGTAGTCGATCTCGATGCCGTGGCGG
>Ga0182739_1005305_pt1 | contig 10254 bp, 4 predicted proteins | sample eDN5th30CBELigBY_FD_128873 | JGI IMG/M metagenome (GOLD analysis project Ga0182739, IMG submission 128873) | Enriched backyard soil microbial communities from Emeryville, California, USA - eDNA 5th pass 30_C BE-Lig BY (version 2) (version 2) | ecosystem: Environmental > Terrestrial > Soil >...
CGCGACGTCGAACTGACGTTCGGCCAGGGGGAGGTTGAGGAGATCACCCTGGACGATCGCCACGTCGGGCAGGTCGGCACAGAGTGTCGCGGCCTTCTCGACGGCCGTGCTGAGGTCGACGCCGACCACTCGCGCCCCGAGCCGACCCAGCAACCGGGCATAGCGCCCGCCGCCGCAGCCGGCGTCGAGCACGAGCTGGCCCGCGAGTGACCCGGGCGCAAGTCCGGTCTTGACCTGGAACGTCTCCTCGTCCTCCTCGTCCCGCGCCACGTCGTAGCGATTCCACTGCCTCCCAAAGCTGGCCGTGTACGACTCGCCCGCAAATCGGGGGATCCCCCGAACCACCGGATAGTGCGTGCCGCAACCCCGGCAGCGCAACGAGGAACTCTCCTCCGAAGCCGCGGTTTCGAGCGAGTCTCGGCAGGCGGGACAGCGGACCAGTGTCAAAAGGGTGGCGTTCATCGAACCATTCTAACGACCATTTTCGCGGTCGTCACATCCTTGGGATGGGCGAACGACCCGGGGCCGTTCGGAGCGGCGGCTCATGGTATCATGACGTAGAGAAGGGCTGCGGTGGTTCCCGCTTTTTGGCACGGCGTTGGAGGCGGCTGGATCACGAACATCAACGCTAAGCTTTGAACAAACATGAATGGGCGCGAACGACCCGGCCCGGCTCTGGGATGATGGATGATGTCCCTCGGGGCGGATCGGATCAAGAAGGGAGAAGGGGGGCTGGGTTGTCGGTAACGGGGCTTGAGCAGGCGCGGCGTCGGCTGGCCCGTTGGGTGGGCGCCGGACTTGGGACCGGCTGGGTCGTGGGGGTCTCCGGAGGGAGCGACAGCGTGGGCTTGCTCCGGTGGCTGCACCGGATTGGACCCGAGCTTGGGCTGCGGCTCTCGGTGGCGCATCTCGATCACGGAGTCCGGGGCGAGGTCGGCCGCGCGGATGCCGAGTTCGTGACCGAACTGGCCGCACGTCTCGACTTACCGTTGGACCTGGGCCAGTGGAGTCCCCGCCGCGTGGGGCACTTCGAGGCGGATGCCAGGGGGGCACGCTACGCCTGGCTGACCGAGGTGGCCCGGGCGCGCGGGGCGGCCGTGGTGGCGGTGGGCCATACCCGGGACGACCAGGCGGAGACGATCCTCCATCGCATCGTGCGGGGGACCGGTCCCTCCGGCCTGGCGGGGATCCCCGCGCGGCGTCCGCTGGCCGACGGGGTCACGCTCGTGCGCCCCTTGTTGCGGCTGACACGCCAGGAGGTCCGCGCCTGGCTGAGCGAGATCGAGCAGCCGTATCGTCACGACGCCAGCAACGACGACCAGTCGCGGACCCGGGCTCGGATTCGCCACGACCTGCTCCCCAGGCTGGCCGCCGAGTATAACCCGAAGGTGGTCGACGCCCTGGTCCGGCTCGGCGAGTTGGCCGAGGCCGCCGATCGCAGTGGCCGCCGCCGAGTGCGCGCCAGGCAACGGCACGCCACGATCGAGGCCGGCCCGGAACGGGTCGTGCTCGACCGCGAGGTCTTGCGACGCTCTTCCGGCTACCTACGGACCGAGGTCCTTCGCCTGGCCTGGCGCGCGGCCGGCTGGCCCGAGGCCGGCATGAGCGCCGAGCGCTGGCGGCGGCTGGCTGCCCTCGCCCAACTCTCGCAGCCCCAGACGCCGCGCCTGGTTTTCTGTGGGATCGAGGTCGAGGTGGGGCCTGATACATTCACCCTGCGATCGCGACCGGCTCGCCCGTTGAAGGAGAACGAGGCCGACCCCCAGGGACTCGACGTTGAGCCGTGGGAGCGAGAGCTGGCCCTTCCCGGCTCGGTCGCCTGGGGGCCGGGCCGGGTTGTCTCGACGTTGGACCCGGCGGCCCCGCGTGATGAGTCGGTGGACCTCGGCTGCTTGCAGGGGCCGCTCTCGGTTCGCGCACCCCGGCCTGGCGACCGGTTCCAGCCGCTGGGAATGGGGGGGCAGAGCACCCCCTTGAATGACTTCTTTCGGGGCCGAGGGGTCGCGCGTGAGGACCGCGTTCGGACCCCCTTGGTGTGCGACCGGCTCGGCATCGTCTGGGTCGTCGGCCATCGGATCGCGCACCGGGCTCGCCTGACCGCCTCGACTGAGCGGACGGTCGGTCTCCGGTGGGAGGCTGGGGAGTCGGCGAAACCCTGACCGGGGCTCCGGCCAGGGCCCGAGGAGGGCCCGAGGTTGCGATTGACCCCACCCTCGGAGTTGGCGTACGATCCCTCGGCCCCTCGGACACCTCTCCTTTGATCGATCTCCAATCTTTGCGGCGGCTCATGGTCGAAACCAGGGCGATCGTACGGTTTGCGTCGCTGGCCTTGGTCCTGGAGTGGGCCTTGGGCCTGCGCGTGGTCGCGGCCGACCTGGTGCAGTGGTTCACCCAGCGCAAGGGGGCCTTGTGCGTCTTCCCCGACACCACGATCTACTGGTTGCTTGCGGGGCGAATCCGCAACGGCGAGCCGTACGAGCTGCTCGATTGGGAGGAGATTCCGCACTTTGCCCTCAGGACGCCGGGCTATCCACTCTTCCTGGCGCTCTGCCGGCTCGGGTTTGGCGACCGCCTGATCGCGGTCCGGCTCGTTCAGGCCGTGCTGGGCGTGCTTTGCGTCTGGCTGGTCCATCGCCTCACGAGGCGATTCGTCGCGGACGGGACGGAGCCTGGGAGTGTAGGGCAGGAACAGCGAGCGGGGCGAACCTGGACGGTCCCCCTGGTGGCCGCGGCGCTGGTGGCGTTCCACCCTTACTTCGTGGTCACGTCGGCCCTGGTCTTGTCCGAGGCGGTGTTCCTGCCGCTGATGCTGGCCGGGCTCTGGGGAGTGGCCGGGCTCTGGGAACGCGACGATGGCAAGGGGCCGGTGCGATGGCCCTGGGCCGTGGCGTTCGGTGCCGGTCTGGCCTGGGGTGGCGCGATTCTGGTGCGTCCCTCCTGGGCCTTGTTCGTGCCGGCGACGCTAATCGCCTGGGTCTTGACCTGCGGGGCCGCTCGACGGTGGGAGGCGGTCTGGCGGTCCGGATTGGTGGCGCTGGGGGTCGTGGTGGTGATGGCCCCCTGGTGGATCCGCAACGAGCGGATCTTCGGCCGGTTCGTGCCGACCGCCATCTGGATGGGGGCCAGTCTTTACGACGGGCTCAACCCGAGGGCGACCGGGGCCAGCGACATGAGCTTCATGAACGACCCGGCGCTCTGGCCGCTCGACGAAGAGACGCAGGACGCCGTGCTCCGAGACCGGGCCCTGGCGTTCGTCCGCGCGGAGCCGGCGCGGGCGCTCTGGCTGGCCGTGGTCAAGTGCGCCCGCTACTGGAGCCCCTGGCCCAACGCCGAGTCCTTCCGCTCGCCGGCCATTGCGCTGGCCAGCGCGTCGTTCACGGTCCCGCTCTTCGTGCTGATCGCCCTCGGCGTTTGGGACCGGCGCCGGGATCCGCGCGCCCTGGTCCTGCTGGCCGGACCGCTGCTCTATTTCTGCGTCTTGCACATGGTGTTCGCCAGCTCGATGCGTTACCGCATCCCCGCCGAGATGCCCGCGATGACGTTGGCAGCGATCGGTCTCCCTCGGCTCATTCGCGGCCTGCGGATGACGCAAGGGGAGCCGGTCTGCTCTGCCCCTTAATGGTGCCTCCGGCACGTTTCGAACCACGGCCGAGCCATCGACTTCGGTCTGGCCTCGTGCGAACCGGGTGGCTCGGTCGGCTCGGCCGAGTGGCTTACGACTTGGCGGATCCATCACTTAGATTTGAGTTGAAGGAAAACCGGGGTGAGTGAGGGACGGAGTCTGTCCCCCCGTGTTCGGTTGGCTTGAGAGACGGTCGTCGACCGCTCGCGGTGGCTCCAGGGAAGGAGGCCAGGGCTTATGATCACCCGAAAACGCGTGTGGAAAGTCCTGTTCTGGGGCATGTTCTTCCTGCTGAGCTGCCTGGGCGGGGTGGTCGGGTTCGCCTACTGGTATGTGACCGACAGCGCCACGGTGGCCACCCTGATCCGGTCGGGGAGCAAGCGCTATCTACCGACGTCGGAGGTGAGCCTGGATCATGCCAAGCTGCGGCCTTTTCTGGGCGAGGTCATCCTGCGCTATCTCCAGGTGAATCAGAGACTGGACGGTCGGTCGGTCCCGACCCTCCGGCTCCCCTTGACTCAGATTCAGTACGATCCTCACGCGATGCTCAAAGGGGAAGTCGACGTCCACCGTGTCGTGGTGGCAAAGCCGACGCTACGGCTTTACCAGCGGAAGGACGGAACCTGGAACCTCAAAGGCCTCCTCGCCGATCCCTGGCCCGGCCCGGTCATGAAGACGCCCCCGATCTCGATCAATAATGGGGTCGTCGAGTTGGTCGGCGACAGCGGCGACGGCACCCGGCCGGACCCGACTTTGCTCCGCGACGTGATGCTCACGATTGAGCCGGTCCCGGGGGAAGGCAAGCAGGTCAAATTTGATGGCACGGCCCGGGGAGACTCGTTCAGCCGCCTGGCTTTGAGTGGAACGGTCGACCTGGATACCGGAGTGTTGACTTTCAAGAGCGGCGACATCGACCGTCTCACGATCTCGGAGTCGCTCCGTAGCCGAATTCCCGCCGACTACCGTTCGCTGGTCGACCAGGTCGGCCTGACCGGCGGCGAGGTCGATCTTCGAGTGGCGTCGTTGACCTACGACAAGAACGCCACGCCCCCGATCAAGTACGACGTGGGCGTCCAGGTCCGGTCGGGCGTCTGGAACTGCCCTCACCTGCCGTTCCCGATCAACGACCTCGCGGTCTGGCTTACGGCCCGCGACGGCGTGATCCACGTCGAGCAGGCGGTCGGGGTCAACGGCCCGACCCGCGTCAGCGTCGAGGATAGCCGATTCGTGCTGGGTGATTTCAGGACCACCCCGTTCAATCTCAACCTCCAGGTCAAGGAGCTGGAGATCGACGATCGGCTTCACGCCAAGACGCCCGTCGAGTTCCTCCCGGTCTGGAAAGATTTTCTCCCGTCGGGCCGGGTCGATGCCGGAGTCCGGCTGGCCCGCGACCGCGAGGGGGGAGAGGTCGATGTCCGCTGGGCGGTCGACTGTCGCGACGTGGCGATGAATTATCGCTTCTTTAAATACCCGCTCGACCATATCTGGGGTTCTTTGGTTTGCGAACGGAACCAGATCCGGGTCAATCTTCAGACTCTGGTCGGCGGCAAGCCGTTGAAGGCGACCGGGACGATCGACAACCCGGGCGATTACGCCCACGTGGAGCTCGATTTCGAGGGCAAGGCGCTCCCGATCGACAAGGCCCTGTTCGACGCGCTCCCGCCTGACGTTCGCAAGGTGGTCGACGAGTTCCACCCGACCGGCACGGTGGCGGGCAAGGCCCACCTCACGAGGACTCGGACCCGGCCCGAGGAACCTCCCGAGGGGAAGGTCGACGTGCACGCATGGCTCAGCCTCAACGAGCATTGCGCGATCAAGTGGGACGGTCTGCCGTATCCCGTGTCGAACCTCACCGGCCGGCTTGAGCTGCATCCGGATGAGTGGATCTTCACCGATATGCACGGCAGCAACGGGCAGGCGGAGATCACCGGCAGTGGCCGGGTCGTCAAGCTGCCGCAGGGCTCGGTGCCTCACACCGGCCCCGGCGACCCCCTGGCTGTCGACCTCCGGATGAGGGCCGAGAAGCTACCGTTCAACGACCAGTTGCGCGACGCTCTGCCGCCGGCCTGGCGGAAGTCGTGGCAGACGCTCAACCCGTATGGATCGAGCAACGTCGAGGCGACGATCCGGGTGCGTCCCGGCGAGCCCGACAGCTATCACCTGGTGATTGATCCCCAGCCCGAGACCAGCGTTCAGCTCAAGTTCGGCCCCCCGGCTCAACCCGGGGCCAGGGACACCAGCGGGATGTTCGAGCTCCGGATGGACAAGGTCAAGGGCCGGTTCATCTTCGATAACGGCGTGGTGAACATGAACGACGTGGGCTTCTATTTCTACGGCTCGCCCGTGGAGTTCGCCCGCGGCCGGGTGGTGGTCAAGGACAGCGGCGAGTTCGACCTCGGGGTCGAACGGGTCGTGGTGGACAAGCTGCGGCTCGACCAGGACGACCTGGTCACGATCATGCCACCGGTGATGCGCGAGTTCGCCCGCCATCTCGACCCGGGTCGGCCGATCTCGAGGATGACGGGGAATCTTGGGCTGAGCTGGTCGGGCAAGCCCGGCGAGTCGGTCCACTGCAAGTGGGACAACGTGCTCGTTGTGCTCAACGATAACAAGATCCTGGCGGGTGTTCCCCTTGAACATATGCAAGGACAGCTCGACCACGTCAGCGGCTGGTTCGACGGCCATCAGCTCGATGTCCGCGGCGCCATGAAACTGAACAGCGTGAACCTGATGGGTCAGCAACTCACCGAGCTGGAGTCGCCCTTCAAGGTTGGTAAGGGCCGGGCCGAGCTGAGCAACATTCGCGGCAAATTGCTGGATGGGCTGGTGAGCGGCCGGTTCGAAATCACGCTCGACACCACGCCCCAGTATTACGCCGTGGTCGATGTGGATCGGGCTGACCTGAAACGCTACGCCGAGACCGTCACCGGCCGACAGAGCTATCGCGGCCTGCTCAGCGGCCACCTGGAGCTGAACGGGATGGGCAACGACCTCCGCACCCTTCAGGGCGAGGGGGGAGCGCGCGTCGAGGACGGGAACCTTGGCGAGCTGCCGTTCATGTTGAGTCTGATTAACCAGCTCCAGCCGAAGTTCAAGGGCGCCAAGGCGAAGACCTTGTTCGATTCGGCCGACGTCACGGTGTCGATCCGCAATGGCGAGTCGTCGCTCAACCCGATCAAGCTGAAGGGCAACGTCATCAGCTTCCTGGGCCGAGGCCGGATGGACGTTCAGGGGAACCTCGACCTGACCCTGAGCCCCCTCGCCGGACGCGACCGCCTTCATGTGCCGGTCTTGAGCGACGCGCTTCGCGAGGCGAGCGACCAACTCCTCGTCGTCCGGGCCCGCGGTCAGATCACCGACCCCAACATCACGATCGGCCCCCTCCCGGTCTTGAGCGACACCATTCGCTCGATGTCGATCGGCAACCGTCGCTCCGCCGCCGACCGCGCCTTGCAATAGGGCATTCAGCAGTTTGTCGGAGAAGGGGCATTGCCCAGGGAAGGGATCGAAGAGGACTCACGCGGAGGCGCGGAGGAAGAGCGAGGACAAGCGAGGTCGAGGATGCGTCACCAATCCCGCGATTTCTGTTGTTCCTGCGGTTGCCTCAATATCCCGAACTCCTTACCCTCTCCTTGCTCCTTCCATTCCCATCCTCTCTCCACTCTCCTCACTTTCCCTCTCCGCGTCTCCGCGTGAGACCTCTTCCGTGTCTCCGCGTGAGTCCTCTCTCAGGCCGTTCCCTGGGCGGAGATCGAGCTTCAAGAGGCGGGGAAAATTCCCCGGCCTCACGGATGAACGCCCCGGTCGCCGGGGGGGGCGGCGCCCCAGCCGAGCTTGTCGCGGAGGGTGCGGTAGAAGCTATGACCGGGGAGACGGACCATGGGGAACGGGGTCTGGCCCCGTCGTACGATGACGCGGTCGCCGCTGCTGACGGGGACCTGGACCTGTCCGTCGATGACCAGGACGGTGGCGACCCCCGCAGCCAGGGGGACCATCTCGTAGACCTTGTGGGTGCCGTCGACCAGCGGCCGCTGGGTCAAGGTGTGGGCGCAGAGCGGGGTGACGACGAACATGTGGGAGTTGGGCGGTAGGATCGGCCCCCCCGCCGAGAGGCTGTGCCCGGTCGAGCCGACCGGCGTGGCGAGGATCAGGCCGTCGCCGCGGTAGGTCATGACGCTCTCGCCGTCGATCGAGAGGCCGATCTCCAGCAGGTGGAACACCGGGGCCGAGCGGAGCACGACGTCGTTGAGGCCGCGGAACTCGCGGGTCGGCCCCGAGCGGGGGGCGAGCGTGCAGGCCAGGGTCATTAGGTTCTCGACCGTGTACCGCCGCTCGGCCAGGTCGACGAGCCGCTCCAGGAATGCCGCCGGAGTCAGCTCGGCCAGGAACCCGAGCCGTCCCACGTTGATGCCGAGCACCGGGGTCGGGCGGTCCTGCATCCGACGCGCCGTGTGCAACACGGTGCCGTCGCCGCCGAGGACCAGGGCGACGTCGGCCGAGAGCCCCGAGAGGTCGGTGTCGGACGCCAGGTCGAGGCCGCAGAGGTGGAGCGCCGGGTGCTGCTCGATCGCCTTCGCCAGGCGCTCGGCCTCGGCGTGGACTTCGGGCTTGGTGCCGTTGCCCAGCACGACCACACCTAGCGGGGGCAAGGTTGACGAGACGGAAGCCGGGGCCGGGCTTGGCATTGAGGGCGGCCTCGCTCCCGGCTCGGATTCAGGTTTCCCCATGAATGTCCGCCTTTGCCCGATGGAGGGACGAAGCCCTGGGGTCGGCCGGGGTGCGCGTGTCCGTCATCAAGTCTACAGCGATTTGCCTTGACGTCGACCACTGATCGAAGGATCAGGGTGGCTGGGGTCCGTCTTCGGACCCCGGTGGGTGGGCCGGCAGACCAGGGTCCGAAGACGGACCCCAGCCACCCCAACGTCGTCGATTCGATCGCAAACCGCGGTCGGGTCGCTCAAGTGGCGCAGGCCTGGCCGTTCTCGGCGAGAACCGCCGGCAGACCGGCCGTACGGGCCAGTTCCAGCGCGACCCGGCAGATCCCGTCGACGTCGAGGCCGACCTCGGCGAGCTGCTCGTCGCGCTCGGCGTGGAGGATGAACTGGTCGGGCAGGCCGAGCCGCCGCACGTGAGCCGTCGAGAGCCCGGCGTCGCTGGCCGCCTCGAGCACCGCCGAGCCGAAGCCGCCGGCCAGGCACCCTTCCTCGACCGTGATCACGAAACCGCACTCCTCGATCGCCTTGAGCGCGACCGTCCGGTCCAGGGGCTTGGCGAACCGGGCGTTGACCACGCCGATCCGCAGGCCGTACTGCTCTCGGAGCCGCTCCGCCGCCCGCAGGCAGTCGCCGACGAGAGTACCGCAGGCCAGGAACATCCCGTCGGTCTCCCACTCGAGCACCTCGGCCTGTCCGAGCTCGATCGGCTGGACTTCACGCTCGATCGTCTCGAGGCTGGCCTTGGGGTAGCGGATCGACACCGGCGCGTTGTGCCCGAGCGCGAAGTCGACCATCGGCGCGACGTCTTTCTCGTCGCCCGGGGCCATCACGACCATGTTCGGGAACATCCGCATGTAGGCGAGGTCGTACGAGCCGTGGTGGGTCGGCCCGTCGGACCCGACCAGCCCGGCCCGGTCGAGCGTGAAGACGACCGGCAGGTTCTGGAGCGAGACCTCCTGGAAGATCTGGTCGAAGGAGCGCTGGAGGAACGTGCTGTAGATGTCGACGACCGGCCGTGCGCCGGCCTTGGCCATCCCCGCGGCGAAGGCCACGGCGTGGCTCTCGCAGATCCCGGTGTCGAAGAAGCGGTCGGGGAAGGTGGCCCGGATCTTCTGGAGCTTGTTCCCCTCGCACATCGCCGCAGTCAGGACGGCGACCTTGGGGTCGCGCTGCATGGCGGCGAACAGGGCGCCGCTGACGGCGTCGGTGAACGCCTGGCTCGACGAGGTTTTGAGCGGGATGATCCCGTCCTCGACCCGCTGGAACGGGGCGGGGGCATGGTACTTGACGGGGTCGTTGACCGCCGGCTCGAACCCGCGTCCCTTGTCGGTCAGGACGTGGAGCAGGACCGGGCCGTCCATCGCCTTGACCTTGTCGAGATAGGTCCGCAGCGTCGACAGGTCGTGGCCGTCGATCGGGCCGATGTAGGTGAAGCCGAGCTCCTCGAAGAGCATGCCGCCGTGGAGCGACGCCTTGATTGCGTCCTTCATCTGCTGGAGCCAGCGGTCGGCCTGGTCGCCCACCAGGGGGATTGACGGCAGGAGCTTGCGGACCCGACGGTTCCAGTCGCTGTAGATCGGCGACGTCCGGGCCTTGGCGAGGTAGGCGCCCAGGCCGCCGACCCGCGGGCAGATCGACATCTGGTTGTCGTTCAGGACGACCAGGAACTTCTTCTTCAGGCCGCCAGCATTGTTCAGGGCCTCGAAGACGATGCCCGAGGGGAACGCGCCGTCGCCGATGACGGCGACCGAGTGCCGCTCGGGGTGCCCGACCAGGTCGTCACCGGCCTTCAGGCCCAGGGCGGTCGACGGAGCGCAGCCGGCGTGGCCGGTCATGAACAGGTCGTAGAGGCTCTCGGCCGGATTGGGGTAGCCCATCAGCCCCCCCTTGGTCCGGATCGTATGCAGCTCGGCAGCG
>Ga0182739_1005308_pt1 | contig 10251 bp, 8 predicted proteins | sample eDN5th30CBELigBY_FD_128873 | JGI IMG/M metagenome (GOLD analysis project Ga0182739, IMG submission 128873) | Enriched backyard soil microbial communities from Emeryville, California, USA - eDNA 5th pass 30_C BE-Lig BY (version 2) (version 2) | ecosystem: Environmental > Terrestrial > Soil >...
CCTTTGACCATCTCGTCGGTCGCTGGCACGGTCAGGGTGCGGGAGGGGGACAGGCTGATCCCCGAGAGGAGCTTCGGGGTTTCCGACTCATTGTGCTTCCCCAGTACGGCCAGGCCGTTGAGGATCAGCGGCGAAGCGTTCTCGACCTTGATCTTGTAGGTCGGCTTCCCCTTGAGGCGCGGGCCCGGGGCGAGGTGGACCCGAACCAGGTGATCGAGAATGCCCTCGGCCAGGGCGTCGACCACGGCGGACAACTCCGGCGTTCCAGTCTGATCCGGGGCATCAACGGCCTGGGGCCGGGAACCCGGCAGTGCCAGGGAGAATTTTCCGGCGGAGGCCCAGCCCTGCGCGTGGGCGTTGCTCGTGCCCACCTGGACGATGGCTTCGTCTCCCTGAAGCTGGACCTTGCAGGCGATGGCCGGGCCGTTCGGCTTTGTGGGGACGCTGGCTTCGGTCTTCAGTCCCAGGACCATCTTGTCCTTCAGGAGCTCGGTCAGGGACCGCGCCAGGGGAGCGGAGGCGGGCTCCTCGCTCTGGATCTCGTAGTGGAGCCGTCCGGTCTCCCCAGCGGGCAAGTCCTCGAGCCGATCGACGAAGCTTCGGGCGAGGGTCAGCTCATAGGGGTTCGCCCAGCGCCTGGACATGGACGTGATCGCCTGCCAGTCGCGACCGCCGGAGACCTGCCACATGACGAGCTGGGCCACGACCTGGGGCGCCTTGTCCTCGGCGAGCCGCTTCAGCGCCGACTGGACTCGGGGATCGTCGGTGAGCTGGCCAATCTCGCCGATCCGGAGGCGTTCGCCCTTGGCCGGCATCGTCACCGGCCCCTCGGGATTGGGTTGCGAGAGTCCGACCAACCGGGTCGGCAGGTGCCGGGTCTGCTTCGACCTCAAGGTGGCAAACGGAAGACTCGTGGGGGGAACCGATCGGAAACCACCTCCTCGTCCTCCCATGCCACCCATGCCTCCCATCCCCATGCCACCCATGCCCATGCCTCCCATCCCCATGCCACCCATACCTCCCATCATCCCGGACATGAGCGAGGCTTGATCCCAGCTGTCGCGATCGCCGACGAGGTTCATGATCATTTGCCCCAGCATCATCATCCCCATTGTGGCGGGGACCGTACCACCTCCCATTCCCATTCCGCCCATGCCTCCGCCCATGCCACCCATTCCTCCCATGCCACCCATCATTCCGCCGCCCATGCCGCCCATTCCACCCATGCCACCCATCATGCCTCCGCCCATGCCGCCCATCCCTCCCATCATACCTCCGCCCATGCCCATGCCGCCCATCCCTCCGAACTGGCCGGTGGCTCCCGAGGCGATGAGGCCGGGAGGGAGGACGACCCGGAGGGTGCGGTTGGTCTGGTTGGTCACGGAGAGGGTCATCCGGCCTTCGCCGTCGCCCTTGGCGGCCACGGCGACCTCACCGGATCCGACGGCGTCGAGGAGGCTGATCGTGGGGGAGTCGGAAGCGGGTTTCGCGGCCGCTGGCGGCGGGGTGGGAGCTTCGTTTGGAGCTGGCTCCTCGGAGAAACCGAGCGAGCCTTGAAGCAGGAGCCAGAGTCCGCCGGCCAGCGCGGAGAGAGGTCGGCGGTTCGGGAGCCAGTCTCGCATGAGAGGGCCTTTCCTTTGAGGATGCAAGAACGAACATCAAAGTATTCGCGTCGCGGTTGGGAGAACGAGTCGGCGGAGACGGTGGGGCCGTTCCGATCGGAAGGCGCATCCCCCGGTGGTCGGTCAGGGACGCGAAGGTTCGCACAGTCCAGCGTGGACCAGGTGAGAGGCCAGTGCGCCGGTACCTCGAATAATCCTAGGTGGGACAGGTAAGGGAACGTTCAGGAGTTGTTAAAATCCCCCTTACCATAGGGCGCCGGCCTCCCACGATTCGGAAAGGTGTGCTCGAATGGGCGGAGTCGGCCCGCGCACCAGAGCGTGACGGCTCGAGCGGACACGGTCGCGACGGTCCCGCGGGCCTGTCTCGGGGTGGGATCGTGCGATTTGGTGGAAATTGAAGTGAAGTAAGTCTGAATTGATGGGATGGTGAGGCGACGCGATGGGGATCCGCATATTGGTCGTCGAGGATGAGACGAACATCGCCGACTACCTGGTGCGCGGGCTTCGCGAGGAGGGGTTCGTCGTCGAGCATGCGGCCGACGGGCCGTCGGCGTGGCACGCGCTTCGGTCGGGCTCGTGGGACCTCGTGTTGCTCGACTGGTGGCTGCCCGGCCAGGACGGATTGACGCTTCTGCAGCGATTCCGTCAACTCGACTGGGTGACCCCAGTGCTGTTCCTGACGGCCCGGGACCAGGTCCAGTATCGCGTTCTCGGCCTGGAGAGTGGGGCCGACGACTATCTCAGCAAGCCGTTCGACTATGTCGAGCTCCTGGCCCGGATCCGGGTCTTGCTCCGCCGGCACGACCGCGCGGCCGGCCCGGTGCTGGCCTGGGGCGACCTGTCCGTCAACCTGGCGACCCAGAAGGCCGAGCGGGCCGGTCGACCGCTCGATTTGACCGCTCGCGAGCAGGGGCTTCTGGTGTACTTCATTCGCAACCCGGAACGCGTCCTCTCACGGACCAGTATCTATGAGCACGTCTGGGATAACCCGTATGATGGCGTTTCCAAGACTCTGGAAGTTCATGTCATGGAACTCCGTCGTAAGCTGGAAGCGCACGGCCCCCGCGTGATCCACACGCTTCGCAAGCGGGGCTACATTCTTGGCGAGCCACCGCTCGAGGCGCTGGGCGACGGTGATTGATCGGTCGTCGCCTCCGTTGAGGCGGCTGGCGCAATCTTGGGACTTTCGATTCCTGGGAGCGGACGGGCCAACCTGCTGCCCGCTGATGCGTCCGTGAAATGGGATCTCGCGGCCCTTGGCCCTACTGAGAGGAACCCAAGCGTCGTAGGATAGGGACGCAGGCTGGCGACGGCTGGGCTCGGCACGACGAAACTTGGGACGAGGGTATGGACATGAAGATGCGCCAAATCGCAACGGCGGTGGGACTTCTGCTCGCCGGGACACTCGCGGGCGCCCAGGCGCCTGCTCCTCGACAACCGAACTATATCGACTCGACCTATGGTTACTCGTTCGCAGCCCCGGCCTTTCCACCCGCCGGCGCCGGGCAGCCGGCGGTGCCGGTGATCGTGGCCGGCCCCACGGTCGACGGCTTTGCGAGCAATGTCAACGTGAACATTCAACAAATGGCGACGACGCGGCAGGGCTACATCGACCTGTCGCTGGGGCAGTTACGCCAGCTGGGATTCAAGATCCACACGACCAAGGAGGTGACCGTGTCCGGCAAGGACGGCATCCGGTTCGACTACGAAGGAAAGCTTGGCAGTCGAGACCTCCACTGCCTGGCCCTCGCCGTCATCGAGAAGGAACGGGTCATCCTGGTCACCTGCACGGCTCTGACAACGGCGTACAAGGCCATCGAGCCGGAGTTTCAGGCCTGTCTCGACAGCTTTCGGCTCAAGTAATCGAGCCGCCGTCGCCGCCGGAGCAGTGGACCTGATGCCTGCTTCGGCCCGCTCGAACGACCTGATTAACCTGGCTCTTGAGGCTCCAGATGGCCGCGATCGCGTGCCACCGCGACCATCTGGAGAGACAAAGGCGGCATCCGGCCAGTGGCCCGACCGGCCCACGGCTATCCCGCCAGCCTGGCTCGGTAAGTCGTTCAACACAGAACGCTTTGAAGTTGTGTTCACTCAGGTGGCTGGAATCTCGTCTTCGAGACTCCGGGTCGGGGGCCTGGGCGCCGAGGTCTCGAAGATGAGGCACCAGCCATCCCCCCGCAAGAAGGTCAAGAACAACGGCTATCCGATTCTTGGTGGCTCGGTCCGGTCGGCCGAGTTTCCCCTTTCCACTCGAGGCGCGACGGAAGGCGGCGGTTTATGGCATCGATCCGAACTCGAGACTTTCGACAGCCTCAAGCACGTCTTCTGTTTTCTCGCCGTAGACCAAGATGACCCTGGTGCCGTCGTCCAGTTGTTTGTGGATGACGCCCCTCGGCGCTGTCTTCCTCTTGGCTCGCATCTCGTCCATCAAGGCTCGGTACGGGGCGTCGTACGGTTCGGGGATGATGGGCTGGTCCCCGACCCAGGTGATGATCAGGTCGCCACCACGTGCCATGGCGAGGCAACGCTTGAAGTCGGTGTTAAAGGAATAGGATGGGTGTCCGAGGGCCCGTGCCCGCCGGTCGATCGCCTGCCAGATGGGGCTGTTGGCCACCACGTAGCCGGCGCCCAGAGGGCGGCCCTCACCGACGGGGAGCTGGCTCAGATCGAAGTCGGCGAAGTAGCCGGCGGTCTGTCGCTTCCATCGCTCCCAGTCGGTGGAGAGGAGCATCGCTTTGGGATCCCCTCCTTTATCGTACGCATAGCGCCCTCCCGGTAAGATCCGCATGGCCGGGTCGTAGTCGCCGTAAAGGCGCATCCCCGAGGCGTCCAGCAACTGCCAACGGCCGTCGAGATAGACTTCCAGGAAGACATGCCCCCGCCAACTGGTGCATGTTCCCTCACTGCGGAACTCGCGGATCCAGTCGGCGTCCATCGTCTTGACCCACCCGGTCGGGATCCCGCAAGCACGAGCAAGAGCCCCGAAGACCAGGGCCTGGTCAGCGCAGCCACCGTAGACCTTCGTGTCCAGGACCCGATCGAAGTCCCGCCAGGCGTAGGCCGCCCGATTGTCGCAGGCCAGGTTTGAGTTCATCCATCGGCCAATGGCAAGCAGCGTCCGAGCCGGGGAATCGGCCTTCAGCGAGGCCGCGAGCGCTCGGATGCGCTCGGGCGTACCAAGCGACCTGGGCAACTCGAGGTAGTCCTGAGGCCGTTCGTAATTGATCCGGTCGAACCTTGGCTCGGGAATCGCCTCTCCTGGGCGCGGTTCGTCGGCGCGTCCCGGCAGGCAGAGGAAGGACGTTGTCATTATGGTAAAATAAAGCAGTTTCCTATTCATGAGATCCTCGGGCTCCATTAGACTGTGATCTCTTGCGGTACGCGGGATGGGCCACTTCAGAACCCCCGCGGCCGGTGATTCTACCTTGTCGGACGAGAATTTGTCCCACGACGGGTGCCGATTTCACCAATTCATGAGCGTTGCGTCTGTACGGATCGACAGATGGGTGCTTTGGCCGCCAGGGAGCCGAACTTGAGTTTGAGTCGGGCGAGAATGAGGGCGGAATTCCTACCGTCAGGATGACGACAGGAGCGTGGGTCAACTGGGAAGCATGACCGCGTGCCTGTTCAACGCGGTGATTTCTGGTCGGTGTCACTCCAATAAGGGATCAGCGGCTGGCGAATGCACTCGCAGGCTGGATCTGTGGCCTTTCGGGTGAATTGCGGAGTGACGTTATGGATTCCGACCGCTCACAAGTGAAGAACTTCGTGCCAGTGGCAGAAGAACTGCCCGGGCTATCGCCGAGCGTCCCCTGGCAGATCTGGATCACCATCTTCCTGCTGAGCCTGGAAGGTCTGGGGAATCTCCTCGCGATCCCTGGAGAGCCTGCGGCAGCGAAGTGGCTTGCGGCGAAAGCCCTCTTCATCACCGGCCTGATTCTTGGGTGGCGCTTGGTGTTCGTCTGGTTTCTCGCCGTTGGACTCCTTCACGTTCAGGCTTTTCGGCCATTGATCCCATTCGCGGCGTTCTTGAACCTTGTCCTCGTGATTCTGGTGGCGTCGGCATGGCGACACTTCTTTCCGAGGCGAGATCGGGGGCCGTTGGCGGACGGGACGAAGATGATGATCCCGAGAACGGGCGACCCCGACTTCGATCTCTGAGCTTTTTGGTGAGAGGCCCATGCCGGGCCTGATCGCGTGCTGGGCGTTCCCATTTCCGCAGCGGTGTTGCCTCTGACATGGTCCGAGCGATTTGGAGGGAGTTCGCCAGGCACTTGCGCGCTGGAGGGCCGTCCGTCCGAATACGTCCGTCGACATTGAATCGATCGTCGTCAGGCCTGGAGCCGGGTCCACCCGTGTCATTGAGCCCAGGCGGTGGTTGTCGGGACGAAGGAATGGCTGTGACCGCTTCTGTCGAGATCCTTTGACCTGTGAGGTGTCGGATGGAGGTCGCGATTCATCTCTCGCTGATTGCTGCTGTGGTGATCTCAACGGTCGCTCTCGTGATCTGGGATTGGGGTTATCCTCCCAAACGGTCTATCAGAGAGGTTCTGATCGCGGTGCTTCCGCTGATCGTGGTTGGCGGGGTCTGTGGCCTTTTGATGTCAGCGACAGGGGCTCCTTTGGTCGAATGGGTGATCCCGTCGCTCGCGATCTTGGTCGTCGGGATGGCATGCGGATCGGAACGAGTCTTTCAGCGAACCCGTTGGGCGATGTTCCTGGTGACGATTATCCTCTGTGTGAACTTCACCGGCCTGGTTCATGGAGATTTTACCGCGGCGCCGGGGTATTCCCGGGTCGTGTCGAAGACGAGACAGAGGATGGCGATGAATGCCGCCAGGAAGGCCCTGGAAAAGTCTTATCCTGCTGATTCCGTGTTGCCCGAGGGGCCCGTGGCGACGCTCCTGGGCGAGCCGAACACCGGTGTCGTTGAGGTCGACACGATCGAGCGGTGCTGGTTTACACCAATCACGCGGCTCTATCTGGTGAAACGAGGGCGAGCGATCCTCTGGTGTCCCGGGGGCAGTTTGGAGGCGGCGAGCAAGCAACTGGAACTTCGAGCGATGAACTGAGCGTGGGGCACGCAAGCGTCTTCCTGTCAGGCTTTGCTCCGGGTGGCCGGGACTTGAAGTGAACGAGATGACCGATCATGGTGTCCTGAGGAAAGATGGGAAAGAGTGTGGCCGGTTCTCAGGAGGAGCGTCCCGTCAGCGCTCTTCCCGCGTGCCACATGGGACCCGCCTCGGCGCCTCGACATCGGAGGAGGCGCCTTTGACCGATTCAGGGGCGGGTTCCTTGACGAGTTGACCCGTCCTGGCGTCGGAGTTGAACATTGGAAAAGGTGATCCTGATTACCGGTGGCAGCCGGGGCATCGGAGCCGCGACGGCCCGGCTTGCCGCCGGGCGCGGATATGCGGTCTGTGTGAATTACGTCCGCGACCGTGAGGCTGCCGACCGGGTTGTGGCCGACTGTCAGCGGCTGGGGGGCAACGCGGTCGCGGTCCAGGCCGACGTCGCGGTCGAGGCCGACGTGGTCCGCCTGTTCGAGACGGTTGACCGCGATCTGGGCGCAATCACGGCGCTGGTGAACAACGCGGGCATCCTCGAGAAGCAGATGCGGGTCGACGAGATGGACGCCGGCCGGATCAGCCGTGTCCTTGCCGCGAATGTGACCGGCTCGCTGCTCTGCTGTCGCGAAGCGGTCCGTCGGATGTCGACCAGACACGGTGGTGCGGGGGGAGCGATCGTGAACGTGTCGTCGGTGGCGGCCCGGGTCGGGTCGCCCGGCGAGTACGTCGATTACGCGGCGGCCAAGGGCGCGGTTGATGCCCTGACGCTCGGTTTGTCGAAGGAGGTCGCCGAGGAAGGAATCCGGGTGAATGCCGTGCGCCCGGGCTTCATCTACACGGAGATCCACGCGAGCGGCGGTGAGCCGGGTCGAGTGGACCGCGTGAAGGCGTTCGTACCGATGAAGCGGGGTGGTCAACCGGAGGAGGTCGCCACGGCGATCCTCTGGCTCCTGTCCGACGAGGCGTCCTACACGACCGGCTCGTTCATCGACCTCGCGGGGGGCCGATAGACGCGAGTATGGGCCCCCCGGCGAATCCGGGAACCGTCGCCAGGTTTCTCTTCCATGAGCGACCCGGAGGGTTTGGCGAAGAGGTCCCGTCCGTGTTGCTGTGGCCACCGGCCGCTGAAGGTTCTCTGTCTCGTCCGCCTTCGGCGGCCGGCGCCGGTCATCCCCAGGTCGAACGCCACGCCTCCGTTCGTTGAGCGGATCGCTCTCATTCCCGCTTCGCTCAGGTGCAGGGCTGACGCCTGAGCGAACGTCCTTTCTCTTCTCCTCTCTCCTCTTCCCTTCCCGGCGAATGAGGCTCGTTCCAGGAAACGAGCCTGGGCTCGCTTCGATGACGCCTGGCCCCCCTTTGCAGGTGCGGGAGCACCAGTTCGACGACGATGACGGTGTGAAGTGGCTGGCAAGAACGCCCTGCGATCCGATCTCCTTCAGCGTCCTTGGGAGCGACATTCAAGACGTCGCGGATCTGTGGGGTGGGCATGATTCGCTGTTGCGGAGCAAGAGCCGCTCATAACGCTCTTGAGAGCCGCCGTCGAATGATGAGAGTTTTTGAGGTCTGCATGCGTTAATAAAGTTATGGGTCAATGTAGGGATGCAAGCAATAAGGTGTGTTTGCCTCGTCCTCGTCCCGTGCGACGATAGCCGTGCCCTTGCTTGGAGTGTCCGTGTCCCGGCCTGTCCAGATTGGCAGTCTCGGTGGCTGTCGTGAGCCAAGTTCGAGAACGGATCGGCCGGCTCGGATGGGTTGTGCGGCCTAGCTCGAGTCGGGCGGGGTGTGCCAATCGGGCGAGCTCGCTTGTCTATTGGCGACTCCAATCTGTTGCGGCCGAGAAAGATGGGGTGTCGATCTTCTTAGTAATTAGGGGAATCATGGTATGGCGATTGGTCCATCATATGGGGACCCCCGATGCCTTCTTGAATCCATTCGGGAGATGGAATGGCCGTGGTGGGGCAGTCCTCGGTGAGGACGATCGTCTGCAAGATTCACTCCATGTAAATGGTAACGAATAAGCGAATATTTTGAAAAACCAGAGAAATTCTCCTTCCACTTGGCGCTGCTCTCTCCTATTATCCGAAATATGCAGAGTCAGTGTTCTGCTACCACGGACGGCTCTCGAAAGTATCTTTTCAGCCCACTCGATAAACAACTGGGATCATCTTGGTTTAGGTGCTTGCCTCGTTGAAGAGGTGTGGTGCCCGACGGGCCAGGGTGAATGTGCCAGGAACGCCGTACCGCCAAGGTCCGGCGCCGAGTTGGTTTCCGGGTTTCATTAGGCCGTAATTCCTGCCTCAGAACGGAGCCGCTATGCGCCGTTGTTACGCCTATTTGCAATTCGCCACATGCTGGAGTCTGATAGCGTGGATGTCAGGATGTGGTGGTGGGGCGGCAGATTCACTGCCGCGCCAGGCCGTCTCCGGCCAAGTGACCCTCGACAAGGAGCCGCTACCGAGTGGATCGATCTCGTTTGATCCTGCCGACCTCGCAAAGCCGGACGCGGTTTCCGTCGGTGCGACGATTACCGATGGCTCCTATTCGGTGCCGCAGGCCGATGGGCTGACCCCGGGCACATATCGCGTCTCGATCAACTCGAGTGGGAAAGGGGGGACGGTGTCACCCACCGAAGCCCCTGGGGCTCCACCGAAGGTTCGGCCCAAAGACCTCATTCCCGAGCAGTACAACGCCAAGTCAACCTTGAAAGCGGAGGTGAAAGCGGGCGAGCCAGCCCGGTTCGACTTCGAGTTGTCACGTGCCAAGTAGAGGCGTTGCCACTTCGCCAACCGGTGCCGGGTGGCTTTGCCTCGAATGCGGTGGGGCACGATCCTCTTCGAGGTTTTGAGCGCTGGGGTGGCTGAGGTCTCGCCTTCGAGGCCCGAGATTGAGGGCCTGAACACCGAGGTCGCGAAGACGAAACCTCAGCGACCTCCCCCCCAACGCGGTCCCCTCCAAAACCATCGCGACCAGATGCGGAGGCTGGAAACCGTGTCTTGCGTTGCGGGCCCCCTTGCTTGTTAAGACACGTCTCGCCTCAGGCTTTTATTGGTCCTTCCCGTCCTGAGTCCCCGTTGTCGAGGTTCGCTATCATGTGGGTTAAGAATCGCCAGGATCGAGGTTTCACGCTCATTGAGTTGCTGGTCGTTATCGCCATCATCGCCGTGCTGATTGCACTTTTACTCCCGGCGGTCCAGGCGGCTCGCGAGGCGGCCCGCCGCGCCCAGTGCATCAACAACTTGAAACAGATTGGCCTGGGTATGCACAACTACCAATCGGCCAACGGTTCGCTGCCGCCGGGTATGCGGGGCTGCTGCTGGGGGTCGTGGGTGATCCCGCTGCTCCCCTTCGTCGAGCAGCAGGCCCTTTTCAACTCCTGGAATGCCTATGGCAATAATTCCGGGCTCCCAGGGTATGAGGCAGACCTGTTCCGCTACGCTGGGGCGGCTAATATCACGGTGACCTCGACCGTCGTGACCGCGTACCTCTGTCCGAGTGACGGCAACAACTCTCAAACACAGACGATCGGGACTCCGCGAGTCCGCTCGCAGAACTACGTCGTC
>Ga0182739_1005309_pt1 | contig 10250 bp, 6 predicted proteins | sample eDN5th30CBELigBY_FD_128873 | JGI IMG/M metagenome (GOLD analysis project Ga0182739, IMG submission 128873) | Enriched backyard soil microbial communities from Emeryville, California, USA - eDNA 5th pass 30_C BE-Lig BY (version 2) (version 2) | ecosystem: Environmental > Terrestrial > Soil >...
CAAGAAGGTTAAAGAACAACCTTCATGCCGGCTCGACTTCTGCTTGTCGGGTCTGAGCAAGGCGCTTCCGCTTTTATATAGAATACCTTGCATTTTTGAATTCAAAAGTATAAAATTTAACAGATAGGATAATCGCTTTCAAAACAGGGGGGATCAACTTTGGCTTCTGAAATGGCTATTGATCACAAAGAAAAAGCAAATGAATTATTAAAAGCGGATGCTGATAAAATATTAAGGCTTATTAAAGTACAAATGGATAATCTGACAATGCCACAATGCCCTCTTTATGAAGATGTTTTGGACACGCAGATGTTTGGTTTGTCGCGTGAAATAGACTTTGCGGTTCGACTCGGGCTAATTGACGAAATCGATGGGAAAAATCTCTTGGATGAACTGGAAAAAGAACTATTACTTTTACATCAGTCATCCATACAAAAATAAGTGTTAAACTCAAACAATGGGATTCTTGTTTGAGTTTTTTTATCTGAAACGCAGGAATCTAAAGTATGCGAAATATGGTAAAGATCTAAATTAACTGACAAAAACTGACAAAGTTATCAAAAAAATTAAAATTCATTATTGCGTGAGTGCTCTATTACTAGTATGATATAAAAAATACAATTTACTTTCAAAAGTAAACATTTTCTTCTCTCTATAGGCAGGATATTTGATAGTATAGTAGAATAAATAATACAACTTTGAAGATGAGGGAAGAGGTTGGATGTTTAAAAAAATCTTAAAATCATATGATTATTCGTTAATTATTGTTTTAACCATGTTAGTTATTTTCGGGTTAATCATGGTGTACAGTGCCAGTATGGTTTCGGCAGTACAGCGTTATGAGGTAGCGAGTGATTACTTTTTTCAAAAGCAAAAGCTTAATATTATTTTATCTGCACTAGTATTCTCTGTTACAGCATGGTTACCTTACAAGCTGCTACAGAGTAATAAAGTTCTTGTTCCAATGGTTTTCTTGTCCCTCTTCGGCTTAGGTGCTCTTTTTATCTTCGGTCATGTGGCTGGCAATGCTCAAAGTTGGTTTAAAATTGGAACCTCAAGCCTTCAACCTTCAGAATTTGTCAAACTATGTGTTATTATTTACTTATCTGCTGTATATGCTAAGAAACAGTCGTATATTAATGAATTTGATAAAGGGGTTGTCCCTCCTTTAGTCTATTTAGTACTAGTACTGGCATTTGTTGCAATTCAACCAGATATTGGGACAGCTGCAATTATTTTTTTAATCGCAGCGACGATTATCTTTTCATCCGGTATGAGCTTTCGCAATATTGGTAAGCTCGCTGGAATTGGTTTGATCATAGGAATACCGGCACTTTTCATTATGAAGGGTATTTTGTTTTCTGATGTACGCGTTGGACGGTTTCTTGCCTATCAAGATCCATTTAAAGATGAGCAAGGTATCGGATGGCAGCTGGCAAATTCTTATATGGCCGTTGGGTCAGGGGGGCTTAAAGGTTTGGGACTTGGACAAAGTATCCAGAAACTTGGTTATCTTCCTGAATCCCATACAGATTTCATAATGGCAGTAATTGCGGAGGAATTAGGAATTTTTGGAGTCGGGTTTGTCTTAATATGCTTAGGGTATATTGTATTAAGAGGAATTTTTATTGGCATCAAATGTAAGGATCCATTTGGCAGTCTGTTAGCCATCGGAATATCCTCGATGGTAGGCATTCAAGCGTTTATCAATCTTGGTGGAATTTCAGGTGTGATTCCTTTAACAGGTGTCCCTCTGCCTTTTGTTAGCTACGGTGGATCGTCGCTCCTGCAGTTATCCTTAGCCATGGGCATCCTTTCAAATATATCTATGTTTGTGAATTATGAGCATAATTTTAAACATAAGAATGAAGAACAAACGAACCAAGGGAAAACAAAAAAAATAATGGACAAGCGTTTTCATTTCGTAAATAGGCGTGGGGATTAATTCCCGCGCTTTATAATAAAGAGTTGGTTACTGTTTCTTTCAAATTTGAACCGGGGTAAATAGGACTGTATTTTTTACTATTTCATTAATGATCCATACCCTATCACTCATTTTCGAAAGATTCATTAATTAATTCAAAAATTTATCTAGATAGATGAGGTGTTTTATGTGAGCAGACGCATCAACAAAGTGTTAGTTGCGAACAGAGGGGAAATTGCTATTCGCGTCTTTAGGGCGTGTACTGAATTAAATATTCGCACTGTTGCGATTTATTCAAATGAGGACACTAATTCTTTACATCGTTATAAAGCGGATGAAGCCTATTTAGTAGGAGAAGGAAAAAAACCGATCGATGCTTATCTTGATATTGAAGGCATTATCGAGATCGCAAAGGACAGTGATGTCGATGCCATCCATCCTGGATATGGGTTCCTTTCTGAAAATATACAATTTGCAAAAAGATGTGAAGAAGAAGGAATTATTTTTATCGGACCTAAATCTGAGCATTTAGATATGTTCGGTGACAAGGTGAAAGCTAGGGAACAGGCAATTAAAGCAAACATCCCGGTTATCCCTGGTACTGATGGACCTGTGACAAGCTTAGATGATGTAAGAGGCTTTGGAGAAAAGTACGGGTTTCCAATTATCATTAAAGCATCATTAGGCGGCGGAGGCCGCGGTATGAGGATTGTCAACGGAATCGAAGAAGTGGAAGAAGCATATAATCGTGCTAAGTCAGAAGCTAAAGCTGCTTTTGGTAATGACGAAGTGTATGTAGAGAAATATATTAACAGACCAAAGCATATTGAAGTACAAATCATTGGTGATTCACAAGGGAACATTATTCATTTATATGAAAGAGATTGTTCGATTCAACGTCGTCACCAAAAGGTTGTAGAAATAGCTCCGAGTGTTTCATTAACACTTGAATTACGTAAAGAAATTTGTGAAGCTGCTGTCAGCTTAATGAAAAATGTTAATTATTTGAATGCTGGTACAGTAGAGTTTTTAGTCGCTGACAATGAATTCTATTTTATTGAAGTTAATCCGCGTGTTCAAGTTGAACATACCATTACTGAAATGATTACGGGAATCGATATTGTTCAGACACAAATCCTTGTAGCACAAGGTTATGAGCTGTTTGGAGATAAGGTTGGTATCCCTCATCAAGAAGATATCATCACGCTAGGATATGCCATTCAATCTCGTGTAACAACAGAAGATCCATTAAATAATTTTATGCCGGATGCTGGCAAGATTATGGCCTATCGTTCTGGCGGCGGTTTCGGCGTTCGTTTAGATGCTGGTAATGCATACCAAGGCTCAATCATTACACCTTTTTATGATTCTTTGCTTGTGAAGGTAACCACACATGCACATACATTTGAGCAAGCTGCATCAAAAATGGTTCGAAATTTACATGAATTCCGTATTCGTGGTATTAAAACCAATATTCCATTTTTAATTAATGTGGTAAAGCATGAGAAGTTCTTAAATGGAGATTATGATACATCATTCATCGATGAAACTCCGGAACTATTTATTTTCCCAAAACGAAAAGACAGAGGAACAAAGCTTCTTAATTATATTGGAACGGTTACAATTAACGGGTTCCCGGGAATTGAGAAGAAGAAAAGACCTGTATTTGAAAAGCCAAGAGTACCAAAGATTCCACATAGTCTTGAGCTGCAAAGTGGTACAAAACAAATATTGGATGAACAGGGTGCGGATGGACTCGTTAAATGGGTGAAGGATCGTAAAGAAGTATTATTAACAGATACAACTTTCCGTGATGCTCATCAGTCATTATTAGCGACTAGAATTCGAACAAATGATTTTACGCATATTGCTGAGCCAACAGCTAAATTATTGCCTGAGCTTTTCTCAATGGAAATGTGGGGCGGAGCAACATTTGATGTTGCCTATCGTTTCTTAAAGGAGGATCCATGGGATCGTCTACTAACGTTAAGAAAGCAAATTCCTAATGTTTTATTCCAAATGCTGCTGCGGTCAGCCAATGCAGTCGGGTATACAAATTACCCTGATAATGTGATTCGTGAATTTGTTGAAAAATCAGCACATGCAGGTATCGATGTATTCCGTATTTTTGACAGCTTAAACTGGGTTAAAGGAATGGAAGTAGCAATTGATGCGGTAAGACAATCAGGCAAAATTGCAGAAGCTGCTGTTTGTTATACAGGTGATATTACGGATCCAACAAGAAGTAAATATGATATTAATTATTATAAAAATATTGCTAGAGAATTGGAGGCTCAAGGTGCCCATATCCTAGCTATCAAAGATATGGCTGGACTATTAAAGCCGGAAGCTGCTTATCAATTAATTTCAGAATTGAAAGCAACTGTAGATATTCCAATTCATCTTCATACACATGATACCAGCGGTAATGGTATCTATACGTATTCTCGTGCGATTGAAGCAGGGGTTGATATTGTTGACGTCGCAATCAGCTCTATGGCCGGCTTAACTTCACAGCCAAGTGCAAATACGCTGTTCTATGCGCTTCAAGGAAACGATCGTCAGCCAGCTGTAGAGGTTGATGCTCTAGAAAACCTTTCACATTATTGGGAAGATGTTCGTAAATACTATCAAGATTTTGAATCCGGCATGGTTGCTCCACATACTGAGGTGTACCAGCACGAAATGCCAGGGGGACAATACAGTAATTTACAGCAGCAGGCTAAAGGTGTTGGTCTTGGGGATCAATGGGATGATGTAAAAAGAATGTACTCCCGTGTGAATCAAATGTTTGGTGATATTGTAAAGGTTACTCCGTCTTCAAAGGTTGTAGGCGATATGGCCTTATTCATGGTTCAAAACAACTTAACGGAGGAAGATGTATTAGCAAAAGGTGATACAATTGATTTCCCTGACTCTGTTGTTGAGTTATTTATGGGATATTTAGGTCAGCCACATGGCGGATTCCCAAAAGATCTTCAAAAAGTAATTCTAAAAGGAAAAGAGCCTATTACAGTGCGTCCTGGAGAATTGCTCGAGCCGGTTGATTTTAAAGCCCTAAGAGATGAACTTTATCATGAGCTTGGTAGAGAAGTAACAGCACATGATATAATCGCATATGCTCTATATCCAAAGGTATTCTTGGATTATGCAAAAACGGTTCAACTATATGGTGATCTGTCTGTACTAGATACACCAACCTTCCTATATGGACTTCGTCTTGGCGAAGAGATTCAGGTGGAAATTGAAACTGGTAAAACACTCATCGTAAAGCTGGTATCTGTTGGTCAACCGCAAGCAGATGGTACGAGAATTGTTTATTTTGAGTTAAACGGACAATCCCGCGAAGTGATCGTGAAGGATGAGAGCATCAAATCAACTATCCAGTCAAAAGTGAAAGCTGATCCAAAAAATCCAAATCATTTATCTGCAACAATGCCTGGTACTGTTATCAAGGTGATTGTTGAAAAAGGTGAAAGAGTGGAAAAAGGTGATCACTTAATGATTACTGAGGCGATGAAAATGGAAACGACAGTTCAAGCTCCATTCTCCGGAATCGTCAAAGATATTTATGTTCAGAGTGGAGAAGCAATTCAGACCGGAGACCTTCTCATCGAAATGGAAAAATAAAATAAAAAAGAGTTACAGCTTAGCTGTAACTCTTTTTTATTTTACTGTTACCATGGATGATGAAGATTTCATTTCTGCTGTTTGTTCAGACTGTAAATCAGTGGAGTTGTGATTGCTTCTATACGTAAGCAGGATAAAATAACTTAACATCCCAAACAAACAAGAAATAAAAAAGGCATGTGCTAGAGCGATAAATAAATTACCTCGTAAGAATACAATGAAAGCACCAGCTGTTACCTGTAATGAGACTAAAATAAAGGAAATAATCCAACCCCAATACACAATTTTCTCATGACGATAATGTTTAATTGCTAAATACATAATGTATCCAATCCAAATAAATATTAACCCTGCTGCAGCACGGTGTCCCATTTGAACCCACTCATACATATTGGTTGGAAGACCTGGCTGATCATTTAGGCATAGCGGCCAGTCGCGGCAGACAAGACTTGCATTCACATGTCGGACAAGAGCACCGCTGTAGACGACAATAAAACTATAAAGTGTTACACCGACAATATGTTTTTTCATACGTTTGTCAAGAATAAGCTTTTCAGCTTGAAACTTCTTATCCACCTCAAAAATAAGGAGTGTCAACAGAAAAACAGTTGAAAAGGATACTAAAGATATTCCGAAGTGTGCTGCCGAAATAAAGTCGGATTGTCCCCAAATGACAGCCGCTGCTCCGATAAGTCCCTGTAGGATGAGAAAGAGAAGAGAAGTAATGACAAGAAACTTGGTTTCTCTAATATGTCCGATTGCCCGCCATGCCATGATGGAAAGAATGATTAGCATAATTCCGACTGACCCAGAAACAACGCGATGGGCGAGTTCAATAATTAATTCACTGGTGACCTCCTCTGGTATAAGCTGTCCATTACATAGAGGCCACGATCGCCCGCAGCCCATACCGGATTCTGTCTTTGTAACCAATGCTCCGCCTAAAAGAATCAAGAGCATCCCAATTGTTGTTAATACTGAAAACCACTTAAGAGAGCGTTGCAATTTTTTCACCTTCTTAGAAATGTTCTTATTATTGCTATAGTAGTACATTAATAAATATAATAAAATAAATACGCAAAATAATATCACTATTTTAATCATACATAATATTGGTAAATTTTGATATATTTTGTATTTTTTATAAAAAAATAATTGTAATAAGTATTGAAATGTTAAATTAAATGCATTTTTTGCTGTTATTAACGTGAAAACAGTTGAAACTTAAGTGATAGTTTGTTAAGAATATAAATAAGAAAGAAAATTTTGAAGATAATTTGTTTAGGAAAAATTCAAAACAAATATTAATTTACTTCATTATGGCACTAAAATAACAATAATGGAATTAAAATAATCATGCAAGTCACACTTTTTTCATAATTTATTCAAAAAAAGTTCACAAAAATCGTCGAAAGTGTGATTTAATATACTGAAGAGAGGCATAATGATTTAATATTCAGTTTACAACATATCGGTATTAATAATAGTACATAATAATAAATTTACTTTTTCATTTATGTTTAACCTGTTGTTTATCTTAATAATGATAAAGACAACATTAGTGGGGATTCGGGTGAAAGCACTTGTATAACGCAAAAGGGGAGGAAGTAGTATGTCTGGTTCTAGGACCACTACAGAGGCTGTTATGACAAGCAAGGGAGATAGCCTAAAAGCAAAGATACCAGAAACAACTGCATGGAAGGATTTTCTTGCGCTAATAAAGATTGGTATTGTTAATTCAAATTTAATTACGACTTTTACAGGAATATGGCTAGCGCTTACGGTTGTTGATAAACGATTTTTTGAACAGCTTGATATTATCTTTTGTGCTTTAATCGGTTCTGCTCTTATCATGGCAGGAGCCTGTACGCTTAATAACTACATAGATCGTGACATTGACCATTTAATGGAGAGAACAAAAGCAAGACCTACAGTCACTGGTAAAATGAATCCTGTAAAAGTAGCTTTAATGGGATCTATATTTATATTACTTGGATTACTATTTCTCCTCCTAACGACGATTTCCGCAGCGGTTATCGGAGTAGTGGGGGTATTCAGCTATGTTGTTGTTTATTCTATGTGGTCTAAACGTCAACATGTATCGAATACGGTAGTTGGCAGTGTTTCTGGTGCAGTACCGCCGTTAATTGGCTGGGCGGCTATTGATCCAAATCTGGATGTCATGGCCTGGATGCTATTTCTTATTATGTTTGCGTGGCAGCCGCCTCATTTCTATGCTTTGGCAATGAGACGGGTTGAAGAATATCGCTCAGCAAGCATCCCGATGCTTCCGGTAGTAAAGGGATTTAAAGAAACAAAGCGCCATATCTATTTATGGGTAATTGCTTTGTTACCGCTTCCGTTTTTTATGTTCGAATTAGGAATTCCGTTTGTTGTCTTAGCTACAGTGCTTAACATTGGCTGGATTATAACAGGGATTTACGCTAATAGATATAAAAATGATATGAAGTGGGCAAAATTAATGTTTGTCTATTCGTTACAATATTTAACCATTATGTTTGTTTCAATGGTCATTGTGACATTTATATAATTTATATAGTCTTATGAAAAATTTCAGTTAGTACACGGTTATCTCTTTATTGATGACACACATTATGTTACAAGAAGGGCGTCACTCAAAAAGGGGATGAGTGGCGTTTCCTTTAGAGTTTGGTAGGAAATTCTTTCTTCCTATGGTAAATTCAGGACAGAAGGAATTTATCCATATTTTTTAGCACTACTTATTTTAAGAAATTATTCACGAAAGAGGGGTATGTTATCGCTATGAAGAGGCTATTTAAATGGCGTCTAATTCCGTTATTGTCGGTTCTGGCGCTTGTTCTCTCAGGTTGTGGTGAGCCATTTTTATCAACACTGCAGCCAGCAGGAGAAGTTGCGGAAAAGCAGTATAATCTAATGATACTAAGTACTGCAATTATGGTGGGAGTTATTGTTGTCGTTGTCCTAATTTTCTTATTGGTGCTTTTGAAATTTAGACGTAAAGATGACAGAATTCCAAAACAAGTGGAGGGAAGTCATAAATTAGAAATTCTTTGGACTACTATTCCAATTATTCTCCTATTGATTTTGGCTGTTCCTACAGTAGCTGCTACATTTCATCTTGGTGATGTAGATGAAATGGATAAGAAGAAATCAGATGCACTAGTAGTAAATGTTCGTGCAAATCTGTATTGGTGGGAGTTTGAGTATCCAAATGAAAAGATTGTTACAGGCCAAGAGCTTATCGTCCCAACGGATGAGAAAGTGTATTTTAATTTAAAGGCTTCCGATGTAAAACATGCATTTTGGATTCCTGCAGCAGGCGGAAAAATGGATACTAATACAGACAATGTCAATAAGTTTTGGCTTGAGTTTGATAGTAAAAAAGCTGAAGAAGCAAAAAATATTTTCTACGGTAAATGTGCAGAGCTGTGTGGTCCTTCGCATGCACTAATGGACTTTAAAGTAAAAGCCGTTTCTCGTGCGGAATTTGATAACTGGGTAAGTGATATGCAGAATATTAAAGAACCGCAGCAAGCAACTACAGATTTAGCGCAGCAAGGTCAAGAAATCTATAACAACAGCTGTATTGGTTGTCATGCTGTCACACCTGCAAATACAACACCTGAAGCAGCTAGACTTGCACCAAACTTAACGAACTTTGGTGACCGTACTAAAATTGCGGGTATTCTTGATCATAATGAAGAAAACCTGAAGAAATGGATAAAGGATCCTGAAAGCGTTAAACCAGGAAATAAAATGACTGGTGCATATGGCAACTTAACGGATCAAGAGTTGGACGCGTTAACTGAATATTTAATGAATCTGAAAGTTCAGAAATAATTGGAATTAGAACGTGTAAAGGGGAGGTAAAACTGTGAGTAGCTACGCTCAAAAACAAGGGGTAGGAGCATTTTTATGGGACTATTTAACAACTGTAGACCATAAAAAAATTGCACACCTTTATTTTATTGCCGGTGCACTATTTTTCGTTATCGGCGGTCTAGAAGCTATGATGATTCGTATTCAGCTTATGGAACCAAATAACGATTTTGTCAGTGCTGGATTATTTAATGAAATTATTACGATGCATGGTACAACGATGATTTTCCTAGCGGCAACACCATTGTTATTTGCCTTTATGAATGCAATTGTACCGCTTCAAATTGGTGCGCGTGATGTTGCGTATCCATTTATCAACTCATTAGGATTTTGGTTATTTCTTTTTGGCGGAATCTTTTTAAATCTTTCATGGTTCCTTGGAGGAGCACCTGATGCAGGCTGGACTTCTTATGCATCATTGTCACTTGAGTCTCCAGGACATGGTATTGATTTCTATACGATCGGATTGCAGATATCTGGTTTTGGTACATTAATGTCAGGGATAAACTTCCTTGTAACGATTATTAATATGAGAGCTCCTGGTATGACATTTATGAGGATGCCTCTGTTCACTTGGACTACTTTTGTCGCATCAACACTTATTGTTTTTGCCTTTACTCCACTTGCAGTTGGTTTATTCCTATTAACATTTGACCGCTTGTTTGGAGCTAATTTCTTTGATGTAGCAGGTGGCGGGAATACAATTATTTACGAACATATTTTCTGGATTTTTGGACACCCTGAAGTGTATATTTTAGTATTCCTGCATTTGGAATTTTCTCTGAGATTTTCTCAACATTCTCAAGAAAGCGTC
>Ga0182739_1005310_pt1 | contig 10248 bp, 7 predicted proteins | sample eDN5th30CBELigBY_FD_128873 | JGI IMG/M metagenome (GOLD analysis project Ga0182739, IMG submission 128873) | Enriched backyard soil microbial communities from Emeryville, California, USA - eDNA 5th pass 30_C BE-Lig BY (version 2) (version 2) | ecosystem: Environmental > Terrestrial > Soil >...
AGCTGTCACAATATCGAAGGATTCTCTAAACTCTTTATTTTGACCAAAAGTTTCCGCTCGATCATGGATAAAGCGAACATTTTCTAGCTCTAGCATAGAAGCTAAATGTTCTAAGAAGTTAATCCTCTTTTTTAAAGAGTCCACTATGGTAATTCTTAAATTAGGAAAGACTATCTTCAATGGTATACTTGGAAAACCAGCACCTGCTCCTACATCGCATAAATGAACAGTACTTTGAAAACCATCATAATAGAAACCAGCTGTAACGGAATCATAAAAATGTTTCAAATAAACCTCTGGCTTTTCTGTTATTGCCGTCAAGTTCATTTTCTCATTCCAACTTACTAGCGTTTCATAATAAATTTCAAATTGCTTCAATTGCTTTTCAGATAAAGAGATTCCTTTCTCTGCAAGCATCTTTATAAATTGTTCCGTATTCATAGATAAACCCTTTCTTTAATCATTATACTCGAGCAATCTTGCCTTGTTCTAAATAAACTAAAAGAATAGAGATATCTGCTGGGTTTACACCAGAAATTCTTGATGCTTGAGCAATAGATAATGGGCGTACAGTTTTTAATTTTTGTTTAGCCTCTGTTGCTAAACTAGATATAGCATCATAATCGATATTTTCTGGTATTTTTTTGTTTTCCATTTTCTTTAATCTCTCTACTTGTTGTAGCGATTTCTCGATATAACCTTCATATTTAATCTGAATTTCTACCTGTTCTTTAATATCATCTGTCAACTCTAGTTCACTTGGTGCTAAGCTAGCAATATGCTGGTAGTTCATTTCAGGTCTTCTTAATAAATCAGCAGCCTTAATGCCATCTTTTAATTCACTACCACCTTGCTCTCGTATTACAGATTGTACTTGTTCATTTGGTTTTAGTATAACTTCTTTTAAACGTTGCTTTTCTTCTTCAATTAAACGTTTTTTCTCACTAAATGAAGTATAACGTTGTTCAGAAATTAACCCAATTTTATGCCCAATATCTGTTAAACGTAAGTCAGCATTATCATGACGAAGTAGCAAACGATATTCTGCTCTGGAGGTTAATAGGCGATACGGCTCATTTGTTCCCTTTGTTACAAGATCATCAATAAGTACACCAATATAAGCATCGGAACGACTTAGTATTACCTCTTCTTTACCAATCGCATTTAACCCAGCATTCATTCCAGCCATCAAACCTTGACCTGCAGCTTCTTCATAACCAGAAGTACCATTTATCTGACCTGCAGTATAAAGATTTTTTATCTTTTTCGTTTCTAATGTTGGCCATAGTTGTGTTGGTACAATAGCATCATATTCAATTGCATATCCTGCTCTCATCATTTGTACATTTTCTAAACCAGGGATTGTTCGCAAAATTTGCTGTTGTACATCTTCAGGCAAGCTAGTTGAAAGCCCTTGAACATATACTTCCTCCGTGTTTTTCCCTTCTGGCTCAAGAAAAATTTGATGTCTTGGTTTATCATTAAATCGAACCACTTTATCCTCTATAGAAGGACAATAACGCGGTCCTGTACCTTTAATCATCCCGGAATACATTGGAGAACGATGTAAATTTGCATCAATTATTTGATGAGTTGTTTCATTTGTATACGTTAGCCAACATGGAAGTTGTTCTGTAATATATTTTGTTGTTTCGTAAGAGAATGCTCTTGGTACATCATCACCTGGTTGTATTTCTGTTTTACTGTAATCAATCGAATGACTATTAACTCGAGGAGGAGTACCAGTCTTAAATCGCACTAAATCAAAACCAAGCTCTTGCAAATGTTCTGATAATCGAACAGATGGTTGTTGATTATTAGGACCGCTTGAATATTTTAATTCTCCTAAAATAATTTCTCCACGAAGATACGTTCCTGTTGTAACAACAACTGTTTTGGCACGGAAAGTTGCACCAGTTTTTGTTATTACCCCTTTTACAACATTATCTTCAACAACTAGCTCTTCTACCATACCTTGAACTAAGGTTAAATTAGGCTCATTTTCTAATGTTCTTTTCATTTCATGTTGATATAAATATTTATCGGCCTGTGCTCTTAATGCCCGTACAGCAGGTCCTTTTCCTGTATTCAACATTCTCATTTGTATATATGTTTTATCTATATTTTTGCCCATTTCTCCGCCGAGAGCATCAATTTCTCGAACCACTATTCCTTTTGCCGGTCCACCTACTGAAGGATTACAAGGCATAAAAGCAACCATATCTAAATTTATTGTTAACATTAATGTTTTGGCACCTACACGGGCAGCTGCTAATCCCGCTTCACATCCAGCATGTCCTGCACCAATTACAATAACATCATAATTTCCTGCTTCATATTGCATCATGATGCCTCCTTTTCTTTCCATCCCTATTTTCCTAAGCAGAACTGAGAAAATAATTGGTCAATCAAGCTTTCATGTACACTATCACCAATAATTTCCCCTAGTAATTCCCAAGTTCTCGTTAAATCTATTTGTACAATATCTATCGGGATACCATTTTCTGCACCATCAATAGCATCACTTATCGTATTTAAAGCCTGATGCAATAAAGAGATATGTCTTGAATTAGATACATATGTCATATCGCTAGCTTCAATTGAGCCTTCAAAGAACAGAGAAGCAATTGCCTCTTCTAATAAATCTACTCCATTTTCCTCTAATAATGAGGTGGTGATTACTTGTTTATTTCCTGCTAATTCTTTTACTTGCTCAAGATCAATTTTTTGTGTAAGATCCGTCTTATTTACTATAACAATATAATCCATACCCTCTGCTGCCTTAAAGATATTTCTATCTTCTTGGGTCAATTCATCAGCATAGTTTAATACAAGCAAAATTAAATCTGCTTCTTTCAATACTTGACGGGATTTTTCTACTCCAATTTGCTCCACAATGTCTTCCGTTTCACGAATTCCTGCTGTATCAAGTAATCTTAGAGGAACTCCTCTTACATTGACATATTCCTCAATAACATCCCTAGTTGTTCCAGGTATATCTGTAACAATAGCCTTATTCTCTTGTACAAGGCTATTTAATAGGGAGGACTTTCCGACATTAGGTCTTCCTACAATTACCGTTGCTAGACCCTCCCGAAGAATTTTCCCTTGTTGAGAAGTTTGTAATAAGCGTTCGATCTCTTTTTTTATATATGTTGATTTCTCAAGCATTAATGTTTGAGTCATTTCTTCTACATCATCGTATTCTGGATAATCAATATTGACCTCCACCTGCGCTAATGTCTCTAGAATTTCCTGGCGAAGATGTCTTACTAATTTAGATAATCTTCCTTCCATTTGACCTAATGCTACACCCATTGCTCTATCTGTTTTCGCTCTTATTAAATCCATAACACCTTCTGCTTGAGAAAGATCTATTCTTCCATTTAAAAAGGCTCTTTTTGTAAATTCTCCCGGTTCAGCTATTCTTGCACCATGAATAATTGTTAATTGTAATAAACGATTAACCGAAGCAATGCCTCCATGACAATTGATTTCAATAACATCCTCTTTTGTAAATGTTTTTGGCCCTCTCATCACTGAAATCATTACTTCTTCTACAATCTCTTGTGTTGCCGGATCTATAATGTGCCCATAATGAATAGTATGACTAGCTACCTCACTCAATTTTTTATTATTAATGCTTCGAAATAGCTTGTCCGCAATACGAACTGAATCAGGACCACTCATTCGTACAATAGCAATGGCACCTTCGCCCATTGGTGTAGATATCGCAGCAATCGTATCTAATTCCATCTATTCTCACCTCAACTTTAAAAAATATATCTATATTATTTAACTTTTGTAAGCACCTTTGACATGACTACAATAGTTTAGATTAACATATCCACAAGCGTAAAAAAAGAAAAAACTCCGCGCAGTTATCCACATTATATAGTATTTGTTATTCTTATTTTATCTTATCCACATGTGAATAACAATAAAACGAAAAAGAAATATATTACCTTTCTAGTCTAAATCTATTAATGTGTATTAAAAATGAGAGCTGATACTATATTATTTCCGTATTTGCTCCTAAAAAGGGCAAAAATAAAAACTGTAGATTCGCTTCTTTCTTTAAGAAGTGAATCTACAGTTTCGATATTACTATTATTATTTTACATATGTTTTATTATTTCTTACGCTTACTGGTGAAATAATAATATATCTTTTAGTGTCTTCTCCAGAAGAATAAGTTTTCACACCCTTGAAATGGGCCAATGCAGAATGAATCGTTTTTCTTTCATTGGATGGCATTGGTTCAAGAGGAATTTCTTTTCCTAGTTTAATCGCTTTATGTGCTATTCTCTCTGCTAACTGGATTAAAGCTTGTTTCCTCCGCTCTCGGTATCCTTCTGCATCTAAAATAACTTTAAAATATTCTTTTGACTCTTTATTAATAACTAATTGTGACAAATACTGAATAGAATTTAAGGTTTGGCCACGTTTTCCTATTAAAAGGGCAATTTTTTCACCTGAAAGCTCATATATTATATTTCTCCCCTTTTGCTGGATATCTATATGTACAAGAACTCCCATTTTCTCACATATTTCTGCAAGAAAACTTCTAACAGATTCAATTGGATCTATCTTTCTTTTCACCATTACTTTTGCAGAACGCGCACCAAATCCAAAAAAACCTTTCTTTCCTTCATCAACAACAATGATTTCAACTTGATTCTTTGTTGTTTTAAGCTGAGCTAAAGCTGATTCCACTGCTGCATCGACTGTTTGTCCTACGGCAGTAACTTCCTTCACTTCTTCGCTCCTCCTGCTTTACTTGTTTGAGCTGCTTCTTTAATTTCTGGACCCTTTATAAAATAAGTTTGGATCACAGTAAAGATATTCCCTACTACCCAATATAAAGATAAAGCTGCTGGGAAGTTGATAGCAAAAACCAAAATCATAATAGGCATAATCCATTGCATCATCTGCATTTGAGGGTTAGCTTGGGTTCCTACCATTGTCATTCTAGTTTGTATAAATGTAGTTATTGCTGCTACGATTGGCAAGATGTAGTATGGATCAGCTTCTCCTAAGCTAAACCACAGGAAATCATGTGAGGCAATTTCCCTAGTTCGAGAAATAGCATGATAAAATCCAATTAAAATAGGCATTTGTACAAGAAGTGGGAAACAACCCGCCATTGGATTTACCTTATTATCTCTAAACAGCTTCATTGTCTCTTCTTGAAGCTTTTGTTGTGTCTTTTGATCTTTAGAACTATATTTTTGCTGTAGTTCCTTCATTTGTGGCTGAATTGCTTGCATCGCTTTACTACTTTTCGTTTGTTTAATCATAAGTGGCAAGATGACTAAGCGGACTAAAATAGTAACGATAATAATGGAAATACCAAAATTTCCACCCGCAAATTCTGCTGTCTTAATAATCAGCTGTGATAATGGATAAACAATATATTCATTCCAGAATCCTTCACTTTCGGATGTAATTGGCTTGTTAAACTCTGTACAGCCAGTTAATATGGTCATTAAAAAGATCAGACCAGCTACTGCAAATAATTTTTTCTTCAAGCGTCAAATCCTCCTGCAATACTATTTTTTTCGAGTGTAACTTTAATATTATTGTAACTGATATTTGTTTGATAGGAAACGCTTAAACTAAATTTCCTATTAATTCTTTCTATTTATGACTTTTGCAATCTTCAAAATATGTTGAAGACTATTTTTAACCTCTTCAAACCCCATATCAGAAACTGGCTTTCTTGCGATAATAACATAATCATATTTATTCTCTATTTGATCTTCTAATTCGAGAAAGGCTTGTCTGACATAACGCTTAACTTGGTTTCTCATTACAGCATTTCCTATCTTTTTACTAACTGATAATCCAATACGAAAATGCATTTGTTCCTCTTTTTTAAGCTTATAAATCACAAATTGTCGATTAGCAAAAGACTTCCCCTGCTTGAACACTAGTTGAAATTCTTTATTCTTTTTTATCCTAAATTCTTTTTTCACCTTTTTACTCCTTCAATCTTTCAGCTTAAGCCTAACTTTCTTACAAGTTAGTCTTTACAATAAACGATTTACTTTCACCATATTTTAACACCTGAATCAAATCTATAAATAGAGAGAAGGAAATAATAATTTCTTTAAACTATCCTTACAGATATTAAATCTATAAACTCTTGATTCAAGAATCAAGAGTTTATGGTCTTTACTATTTATTAACGAAAAAAGAAGAATACATTCTTTTATCTAACTTCTTTTATAAAGTTTTTAAAAAACTTATATAAATTGAAAAAAAAGACCACTGACGTTTCAGTGGCCTAAGCTGATAATACTTTTCTTCCTTTGCGTCGACGGCGTGCTAGAACGTTGCGTCCATTTGCACTGCTCATGCGGCTACGGAATCCGTGAACTTTACTTCTTTTACGTTTATTTGGTTGATAAGTTCTTTTCATTGTATATGACACCTCCCTGAGGAATAGCTTCTATAGACAGTCCTTACAATTATATAAACATAGGTAATTAATTGTCAACTATTCATTTTATTTAATTCCTGTCTCTACTAATAAACAGGACTTTGTTGTTTACTATTTTAGTTTTATAAATCCTTTAGTAAACTTTCTCTCTCTTATTTCAATTTATTATTATACCTCTTCTTTTTATTATTTCCTAATCTTTATTTAGAAAAACTTTTATTAAATTTTACCATCGATTCGACACTTGTGGATAATTTTCGACGAAAAAATAATATCCACAAAGCTTATTGACAGTTTTTCAACAAAGTCATAACCTGTGGACATTTTTTACTAACATGCTAATTAGCTTGTGGATAAGATATTAAAAACCATTGCAGTTATTATGATTTTTTGATATTATAGTTTTGTTTTCACATTTGAATAAATTCTGTGCATAACTAAACTATCCACAGATTGTGGATAAGTTGTGGACATCTTATTAAGAATACCTGGACAGAGTTTTCCACAACTAGTGGATACTGTCGAAATACCACTATTCTTCCTTATTATATTTTTTTCCACATAAGACACAAATAAGGTATCTCACATAATTATTTTGGTTTTGCTCCTGTATTTCCTTATAATTAGCCTTTCTTTTATTTAGGAAATGCTGGATATTGCCATCTAAAATAATAAACATTGTCTAGAAAATTATAATAATCAACTAAACTTTTTATGCTCTTTTTTTTTGTAAAAGCTATATTTACTATGTAAATTTTTATAAATGAAATTTAATTTTTTAGGCACGTTAAACTATAAATCGTCTAATAAATATAACTTTTTTTCAAAACAAAAAGCTCTATAGGGACTTTAAAACCAATGCAAAGGAGGCGAATTCTCATTGAACAATATAACTGATCTCTGGAATAATGCCCTTAGTAATATTGAAACAAAGATAAGTAAACCAAGTTTCGATACATGGCTAAAAGCAACAAAAGCACATTCTTTACAAGGAGATCTATTAGTCATTACCGCTCCAAATGAATTTGCGCGTGATTGGTTAGAAGAAAGATATTCTCAGCTTATTGCAGGAATACTCTATGAAATCACCGGGGAAGAATTGATGGTGAAATTTATTATTCCTCAAAACCAACAAGAAGAGGAATTTAATCAACAAATTTCAGCAAAAAGTAAAAAAGCAAAAGAAGAAGAAGTTGGGGAACAAACGATACTAAATTCGAAGTATACGTTTGATACTTTTGTAATAGGCTCTGGAAACAGATTTGCACATGCTGCTTCACTTGCTGTTGCAGAAGCACCTGCCAAAGCATATAATCCTTTATTCATTTATGGAGGAGTTGGACTAGGTAAGACTCACTTAATGCATGCGATTGGTCACTACGTATTAGATCACAATCCTTCAGCAAAGGTAGTTTATTTATCTTCAGAAAAATTTACAAATGAATTTATCAATAGTATACGTGATAACAAAGGGGCAGAATTTAGAGATAAATACAGAAATGTAGATGTACTTTTAATTGATGATATCCAGTTTCTTGCTGGAAAAGAATCGACGCAAGAAGAATTCTTCCATACTTTTAATACTTTACATGAGGAAAGTAAGCAGATTATTATCTCAAGTGATCGCCCACCGAAGGAGATCCCAACGTTAGAAGATCGCTTGCGTTCTCGCTTTGAATGGGGGCTAATAACAGATATTACTCCTCCTGACTTAGAAACTAGAATCGCTATTTTAAGAAAAAAGGCAAAAGCTGATGGTTTAGATATACCAAATGAAGTGATGCTATATATTGCTAATCAAATTGATACTAATATACGTGAATTAGAAGGTGCACTTATTCGTGTTGTAGCCTACTCATCCTTAATTAATAAAGATATTAATGCAGATTTAGCAGCTGAAGCATTGAAAGATATCGTACCTAGCTCTAAACCAAAGGTAATTACCATTCATGATATACAAAAAGTAGTTGGTGATCATTTTAATATAAAATTAGAGGACTTTAAGGCAAAAAAACGAACAAAATCCATTGCTTTTCCTAGACAGATAGCTATGTATCTTTCCCGAGAATTAACAGACTTTTCCTTGCCGAAAATAGGAGAAGAATTTGGTGGTAGAGACCATACTACAGTTATACATGCACATGAAAAGATTTCTAAAATGTTAGCAACGGACTCATCTTTACAAAAACAACTTAAAGAAATTAATGAGCTATTAAAAATAACTTAATTTTTTTGTTGTCGAATATAGTAGAATTATGTGTATAACTTTTATATACTTAGACACAGTCTATCCACATGTGGATAGACTGTGTTTCCTTATCCTAGATGGGTTATCCACATACTAACAGGGCCTACTACTGTTACTACTATTTTTTTAAAAGATTATATTATTAATAAAACGCAATTAGAACATTAATAAAACTATTTTTACGGAGGATCAATAATGAAATTTATCATCCAAAAAGATTATCTTGTTCAAAGTGTGCAAGATGTTATGAAAGCAATAACTAGTAGAACGACAATACCTATACTAACTGGTATAAAAATTGTGGCTAATGAAGAAGGTGTCACATTAACTGGAAGCGATTCTGATATATCTATTGAATCTTTTATTCCTAAAGAAGAAAATGAAACAGAGATTGTTGATGTAAAACAATTTGGATCCATTGTATTACAAGCTAAATTTTTCAGTGAAATCGTAAAAAAATTACCTACAAGTCAAGTTGAAATTGAAGTTGAGAATTTACAAACAGTTATTCGTTCTGGAAAGTCAGAATTTAACCTAAATGGATTGGACTCTGAAGAATACCCACACTTACCAGAGCTATCTGAACAGAATATGTTTAAAATCCCAGCTGATTTATTAAAAAACCTTATCAAACAAACAGTTTTTGCAGTCTCTACTTCCGAAACAAGACCCGTGTTGACAGGTGTAAACTGGAAAGTGGAAAATAACGAGTTAATCTGTATTGCAACAGATAGCCATCGGTTAGCCTTAAGAAAAGCTAAAATAGAGGCAGGATTGGAACAATCCTTTAATATTGTAATTCCAGGAAAAAGCTTAAACGAATTGAATAGAATTTTAGATGATCATGATGAAGCAGTTGAAATAGTTGTAACAGAAAACCAAATACTCTTTAAAACGAAGCATATTTTATTCTTCTCTAGATTATTAGAAGGAAATTATCCTGATACAAACCGTTTAATCCCTAATGAGAGTAAAACTGATATAGTTGTGAATTCTAAAGAATTTCTCCAATCTATTGATCGCGCATCTTTATTAGCTCGGGAAGGAAGAAATAATGTGGTGAAATTCTCTACAATCAGTGAAAATGTTGTTGAAATCTCATCATTTACTCCTGAAATTGGGAAGGTAGTAGAAGAATTAATGAGTGAGTCTATTACAGGAGAGGATTTAAAAATCTCTTTCAGTGCTAAATACATGATGGACGCTCTAAAAGTATTAGAGGGTACAGAAGTAAGAATTAGTTTTACAGGAGCAATGCGTCCATTCGTTATTTATCCTATGAATGATAATTCTACTTTACAATTGATATTACCAGTAAGAACTTATTAAGAAATGAGAAAAAGGTGTTCTAGATTAAGAACGCCTTTTCTTTTATGCGAAAGATGTCTAAATTTGTAGTTTTTGCATAAAAATACATTTCTTTAAATATTAGTTGCGAATATAAAGAATTATTGGGTTATTTTTCTATATAACCCTTTCTATTTATAGAAATATTACACTTTTCTTTGTGCTTCTAATAAATATTTAGTAAAATAGTAAGATACGATTAAAGTTG
>Ga0182739_1005311_pt1 | contig 10247 bp, 9 predicted proteins | sample eDN5th30CBELigBY_FD_128873 | JGI IMG/M metagenome (GOLD analysis project Ga0182739, IMG submission 128873) | Enriched backyard soil microbial communities from Emeryville, California, USA - eDNA 5th pass 30_C BE-Lig BY (version 2) (version 2) | ecosystem: Environmental > Terrestrial > Soil >...
CCTCGCGCGCGATCACGAAAGCCGCGGCGCCATCGTCGGTCGCGGCGGTGACGATCACAGCATCGGCTTCGGCCGCGCCGATCGCGAGCAGCTTGCCGCCCGACAGGCGCCAGCCCGCGACGTCCTCTTCGGCGCGCGCGGGCTCGCGGTCGTCGATCCATGCGAAGGCAAGCTTCGCTTCGCCCGATGCGACGCGCGGCAGCCAATGCGCTGCATGGTCGCCGCCCGCACGGTCGAGCAGGGCGCCGGCGAGCAGCACGCATTCGAGATAGGGCAGGGCAATCCCGCGCGGACCGAGGGTTTCGAGCACGGCAAAGCCGTCGCGCGGCGACAGGCCAAGGCCGCCATGCGCCTCGGCGAAGGGCAGGCCCAGCACGCCGGCATCGGCAAGCGCCGCCCAGCCGTCCTCGCCGGATTTCAGCCGGTCGAATCGTGCATCGAGAGCGTCCTTATAGTCCATCTCAACCTGCTTTCGCTTGCGGCGCATCGCGCAGGATGATGTCGGCGGCGCGCCAGGCCATCGCCATCGTTGGTCCATTGGTATTGCCCGACGGAATCGCTGGCATCACCGAGGTGTCGATCACGCGAAGCCCCTCGACGCCGCGCACGCGGAGCGCCGGATCGACGACCGAGGCTTCGTCCTTGCCCATCCGGCAGCTGCCGACCGCGTGATAGCCGCAGGTGCCGAAGCGGTCGTAGGCATCGAGGATTTCTGCGTCGGTGCCGAACGCCGGCCCCGGCATCGTCTCCTCCGCGATCATGGCGGCGAGCGGCGCCTGCTTCGCATAGGCGCGCATCACGCGCACCGCGCCGATCATCGCGGCGCGATCCTCTTCGGTCGCGCGGTAATTGGGTTTGAAGCTCGCCGCGACGTCGGGGTCGCGCGTGGCGATATGAATGCTGCCGCGCGAGGTCGGGCGCAGCGGATAGAGGACGGCGTTCATGCCCGGATGTGCCTCGAGCCGGGTGCGCTGCGTCGCCATGTCGAAACTGAAGGGCGCGATCAGCATCTGCGCGTCGGGGCGGTTGAGTCCGGGGCGCGTCTTGAACCAGCCGCCGATCTCATAAGCCGCCGCCGACATCGGGCCGTCGCCGGTCAGATAATAGCGAAGCGTCGCGAGTAGCAGGCGCCAGCCGCCGAAAACGCGGTTCTGCGACAGCGCGGCCTTCGTCAGCTTCCATTGCATGATAATGCCGCGATGCTCGATCAGTCCTTCACCGACCTCTGGATTATGATGAACCAGCGGGATGCCGAGCGCAGCGAGGCGGCTCGAATCGCCGATCCCCGATCGCTCGAGGATCGCCGGACTCGCCATTGCGCCGCCGCAGACGATGACCTCGTGCGCGGCGTCGATCGTCTCGCGCGCACCATTGCGGACGACCTCGACCCCGACCGCGCGCGGGCCGTCGAAGATCACGCGATCGACGGTACGATCGGTCAGCACGGTCAGGTTGGGGCGCTTCTCGGCTGGGCGCAGAAAGGCCTGCGCGGCGCTCTGGCGCTTGCCCTTGAAGATCGTGCGTGGGGCGTAGCCGATCGCGACCTGATCGTCGGGCGCGTTGACGTCGGGCTTGTTGATCCAGCCCATCGCCTCGCCCGCGGCGACCTGCGCATCTGAGATCGGTAGCCGCTGCGTCGGCATCGAAATCTTCATCGGACCCGCATCGCCGCGCGTCGCCGCGCCGCCGAGTTCGTGATTCTCCAGCGCGCGATAGGCCGCGCCGATATAGGTCCAGCTCCAGTCGTCGCTCGATTTCTCCGCGATCGCGTCGAAATCGGCAGGCTGGCCGCGCACATACATCATGCCGTTGACCGACGACGACCCGCCGAGCACGCGGCCGCGCACCCAGGCTTCGGACTGGCCCGCGGTCGACGCCTCGGGCTCGCTCATATGAACCCAGAGGTGTTTCGGGTCCTGCATCACCTTGGCAAGTCCCTTGGGCATCGCGATGAAGGGATGGCGGTCGCGCGGACCCGCTTCGATCAGCGCGACTCTGATCGCCGGGTTCTCCGACAATCGATAGGCGAGAACGCATCCCGCCGCGCCGGCCCCGCAGATGACATAGTCGAAATCCATCCTCATGATCCCTCGATTCCGGCCGCTTTTGCAGCGCTCTCGCAGTCCTCATAAAAAACTATTGTCATTAGGTAAAGGGTGGAATAGGCTATGTCCGACAATAAGGAGAGGAATCTGCAAATGAGCGATGTTGCAGACATTGCGCGCCCCGCCCGCAAGCTGACGACCTTGGCCGATCTGACGTCCAGCCAGATCGCGGCGATCCGCAAGATCCCGGCGGAGAAGGACGCGGTCGTCGTGCCGTTCGGCGCGACGCGGCCCAATGCCATCTTCACCGGGCGCGAGCGATTCGATCTCGAACAGGAAAAAATCTTCCGCCGCTATCCGGTTCCGGTCACCGTGTCGGCGCTGCTCGAACCCGGCAGCATCGTTGCGAACGACAGCTATGGCTTTCCGATGCTCATATCCCGCACCCGCGACGGCTCGATCAAGGCCTTCGTCAATGCGTGCCAGCACAAGGGGTCGAAGATCATCGAGGATTGTGCGGTCCACAAGCAGGGACGCATGACCTGCCCCTATCACGCCTGGACCTATGGCATCGACGGCAAGCTGATCGGCGTGTCGCGCAGCGAGGCCTTTCAGGATCTCGACAAGAGCAAGCGCGGGCTCGTCGAGCTCGAAGCGCGCGAGTGGGGCGGCATCGTCTATGTCCAGCTCAACCGGGATATTCCGGCCGACTGGTCGAATCTGTCCGAACAGGTCGCCGCGGATTTTACCGCGCTCGGGATTCCGTCGGCGCATGTTTACGGCCGCAAGACCTTCGACCTCAAGGCGAACTGGAAAGTGGTGCTCGAACCCTTTCTCGAAGGCTATCATGTCCAGCGGCTGCACGCGGCGTCGATCGGCGACAAGTTTCAGGACGCCCCCAATATCGTCGACATGTTCGGGCCGAATATCCGGCAGGTATCGGGACGTATCGGCTATGTCCCTGAAATGCTCGACGAGGATCCGGCGGCGAACGTCCACAAGCTCGTCACCCACGCCTATACGGCTTTCCCCAACTGCGTCCTGGTGACGAGCCAATATTATACCAGCGTCATGCTGCTGATGCCGCGCGGCCCCGACCGCACGACGGTCGAATATTTCATGCTGACGCCTGAGGCGGCCTCGACTCCCAAGGCCGAGGAGGTGTTCGCGCGCTCCTATGAGCTGATCCTCGGGGTCTTCGGCGGCGAGGATTTCCGGGCGGCCGAGATCAGCCAGCAAGGCCTGGGCGCAGGCGTGCCGGAGGAAACCGTTTATTGCGGGCTCGAGACGAACATCGTGCGCTATTATGAAGCGATCGAAGCACTTCTGTGATCGTTGAACCGGCGGCAGACCGGATGGAGAGGGACTAATGGCGCAGACATTGTCGAGCGCGATCGCGTGGTGGGCGCGGATGCGGCCCGAGCAGCCGGCCGTGGTGCTGGGCGGCGACCGGCTGAGCTATGGCGATTACAAGGCGTGGTCGGATCGCGTTGCCGCGATGCTGGAAGCCGACGGGTTGCAACCGGGCGATCGCGTCGCGATCTGCTCGACGAACAGCTTGGCCTATTGCGCGCTCATCATGGGGATCATCCGCGCGGGCGGGATCGTCAGCCCGGTCAATTTCCGCTTCACCCCGCGCGAAATTCGCGAACTTTGCGAGACGACCGAGCCGCGCTTCGCCTTCGCCGCGCCCGATTTCGCGGCCAATGTCGCTGCGGCGGGCCTGACGCCCCGGCCGATGGCCGAGGTCGAGGCCCTGCGTCACGGCGCCCCCGCTTCGCCCGCGCATGATCCGGAGCCCGATGCTCCCGTCGTCATCATCGCGACGAGCGGATCGACGGCGAAGCCGAAGGGCGTCGTCTTCACCAACCGTTCGATGACCGCCTATGCCGCCTGCTGGTCGCTCGAGGAGCCGTCCTCTTCGGCGGGCGCGCGGATCATCAGTCTTGCGCCGCTCAACACGTCGGCGGGCTTCGTCCAGCTCGTCCACTATACGACGCAGGGCTGCACCATCTTTATGGAACCCGCCTTCGTTCCCGACGCGATCCTGCGATTGATCGAGGATGAGAAGATCAATTGCTTCGGCGCGGTGCCGACCTTTTTCGAGGCGATCGCGCGCTGTCCCGGTTTCGCCGGCGCCGACCTGTCGTCGATCCGCCTCGCCACCGCGGGCGGCGCGCGGGTCAGCCGGCAGCTTCTCGATAGCTGGAAAGCGAAGGGGATTACGATCCGCCAGATCTACGGCCAGACCGAGGTCGGCGGCAATGTCACGATGATGCCCGAGCATCTGGCGATGGACGAGCCCGAGAAATGCGGCTGGGGCGGCATCTTCATGGAGGTGCGCGTGCTGCGCCCCGACGGTAGCCCCTGCGACCCCGGCGAGCCGGGCGAGATCGTCATGCGCTCGCCGGGCATGATGCAGGGCTATTGGCGCAACCCGGACGAGACGGCGAAGGCGATCCGCGACGGCTGGCTCTGGTCGGGCGACATCGGGATGCTCGACGAGCGCGGCCTGCTGACCTTCGTCGACCGGATGAAGGACCTGATCATCTCGGGTGGGCTCAATATCTCGGCCGCCGAGGTCGAGCGGGTGGTGTGCGAATTTCCCGGCATCGTCGAGGCGCTGGCGATCGCCGCGCCCGATCCCAAGTTCGGGGAGACGCCGTTCGTCGTCTACCATGGCGCGGCGGAAGTCGATGTCGCGGCGCTGATCGATCACTGCAACATCAATCTCTCGAACTACAAGGTGCCGCGCTACGTCGCCTATTCGGCTGAGCCGCTACCGCGGCTGGCCACCGGCAAATTGTCCAAACCCGCGGTGCGCGAGCTTTATGCCCGCGCCCATGAGACGATGGAGCGCGTGCGATGAGGAGCCCGACATGACCGCCCTGGACCACGCCGCCCCCTCGGTGCCGCCGCATATCCCGGCGCATCTCGTCTTCGATTTCGACATCTATGCCGATCCGCGCATCGGCGAGGATGTGCAGGGGACTTACGCGGCCGCGCTCGCCGATGCGCCCGACATCTTCTGGACGCGGCGCAACGGCGGACACTGGATCGTCAAGAGCTTCGATGCGATCAGCCGGATCGTCCTCGATCCCGAGCATTTCTCGGTGCGCGAGATGCAGATTCCGCGGGTCGAGAATCCGCCCTTCTTCATTCCGCTCAGCCTCGATCCGCCCGAGAATCTGCCCTATCGCAAGGCGATGATGCCGATGTTCGGGCCGACCGCGATCAAGGCGCTCGAACCGCGCATCCGCGAATGGGCGGTGGAACTGATCGAGGGCGTTGCCGCGAAAGGCGCCTGCGATTTTCAGGCCGATGTGGCGAAGCTGTTCCCGGTCAGCGTCTTCATGGAACTGATGGGCATGGACCTGTCGCGCCTCGGCGATTTCCGCGCGCTGGCCGAAGCCTTTTTTTCGGCCCAGAACGACGAGGCCGAGTTGGGGCGGCTCAGCGCCGCGATCCTCGGCGAGATGAAGGCGCTGATCGAGGCGAAGAAGGCGGCGCCCGACGACAAGCTGATGTCGCACTTCATCGCCGTCGACGTCGGCGGACGCACGATGAGCGACGACGAAATCCTGGCGATGAGCTTCGTCCTCTTTCTCGGCGGCATGGACACGGTGACCAACGTCACCGGCTTCGCCTTCCAGCAGCTCGCGCGGATGCCCGACGTGCAGGCGCGGCTCGCCGCCGACCCGTCGCTGATTTCCGCTTTCGTGAACGAAGCCCTGCGCCTCTACGGCGTTGTCAACACGCCCCGGCTCGTGGTGAAGGACCAGCAGATCGGCGAAGCGCGGTTCCATGCGGGTGAGATGGTGCTCAACATCCTCTGTCTCGGCAGCCGCGATCCGGCGAAATATGACGCGCCCGGCCTCTTCGATCTCGATCGCAAGAACAGCGCGCACCTGACCTTCTCGTCGGGGCCGCATCTGTGCGTCGGGCATGTTCTCGGCCGTGCCGAGCTGCGCATCCTGACCGAGGAGTGGGTGAAGCGCATCCCCGCCTTCCGCGCGACGCCGGGCGAACGCCATGCCTTTCGCATCGGCACGGTGATGGCGCTCGAAACGCTGCCCCTCGAATGGATGGCGGCGGTTTGAGATGAATATCAACGACGGCGCCGACGCGCCCTATTGGAACGGATTGGCCGAAGGGCGGCTGCTGCTCCCGCGCTGCGGCGGCTGCGGCGAATGGCTGTGGCCCGCGTTGAGCCGCTGCGGGACGTGCGGCAGCGAAGAGATTCAATGGATCGAGCGGGCGATGGCGGGCGCGATCTTTTCGTGGACCCGGACGTGGCACCGCTTCGGCTTCACCGAAAGCCTCGACCTGCCGTTCGTCTCGATCGTCGCGACGGTCGACGATTGCGGCATCCGCCTGCTCGGACGCCTCGACGATCCCGACCGGATCGACCCGCTGATCGGCGAGGCGATCACGGGCCGGATCGGCGCGACGCGCGTCGAAGGCCGCGACATTCCCACGATTATCTGGAGCCGCGGCTGATGCATCCGCTTTATGGAACCACCGCGGTCGCGGGCATCGGGATGCGCCAGTATCGGCGCGGCGCCTCGCCGCTGCCCGAGCAGGGCGTGCTGGCCGAGGCGATTCGCGCCGCCTGCGCCGATGCGGGCTTCGATCCGGCCGAGGTCGACGGCTTCGTCTCCTATGGCGACGACAAGAACGAGCCGGTGCGGCTGATGCCGGCGCTCGGCACGCGCGAACTCAAATGGTCGAGCGTCGTCTGGGGCGGGGGCGGCGGCGGTGTCGCCGGCGCCTTCGGGCTGGCCGCGGCGGCGATTCTGTCGGGGCAGGCGAGCGCGGTCGTCGTCTTTCGCGCGCTGGTCGAGGGATCGAGCGGGCGCCTGTCGGCGGCGGTGATGGCGCATCATCTCAACGATCATATGCTCGCGGCGGGGATCGTCGCGCCGGCGCAGGTCTGCGCGATCCGTGCCAACCGCATGTACGAACATCATGGCGTGCCGCGATCGGTGGCCGAGGAACTGGTCCGCGCCTCCTATTACCACGGATCGCGCAACCCCGAGGCGGTGGCTTATGGGACCGAGCTCGACCTGGAGGAGATGCGCAGCTCGCGCTGGATCGCCGAGCCGTTCCGCCTGTTCGACTGCAGCCGCGAAAATGACGGCGCCGCCGCTTTCCTGATGGTGTCGGCCGCGCGCGCGCGCGACCTCAGGAAGCCGCCCGTCTATCTGCTCGGCTGCGCGAACGGCGCCGAGAAGGGGTGGGGCGATCTGCTCGAGAATGACGATGCGGCGCTCTACCCGACCGCGGGCTTTCGCCCGATCGCGCGGCGACTCTATGCCGAGACCGGGCTTTCCCCGGCCGACATCGACGTCGTCCAGCTCTACGAGAATTTCAGCGCGCAGGGCGTCGCCTCGCTGATCGATCACGGTTTCTGCACCTATGAGGATGTCGCCGAGGTCGTCCGCTTCGACAATCTGATCGCGCCGACCGGCAAGCTGCCGGTGAACACCGGAGGCGGCAATTTCGCGCAAGGCTTCATCCACGGCATCGGCACTGCCTATGAGGCGGTGAAGCAACTGCGCGGCGAGTCCGCCAATCCGGTGCCCGGGGCCCGGACCTGCCTGCTCGCGGGCGGCCCCGGCGCGCCGACGGTCAGCTCGGCGATATTCGGAAACGAGGTGCCGTGATCGCCGTCAGGCCGTCGCGGGTTTGAGTGACTTGCCGACCGTGCCTTGATCGAGGCGTGCGCGCACTCCGGTCAGGAAGATGCGGAGCGATTCGACGAACAACGCCTCGTCGTCGAACGGGCTGTCGGCGATCGCCTTGGCGAGATTGGGATATTTGCCCGGATCGACAAAGGGCATCGGCGCGACGCCGCGGGCGCGCGCCGCCGCCTCGAACAGCGCGGTGCCATAGGTCAACCGCTCGATCGCTTCGATCACGACAAGCTGGATCGATGTCGGAAAGGGCTCGTCGCGCGCCGCCCGGTCATAGGCGGCCAGCAGCATGTGCTTGGGGAAATAGCGCAGGATCAGCGGCGCGGCGTTGGGATGCTTGAGCATCGCGCGGCGCGTCGAGACGCAGATGTCGATGATGCGCTCCTCATAGGATTCATCGCCGCTGTCCATCAGCGTGATGCGCACGAGCATGATGCGCGCGACTTCCTGAAGCAGCTCCGACTTGTCCTTGAAATGATGATAGAGCGACGGCGGGCGGACGCCGAGCTTTTTTGCGACGAGACCGAGGCTCAGGGCCTCCAGCCCATGTTCGTCGATCACCTCGAGCGCGGCTTCGGCGGCATTGCTGCGCGAGATCAGCGGTTTGGATGGTCGTGCCAAAAGGATTTCCCCTGTTTCGGCCGCTCATGGCAGCAGCGGCGCGCAAGTGCCAGCCTAAAAGGAGTCGGTTTAGGGTTCATATTCCATCACCGCAGCATCAAGCCGCCATCGACGACGATGCTCTGGCCGGTGATGTAGGAGGCTTGCGGGGAAGCGAGGAACAGCGCCGCCGCCGCAACCTCGGCCGGGGTGCCGAAGCGGCGCACCGGGATCGCGCGCAATGTATTGCCCGCCTTGCGTTCGTCGGCGCGGACCTCTGCCGTCATACGCGTTTCGATGAAGCCGGGGGCGACCAGGTTGACGCGCACGCCGTCGCGCGCCCACTGGTCGGCAACCGCACGGGTGAAGCCCAACAGGCCCGTCTTGCTCGCGGTATAGGCCGGCGCATAGCCGATCGCGATGAAGCTCGCGCACGAGCCGACGTTGACGATCGTGCCGCCGCGGTCGCGCAGGACCGGATGGAAAAGATAGCAGAGTTCGGCGGCGGCGTTGAGGTTGACCTCGATCACGCGGCCATAGCCTTCCATCGAATATTCGTCGGGGTGCGCCTGGCCGGCATTGTTGACGAGAATGTCGATCGCACCCGCCGCCTCGACGAGTGCGACGCGGTCGGCCGGCCGGTCGAGGCGAGCCTGTGCATAGGCGAAGCGCGACAGATCGTCCGGATATTCGCCCGCGCTCGCCCGCGTCCCGGTGACGATCACGTCGGCCCCGCTGTCGGCAAACGCCGCCGCGATGCCCAGCCCGATCCCCTGTGTGCCGCCGGTCACCAGCACGCGCTTGCCGTGAAAATCGAACTGGATCATCCTGCATCTCCCAAAATCATAAATCTATTGACGTTAGATAATGCGAAGCGCAGGCTTTTGGCAAGCAGGAGGGACAGGCAATGACCGGCAAGTTGAGGCGAACCGTCTTCGTGGCGCGCGATGGCGTCAGGCTGGTCGGCGACCGGGGCGGACGCGCCGATGCGCCTGCGGTCATCCTGCTCCACGGCGGCGGGCAGACGCGGCATAGCTGGAGCCGCGCGGTCGAGCGGCTGCTCGCCGAAGGGTTTCAGGTCATCAACTATGATGCGCGCGGGCATGGCGAGAGCGACTGGTCGCCCGAAGGTGCCTATCAACTGACCGACCGCGCCAATGATCTGGCGACGATCGCGTCGGATCTCGATGTGCCCTTCCTGCTCGTCGGCGCGTCGCTGGGCGGGGCGACGTCGATCGTCGCGATCGATCGTGGGCTTTGTCCATCCGGACTCGTGCTCGTCGATATCGTGCCGGAGCCCGATCCGCGCGGCATCGGCCGCATCGTCTCCTTCATGCGCGACCATCTGGACGGTTTCGCCACCGTCGATGACGCCGCCGCGGCGGTCGCGGCCTATAATCCCCGGCACCGGGCGTCGGCGGACCACAGCGGCCTGATGAAGAATCTGCGCATGAGGCCGGACGGGCGGTTCCGCTGGCATTGGGACCCGCGAATCATCGCCGACGCTCCCGAACATCATCATGCCGTCGTCCAGCGCGCCTCTCGCTCGCTCGCCGGCCTGCCGCATCTGCCGGTGCTTCTGGTGCGCGGCCTTGCCAGCGACGTGGTGAGCGACGCCGGTATCGCCGCCTTTCGGGACATGCTGCCGCGGCTCGAACTGCTCGACGTGGCGGGAGCGGGGCATATGGTCGCCGGCGATCGCAACGATGCCTTCAACGATGGCGTGATCGGTTTCGCGCGGCGCATCCTGTCAGCCGATGCGCAGGCGGCGAAATAAAAATAATATATATCAAACATTTATATCTGAATCACAAAAACCTTACGGCGTTAATTTTCTCGATTGACATTAAATCTAATGAGGATAGGTTATTGCTCAAGGCCGCAGATGACGGCCCGTTTTGGAGAG
>Ga0182739_1005313_pt1 | contig 10241 bp, 10 predicted proteins | sample eDN5th30CBELigBY_FD_128873 | JGI IMG/M metagenome (GOLD analysis project Ga0182739, IMG submission 128873) | Enriched backyard soil microbial communities from Emeryville, California, USA - eDNA 5th pass 30_C BE-Lig BY (version 2) (version 2) | ecosystem: Environmental > Terrestrial > Soil >...
ATGATTTAAAACCTGTTCAAGATTATAAAATTTCTGATCGTCCTCAAAACAATTTAGTTTATCTATAATAGCACCATTCCTTCCGAAAACACATGAATTACCATCAAATACTAAACCTGTTTGAGCACCAACTGTATTACAATAAAACAGTGGAATATTATAAGTCATTACATTTTCTTCCAGAATTTTTTCCCTTGCTTCCATTTTTGAATAATCAAATGGAGATGCGGATAAATTGACCATAAAATCAGGATTAAATTTTTTCAACTTATCCATTGGCGTAACAGGGTACAAATTTTCTGGCCCCAAATTCCAGATGTCTTCACAAATAGTAACAGCAATTTTTTTTCCTTTAAATTCTACAACCTCCCATGAAGACGATGGTTCAAAATACCTGCATTCATCAAATATATCATAAGATGGAAGGCAGGTTTTTTTTATTGTATATTTTATTTCACCGTTTTCGATGAAATAAGCAGCATTAAATATTTTTTTCCCTTTCGTTTCAGTATTTTCTGCCGGACAACCAATAATAATTGCAATTCCTAACGTTTGAGATGCTATCTCCGCAAGGCTTTCGCGGCACTTCATTAAAAAGCTGTCGTAAAACAATATATCTTCAGGAATGTAACCACAAATTGCAAGTTCACTAAATACAACAAGGTCTGCACTTTCGTTTTTTGCGGCTTCTATTGCCTTTGTGATTTTTGAAATATTATATTTAAAGTTGCCAATATGGTAATTTTGTTGAGCTAATGAAATTTTCATTTTAAACAGTTGAACTAAGTAAAATTATCTTTTTATGCGTTTGTTTTTTTTGTTTTTTATTATTGCTTCGCTCTTTGCATGCAATAATCCTGCTACTCCTGATGTATCTAAAATAAAAATTAAGTTGAATGTAGAAAGATTTGAAGAAGATTTTTTTAATATAGATACAACTAAAGCAGAAGCAGAAATTCAAAATCTTCAAAAAAAATATCCAACTTTCGCAAATATTTTCTTGTTCAAAATTTTAAATGCAGATCCTGCATGGAACGCTGATACAGCAAACCAATACGTTTTACAATTTAAAAAAGTATATCATCCGCTTTTCGATTCATCCGAAAAAATATTTAAAAATTTTTCAGAATATTCTGAACAAGTAGCAAAATCACTGAAGTATGTAAAGTATTATTTCCCTGAATATCACACTCCTGAAAAAATTATAACCTATATTGGGCCGCTTGACGGATATGGAGATATTCTGGGACAGAATGAAATTATTGTTGGATTACACCATCATCTCGGAAGTAATTTTTCTCTTTATAAATCATCATTTCTGAATGAAACTTATCCGGAATATATTTCACGAAGATTTACTCCGGAATTTATTCCGATTAATGCAATGAAAAATATTATCTCTGACATGTATCCTCAATCTTACGAAGACCAAAGCCTGATAGTGCAAATGGTTGAAGAAGGTAAAAAATTATATTTATTGCAAAAATTTGTTCCCTATGCAAAAGAATATAATTTAATAGGATACACTGAAAGCCAGTTAAAAGAAAGTTATGGGCATGAAAAAGTAATATGGTCTCTTTTTACTCAAAATAATTTACTTCAGGTAAAGGATATAAATATTGTAAAAAACTATATCGGCGAAAGCCCCCGTACTATTGAATTAGGAGAAGCGGCGCCCGGAAATATAGGATCATTTGCCGGTTGGCAGATTGTAAAAAAATATGTTTCTGAAAATAAAAATATCAGCCCTGCTGAGCTGATGCAAACGAGTGCGGAAAAAATTTATAATGCCGCTCGCTACAAACCTTAATTAAGTTTGCAAGGAGCAATTAATTGAAATGTGGGAATAGAAACATCAAATAATTTTCTGGATAATAAATTTTCAAATTGATAAGAGCCGTGCATTTTACCGATTTCACTTTCAAGATTACAACCACTTATATATTGATAAGTTTCGCCCGGGGCAATAACCGGTTGTACCCCAACCACCCCTTCTCCATCTATTTCAGATAGTTGAGCAAAACTATCGTAGATAACCCAATGCCTTCTTAAAAGCCGTATTGGAAATTCATTATTATTTTCAATTGTGATACGATAAGCAAACCTGAAAACAAAATCAACAGGATTGCTATATTCGGGTTGGAAAAATGTTTCTACACTAACTTTTACTCCAAGTGAAATTTGTGATATCATAATTGGAATTTTTTCTAAAATACATCAATTTCAAGACTTTCGTGTGTTTGAGTATCCCAACTTTAACAGAAACAGAAATATATTCTCACGGTTATCTCCCTGAATTATGATTAGGCCATCTTTAACAGCGCCGCCGGTGCCGCAATGATGTTTTAATTTCTTTCCCAATTCTTCAATTCCTGCTCCTTTAAAGCCTTCAACAATAGTAACGACTTTTCCGGCTCTTTGTTTTGTATCAAGAACAATTTTAAGCCTTTGTTCTTTTAATTCAATCACGTTTAATTCATCCTCATAATTATCTTGAAGAAGATCCTTATTTGTTGAATAAGCAAGCCCCCCTTTAAATTTAGTTTTTGCCATTTTTAAATTATTACCGCTTTAAGGCTAAGATCCAGGCTTTTAGCCTGATGAATAAGTGCGCCACTTGAAATATAGTCAACACCTGTTGCTGCATAATCAGTGATATTTTCCAAATTAATTCCGCCGCTGGCTTCTGTTTCTAAAGAACCATTTACAATTTTCATTGCCATTACAATTTCTGCAGGAGTAAAATTATCAAACATTATCCTGTCTGCCATTTTAGTTTCAACAACTTTTTTTACATCATCTAAGTTTCTTGTTTCAATTTCAATTTTTAGCCCTGGAAATTGTTTTGCATAATCAAATGCCTTTTTCAATGCCTTTTCAATTCCTCCACAAAAATCTATATGATTATCTTTCAGCATTATCATATCGTACAATCCAAAACGATGATTAAAACCACCCCCGATTTTAACAGCTTCTTTTTCAAGAAGCCTGAAATTAGGAGTTGTTTTACGTGTATCTAATAATTTGGTTTTATAATTTTTTATTGCATCAACATATTTACGAGTAAGAGTTGCAATGCCGCTCATTCTCTGCATAATGTTTAAAACCAGCCTTTCAGCCTTTAAAATAGTTTGAACATGTGTATGCACTTCAAAAGCAATGTCGCCATATTTCATATCGTTTCCATCTTTCATAAATTCATTGAAAACAACTTCATTATCAAGTAAGTTAAATATATATCGGGCAACATCAACACCTGCGAGAATCCCATCTTGTTTGATTTTGAGAACTGCTTTCCCTTTTACTTCAGCACCTATACAACACAAAGTTGAATGGTCGCCGGATCCAATATCTTCCTGCAGAGCATTTACTACAAGCGTATGCAACATTTTTTCATTCATATTGCAAAACTAAGTGTCAATTTAAAATTTACCGAAGTTCAAGGCGTATTTCCTGAATTAGCTGTTGAGTACCTTTGTGTTTCATAAAAATTGTGGTACGGTAATCAGCATTTTTAGTTACAAGAGTTCCAATACAATATTGAGAACCTGAGTTTTCTCCTTTGTGTATAACCAAAAAATCCTTAACTGAATTGAGAACAAAAAAATCTTTTAAAATCATTTCAGCCTGGCTTTTACTATAAGAATTACTTTTTTGAAGAAGAGTGAGTTCTATTGTTGAATCAAAATGAGAAGCAACCTTGTTTGCACTACCTGATTTAAATGCAACCACTACATTATCAATTCCGTCCTGCCCCATTGTGAAAGAGGTTAGGGTAAATAATGCCACAAATAATAATGTAATGATTCTCATAGTATAATGTTCAGCGTGATATACTAAAAAACGTGCCAACTTATAAAATATTGTAATAAGTTCTTGTTGCTATTAATCTATAATTTTGCGCTCATGGAAAATAAAAAGGCTATACTTATTATAATGGACGGCTGGGGAATAGGTTCCGGTGGTAAGGGCGATGCAATTGCACATTCAAAAACTCCTTTTATAAATACTTTGTATAAAAAATATCCACATGCTACTTTACGCACCTGCGGTGAAGATGTTGGTTTGCCCGAAGGGCAGATGGGAAACAGCGAGGTGGGGCATCTTAATTTAGGAGCAGGAAGGATAGTATATCAGGAACTTCAAAGAATTAATAATGCAATTAAAAATGGCAGCCTTGCAAAAAATTCCGCTCTTATTGCAGCATTAAATCACGCTAAACAAAACAATAAAAAACTTCACTTATTAGGTTTAGTTAGCGATGGTGGAGTTCATTCTCACATAAATCATCTGAAAGCCTTGCTATCAATTTGCAATGACAATGGTTTAAAAGATGTATTTGTACATGCCTTTACTGATGGCAGGGATACAGACCCTAAAAGTGGCTTTGGGTTTATAAAAGAGGTAATTGAACATGCTGAAAAAACTACCGGGCAAATTTCAACTATTACAGGCAGGTATTACGCAATGGACAGAGACCGCCGTTGGGAGCGTGTAAAAGTTGCTTACGATGCAATGGTAAATGGAATTGGCACTAAAACTGAAAATGTTCTCCAAACAATTCAGGCTTTTTACGATAAAAATATTACAGATGAATTTTTAACCCCAATTATAAATTCAAAAGCAAAAAATGGAAATATTGAAAATGATGATGTAGTTATTTGTTTCAATTTTAGAACAGACAGATGCCGTGAAATAACCGAAGCATTAACTCAACATGATTTTACGGATGCAGGAATGAAATGTTTGAGACTGTATTACTGTACGATGACGGAGTATGATCAGTCATTTAAAAATGTTCACACTTTTTTTCAGACAGATAATTTGGATAAAACCCTTGGAGAAGTAATCTCAGAAACAGGAAAAAGGCAACTTAGAATTGCCGAAACTGAAAAATACCCCCACGTTAGTTTCTTCTTTAGCGGCGGCAGAGAAATTCCATTTAAAAATGAAGATAGGATAATGGTTCCTTCTCCAAAAGTAGCTACCTATGATCTTCAGCCGGAAATGAGCGCTTTTATTGTAACTGAGAAAGTTATTGATCAGATTAATTCCGAAAAATATGATTTTATATGCCTGAATTTTGCAAATGCAGATATGGTGGGCCATACAGGCGTATGGAATGCCGTGGTAAAAGCAGTGGAAACAGTTGATCAATGCGTTGAAAAAATAGTAAAAGTTGCTCTGGAGCATGATTATGCTTTACTTATTACGGCTGATCATGGCAACGCTGATTATATTATAAATGAAGACGGCAGCCCTAATACAGCTCATACAAAAAATGTGGTTCCTATTTTTTTAGTTGATAATTATAGAGCTGAAAAATTGAAAGACGGAATTTTAGGAAATGTTGCTCCCACAATTCTTCAGCTTATGGGTATTCCAAAACCTGATGAAATGTCTTGCGAAAGTTTGATAGTTGAATTTTAGAACGAACTATACACAAATTTGGAAAAGCAATGTGGTGTAGAACTGTTGTTTTTAAATAATTTTTTTAATCTGGTTATTCATGAAAAGAAATAAATACCCCAAAAGGATGAATTTATTAGTAAATGCAGCAGAATTAAACCATTTTTTGCCTATTTTTATGGAGAATCAACCTATTTATCTATGACCGAAGAGCAAATGCTTGCCGGAAGTATTAAAAAAAATGCAACGGCTCAGGAAGCGCTTTACGCCAGGTACAGCCCTAAAATGCTTGGTGTATGTTACCGTTTTTCTAAAAGCAGAGAAGATGCGGAGGATATGTTGCAGGAAGGTTTTATAAAGGTATTCTCTCAGCTTCACCAATATAGAAACGAAGGCGCTCTTGAAGGCTGGATACGCCGGATTATTGTACATACCTGTATTAATATTATCAAGAAGAATAAAAAATTCAATGATACTGTTGATATTTCGAATGCTGCATTTTTGTATCAAAGAGAGGATTATATTCCGAGCATTTTACAAGCGAAACAAATTGTTGAATGTATAAGAATGCTGCCCCTTGGATACAGAACAGTTTTGAACCTTTATGCAATTGAAGGCTACGTTCATAAGGAGATAGCTTCAATGTTGGAAATTGAAGAAAGCACAAGCCGGAGCCAATATACCCGGGCTAAGGCAATGCTTGAGGATATATTGATAAAGAAAAAAATTATTGATAAACCGGGAGCAAAAATTTCTTTTGCTTTACCCTAAGTTTTAATAATGGATAATAAATTCTATAACGGCAATTTTGAAAATTTTCTGAAAGAATCAACAGAAGATTTTAAAATGTACCCATCTCATAAAGTGTGGACGAGCCTTTATAATAATTTGCATCCGGCAAAAAAATGGCCGTCTGTTGCTATGCTGCTTGTTCTCATTAGCTCTATAATGTTTATTGGTGTTTCAAACAGAAAAGAAATAAGTAAAAAAGAATTACTTAAATCATCCGCAGGATACCCATACATTGCAAGTGAGCCTATAGAGGAAAATACTACTGATGTTAATCTACCGGGTAAAAAAGTTGAGGTTTTTCTTCCGGAAGTTCAGCCTGTTGTTGATCAGCAGTTTATTTCAGAAGGTAACCCTGACAATAAATTATTTTCCTTTTATTCAAAACCTGAAAATACGGAGATTCGCAGGCTTTTACGAACTTTAAAATTTTCGCAGGCTACAAATGAAAACTTTAATTCCGGCTCAATAAAAAATGTTGATTCCGGCCTCTATAATCAAAAAATAAATGAATTTGTTGCTTCATTAAACAACAATGACAATGATAAATTTTCATTTGAATTTTATGCAACACCGTCAATAGGGTATAGAATTCATTCTAATAACGAAAGTAGTGAAACATTTTCCAAAATGCCGGCAGGCTATTTAGAAAACACTGTTGTATCAAACCTTTCAAACAGCCTTAATATAGAAGCCGGAGGAAATATTCTTTATTCAATTAACGATAACTTTAGATTAAAAGCCGGTTTGCAACTCAATTATACAAATTATTATATCAATACTTTTGAAGCCGGTAATTCATCTCTTGCAGAAGCAGTTATGAATGATATGATTAAAAGCCAACCGGTGCTGAATACCCGAAATTCAGATATGTCTAACATCCCACAAAGTGGAAATCAGGTAACTCTGAATAATAACACATATCAATTATCAGTGCCAATTGGTGCAGATTTCAAAATTGCAGGAAATTCATCAATTGAGTGGTATGCCGGCGCCTCTGTTCAACCTACTTATGTTGCCGGAGGAAATGCTTATTTAATTTCATCTGAGAGTAATTCATTTGTAAATGAAGGCTCCGCCCTCAGGAGATTTAATTTAAATGGTGGAATAGAAACATTTGTATCTTATAAATTGCGGCAAGGCCTGAAATTAAATGCAGGACCTCAATTCCGTTACCAATTCCTTTCTACATACAGCAATAAAATCATGTTAAACGAGAAATTGTATAACATGGGTTTAAAACTTGGTATCACAACAAACTTTTGATGGAATATAGGACGTAATTTTGCAGGATGAAATTTATATTTCTCTTTTGCATTTTATTAAGTTTTGTTGCCTGTAAATCACACAAAACAGAACCTGTTAGCCAACCGCCGGTAAATGATACTGCTGAAAATTATTTTCCTGTTACAACTTACATTAAAGGCCAAATTGCCGATATAAAATCTGCTTCAGTAAATCCATTACTTATCTCAACGACACCTGAAAAAACGGATTCCGTTTGGCTGGGAATTGATTCACTGGACTATTACTTTAAGGATTTTCTTACACCGGTAATTGATACGGCAAACTTAAAATCTCATTTTTCGGAAAGTAAATTTTTAGACCAGTCAATACCTGCATATACTTGGACGTACGATATAAGAAAAAATGTTGCAGATACATCAGGCTTAAAGCACTGGGATGTATATGTAAACCCTGACAATAGCAAAGTGGAACGTATTTTTATTATTAAAACTTTACCTGGTAATAATATACTTCAACTTACATGGGTTAGTAATAATTATGCCCGTATAATTGAACTGAATACAAATTCAGATATTAAAAAAGATGTAACAATAAAATGGAGGTTTGATAAGTGACGCAATCCGAATTTTCTTTAATCTCTTCATCAATTCCGACAGAGCCGGGAATTTATAAATATTACGATTTAGAAAATAAACTTTTGTATGTAGGAAAAGCAAAACATCTGCGCAAGCGGGTTAGCAGCTATTTTTCAAAAACTTTTACCAATTATAAAACTTCCGAACTCGTAAACCGCATTCACAGAATAGAATTTACAATAGTTAACAGTGAGCAAGATGCATTTTTGTTGGAAAATTCACTTATTAAGGAATTCAAGCCGATTTTTAATATTAATTTAAAAGACGACAAAACATATCCTTACATAGTTATAAAGAATGAACCTTTTCCGCGTGTTTTTTTTACAAGAAAAAAAATTAATGACGGGTCGCAATATTTTGGGCCTTACACTTCGGTTGGCCAGGTTAGAGATCTTCTTGATTTTATTAAAGAATATGTAGCATTAAGAACTTGTAAATTAAATCTTACGAAAAACAATATTGAAAAGGGAAAATTTAAGGTGTGCCTTGAATATCATCTTGGAAACTGCAAGGGGCCATGTGAAGGATTGCAGAGTGAAGAAGATTATATGAAAGGCTTGGAGATAATGAAAGACATTTTAAAAGGAAATATCGCACCTGTTAAAACTGAGTTGAAAAGACTAATACGTGATCACGCCTCACGGCTGGAATATGAGCAGGCTGCAATGTACCAGCAGAAAATAGAACAACTTGAAAAATATCAGGCAAAATCTACTGTAGTAAATAATAAAACTGAAAAAGTTGATGTTTTTTCAATTCTTGAAGAAGGTGATACTGCATTTGTAAACTACCTTATGATAAATGAAGGTGCAATTGTGCAAACTCATACGGTAACGCTTGAAAAAAAGCTTGAAGAAACAAAAGAAGATGTTCTTGCATTTGCAATCTCTGATTTGCGGAAAACATTTGCCAGCAGTGCTGTTGAAATAATAGTCCCCTTTCAAATAGATTTTCCGGAAGATGGAATTGTATTAATCGTTCCCAAAGGCGGGGAAAAAAAGAAACTCTTAGATTTGAGCATCAAGAACGTAAACTATTTTAAGGGAGAATTAGATGCAAAAAAAATATTAAGGTTAGAGGATAAAAGCGATGCACAGGTTGATCAGGTTTTGTTGCAAATGCAGGAAGACCTTTTTCTTAAAGAGGTTCCACGGCACATTGAATGTTTCGATAATTCAAATATTCATGGAGCATTTCCGGTTGCAGCTATGGTTTGTTTTATTAATGGATTGCCAAGCAAAAAAGATTATCGTCACTTTAATATAAAAACTGTTGAAGGCATTAATGATTTTGCTTCAATGAAAGAAGTTGTTTACCGCAGGTATAGCAGGTTAATTAATGAAAACCGCGAATTACCGCAATTAGTGATTATTGATGGAGGAAAAGGCCAACTGAGTTCTGCTATGGAAAGCATTAATGAATTAGGATTAAATGGAAAACTGACATTAGTAGGGCTTGCCAAAAACAAAGAAGAAATATTTTTCCACGGCGATTCTCAATCCTTACAATTACCTTGGAACAGAGAAAGTTTAAAATTAATAAGAAGAATAAGAGATGAGGTTCATCGTTTTGGAATAACTTTTCACAGAAACAAAAGAAGCAAGGGAGCATTAAAGAATGAACTTGAATCTATATCCGGTATTGGCAAACAAACCGCAGATTCTCTTTTAAAAGAATTTAGGTCTGTAAAAAATATCAAAGAAAAAACAGAGGAAGAATTAGCCAAAGTTATTGGTAAAGCAAAAGCAAAAATAGTTTTTAAAAGTCTTCATAGTGAAGAATTATAATAGGATAACCACCCCTATTACTCTATTGTTAAAAAATTCAAAACCAATAGTCCACAAAGGAATTCGCACAAAACACACAAAGATATTATCGTAAAAAAATGGTTTTTTTTCCCCCTTCAGCCCCGGTGGGGCGATATATTAATAGCCCACAAATCTAATTTACATCCAAGCTCCGGAGAAGCGGCACAAATAATTCGTACATATAGGAATTCGCACAAAGACAGGTTTAATTGCCACAAGAATTGAAAATAAAAAAGAGGCTACCTTTTAAGATAGCCTCTTTTTAAAATAATCTATGAGAAATTAATATTCCCAAAGGTTTTGCTCGTAATTGAAGATTTTTTCAGTTACGGCTTCACCTTCAAATAATTGA
>Ga0182739_1005314_pt1 | contig 10238 bp, 10 predicted proteins | sample eDN5th30CBELigBY_FD_128873 | JGI IMG/M metagenome (GOLD analysis project Ga0182739, IMG submission 128873) | Enriched backyard soil microbial communities from Emeryville, California, USA - eDNA 5th pass 30_C BE-Lig BY (version 2) (version 2) | ecosystem: Environmental > Terrestrial > Soil >...
ATCCAGAGTCCGACGTTCGTCATCGCGCGGACGCATCCGTCGCTCACGGGCGGGCCGCCGCTCGTCCACGTCGACGCGTATCGCCTCGGCTCGGCCGCCGAACTCGACGACCTCGACATCGACCTCGCGCGCTCCGTCGTGATCGTCGAGTGGGGGCGTGACGTGGCGGCGACGATCGCCGACCGGTGGTGGGAGATCGAGCTGGACCGCGAGTGGCGCGGGGGCGAACTGCCGGGCGCGGGGCGCGGCGAGCTGTCGGGGGCGGAGGCATCCGAGTTGGATGCCGACACTCCGCGACTCGTGACGATCGCGCGACGTTCCGGCTCCGCCGACTGACCGCCCCCAGGCACCCCGGGCGCCGTCCCGTGTGGCCCGTCGCATACCCTGGAGGGGTGATCCTGGGCATCGACACGTCGCTCGGCACGGCCGTCGCCGTGGTCGAGCCGGACGGTGTTGTCCGCGCCGACGTGCACAGTGCCGACCCGCGCGGGCACGCCGAGGTGATCGGCGATCTCCTCGTGCGCGCCCTGGACGACGCATCCGTCACCGCGCACGACGTCACGCATGTCGCCGCCGGCATGGGGCCGGGGCCCTTCACGGGGCTGCGCGTGGGCATCGCCGCGGCGCGCACGTTCGCGCTCGGCTCGGGCGCGCAAGTCGTCCCCGTCGCGAGCCATGACGCCGCGGCGCTCGGGATCCTGCTGAACGCGGCGATCGCGGATGCTCCGGTCGCCCGGTTCGCGATCGTGACCGACGCGCGTCGCCGCGAGGACGCCTACACCGTGTATGACGGGCTCGACGACGACGGCCTGCCCGTCCGCGCATCCGGCCCGCATCTGTGCGCGAAGGATGCGACGGACGACGTGCTCGCCGGACTCGACGCGACACGGGTGGACGTCGTGAGCATCCCGGCGGCGATGCTCGCGCTCGCCGCCGCGCGCGCCGTCGCCGCCGGGCGCACGCTCGCGTCCGACGAGGCGCTGTACCTGCGCGCGCCCGACGTGAGCCCACCCCGACCCGCTGCTGCTGCCGGTGTCGGCCCGGTTCCGGTGCAGGGGGTGACCGGCGCATGACCCTGCGCGCTGCCACCGTCGCCGACCTGCCCGCGATCCTCGAGCTGGAGCGGGCGTCGTTTCCCACGGATGCGTGGTCCGAGGCGATGCTGAGCGAAGAGCTGAGCTCGCCGCACAGTTGGTACATCGTCGACGAATCGGCCGGTCGCGTCATCGGATACGCGGGCCTGCGCGCGCCGCGCGGGTCGCGGGACGCCGACGTGCAGACGATCGCGCTCGCCGCCGAGGCACGCGGTCGCGGACGGGGTCGGATGCTGCTGACCGTGCTCATCGAAGAAGCGGCCCGCCGCGGTGTCCGCGAGGTCTTCCTGGAGGTGCGCGCCGACAATCCGGTGGCGCACGCGCTGTACGTGTCAGAGGGATTCGCGGAGGTGGGGCGTCGCCCGCGGTACTACCAGCCCGACGGCGTCGACGCGATCGTCATGCGCCTGGACGTGCCGGGGTGGGCGCACGCACGCGGCACTGCCGGCGATGACGCGGCCGCGAGCATCCGCGCGGACGAGGGTGCGGGAGGGAGCATCCGCACGACGGAGGCCGGAGCGTGCACATGAGCGAACCCCTCGTCCTCGGCATCGAGACCAGCTGCGACGAGACCGGCATCGGGATCGTGCGCGGGCGGCGACTGCTGAGCAACACGATCGCGAGCTCGATGGACGAGCACGCCCGCTTCGGCGGCGTGGTCCCCGAAGTCGCCGCCCGCGCCCACCTGGAGGCCTTGCAGCCTGCCATCGAGACGGCGCTCGCGGAAGCGTCGGTGTCGCTCGGCGACCTGGACGCCGTCGCCGTGACGAGCGGACCGGGGCTCGCGGGCGCGCTCATGGTGGGGGTCGGCGCCGCGAAGGCGCTCGCGGTGTCGCTCGGCGTGCCGCTGTATGCCGTCAACCATCTCGTCGGCCACATCGCCGCGGATCTCCTCGACGCCGATGCGCCACCCCTCGAATACCCCACGGTCGCGTTGCTCGTGAGCGGCGGCCACACGTCGCTGCTGCTCGTGCGCGATCTGACCGGCGACGTCGAACTGTTGGGCGAGACGATGGACGACGCCGCCGGCGAAGCGTTCGACAAGGTCGCGCGCGTGCTCGGCCTGCCCTACCCGGGGGGCCCCGAGATCGATCGCGCGGCGGCCGTGGGAGACCCGGAGGCGATTCGCTTCCCGCGGGGGCTTTCCCGCGCATCCGACCTGGTGGAGCATCGCTACGACTTCTCCTTCTCGGGGCTCAAGACGGCCGTGGCCCGATGGGTCGAGCAACGCACGGCCGCGGGGGAGAACGTGCCCGTCGCCGATGTCGCCGCGGGGTTCCGGGAGGCGGTCGTCGACGTGCTCGTGACGAAGGCGCTCGACGCCTGCGCGCGCTTCGAGGTGCCGCGACTGCTGCTGGGCGGCGGTGTCATCGCCAACCGGCGCCTGCGCGAGGTCGCGCTGACGCGCGCAGCGGAGGCGGGCGTCACCGTCCGCATCCCGCCGCTGTCGCTGTGCACCGACAACGGGGCGATGATCGCGGTGCTCGCCGCCGAGCTGATCGCCGCGGGAAGGGCGCCCTCGACGCTCGCGTTCGGCGCGGACTCGACTCTGCCGATCACGGAGATCCAGGTCGCGGAGAGTCGGGTCGCGGTGAGTCGGGTTGTGGAGGGAGAGCCGGCATGACGGATGCTTCGCAGAATGTGCCCGCGACAGGCGTACCCGCGGCGGACACGACCCCCGCCGGCGTCCCGTACGTGCCAACCGCCGAACTGCTCGTGCAGTGGGCGCCGCCGCCGGAGGCCATCGCGGAGACCCGACCGCGTGCGATCGGGCCGTGGGCGCTCGCGCTCGCGGTCGTCGGGGTCATCGTCTCCCTGTTCGTGGGGTGGGGCTTCCCGCTCGGACTCGCGGGGTTCGTCGCGGGCATCATCGCCGTGCGTCGCCCGACCGAGGGATCCGCGCTGGGGGTGTGGGCGATCGTGCTGAGCCTCGTCTCGATCGTCTACAGCGCCGGGTGGATCCTCTGGGCGGTGTCCCGCGGACCGCTGTTCTGAGCCGTTCAGCCGGTGCCGTTCGGCCGGTGCCGTTCAGGTGCGGTTCAGGTGCGGTCCGCGAGGATCGCGGTGCGCGTGCCGCCGACGCGGGTGAGCAGGAGGGTGGCGGATGCGTCGCCGCGCAGGCGGAGCGAACGCCGTAACTGCGCGGGATCGACGTCGACGCCGCGCTTCTTGATCTCGAGCGTCCCGATGTCGCGCGCGCGGAGGGCGGCGGCAAGCTTGCGTGTGTCGAACGGGAGCGTCTCGCGCACCCGGAACGAGGAGACGAACGGCGAGGTCACGGCCGCATCCCCTGTCAGGTAGGCGATTCCGTCTGCGAGCATCCCCGCATCCAGAGCCTCTGCGACCGTGCCGATCAGTTCCGCGCGGATGACCGAACCTGCGGGCTCGTGCACGAAGTCTCCGAGCGGACGCGTCGGCGCATCCGGCGCGGGGCCGCCGGCGGTGAGCTCGTGCCACGCGTCGTCACGGGCGACGACGGCCGCGCGCCGCACACCCGGGCGGGCGAGAGCGCCCGTCCAGGCGACGAGCTCGATCGTCGTCGTGCCGACCGTGATCCACTGGGCCTCCGCGTCGGCGGGAATCAGCTCGCGGTGCAGTCCCGGCCCGAGCTTGACGCCGCCGGGCAGTCGCGCGGTGAGGTCGAACACCCAGTCCAGGGGCGGCAGGAATTCCGCAGGATCGCGCAGGCGCGTCGTGTCGCCGTGCCCCGCGCTGCGCCGGGCGGGATCGAGCCAGACGGCCTCGATGCCCGTGAGGTCGGTGTCCTCGGCGCGCTCGTGGCGCACGCGGACGGCGTCGCCGAACGGCGTCAGGTTGAAGGCGGCGATCGCGGCCGTCACCTCGTCGGCGTCGACCGCGAGGACGCTCAGGCCGAGTCCGGCGAGGCCCAGCGCGTCGCCGCCGATGCCGCAACCGAGGTCGGCGATCCTCCCGCCTCCCGTGCCTGCGCTCGTGCTTTCGCCGGTGCCGAGGCCGGCGTCGCGGAACCGCGCGGCGTGCCGGGCGGCGATCGAGAGGCGGGTCGCCTGCTCCAGCCCGGCGCGGGTGAAGAGCATCCGTTCCGCGAAGCCGCCGAACTTCTCGACCGCGCGCGTGCGCAGGCGTGCCTGGCCGACGACGGCCGCGACGAGGTCTGGGGAGTGCCCGGCGGCCCGGAGCCGAGTAACGGCTCGGGCGACGTCATCCGTGGACTCGACGGTGCCCACCGTGTCCAGGAGGCGTAGACCCTCGGGGGTGAGCAGGGTCGTCAGCTCGGCGATCTCCATCCCGTCAGCGTAGGGTGCTGTGACGCGCATTGGCACTCGCGTTGCGTGAGTGCCAGATACTCCCTAGACTTGAGTTAGCACTCACATGGTGAGAGTGCTACAAGTCTTGATTGAAGAAAGAGGTAGACCGTGTCGGTTTCCATCAAGCCGCTCGAGGACCGCATCGTCATCCAGCAGGTCGAGGCAGAGCAGACCACGTCCAGCGGTCTGGTCATTCCCGATACCGCGAAGGAGAAGCCCCAGGAGGGTGAAGTCGTCGCGGTCGGCCCCGGTCGCATCGACGACAACGGCAACCGTGTTCCGCTCGACGTCGCCGTGGGTGACCGAGTGATCTACAGCAAGTACGGCGGCACCGAGGTGAAGTTCGGCGCCGACGAGTACCTCGTGCTCTCGGCCCGCGACGTGCTGGCGGTCGTCGTCCGCTGACGCAACGCTCGACGAAGGGTCCGGATGCTCCCGCATCCGGACCCTTCGTCGTCCCCGGTTCCAGCGTCGGGTGTGCCCCGGTTCCAGCGTTGGGTTGCCCCGGTTCCAGCGTTGAGTTGCCTCACTTTGCTGCCTCCGCGCCGCAGAGGCAGCAAAGTGAGGCAACTCAACGCTCCGGCGCGGGCACGCAGGGGCGCGGCAGGCGCAGTCGCGCGACGGGTCATAGGCTGAGGCAGTGACCCGTGACCCGCTGCCCGCCCCCTCGTCGGACGCCGGGCGAGAGGCCACGTTGGGCGGGGTCTACGCGTTCGCGGCATACCTGCTGTGGGGACTGTTCCCGCTGTACTTCCTCGCGCTCGCACCGGCAGGCCCGTTCGAGATCGTCAGTTGGCGGGTCGTGCTCTCACTGGTGTTCTGCGTGCTGCTGCTCGCTATCACACGCGGCTGGCGCACACTGGGTGCGATCTTGCGCCGTCCGCGGCTGCTGATGTGGACGGCCGTGGCCGGCGGCCTCATTCTCGTCAACTGGACCGTCTACCTCGTGGCGACCCTCACGGGGCACGTCATCGAGACGAGTCTCGGCTACTTCATCAACCCGATCGTCACGGTCCTGCTGGCCGTGGTCGTGCTCCGCGAGCGCCTGCGGGTCGCGCAGTGGATCGCGATCGGCATCGCCACCGTAGCGGTCGTCGTCATCGTCATCGGCTACCGGTCGTTCCCGTGGATCGCGCTCGCGCTGGCCTTCTCCTTCGGTTTCTACGGGCTCGTCAAGAAGCGACTCGGGCCGTCTGTGGGCGCGATCAACGGGTTGACTCTCGAGTCGCTGTGGATCACGCCGGTCGCGATCGTCGTGCTCGCGGTCATCGGAGCATCCGGTGGTCTCGCCATGGGAACCTCCGGCGTCGGGCACGCGCTGCTGCTCTCTTGCGCGGGCATCGTGACGGCCGTTCCGCTGCTGTTGTTCGCCGCCGGCGCCCGACGGGCACCCTTGTCGCTCGTCGGGCTGCTGCAGTTCGTCGCACCACTGCTGCAGTTCGCGCTCGGCGTGTGGATCCTCGGTGAGCCGATGCCGCTCGAACGCTGGATCGGCTTCGGGCTCGTCTGGGTCTCGCTCATCGTCCTCACGGTCGATTCGTTCGCGGCATCGCGCCGCCGCCGCGGTGTCTCCGACGTCGCAGAACTCACCTGACTCCGTCGCCCCCGACGACGAAGAGCGGATGCTCGGTGGCCGGGCTGTAACGATTAGAACTCGACGTCAATCGGCAATACCGCGGAAACACTGCGCTGATTAGGGTAGAGCGCAACGCGAGGAAGCGCCCGGCTCGTCCTCGCACCCCTCACAGCAAGGAGCAGCATGAGCGTCATCACACGTTCGCGCACCAGCAGGATCTTCGGCGGAATCGCCGCCGTCGGCGTCGGTGCCCTCGTCCTCGTCGGCTGTAGCAGCGGCGGCGACAGCGGCGACTCGTCAGAGCCCCCCACCGCAGGCGGCTTCAACTTCCCCATCGACTGCGATGCGGCGGCGACCGAGCCGTACGAGCACGAGCATGCCTCGACGACGACCGGACCCGGTACCGACCTCGTCTACAAGATCGGGACCGCCCTGCCCGTCACCGGAAACCTGGCGTTCCTCGGCCCGCCCGAGATCGCCGGTTCCGAGATGGCCGCCGCCGACATCAACGCCGCCGGCAAGGGCATCACGATCGACCTCATCCAGGGCGACTCCGGCGACACCGACAACAAGGCGTACGAGACCGAGGTCCCGCGTCTGCTCAACGAGGGCGCGACCGCCATTCTCGGCGCCGCATCCTCGGGTGTCTCGCTCCAGTTCATCGACCAGGTCATCGCCGCCGGCGCCGTACAGATCTCCCCGGCGAACACGTCGGCCGAGTTCACGGGTTACGAGGACGAAGGCCTGTACTGGCGCACCGCTCCCTCGGACGTGCTGCAGGGCGAAGTGCTTGGCAACCTCATCGCCTCCGACGGCGCCGAGACGCTCGGCATGATCATCATCAATGACTCCTACGGCACGGGCCTGGCCTGCTTCACGAAGCAGTCGTTCGAGACCGCGGGCGGCGAGGTCGTCGCGGCCACCCTCTACAACACGGGTGACGCGAACTTCACGTCGCAGGTCGAGGAGGTCCTCGCGGCCAACCCCGACGCGATCGCGCTGATCACGTTCGCCGAGGTCAAGACGATCGTCCCCGAGCTCATCGCCGCGTCCTACCCGGCCGAGCAGCTGTACTTCGTGGACGGCAACCTGGCCAACTTCTCGGAGGACTTCGACGAGGGCGTCTTGGAAGGCGCGAAGGGCACGTACCCCGCGGTCGATCCGGACTCGATCAACACGTTCCGTGACAACCTGGCGGCCTTCTACTCGGCGCAGGGCAACGGCGAGCTCCTCGAGTTCACCTACGGCCCCGAGTCGTACGACGCGGTGGTTCTGCTCGCCCTCGCGGCGCTGGAAGCCGGGTCGACGGAAGGTGTCGACGTCGCCGCGCACCTGCAGCAGGTGTCGGGTGGGTCCGGTAACGGCACCAAGTGCTCGACGTTCGCGGAGTGCGCCGACATCATCATCGGTGGGGGCGTCGCCGACTACGACGGTGTCTCGGGTCCGGTGACCTTCGACGGTGCGGGCGACCCCACCGAAGCGACGATCGGTATCTTCCAGTACGGTGCCGACAACAACTACAGCTGGCTGCGCGCGGGCTGATCCCCGCCGCTGACGCGAAGACCCCCGGTCCGCTCTCGCGGGCCGGGGGTCTTCGCCGTCGGGGGTCTTCGCCGTCCGCCGAGATGGTGCGTGTTGCGCCGAGATGGTGCTTGTCGCGCCGACACCGCCCCACCGTCTCGCGAATACGGGCACCATCCCGCGGCGACCGCAAACGGGGGGATGCGCGGGTGCGGGCGCCGGTCAGTCCTGGCCGAGCGTGCCCAGGTACAGGCCGATCACGTTGGGGTCGTTGAGCAGCTCGCGACCCGTGCCGGTGTAGGCGTCGCGGCCCTGGTCCAGGACGTAGCCGCGGTCACAGATCTGCAGGCAGCGTCGCGCGTTCTGCTCGACCATGATCGTCGTCACGCCCGCCTTGTTGATGTCGGAGACACGGATGAAGGCGTCGTCCTGGCGGACGGGGGACAAGCCCGCCGACGGCTCGTCCAGCAGGAGCACCGACGGGTCCATCATGAGCGCGCGCGACATCGCGACCATTTGCCGCTCGCCGCCGGAGAGCGACCCGGCACGCTGCTTGAGCCGCTTGCCGAGCTCCGCGAAGATCCCCGTCACGAACTCCAAGCGCTCAGCGAACGCCTTGGGGTTCTGGTAAATCCCCATCTGGAGGTTCTCCTCGATCGTGAGCGAGGGGAAGACGTTGTTGGTCTGGGGGACGAAGCCCACGCCCCGCCGCACGAGCTGGTCGCTCTTAAGACCGACAACGCTCTCTCCATCGACCGTGATGTCGCCACCGCGGACCTTCACCATCCCGAAGATCGCCTTCAGCAGCGTCGACTTCCCGGCGCCATTGGGACCGATGATGCCGATCAGTTCACCTCGGCGCGCGATCAGATTCGCGCCCGTGATGATGTTGATGCCGGGCAGGTAGCCGGCGCTCAGATCGGTGACGGCGACGACGACATCGCCCGCTTCGGAGTCGCTCACTTGTTCTCCTCCTCGGCGTCGGCGATGCCCTGCTCCTCGTCGGAGCGGATGTCTTCGAGCAGTTCCTGCGCCGAGCCGTCGAGCGTGCCCGCGACCCGGCCCGTGACGACACCCAGGTCGACGTCCTGGTGCGCGCCGATGTAGGCATCGATGACCGATTGCTCCTTCATGACGGTTTCCGGCGGGCCCTCGGCGACGACGCGCCCCTCCGCCATCACGATGACCCAGTCGGCGATATGGCGCACCATGTGCATGTCGTGCTCGACGAACAGCACGGTCATCCCGAGGGTCTTGAGATCCAGGATGTGATCGAGCAGCGACTGGGTCAGCGCCGGATTCACACCGGCCATCGGCTCGTCGAGCATGACCAGCGTCGGATCGCTCATGAGCGCCCGCGCCATCTCCAGGAGCTTGCGCTGACCGCCCGAGAGGGATGCGGCGAAGTCCTTCTCCTTGGCGTCCAGCTTGAACCGGGTGAGCAGATCGCGGGCCTTGGTCGTGATCGCATCCTCTTGCCGGTTCCAGAGGAAGGGGAGCAGGCTCGCCCAGAACCCTTCGCCGGTCTGGTGCGGCGCGCCCAGCTTCATGTTCTCCAGGACCGTCAGCAGGCTGAGCGCCTTCGTCAGCTGGAAGGTGCGCACCTGGCCCATGCGGGCGGTCTTGAAAGCGGGGATGCCGACGATCCCCTTGCCGTCGAACGACCACTGGCCGGAATCGGGCTTGTCGAAGCCGCTGAGCAGATTGAACAGCGTCGTCTTGCCCGCACCGTTGGGACCGATGAGCGCCGTGATCGCATGGCGCGGGATCTCGAGGTGGTCGACGTCGACGGCGACCAGGCCACCGAAGGAGCGGACGATCCCGTCGGCGACGACGATCGGGTCGACTTTCGCGACGCCCGGGGCGGGGTCGCCGACGTGCAGGTCGGTGGTCTTCTCGCGGGGGGCGGAGGGCGTGGCGGGGGTGGCGTCAGCGGACAAAGGTCAGCTCCTTCTTGCTCCCGAGGATTCCCTGCGGTCGGAAGATCACCAACAGCATCAGCGCGACGCCGATGAGGATGAAGACGAATGCCTGCTGCCCTTCGCGGCTGAGGAACGGCAGGAGTCCCGCATCCCCCAGGCCTGCCAGCAGGTTGGACAGGAAGGCCCGCACGGCCCAGAAGAGCACGGCGCCGAGCACCGGGCCGAAGACGGTGGCGGCACCGCCCAGCAGGAGCGCCGTCCACACGAAGAACGTCTGCGACGTCATGTAGACGTTGGGGGTCACGTTCGTGCCCATGGCCGTGATGACACCGCCGGCGGCGATGATGACACCGCCCACGACGAGCGCCTGCATCTTGAATGCGAACGTGTTCTTGCCCAGCGCCCGCACCGCGTCTTCGTCTTCACGGATGCCTCGGATGACGCGTCCCCACGGGCTGCGCATCAGCATCCAGACCAGCAGGACTGCGACGGCGATCGTCGTGACGCCGATGATGATGACCCACCATTCGTCGGCCGTGTACACCCAGGGTCCCCAGCCCCAGCGGCCCGCGGGGATCGGGTTGTTGACGCCGCGGAAGCCGCGTTGGAACCCGAACAGTCCGTCGGAGGAGCCCGTGTAGGTGCGCCACACGGTCGTCAGGAACAGCAGGCGGACGACCTCGGCAGCCGCGATCGTCACGATCGCGAGATAGTCCCCGCGCAATCGCAGGGTCGGTATGCCCATGATGAGGGCGAACACCGCGGCGGCGATGAACGCGATCACCGCCGCGAGCGGCCACGGGACACCGAAGGTGAGGATCGAGATCGCGAAGGCATA
>Ga0182739_1005315_pt1 | contig 10238 bp, 8 predicted proteins | sample eDN5th30CBELigBY_FD_128873 | JGI IMG/M metagenome (GOLD analysis project Ga0182739, IMG submission 128873) | Enriched backyard soil microbial communities from Emeryville, California, USA - eDNA 5th pass 30_C BE-Lig BY (version 2) (version 2) | ecosystem: Environmental > Terrestrial > Soil >...
CGAAGAAGCCTTCCACCCACAGGTGCACGATCCAGAAGCGCCAGTAGGTGATGATCGAGATGTGGGTGTCCTCGCGCCACATCAGGCCGGCCGCGTAGAGCAGGCCGATGGCCACGGTGGACAGGAACAGCAGCGCGGCGATGTGGCGCGCCTCGTGGGTCTTGCTGCGCAGTGCCGGCCACAGCGCGCGGCCCACCAGGAGCAGCCACAGCATCAGGCCGATGAACAGGTAGATCTGCCAGAAGCGGCCGATGTCGGTGTATTCCCAGCCCTGGTGGCCGAACCAGAAGTTGTTGGCCAGGCCGAGCTTCTGCATCACCGCGAACCACTGCCCGGCGAACGAGCCCACCACGATGATGATCAGGCTGATGAACAGGAAGTTGACCCCGAACCGCTGGTACTTCGGCTCATGCCCGGAAATCGCCGGGCCCAGGTACAGGCCCGTCGCCAGCCACGCGGTCGCGATCCAGAGGATCGCCAGCTGCGTGTGCCAGCTGCGCGTCACCGCGTACGGCAGGTACTCGGCGAGCTGGAAGCCATAGGCCTCCTGGCCCTCGATCTGGTAGTGCGCGGTGGTCGCGCCCATCAGGATCTGCACCAGGAACAGCGCCATCACCACCCAGAAATACTTGGCGGTGGCCCGCATCGACGGCGTCACCGCGATGGCGCGCGCGGGGTCCCTCGCCGGCGGCACCAGCGGCTTCTCCTTGCCGTGGTAGACCGCGTAGTGCCAGGCCAGCAGCGCGATGCCGGCGATCATGAAGAGGATCGAGAACATCGACCACATGAAGCTGCTGGCAGTGGGGACGTTGCCCACCAGCGGCTCGTGCGGGAAGTTGTTGGTGTAGGACTTCACGTCGCCCGGACGATCGGTGACCGTGGCCCAGGAGGCCCAGAAGAAGAACCCGGTCATCATCCGGCGGTGCTCGAGATCCGGCACCGGATTCTCGCGCAGCGCGTAGGCTTCGCGCAGGTCGGCGGTGGCCGGGTCGTTGGAGAACACGCTCATGTAGTGCGCGGCCACCTGCGTGATCGCCTGCGCGCGCTCGTCGGACACGACGATCGAACCGGTGGCGGGATCGTAGGTGTTGCGACGGAGCTCCGGCTTGATCTCGGCCTGGAGCTTGGCCTTCTCGCTGTCGTTCAGTGCGTCATAGGCCAGGCCGAATTCCGCGCGTGCGCGCAGGCCCATCATCGCCATGACCTCCCGATGCAGCCATTCGGCCGACCAGTCGGGCGCGATCAATGCGCCGTGGCCCCAGATCGAGCCGTTCTGCTGGCCGCCGATGCTTTGCCAGACGTGGCGGCCCTGCTCGATGTCCGCGCGGGTGAAGACCACCTGCCCGCTTTCGGTTACCACCTGCTCCGGCATCGGCGGCGCGGTCTGGTAGATGTCCTTGCCGATCCACAACATGATGCCGAAGCTGACGACCAGCAGGGCCCCAAGGCCCCACCATAGCCGCCTGGTGATCTGCACGCTTTTGGGTTCCATGACTCATTCTCCCGGACAGGTGCGCCATCTTCGCCAGTCGTGGACGGCGGCATGTTGATTTGAATCAAGCAGGGGCGAGCCCGCGTGCCGCGTGCCGGGAGTGCGCGAAGGCCAGGCCCGTGCGAGGGCAGCCTTGGGCCTGCGGGCGCGTGCCTGCAGGTCGTGGGTGGAGCAGTGCGTGGTCGAGGCTGCCTTCCGGCCGGCTGCGCCGCCGCGAGGCCGCCCAATCCCCCGCGAACGTCTAGTGCCGCAGCACCGGCGCGGCCAGCGCTTCGAGCCGCTCGCGGCCGACCAGTTCCAGTTCGCGTCGTTCGACCTGCAGCAGGCCGTCTTCCTGGAAGCGCTTGAGCACGCGGCTGACGGTTTCCGGCGCCAGCCGCAGGTAGTTGGCGATATCGGTCCGCGGCATCGTCAGCGCGAAGCGGTTGGGCGAGAAGCCGCGTGCCGCGAGGCGGTCGGACATGCCGATCAGGAACGCGGCCATGCGCTCGTCCGCGCTGAAATCGCCGGCCAGCAGCGCGGCGCGGCCGATGCTGCGGCTCAGCAGCCGGAACAGGTGCTGCTGCAACCCGGGCAGGCGCGCGGCCAGCACCGAAATCTTGGGGAACGAGAACCGGCACAGCATCACCGTGTCCAGCGCCACTGCATTGCACGGGTAGGTGTCGCCGTCGATCGCATCCAGGCCGATCACCTCGCCGGGGAAGTGGAAGCCCAGCACGTGCTCGCGGCCGTCGCGGTCGACGACGTAGGTCTTCACGGTGCCGGCGCGCACCGCGGCGATCGCCTCGAACGGGTCACCGACGCGGAACACGTGTTCGCCCGCGTGCAGCGGGCCGATGTGCTCGACCAGCATGTGCAGGTCCTGCAGCGAGGACTTGTCCATGCCCTGCGACAGGCAGGCCTGCGAGAACGCGCAGGTCGAGCAGAAATTCAGCTCGTCGCCGTCGTCGGCGAGCACGCTGCGGTCGACGCGCGGGAACGCGGTATTGCTCACGCGCGGATCTCCGGCGTGGTCAGATCGCGCGTGAGAAGCGCGGCGTGGCGCCGGCGTCGTCGGCAGGTGGCAGGTAGCGGTCGAAGCACATGGCAATATTACGCAACAACAGCCGGCCCTGGGTGGTCGCGACGATGCGGTCGGGCTCGAGCCGCACCAGCCCGTCGTCCTGCAGCGGGCCCAGTTGCTCGAGCGCATCGGCGAAATAGCTGCGGAAATCGATCGCGTAGCGCCGCTCCAGCGCGCTGATGGGGATCTGCGCCTGGCACATCAGCTGCTGGATCAGGTCGGCGCGCAGCCGGTCGTCCTCGGACAGGCGCATGCCGCGGAACACCGGCAGCCGGCCTTCGTCGATCGCCAGCTGCCAGGACGGCAGGTCGCGCGGGTTCTGGCTGAAGCTGTCGCCGATGTGGCTGATCGCGCTGACCCCGAGGCCCACCAGGTCGCTGTCGGCGTGGGTGGTGTAGCCCATGAAGTTGCGGTGCAGGCCGCCGCGCGCCTGCGCCTGGGCGAGGTCGTCGTCGGGCAGGGCGAAGTGGTCCATGCCGACGTACACGTATCCGGCGGCGGTGAGCTTCTCGATCGCCAGCTGCAGCAGGCCGAGCTTGGCCTGCGGCGAAGGCAGGTCGTCGGCGAGGATCTGCCGCTGCGCCTTGAACGTCCCGGGCAGGTGCGCGTAGCCGTACACCGCTAGGCGGTCGGGACGCATCCCGAGCACTGTGTCGAGGGTTTGCGAAAAACCCGCGGCGTTCTGCTTCGGCAGCCCGTAGATCAGGTCGATGTTGACCGAGCGGAAGCCGTTCGCGCGGCAGGCATCGACCACCGCGCGGGTTTCCTCCACCGACTGGATGCGGTTGACGGCCTCCTGCACAGCCGGGTCGAAATCCTGCACGCCGAAGCTGGCGCGGTTGAAGCCGAGCTCGGCCATGCCGGCGATGTCGGCGGGCGAGACGAAGCGCGGGTCGAGCTCGATCGAGATGTCGCGCGCAGGCGACTGCGAGAAGCGGAACTGGCTGGCCAGCGTTTCCATCAGCTCCCGCAGCTGCCCGCCGTCGAGGAAGTTGGGCGTGCCGCCGCCCAGGTGTACCTGGATCACCTCGCGGTCGCGGTCGAACAGGTCCGCCATCAGGCCGATCTCGCGGTACAGGCGCGCCAGGTAGGTGCCGGCGCGCGACTTGTCGCGGGTGATGATGCGGTTGCAGCCGCAGTAGAAGCAGGGGCTCAGGCAGAACGGCACGTGCACGTACAGCGACAGCCGGCGCGGGATCGGGTCGCCGTTGCTGGCCAGTGCGGCCTCGCGAAGCTGCGTCTCGCCAAACCCGGCGGCGAACTGCGGCGCGGTCGGGTACGAGGTGTAACGCGGGCCGGGCCGGTCGTAGCGGCGCAGCAGGTCGGCGTCGAAGGTGGGATTGGCGAGCATGCAGGCAAAGGTAATCGCGCGCGTGGGCGCATGCCTTGACCCGGATCAATCCGAGGCCCCTGTGGGAGCGGCCGTGGGTCGGAGCTACGCCCCCGACGCTCCGTAATGTCGATGATCCCGGGCGCCGGGGGCGTAGCTCCGACCTACAGCCAGCGCACCTTCTTCAGGTAGCGGTACAGGCCGAAGCAGCCCAGCGCCAGCGCGCCGATCAGGATCAGGTAGCTGTAGCGCCCGCCCAGTTCGGGCATGTGCTCGAAGTTCATGCCGTACCAGCTGGTCACCAGGGTCGGCGCGGCCAGCAGGGCGGCCCAGCCGGCCAGGCGCTTGACCACTTCGCCCTGCGACAGCGTGACCAGTGCCTGGTTCACGCCCAGCGCGGTGCCAAGCATGTCGCGCAGTGCGTCGATGGTCTCGTTGCTGCGCACCGAATGGTCGAGCACGTCGCGGAAGTACAGCCGCACTTCGGGGACGAGCAGCGCGCTGGGCGAGCGCACCAGCTGCGACAGCACGTCCTGCAGCGGGGTGACCGCCAGGCGCATGTAGGTTAGTTCGCGCTTGAGGTCGTACAGCCGCACCATCGTGCCGCGGCGGAAATCCTCGGTGAAGATGTCCTTCTCCAGCGCCAGCAGCGTGTGCTTGAACTCGTCGACGATCGGCAGGTAGTTGTCGACCACCGCGTCGAGCACCGCGTACAGCGCGTACGACGGCCCGAGCTCCAGCAGTTCCGGCTCGCGCTCGACCCGCGCCCGCACCGGCGCGTAGGACAGCGAGGCGCCGTGGCGCACGGTCACCAGGTAGCGCGGCCCGAGGAAGGCGTGGGTCTCGCCGTAGCGGATGCGTTCGTCCACCACCTGCGCGGTGTTGACCACGATGAACAGGCAGTCGCCATAGGCCTCCAGCTTGGGCCGCTGGTGTGCGTTGCGTGCGTCCTCGATCGCGAGGTCGTGCAGGTCGAACTCTTCCTGCAGCTTGTCGAGCACGGCGCCTTCGGGCTCGTACACGCCGACCCAGACGAAGCTGCCGTCTTCGTTCGCCAGCACGTCGCTGATCTCGTCGAGCGAGATGTCGCGCAGCTTGCCGCTGGTGTCGTAGACGGACGCATTGACCACGCAGGCGGGGACGTCGGGGCGCGCGGCTGCGCGGCTGGTGTCGGTGATCGGGGTCATGCAGTCATCGTGCCCCTACCGCGCCGGGCCGACAAGTAACACCGGCGCAGGGCGGGGCGACGCCCCCGACGCACGAGAGCCGCGCGGCGGCTGGATTCGCCACGCATGGATTCGCGCCGCAGCCCCGCGCTGTCCGGGCTGGCGAATGCCGGGGGTGCAATCCCGATCTACGTCCCCGACGCTTCGGATTCGTGACGCAGCCGCGTCGCACCCCTGCCCAACGCCAGCCACAGCCCCGCATGCACCGGCAGCAGCAGCGCGATCCACGATGCGTTGCGCTGCGGGATCACCGGCAGCCACAGCAGGAACAGGGCCGCAATGGAGCAGGCGAGGACGACCGCGAGCCAGCGCCCGAACCACGGTCCGGCCGCGCGTCCGCGCGCGATGCGCCAGCCGCCGGGAAGCAGCAGCAGGCACAGCGGGTTGAACAGCAGCAGGTTGTGGTTGCCCCAGGCGAAGCGATGCGCGGTGAAGATCCACAGGAACAGCATCAAGGCGCCCAGCACCACGCAAAGCCCCCAGAACGGCAGCGCGCACGCGGCGACCGTGCGCGGCGCGCGGCGTGCGGCCAGCACCACGGCCACTGCGATCGCGAGCCCGGCCAGCATCCACGGCCACCATGGCCGCGGCGCCTCGGCCGGTTCCGGCGCGATGCGATGCGGCAGGATCTTTTCCTCGGCCAGCACCAGCGGCTGGCCGTTGCTGCCGTCCACTTCGCGCAGCGCGTCGGCCAGGCGCATCGGCACGAACGACTCCTGCCACACCGACAGCGGCTGGTCGGCGGCCGGTCCCAGGCCGATGTCGAAGCCCAGCCACATCCATGGCGCAGGCGAGGCCAGGCGCACCGATTCGCTGCGGTAGGTGCTGCCGTGCGAACGGCCTTCGATCTGGCGCTTGAGCGACCCGTCCAGCGCTGCGTCAAGCGCGTCGCGTACGCGGGTGGCGCAGTTGTCGGTGAAATAGTCGTAGCCGTAGCGTGCGTTCTCGGGCTTCGCATTCTCGGCCAGCGCCGCGGCCAGGCGCGCGGCCTCGCCGTCGCTGAGGTTAAGCCACTGGATCGAGACGCCGCGGCCGACGTCGCGGTAGTAGGCCATGTCGTCGGCGAACGGCAGCGCCTGCAGCCGGTAGCGCATGCGGCCGTAGACGAAGTTGGAGATGAAGTCGGATTCATCGGGGTCGAAGAAGCCGAAGTTGTAAGACGTGGCCGTGCCCGTCACCGCGTCCTCGACCACGATCGCGTCGTGGCCGAAGCGCTCGAAGAACACCGTGCCCGGCTGCATCGTCGCCACGCCGATGCGCGGGGCAGGCGAGGCCAGCGCGGCCCCGCAGGCCAGCGCCGACAGCAGCAATGCCAGCAACAGGCGAGTGCCCGCGCGTGCCGCGGCGGGAAGGCAGGACGCGGGATGCCAGTGCGCCGAGAGCGGCCGCCGCGACTCAGTCGTCATCGCCGTGGATGCTCACCAGCAGCGCGTGCAGGCGCCGCGCGTCCGCCCGCGCGACGCGGAAACCGAAGCGGCCCAGCGCCAGTTCCTCGCCGGCTTCGGGCAGGTGGCCGATGGCCGCGGTGACCAGTCCGCCGATGGTGTCGTACTCGTCGTCGTCGAAGTCGGCGCCGAAGCGTTCGTTGAAGTCGGAAATCGGCGTCAGCGCGTCGACCACGTACTGGCCGTCGGCCTGTGCGGCGATCAGCGCGCCGGGATCCTCGGCATCGTCGTGCTCGTCGTCGATCTCGCCGACGATCTGCTCGAGCACGTCCTCGATCGTGAGCAGCCCGGCGACGCCGCCGTACTCGTCGATCACGATCGCCATGTGGTTGCGCGACTGGCGGAATTCGCGCAGCAGCACGTCCAGGCGCTTGGACTCCGGGATCAGCACCGCCGGGCGCAGCAGTTCGTGGATGGTGCCCGGGCCGTTGTCGGCGACCACGCCGCGCAGCAGGTCCTTGGCCAGCAGCACGCCGAGGATCTCGTCCTTGTCGTCGCCGTGCACCGGGAAGCGCGAATGCCCCGACTCGACGACGTGCTTCATCAGGTCGATGAACTTCTCGTCGGCCGACAGCATCACCATCTGCGAGCGCGGGATCATCACGTCGCCCACGCTGAGCTCGGACACGGTCAGCGCGCCCTCCATCATCTTCAGCGTGTCGGCGGCGATCAGGCCATCGGCCTGCACGTCGCGCAGCAGTTCGATCAGGTCGTCGCGGGTGGAGGGTTCGCCGGACAGCATCGAGCCGATGCGGTCCAGCCAAGAGCGCCGTTTGTCCGGGATCTCGGTGGCGTGGGGAGTACTACTGTCGTCCTCTGGCATTGCAGTCTTGTCAGCGCCCGGATGGGCCACGGGGGGAGTCTAGCGCGGCCCGGCGGCGGGCTGGTGAAACGGGATGGCGGTTCCGCCGGCATGGACGGCCGCGCATGCGCGCGCGTTTCAGGCGTCGAATTCGTCCCGGTAAGGGTCGGAGATGCCCAGCCCGGCGAGGATTTCCCGCTCCAGCGCCTCCATGCACTCGGCCTCCTGCGCATCCTCGTGGTTCCAGCCCAGCAGGTGCAGCGCGCCGTGCACGGTGAGGTGGGCGTAGTGGTCGTTCAGCCGCTTGCGCTGCTCGCGCGCCTCGCGGGCGACCACCGGCGCGCACAGCACCAGGTCGCCGAGCAGCGGCATGGTCACGCCTTTGGGCAGCTTGACGCCCTCGGCCATGTCGGCCGGGAAGCTGAGCACGTTGGTGGCGTAGTCCTTGCCGCGGTAATGGCGGTTGAGCGCGCGGCCCTCGCGTGCGTCCACCAGGCGCACGGCGAGGTCCGCCTCGCGGATGCGCCCGGCCAGCGCCGCGGCCACCCATTTGCGGAAACTCACCGCCGCCGGCAGGCCGGCGCGGGGCAGGGCGTAGCCGACGGAAACGTCGAGGCGGACGGGACCTCTGGTCATGCGTGCATGGGAAACGCGACGATGCTGGTTGCGCCGATGCGGTGGCGGGCATGGGGACTGGCCATGGCGCGGAGCTTACGCCGGTCCGGTCTCGATATCCTGCGCATCGCGGCGCTCGTAGGCGTTGACGATGCGTGCCACCAGCGGGTGCCGGACCACGTCGCGAGCCTCGAAGAAGGTGAAGCTCACGCCTTCCACCTCGTGCAGGACTTCCACTGCATCGCGCAGGCCGGACTTGACGTGCTTGGGCAGGTCGATCTGGGTCAGGTCGCCGGTGACCACGGCGGTGCTGCCGAAGCCCAGCCGGGTCAGGAACATCTTCATCTGCTCGATGGTGGTGTTCTGGGCTTCGTCGAGGATCACGTAGGCGTCGTTGAGCGTGCGCCCGCGCATGTACGCCAGCGGCGCGATCTCGATGACGTTCTTCTCCAGCAGCTTGAGCACCTTCTCCACGCCGAGCATCTCGTACAGCGCGTCGTACAGCGGGCGCAGGTACGGGTCGACCTTCTGCGACAGATCCCCTGGCAGGAAGCCGAGCTTCTCGCCGGCCTCGACCGCCGGGCGCACCAGCACCAGCCGCTGCACCCGCGATTCGTTCAGCGCCTCGACCGCGCTGGCCACCGCAAGGAAGGTCTTGCCGGTGCCGGCCGGGCCGACGCCGAAATTGATGTCGTGGGTGGCGATCGCGTGCAGGTACTTCTGCTGGTTCGGCCCGCGCCCGCGGATGGTGCCGCGGCGCACGCGGATCGCGACTTCCTGCGGAACGTAATCGCCGCTGCCGCTGGACACACCGGCGACGGCATCGGCGTCGGCGTCCGCGCCGGCGGCGTTCATGCGCAGGTTGATCGACTGGCCGTCGAACGTCTCCTCGCCGGCCTCGGCATACAGAGTGCGCAGCAGCCGTTCGGCCTGCGCCACCGGCGCGGCTTCCGGGCCGGTGACGCGGAACACGTTGCCGCGGTTGGCGATCTCCACGCCGAGCCGCAGCTCGATCTGGCGCAGGTGGCCGTCGAACGGGCCGGCCAGGTTGGCCAGGTGTTCGGCGTTGTCGGGTTCGAGGGTGAAGTCGCGCTGGTGGGGATTGGGCATGCGGGCGCGCGGAAAGCGGCGGTCGGCGGGGGATGGCAAGGGTAGCGCCGGCGGGCACGCATGGCCACGGAGCGGCGTCGATTCGCGCCCCTTGCAATTAATTAATTGAAGAATTAAATTCCGCCGCCATGCCGACTCGAAGCAAATCCGGGACGCCCGCGGGGCACGTGAAACGGGCCGCGACATCGAAAGTGGCTCCCGCGCCTGCACCCGGACGCCGGCCGACGCGCAAGGGTGCGGCGGCAGACGGCGCGAAGCCGGGAAAGCCCGGTGCCCAGCCCGGTGCCAGGCGCGCGCCCGGTCGGCCCGTGCGCAAGCAGGGACAGCGACACGGCGACGTTCGCGAGGCACTGCTGGATGCCGCCATCGCCTGCTTCACCACCAAGGGCATCGCCGCGACGTCGCTGCGCGAAATCGCCACCCAGGCGCATGTCACCCCGGCGCTGCTGCATTACTACTACGGAGACAAGGCGCAGTTGGTCGAGGCGCTGGTGCAGGATCGGATGCTGCCGGCGTTCGCCGTGGTGCGCGAGCGCGTGGCGGCGGCCGGCGACGACGTCGCCGACACCGTGGCCGCCTTCGTCTGCGGCCTGACGGAAGCGATGAAGCGCCATCCCTGGTGGCCGCAGCTGTGGGTGCGCGAAGTGCTGTGCGAGGGCGGCGCGCTGCGCGATCTGCTGCTGACGCGGATCGCGCCCGAACTGGCGCGCACGATCGCCGGCCGGTTCGCCGCGGCGCAGGCGCGCGGCGAACTCAACCCCGACCTCGACCCGCGCCTGCTGATGACCTCGCTGGTCGGCCTGACCCTGCTGCCCGCGGCGGGCGCGCCGATCTGGCGCGCGCTGTTCGAAGCCGACGACCTCGGCCTCGACGACGTGCGCCGGCATGCCATCGCGCTGCTCGACCGCGGTCTCGAGCTGAAGCCTTCGGCGAAATGAAGCACTTCCGCTCCCATCGCGATTCCCGCTGTGCCCTCCGCGCGAGTCTGCAGGAGTGCCGCGGGTGGAGACTTCGATGACAACCCCTGGCAACCGGTTCCTGGTGTTGGCAATGGGCCTGGTGCTGCTGCCGGGCTGTCGCCACGACGCGCCGCAGGCGCTGGGCACGCTGGAATTCGACCGCGTCACCCTGCCGGCGCCGGTGGCCGAGCGCATC
>Ga0182739_1005316_pt1 | contig 10237 bp, 11 predicted proteins | sample eDN5th30CBELigBY_FD_128873 | JGI IMG/M metagenome (GOLD analysis project Ga0182739, IMG submission 128873) | Enriched backyard soil microbial communities from Emeryville, California, USA - eDNA 5th pass 30_C BE-Lig BY (version 2) (version 2) | ecosystem: Environmental > Terrestrial > Soil >...
CGGCCTCAACGGGATCATCCTGATCTCGACCGTGCTTGACTTCGCCGCGGGCTCCGACGCGCCGGGGAACGAGCTCGGCTATATCACCAATCTCCCTTCGATGGCGACGACCGCGCTCTATCACGGCAAGGCGAGCGCGCCGTCGGCCGAGGCGTTCGCCGAGGAAGCGCGGCAATGGGCGATCGGTCCCTATGCCGCCGCGCTGCTGAAAGGGCAGAAACTGCAGGGCGAAGAGCGCGCCGCGATCCGCCGCGAACTCGCGCGCTTCACCGGCCTGTCGGAGGATTTCCTTGAGCGCGCCGACCTGCGCGTGACGCCCGGCCGCTTCTACAAGGAGCTGCTGCGCGACCGCGGCCTGACCATCGGGCGGCTCGACAGCCGCTATACCGGCAAGGATTACGACAATGCGGGCGAGGAGCCCGACAATGATCCCAGCTTCTATGGCATCGACGCGGGCTATACCGCCGCGATCAACAGCTGGGCGCGCGATACGCTGGGGTTCAAGACCGACCGGGAATATCAGTCGATCGGGAATGTCGGGCCGTGGGACTGGCGGATCGGCGGACGCGACAGCAACGCCTATCTGAACGTCGCGCCCTATATCGGGCAGGCACTACGCGAAAATTCGGGCCTGCGCGTCTTCGTCGGCCAGGGCTATTATGATTTCGCGACGCCCTTTTTCGCCGCCGAATATGCGCTGTCGCGCACCGGCATCCCGCAGGACCGCATCGAATATAAATATTATGACGCGGGCCACATGATGTACATCCGCGACGAGGATCGGCACAAATTGGCCGGGGACATCCGGGCGTTCATTCGGGCCAGATAGGCCGGCGATCAAGATCGTCGCCCTCGCGCAGGCGGGGGCGACGGCCTAGAATCTAGCGCAGCACTCCGGCCGCCGCCTGCCGCCGCGCATAGACGAACAGCGCGATCAGCACGACCCAGATGATCGCGGTAAAGACCATCGGAAACGCGCCGAACAGGCGCTGCAAGTCGCCATAGTGCAGGCCGAACTGATAGAGGCAGCTCACCGCCAGCCCCGCGAGCGAGACCGCAAAGGCGGTCACCGCATGGCGGCTGCGTGTCAGCAGCAGCAGCGAGCCGATAACCGCCGCCCAGACCCCGAACGCCCAGCCGATATTCGCCCAGACCGGAAAGCCATAGAAATAGGCCTGCTGGTCGGCGGTGAAGGATGCCATATAGTCGGCGTTCTGCAGTTTCGTCATCGTATAGTCGAACGCGCCGATCGCGTTCCACAGCAGCGATACGACACCAACGGCCCAGATATGCCATGGCGTTTTGACAGCTTCCGTCATCTTCACCTCCCCCTCCAGAAAGACCGGCGGAAACTATCATGCTTTGCTTGGCAAAGCACCGGCAAAGCGCGATAGGCTGCGCATGTGCGTCGTCGCCCTTGCCCACCGCGTCCATCCTGACTGGCCGCTGATCCTGATCGGGAACCGCGACGAGTTTCACGAGCGCCCCGCCGCGCCGCTCGCCGAATGGGCCGACGGCAGCGGCATCGTCGCGGGGCGCGATCTTCAGGCGGGCGGAACGTGGCTCGGCGTCCATCGGCCGAGCGGGCGCGTCGTGGTGGTCACCAATGTTCGCGGCGCGATGCCCGATCCGGCGAAGGACTCGCGCGGGGCACTCGTCGTCGACCTGCTGCGCGGCGAAGGGCGCTTCGCCGATCCCGCCGCCGCCGATCTTGATCGGTTCAATGCCTTCAATCTGTTCGCGGTCGATGGCGCAGCGCGGCGACTGACCAACCGGCCGCAGCCGTCGATCCTGTCGCTGGAAGCCGGCGTCCATGCGCTCGCCAACGAGCCGGTCGACCGCCCCTGCCCCCGCGCCGAACGGCTGCGCGCGGCACTGGCCGCAGTGGTCGAGACCGGCGCCGATCCCGAAGGCCTGCTCGACACGCTGACCGCCGAGGGCGACCCGGCGCTGTTCCTGCTCGGCGAGGTCTATGGCACGCGCGCCTCGACTCTCGTCGCCATCTCGGCGGCAGGCGAGGTTCATATGGTCGAGCGCCGCTATGCCGGGGGCGGGCGGCCCGCGGGGACGACGGTGCTGGATTTCAGGGTCGGCAGTTGATCCTCCCCGTCGCGCAGCGTTGGGGAGGTGGCAGCGCGAAGCGCTGACGGAGGGGTTTTGACGCCTGCCCCTCCACCATCCTTCGGATGGCCCCCCTCCCCATCGCTACGCGACAGGGAGGATTGAATGCTCACTTCGGCGCGAGCACCATCAGCATCTGGCGGCCCTCGGTGCGCGGATGCGCCTCGACCTTCGCGATCTCGGCCGTCATTTCGGCGACGCGCTGAAGCACGTTCAACCCGAGTTGGGTGTGGCTCATCTCGCGACCGCGGAAACGCATGGTCATCTTGACCTTGTCGCCTTCACCCAGAAAATCGAAGACCTTCTTCATCTTCACGTCGAAATCATGATCGTCGATGTTCGGACGCATCTTGATCTCTTTGATTTCCTGCGTCTTCTGGCTCTTGCGCGCCAGGTTCGCCTTTTTTTGGGCTTCGTATTTGAACTTGCCCACGTCCAGGAACTTGCACACCGGCGGATCGGCGTTCGGCGACACCTCAACCAGATCGAGCCCGACCTCAGCCGCCTGCTCGATCGCTTCGGCCGTCAGCATCACGCCCAGATTCTCGCCTTCCTCATCGATCACGCGGACCTTGGGCGAAGCGATGAATTCATTGTATCGCGGGCCGTTTTTGGGCGGCGGCACCATCGAGCGGCGGGTCATCGGGGGTGGTATAGCTGTATCTCCTGATCATTGAATGCGGGCGCGCGGAATCGGCACGGTCCGCGCGCGCTCCGCTCATATAGTGACCGCGGGCGCGCCGTAAAGGCCGCCCGTGGCATAAAGATGACGCTTTTCGTCCGACTGTGGCGGTCAAGCCACGCCGCGGCGCCTCACCACTTCACCGGCGCCGGGTCGATGACGCGGAAGCCGCCCGCCCCGACCTCGCTCACTTCGAGCGCGCGCTCGGCGATGCCGCGGTTGTTGAAGCGGAAGATGCCGTCGATACCGCCGAACCCGTCGGCGGCGAGCAGGCGCGAAGTCGGGAAGTTCGTCCCCGGCTTCCAGTCACGCGCGATACGCACCGTCAGCAGCACCGAATCATAGCCGAGGCTGGCGAGCCGATAGGGCGCCTTGCCATAGCGCGTGCGATATTTGGCGGCGAGTTGGCTATAGAGGCCGTCGGACACGCTGGCGAACCACGCCCCGCGCATCGCGGCATTGCCACCGAGCGCGGCGTCGGTGTTCCAGAGCTCGGTACCGAGGATCTGCTTGCTGCCGCCGCTCTTCACCACCGGAACGGCGCGGATCGCGTTGCCGCCCGAATCGGCGATCAGCACCGCGTCGATCGCGCCCGCATTGGCGAGCCGCCGCGCCGCGCCGGTCAGCGCGGTTGCGCTGCGGTCATAGCTTTCGATCGACACCAGCGTGCCGCCCGCGGCCGCCACCGCGGCACGGAAAGCGGCGGTCGAACGCTCGCCATAGACGGTCTTGGGAACAAGCGCGCCAAAACGCTGATGCCCCTTGCTCCGCGCATAGGCCACGACGCGCTCGACCGACTGGCCGGGGACAAAGCCCATGATGAAGACGCCGTTGCCCGCGACACTGCTGTCGTTCGAGAAGCTGAGCACCGGCACCTTTGCCGCGCGCGCGATTGGCGCGACCGCGGCGACGTCCTCGCTGAGCAAGGGGCCGAGGATCAGCTTGTTGCCGTCGGCGACCGCCTGTCGCGCCGCCGCAGCGGCGCCGAGCGCGGTGTCATAGGTGGTGATGCGGACCTTTTCGGTGCGCGAATCGAGCAGCGCCATCGTCGTCGCATTGGCGATCGCGGTGCCGACGTCGGCGTTGGTGCCGCTCTCCGGCACCAGCAGCGCGACGCGGTGACGGTCGGTATCGGTCGGCAGGCCGGGGCCGACATTGTCGCCGGCGGGCGGCGGCGGCGGAGTCGCGGGACCATTCGCCTTGGGCACCATCTGACAGGCCGCGAGGAAGCCGGCCATCGCCATGACGCCGAGCCCGCGCAGCAATTGCCGACGCGGCGGCGCATTCTCTTGGCGCTGCGGGGCAGTTTCTGCCATTTTCGGCTTCATGCCGGATTCGACCATCTCAAAATCTCCCTTGCCCGGTCTCTATATCGTTGCGACGCCCATCGGCAACCTCGGCGACATAAGCGCGCGCGCGGCGGCGACGCTCGCCTCCGCCGACGTGATCGCCGCCGAAGACACGCGCGTGACCGCGAAGCTGCTGTCGCATCTGGGTTTGCGTGTGCCGATGACCCCCTATCATGATCATAGCGACGAACGCGCCCGCGCCGCCTTGGTTGCGCGCATGGAGAGCGAAGTCGTTATTCTGGTGTCCGATGCGGGAACGCCGCTGATTTCGGACCTCGGCTACAAGCTCGTCCGCGACGCGCGCGCGGCCGGGCGGCACGTCACCACCCTGCCCGGCCCCTGCGCCGCGATCGCCGCGATCACCTTGTCGGGGCTGCCGAGCGACCGCTTCCTGTTCGCGGGCTTCCTGCCGAACAAGGCGAAGGCGCGCGCCGACACGATCGCCGAATTCGTCGGGTTGCGATCGACGCTCGTCTTCTACGAAAGCGGACCGCGACTGGCGGCGGCGCTGGGGGCGCTGGCGGAAGGGCTCGGCAACCGCGAGGCGGCGGTCGCCCGCGAGATCAGCAAGCTCTACGAGGAATGCGTGACGGGGACGCTGCGCGAACTCGCCGCGCGCTACGCCGATGCGCCGCCCAAGGGCGAAATCGTGATCGTCGTTGGCCCGCCGGGCGAAGCGGCCGCCGAAGAGGCCGACGACGCGACGCTCGACGCCGCGCTGCGCGCCGCGATGGCCGACAAGCCCGTCGCGCAGGCGGCAAAGGCGGTCGCGAAACGCTATGGCCTCGACCGGCACGACGTCTATGCGCGGGCGCTCGCGCTCAAGGACCGGGCTTGAACCGCGCCGCCGCCGAAGCACGCGGGCGCCGGGCGGAAAGGCGCGCGGCGTGGTGGCTGCGGCTCCACGGCTGGCGGATCGTCGGCGAGCGGCTTCGCGTGAGCGCGGGCGAAGTCGACCTCGTCGCGCGGCGCGGGCGCACCCTCGCCTTCATCGAAGTGAAATGGCGCGAGCGGGCCGAGGACCTCGATCTGGCGATCGACGAACGGCGGTTGCGGCGCGTCGCCGCGGCGGCGGCGATGCTTGCCCCGCGCCTCGCGCGGCCCGCCGACGATATCCGCATCGACGTGATGCTCCTTGCGCCGAAGCGATTGCCTCGCCATCTGGTCCACGTCTGGCAACCTTAGGGTGCCGCAGCGACGCTCTTTGAGGAGAACAAAATGACCCTGCGCGCAGCCGTGCAAATGGACCCGATGGATACGGTCAACATCAATGGCGACAGCAGCTTCCACCTGATGCTGAAGGCGCTCGAGCGCGGCTACCCGCTCTATCATTACGATGTGCGCGGCCTGACGTGGGAGGCGGGGCGGCTGACGACCAAGGCGCACCGCGTCGTCGAGGCGAAGCGCGAGCCGGGCAGTCACTACAAATTCGGCGAGCAGGTCACGCTCGACCTCGGCCGCGACGTCGACGTCGTGCTGATGCGGCAGGATCCGCCCTTCGACCTCGGCTATCTGACCGGCACATGGCTGCTTGAACGCATCAAGGACGAGACGCTGGTCGTTAACGATCCGGTGTCGGTGCGCAACGCCCCCGAAAAAGTGTTCGTGCTCGACTTTCCCGAATTCATGCCGCCGACGATGGTGACGCGCGACCTCGACGCCGTGAAGGATTTTCAGGCGCGTTACGGCGCGGTCGTCATCAAGCCGCTGCACGGCAACGGCGGCAAGGCGGTGTTCCGCATCGACGCGGACGGGGCGAACCTCGGCGCGCTCGTCGAGCTGTTCGGACAGGTCTGGCCCGAGCCTTTCATGGTCCAGCAGTTCCTGCCGAGCGTTTCGCAAGGCGACAAGCGGATCGTGCTGATCGACGGCGCGTTTGCGGGCGCGATCAACCGCAAGCCCGGCGAGGGCGAGTTCCGGTCGAACCTCGCGGTCGGCGGCTATGCCGAAGCAGCGGCGCTGACCCCGCGCGAGCAGGAGATTTGCGACGTGCTCGGTCCCGCCTTGCGCGAACGTGGGCTGCTGTTCGTCGGCATCGACGTGATCGGCGGCGAATGGCTGACAGAAATCAACGTCACGTCGCCGACCGGGATCGTCGCGATCGACCGCTTCGACAATGTCGACACGGCCGCGATGATCTGGGACGCGATCGAACGGCGGATCGGCTGACGCAGCCGCTGCGTTGAACCCTGCATGACCGCCCTCATTCTCGACCTGATCCAGGGCTGGGGCTATCTCGGCATCCTCGTGCTGATGTTCCTCGAGAATGTCTTTCCGCCGATCCCGTCCGAAGTCATCATGGGCCTCGGCGGCATCGCGGTCGCGCAGGGGCGGTTCGACCTCTGGACGCTGATCGCGGTCGCGGTCGCCGGAACGACGGCGGGAAACTGGGTCTGGTATGCGATCGGGCGCTGGATCGGCTATGAGCGCCTCAAACCCTTCATCGACCGGCATGGGCGCTGGCTGACGCTCGACTGGGCGGAGGTCGAGCGGCTGCACGGCTTTTTCCTGAAATATGGCCCCGCGATCGTCTTCGTCGCGCGCTTCATGCCGGTGGCGCGGACGATGGTGTCGCTGCCCGCGGGCATGGTGCGGATGAACCAGGCGAAATTCCTGCTCTGGACCGCCGCGGGCTCGACGATCTGGATCAGCGCGCTTGCGGGCGCGGGCCATTGGTTCGGCAGCCGCTTCGCCAATCTCGACGCCTTCGTCGGGCCGGTGGCGCTGGTCGCGATCGGATCGCTGGTCCTGATTTATCTGTGGCGGGTATTCACCTGGAAGCCGCGCCGGGACGACGAAAGCTGAAACGTCGTGGTTACGCTCGCGGGTGGGCGCTGCGATAAATGTCGAGCAGATGCGCCGCGTCGACCGCGGTATAGATTTGCGTCGAGGCAAGGCTCGCATGGCCGAGCAATTCCTGCAGGCTGCGCAGATCGGCCCCGCCCGCGAGCAGATGCGTCGCGAAGCTGTGCCGCAGCGCGTGCGGCGTCGTGCGTTCGGGAAGGCCCAGCGCGCGGCGCGCCGAGCGCACGCTCGCGCGGATCACGCCGGGCGCCAGCGGGCCGCCGCGCGCGCCGAGGAACAGCGGCGTCTCCTTGCCGATCGGCCACGGACAAGCCTCGGCATAGCGCGACACCGCCGATGCGACCGCGGGCAGGATCGGGACGATGCGCGTCTTGTTCCGCTTGCCGGTGACGCGCAGCGTGTCGCCAAACGGCAGCGCGGCGCCGGTGAGCCCCAGTGCCTCGCCGATGCGCAGCCCCGCGCCGTAGAGCAGCAGCAGCAGCGCGAAATCGCGCGCGCCGACCCAGCCCTCGCGGGCATTGGCCTCGACATCCTGCGCGAGTTGTAGCGCCTCGGCGGGCGCGACGGGGCGCGGCAAGCCCTTCTTGACGCGCGGGCCGCGAAGCTGCGGCACGGCGGCGTTGGAGCCGCCGACGAAGCGCAGGAAAGTCCTGAGCGCGCTGAGTTCGCGCGCCGCCGACGCATTGCCCAATCCCTCGGCGCGGCGGTCAGCCAGATAAGAGCGAAGGTCGTTCGGCGTCAGGTTCTTGAGCATCGACGCATCGACCGCGCCGCCGCGATGGTGCGACAGGAAGGCGCAAAAGCGTGTCGCGGTCGCGACATAGGCGCGGCGCGTATGCTCCGACCGGCGCTTCTCATGCGCCAGATGGGCGTCCCAGTCGCGGATCAGATTTGCGCTCACTCAAAACCCGTTCATCGAAGCCATGAGCCGCTAGTAAAGCATGATCGGCGCCGAATAAAAGCCTCCGTGCTCCCGCGAAGGCGGGAGCCCATCTCCGGCCGGTACAAGATGGAACCGGCCGGAGATGGGTCCCCGCCTTCGCGGGGACACATGCCAATTTCAGATGCTCAATTTTCCTGCGCCGTCCGCACCACCTCGGAAAGAATGCTGTCGAGCAACAATATCCCCGCATCGGTCACCGCCAGCCGGTCGTCATGCTGCACCAGCAGCCCTTGCCCCGCCAGCCGCGCCGCCGCGTCCGCATCGACGAACGCCTCGCGCGCCAGCCCGCTCCGATCCTCGACGCGCGCAAGGTCGATGCCTTCGGTCAGGCGGAGCCCCATCAGCATCGCCTCGGTCGCGCGTTCGTGCGGCGGCAGGTCGGTTTCGACTTTCAGACCGTGACCATTGCGGTCGACAGCGGACATGAAATTCTCGGGTTTCCTGTGCCGCTCGGTCGCCTGCGCCAGCCGCCGCCCATGCGCGCCGGGGCCGATGCCGGCATAGTCGCCGTAGCGCCAATAGGTCAGATTGTGCCGGCTCTCCTCGCCCGGCGCGGCGTGGTTCGATACTTCGTAGCGCGGCAGGCCCGCGGCGCGCGTGATCGCCTGCGTCGCGTCGAACAGGTCAGCGGCGGCGTCACCGTCGGGAATGACGAGATCGCCCTTCGCGGCGAGGGTCGCGAAGCGCGTGCCGGGCTCGATCGTGAGCTGATAGAGCGAAAGATGCCCGGTGCCGAACGCCAGCGCCGCGCCAAGCTCGGACTCCCACGCCGCAAGCGACTGGCCGGGCCGCGCATAGATCAGGTCGAAGCTGACGCGCGCGAAATGATCCTGCGCCGCCGCGATGGCGCACCGCGCTTCGTCTCCGCTATGCGCGCGCCCCAGGAAATCAAGGATTTGCGGATCGAAGCTCTGAACGCCGATCGATATGCGATTGACGCCGGCCACGGCCAGATCGGCGAAATTGGCGACCTCGACCGAATTGGGGTTCGCCTCCAGCGTGATCTCGACATCGTCCGTCAGCCCCCACGCAGCATCCGCCGCCGCGATCACCGCCGCGACGGTCGCGGGCGGCATCAGGCTGGGGGTACCGCCGCCGAAGAAGATCGACGAGATCTTGCGGCCCGGCAGCAGCGCCGCCTCATGCGCTAAATCCGCGAGCAATGCCGCGCGCCACGCCGCCTGATCGACGCGCTCGCGGACATGGCTGTTGAAGTCGCAATAGGGGCATTTCGACACGCAAAAGGGCCAGTGGACATAAAGAGCGAGCGGTTCGGCCATGACGCCGCCCCTACTCCCATTCATCGTCCCGGCGAAAGGCGGAATCGCGTGCGTCAGCGATGGAGCAGGTGGCCGATATGGGTGCGGACGTCGTCGGGCCATGCCGCCACAATGGAGTCGAAGGCACCATCCTCGTCGCGGTAGAGCGCGCGTAGCGCCTCCTCATAGCCCGGGCGGTCGCCGCACATATGGCTCATGAAATGATAGGCCGCATCGCGGCGCTGCTCAAGGCTGGGCGCCTCCCGCGCCGCGGCTTCGACCAGCCGGCGCAAGGCGGCCGACGCACCGCCGGGCTGCGCCGCCAGCCAGTCCCAGTGGCGCGGCAGCAGCGTGACTTCGCGCGCCTTCACCCCCAGACGCGGGCGCCCCGCGGCCGGAACCGGCGCGGTCTTTGCCGCGTCCCAATAATCGAGGTCGGTCAGCTTGCCGCTGGCATCGTCGAACACGAGGATCGATCCGAGGTCGCCGGGATAGCGATCCTCAAGCGTGCGGGTGACCGCCTCGCGGCTGCCCGAAGCGAGTTGCGTGTCGCCAAGAAAGGCGGTGACGGTTTCGGAGCGCTCTGTCATGGCGCCCCATTATACCCGGATAAAATGAAAGTCAATTCACCCGGATAAAATTAGCCGAAAGCCCCCGTCACCAGCTTGGCGAAGGCGTCGGCGCGATGGCTGATCGCGTGTTTTTCGGCCGGGTCGATTTCCGCATAAGTCAGTTGCTTGCCGATCGGAACGAAGACCGGATCATAACCGAACCCCAATGTCCCGCGCGGCGGCCAGGTCAGGCTGCCCTCGGCCCTGCCCTCGAACACTTCGGCATGGCCATCGGGCCAGGCGAGCGCGAGCGTGCAGACGAAGCGCGCGCTGCGGTCGACGTCCGGCCCCTGCTCGGCGAGCAGCCCCTCGACCTTGCCCATCGCCATATACCAGTCGCGACCCTTCTCGCCCTCGAACCATTGGCGCTCGGCCCAGTCGGCGGTGTAGACGCCCGGCCGACCGCCCAGCGCCGCCACCTCCAGCCCGCTGTCGTCGGCCAGCGCCGGCAGGCCGGACGCGGTCGC
>Ga0182739_1005317_pt1 | contig 10236 bp, 4 predicted proteins | sample eDN5th30CBELigBY_FD_128873 | JGI IMG/M metagenome (GOLD analysis project Ga0182739, IMG submission 128873) | Enriched backyard soil microbial communities from Emeryville, California, USA - eDNA 5th pass 30_C BE-Lig BY (version 2) (version 2) | ecosystem: Environmental > Terrestrial > Soil >...
AGCGATAGGAATTCATGCGCGTTCAGGCACTCATCCCGTAGCCGGCCGTTAAACGACTCGCAAAGGCCGTTATCTGTGGGTTTGCCCGGCCGAGTGAAGTCCAGCAACACTTTGTTCTCCCAAGAGCCTAAAGCGACCTTACTCTAGTTTTTAGATACCCGCGTTTTTTGGGAGAACGTCACTTTTGAACCAAAAAAAAATTAACGTCTATCAAATTTTCTATCCACTTCAGACTCGGTCTTAAATCCAAAAATCAAACCGACCTCCAAGAGCTTGATCGCGGCCTTCCCCGACAACTTTAATGGAAATTTTTCAAGTGTAGAAACAATACTTTCGTAAACCAAGCCATATTCACCAGAATCTTGCAACCACTCCCCTAGCTGATCAACTTGTTCTTCATACGACATACCATCAGCAGGAAAATGCAATGCAACTTCCGGTTGCCCCTTAATTTCTCCAAGTATAAAACCGAGATTTCCTTCTATAAGCGCGTAGTCAATTTTCATGGCTTAGGATTCTTTGGAGTATTAGTAGGGTATGCGGTAACGACTCGACCATTTTTCGTATCATAAACAACCTTTACATCCACTCCCTCATGAGTTGCCGAAGCAGTAGCATACCCACGAGCATCAGGTTTTGACCACTGGACTTTTGGATCGGCAGCCATATCAGAAATGACATTTATTATTTTCTGATCGCTCCAGCTTTTTGGAAATTCAGACTTACCAGGAATTCCCGTTCCAAACCGATGACCTCCAGACGTCGGTCCATCACCGTCCAAAATATGAGTTATAGCTTTCTGATCGAGAAGGGATAAACTACCTGACACACCTTTTTCACCACCCACCTTCCCAATATCAAGCGCCTTATCCGCCTCCGCGAATACATGTATCGCTTCACCGCCCTTCTTGAGCATGCCACCAACCACCGGCACAAGACCGATCGCAGCAAAATAGCGATTCGCCTCGTCTCCTGTCGCCGCCTTACCGGTCACCAGTTCATACAGCGCACTGGCGTTTGACACACCCGGAGCCAAATCTAACACCGCCTGCGCAAGCGCGTCGCCTTTCTCCTTGGTCAGGTCGGGATAATGGGCCAGCGTAAGCACTTCGTCGTACGACGCCGTCATTCGGTCAGCGTCAGCCCAACCTGCCTGCAAGCAGCTCGTGTCATTGCCGCATTGCCCTTCCAAACGCCCCACAAGCTCGGCCTTCATCCGGGCGACCTTGTCGCGGTTCCTGTACTGGCTGTTGTTCTCCACCTCTATGCGCGCCGCGATCTCTGCCGGCACCGCTGCCGCGGGATCAATCGACGCAGCAATGCCTGCGACGATGCTGCTTATCAGATTGATGCGCGCTTGCGCTTCCTCAGGAGACAGGTCCTTGCCGTTAGCTCCATCCATGCTCTCCAACAGTTTGCTTAGCACAACGCCCGAAAGTGCGCCTGCGCCGCCAGCGCCGCACGATGCGCCTTGCGCGGCTGCCCCTGCGCAGCCCAATATCGCATGCAGCGCGGCATGGCCGGATGAGCCCTCGCCGCCTAGCACACCGCTCAACTCCTTGACCTTGGCCGCGCCCAGTGTTTGCAGGTAATTGACCGCGGCGGCCTGGATGAACTGGCTGGTGCCACCGGTCACATTTCCACTGGCCGCCCCCAGAATGACCGTCGCCCACTGGCTGTAGGTGCCCTGGGCGCCCCAATTGCTTTCCAAATCCGCGTATTCCTGAGCCGCTTTAGCGCGCTCCGCGTACGAAAGAGACTCGTCTTCCGAACGCTTCTTCGCGTCTTGGATTTCCTCGGCGCGATTCGCCATGAACTGCCCGACCTGCCGACTAGCCTCCCCGACAACCTCAAACCCCGTCCGAATCTCCTTCTCGTCAAATATCGGATCCAGGCTGTTCAGCGTGTCCTTGGTGTCACGGTTCAACCCCGCAATCACCTCTGCCACCGTCTGCCCCGTCAGCGCCTCCTGCCCCGCCTCGTCAGCGATGACGATCGTGCCGCCGCTGATCCCGCTAAGCGTGGTGGAGCTGGCGTCTCCACTGGCTCCCGCCACCACCGGCGCGCCCATGCTCACGCCGTTCGAGCTGGGCAGGTTGGAGTTGGGCGTGGCCTTGCTTCCGCCCGCGACTTCGCCCTTGCCGTCGGTGCCGATGTTGCTCTTGTCCTTGCCATCGTCGTTGCCGCCGCCAAGGCTCACGCCACCGCCCAGTTGGATGGATTGGCCGTCGTAGCTGGCGCGGTTCTCGATGTCGCGACTGGTGAGGGTGCCGGTGATCAGGACGTTCTTGCCGTCGGCGACCGCTTTGTCGCTGCTGGCGATGACGCCGCCGATCAGGCCGGTGTTCTTAGCGACATCGAGTTGGAAGCCGCCATCGCCCGCCCACAGGCCTGACTGCTCAGTAACGCTGGCGTATTGGCTGTTGATCTTGGTATTGCCGTAGTTGCCGCTGACCGAGCTGGCGCCATAGCAGATGGGAGGAATGCACAGGCTTACCTGCACGCCCACGCTGCGGTCGCGCGCCGTGTAGTTGCTGATGTCCTGCAGGCTCTCGATGGTGAGGTCACCGTCCACGGTGGCCAGGATCCGGTCGGCGCTCGCTTGCGCGCCGCGCAGGACCGTGTCGCCGCCGGAGTTCATGGTCAGCACGTTGCCGGCCTGCACGTGCGTGTTGTTCCACGTCAGGTCCTCGCCACTGCTCTTGCTCTTGCTGCCGCCCGCGCCCAGGTTGATGCTGAAGCCGTTCTGGGTTCCCCCAATCGAGAAGCCCACGCCAATGCTGGCGCTGCTGCTCTTGCCGTCGGTCTTTTGGCTGGCGGTGTTCTGCTGGGCGGTAAGCAGGATGTCGCCTTGCGCATCCAGGACAATGTTGCGGCCCGCGGCATGGTCAGATCCCGACACGATGATGTCGGACCGGTCGCCCTTGCCGGCGGCGATGATCGTCATGTCGCGGCCGGCCGAAATGGCGGCGCCGCTTGCGGTAATGCTTTGGCCGGTGCTGGTCTGGCTGGCGCTGTTGGGCTTCGGTAAATGCGACGCCGAGTTTGATGCCGTTTTCCACGGCGAACTGGGAGCCGTTGGCGAGCAGATGCTTGTATTGGCTGTCGTTATCGCCTAAGCCTTCCTGGAAGCGCTGGCGGGTGGTGGCCAGGATTTGGTCGACGACTAGTTTCTGTTCGTAGAAGCCGTCGCCCAGGCGACCGCGCTTCACATTCAAGAATGCGGGCTGTCGCGCAACTCGCCATGGTCCTAAATTCCTACCGCCAAGCTTGCCACCCGATCACAAGCGACCCGGTACTTCACGTATTCAGATCAGTCTCCATCTCCCCAAGGCTTCGATTGTCTTACCAAACAATCACAGGTCAAATTGCGGCGTCCGGTATACGTGGCCTTTTGGGCGATTGGGGTCATAAAAGATGTTGTCGTCCAGATGCCGCTTCACCAGTTGCTTTATCGCATGGACGTGGGCGGCGTTATCAAAAGTATCGAAAACAGACTTAGTCAGTTGCACGTACACGGAATCCGGTGTCAACTGCTCGACCCGATACGCGGGGCAGGACAGCATCCTTTCCAAACCAAAAAGTTCGACGTACGCCTTACCGAATATTTGACCCCACGAGAGATCAGGCAATGCAGTACGTAGCGTCGCCGTGGAGCAGCCACCTAGGCTTGTTAGGTTATCGTCGCCCCTGACTCCCTGTCGACTACCGGCAGCATCACAAAAAGCAAAATCAACGCCATCACTTGCGGCGCAGTACTGCATATAGCCAATCAACCACTCCATCTGTTCGTTATTTTTTACGGACAGGAGAAGCCTATGCGACAAATGTTCTGGCCCACTTAGCCTAACGTGTCTTTTAGAAAACGATCCGGTTCCCGACGGTGAAGCACTCCGCGTCCAGTGCAATAACGACCACTCTTGCCTCGCAATACTGCGAAGATCGATCAAAGATAGGTTGCGTTCTTCCGAAAAGTCTGTTGCCCAAGTCTGCGGCTGATAACCTGGAAGATAAAAAACAAAGTCCTTTATCAACCCATAAAAAGACTCGCCCACGGAAAAATCAGGGATAAAAAAAAGCGTCGCCTCGACACCCAGACCTCGCCTACTCACCTCTAATTGCGACAGATTTTTCATAAAAACTGAAATTGAGGAACCTTATAGACGTGGTCTTGCGCATTGCTGGGATCAAAGAAAATATTGTCGTCCAAATGGTCCTTCACACGCTTTCGCACCGCATCAACCTCGGAGTAGCGCTCGTGCATATCAAATAGAGATTCGGTCAGCTGCAGGTATACCGTCTCTGGACCCAATTGCTCAACTCGGTATGCCGGCGCGGACATGAGAGATTCCAGCCCGAACAGCCTTACATACGCTGGGCCAAATATCTGACTCCATAAAATATCCGGCAGCGACCGAGACAATGTATGCGTGAAGACAAATATATTGCCCGCAGAGGGGGCAAGCCCATTATTGAAACCGACCATTTTATATTCCGCAGAAACACTGTCGCAAAACGCATATTCCACACCAAACCGAACGGCAAGATGTTTAAGATAACGAGTTATGGCATCAACAGCCGCCGGGCTTTCCGCTGTCACATACATACCATGATTGGCAGACTGCGGCCCTCGCAAGGGATATGCCCTCTTCTTAAAACTCCCCCAGCCTTTTGGCGGAGCCTTACGTTTCCACATTATATAATTTCCGGTTTCACCCAAGAGTTCTCGGACTTCCGCCATCGTTATTTTCAGATTAATTGGTTCCACAACCCCCCAGTACCCAGGACGGAATTCGGGCAAGAATTCTAGGAAATCCTCAATCAGCCCAGCGAAAGCCTCGGCGTCATTAAAAGAAGGAATCAACAACGCCGAACAATCGACATTAATAAAACGGCTTTTCATATGAAACCTCTTAAATTAATAACGAATCCACGGCGAGAGAGTTTCCTGAGTCGCATCGAATATACGAATAGAACCACCGCTTTCATTAATAAGTCTCTCCAGCGGGACCGAGATTTTTGTACCAGGAGCCACTATAAGATCAATCCCCTTAAACTGTTTAAATATTCCGTTTTCGGCACCCAACCCTTTGCTCACAACCCCGCCCTGCTCCACCAATGCAGCATATGCGCGAAACTGCGCGCTATTGCTTAGATTAGCCACATTTTTAATTTCCAGAATTCTACCCGCGTCCTCTGCAGCATCGGGAATCACGGTAACCAATTTCCCGTTTACATTGGCGGTAAACGACTGTGTGTTTTTGTCCACCGACAAATACTTCAACACAGCCTCTTCAAAACTCTTACCCTGCGCTTGGTTGGCCGCGATCTGCTTCGCCGCTGCCACGGCTGGCCCATTCTTCAAGACCAACGCCAGATCGCCGAGCTTGTCTGCCGCCTTGCCCAGTTGCGCGCCAGGCACCACACCCAACGCTGCAAAAAAGTAGCTGGCTTCCTCCTTGCTTGCGGCAGTCTCGCCGGTCGCTAACTCGTAGGCTGACATTGCCATGCCGGGGAATGTCAGCAGTCCGCCTACCGCCTCGGCGAACATTGACACATGAACGTCAGACATCTGAGCCAACAGCTCGGAGATCCCCGACCCGCTCTGTATGTTGTAGATCGTCAGAAGCGCATCGATCTTGCTCGATGAAACGTCCAGCGTCCTGAGCGCTTGCTCGTACGCAGCGGGACTGAGCCTACCGTCGATCCATGCCTGCTCCAACGCCGCGCGTTCGTCGGCGGTTGCCTTTGCCACCGACGCCGAATTTCTATAAAGACTGTTGTTTTCCGATTCGATCCGCGCGGCTACGCTGGCCGTTGCTGCTTGCCCGCCTAGCCCGCCGACGATGCTCGCGACAATCCCGTTCAATAGGTTGGTGTTGACTTCCGCATCCTCTGCACTGCCATTCGCCGAACCGGCAAGCAAATAGCCCAGAACGCTGCTCAACCCCGCCCCGGCAGCAGCGCTGGAGCACACAGATCCTTGTGCCGCGGCTGAACCGCATGCCAGCAAGCCGTGCAAAGCGGCCCGCACACTCTCAGACTGCACGCCTGCAGGCAAAGTGTCCGCCCATTCCTTTACGAGCTTCGAACCTTGCGTTTGCAGGTATCCGATTGCAGCGTTCACTGCGAAGTCGCCCACGCTACCTGTCACATTGCCGGCAGCCGCTGCGACGATCACGGTGACCGCATTTCTGGCGTCGCCCCCAAGCGCCCACTTCTGAGTTCTGGCGAACTCGGCATTGAGAAACATCAGACGATCAGGATCGGCAGCCTCGCCTTTCTCGAGCTCGGCTCCTAGTTGCGCCTTGATGGCGTCCGCCTCTTTGGCACGATTCGTTAGGAACTGTCCTGCCTGGCGATTTGCCTCCGCTACGATTTCGAGCCCCGCCTCAATCTCTTCCTTGTCGAAGATCGGCTTTAGCGCATTCAACGTTTCCGATGTATCCCGGTTCAGCGAAGCAATCGTCTCGGCAGCCGACTTGCCAGTCAAGGCAAGTTGGCCGGCATGGTCTCGAATGGTTACGCCGCCCCCGCTAATCGCACTTTGCGTGGTCGAACTGGCGTTGCCCGATGCAGCGGCAACCGAGGGCATGCCGACGGACGCCCCATCGTCATTAGTTGGCAAGCTCGTACCCGGAACTTTGTCGGCCCCGCCTGCTGCCTGGCCTTTCGAGTTAGTACCTACGTCACCCTTGTTCGCTTCTCCGCCACCGCTGCCACCCCAGCTATATCCGCCGCTCAGCCCCAATTGATCGGCCTTGTAGCGAGCTGAGTTCTGCAAATCCTGGACGATAAACGTGCCGGTATCGAGTCGATTAAGGCCTTCGGCCACAGCCTGTTCGCTGCTGGATATGACACCACCGATTAGCGTGGTATTCGCATCGACGTTTATCAGGAAGCCGCCGTCTCCCGCCTTCAAACCCGCCTGTTGCGTAGCGGATTTATAATTGCTGTCCATTCTGCCTTGCGACACGCTGCCGGAAACAGAGCTTTTGCAGTATCCGTAAATGCAGATATTGGCTTGGAGGCCGGCACTCTGCTGTTTGGCATCGTAGGTACTGGTGTCCTGCAGAGTCTCGATCCGAAGATTCTTGCCGACCGAAGCGATGATCTGATCTGCGCTTCCTATTGCGCCGATCAGCGAGGTGTCGCCGCCCGATTGCAATGCCAGCACATTGCCGGCGATCACATCTGCGTATGTCCAGTTCGTGTCTTTGCCGTCTGCGCGTCCGCGACCGCCGCCTGCACTGACGTTCAACATCACGCCGACACCGTCTTGGCTATTCGCCGAGACCCCAATGCCAACGCTGCCGCTGTAGCTTTTGTTCTTCGTATGCTGCTCAAAGGTGTTTTGCGCAGCCTGCAGCAGAATGTCGCCGTCCGCTTTGATGATGGCATTGTTGCCTGCCGACAAGCGCGATCCCGTCACAGTGACGTCGGAATCGGCAGCCGCACCCGCAGCGAGAATAGTCAGATCTCCGCCGGCCGCGATGGTAGATCCCGAAACAGAAGAAGACGCTCGATCCGTCGTGCTCTGACTCTTGCTGACGCCAAAATTGATACTTAGGCTCACACCCCCTGCGCTCTTAGGATCAGCCACAACAGCGTCATGGGCGTTGACGGCGGCAAGGCCGGTAGTAGCCAGAGCCAGACCCTGCATTACCTTGTTGTCCGTTTTCCCCGCCGCATCTCCCATCCTTCCAGCGGTTTGCATCGCATCGACCAAGGGCGTGCTCGCATTAATGCTCAGCCCCGTCTGCTTGATCTCATGGAATTCCCGCTCCTGCGTGGTGTCAAGCGCCGCGCCGATGTTCACGTCTTTGCCGATCAGCGTGACGTCGCCCTGCCGCGCGATGACGTTGCTGCCCGTGATGTTCAGGGAGCCGCCGGCGTTGATGAGCACGTCGCCTTCGACGCTGCCGACGGTGCTGGCGTTGTGGAAGACCTTCTTGCTGTCCAGCGAGTTCGTCTGCTTGCTGGAGCCATAACTGAAACCGCCCATCGCCCCGAAACCGGACTTCTTCACCATCTTGTAGTCATAGCTGTCCTGGGCGTTCTGGCCCGGCAGGATATTGACGTCGCGCTCGGCCGACATCACGAGGTCCTTCAGCGCGCCGACGTTCGAGCCCGAGACGGTCAGGTCGCGGCCCGCCATCAGCACAGCCGTTTCGCCGGTGAAGGTGGTGGCCAGGGACTGTTCCCAGTCGACGGCCGTCTTGGTGTGCGTGGTCTTCGAGGACATGAAGCCACTGGTCTTGTAGTGCGTTTCGTCGTACGCCGACCCGGTCTGCACGCCGGACGTCAGGTTGATGTCGCGCCCCGCCCCCACGGCAAGCTGTTGGCCCGCCGTGACATCCGCTGCACGCGCATTGACGTCCTGCCCTGCAATCAGCGTGACGTTGCCGTCTGCCGCAATGGTCGACCCGACTTCCGTGCTGGTGGCGAGGTCATGCCGGTTCTTCTTGTTGCGCACCAGCGATTCGCCGTGGCTTTCATCCAGCGTGGCAAGGTTGATGTCCCGGCCCGCCTGCAGGCGCGCGTCTTCCGTGGCGGTGACCTGCGCCGCCGTCAGGTTGATGTCGCGACCGGCCTGCATGCTCAGGTTGCCCGCGTCCACACGCGATACCCCGGAGATGTACGAGCCCCACGTAGCGCCGTGGTTCTCGGATGCCGACGTGGAGGTCAGCGCGATGTCGCGGCCCGCGGACAGCGCAACGTTGTCGCCCTTGATCAGCGACACCAGATTGATCAGGTCTTCGCGCGCGGCCAGGTCGACAATGGAACCTTGGATCAGTCCTCCGGCCTGGTTGACGATGTTGGCCGCCGTCATGACGGTGGCGTCGCGCGCGCCGATGGTGCCGCTGTTGTTGATGTCGCCGTCAGCCGCGAGCTTGACGTCGCGGCCGGCCATGAGGGTGCCGTCGCCCTTCAGGTCGCCTTCGCGCACCAACAGGTACACCTGCGGGACCAGGACGGTTTCGGTGGTGCCGTCGGGCAGCGTGACGGTCTGCTCGACCAGCCAGACGAGGTCGGTGGTGAGCTGGCGTTGCTGGGCTTCGGTGAGCGCGACGCCAAGCTTGATGCCGTTTTCCAGGGCGAACCGGGCGCCGTTGGCAAGCAGTTGCTTGTATTGGCTGTCGTTGTCGCCGAAGCCTTCCAGGAAGCGCTGGCCGGTGGTGGCCAGGATCTGGTCGGCGACGAGCTTCTGTTCGTAGAAGCCGTGGCCCAGGCGACGGGGCTGACCGGACGGCGTGAGGAATTTTGCGCCGGCGGGGATCAGGGCGTTCAGGCCGCCGGGGTTGTTGCCCAGGCCGGCGTTGACGGAGCCGGAAGCGCCGCTGTTGCCGACGGGCGCGCCGGGCTGCTGCAGCAGGTCGAACAGGTAGTCGCTGGAGACGGTCGGGCGGTTGCCGACAAAACGCGGGTCGGTGGCGACGACGTAGGGCGCATCGGGCGTGCCATTTACGGCGAAGAGTTGGCTGTCCGGGATGGTGGCCGGGTTGGAGACCGTGCGCACGACGTTGCCGCCGGGCAAGCCGATGCTGGCGATGAGAACCGGGCCGGGCGCGGTGGGGCCGCCGGCGCCGGGCGCGCCGCCGCTGAGCGAAACAGACAGGTTGCCACCGGAAGTGCCCACAGGCAATTCGATGGATTCCGCGGCCAGGGTTTGCGTGTAGGCGCTGGCGTATTCCTTGCGGTCGCTGTCGCGGGCCTGGGTGACAGTAGCGGTGCCGTTGCGGACGACGACGCGCTCGCCTGCGGCGCCGATGTTGTTGATGGCGGGACCGCTAACCGACAATGTGCCGCCAGCCGCGATCTGGCTCTTGTCGTTGGTGACGGTGCCGGTAAGCGTCATGGCCCCGCCCGACAGAATCTTGGCGGGATCCGATGACACCGTGCGGGTTTCGGTGACGGTTTCTTCGACTTGGTAATAGGTGAAAGTGCCTACGAGGCGGTTGTCGAAGTCGGCGTTGAATTCGCGGATGCGCTGGTCCAGCTCGATGTGCGGAGCTCGGAATGCTGCATAGGCATCTTCGTAGGCCTGGCGACGCGCTGCCTCCGCCGCGCACGCTTCCGTGCCAAAGCACTCTCGCTGCGGCGGTTGCCACACCGGCATGGGTCCGGACGGTGGGGTAACGCCAAAAACGGCCCAGACTGGCGCATCGTTGCTGTAGAAGAACGACTCGGGAACGTCCCAGCAATCGCCGCCGTTGTCTCCTCCCGAACACGCAA
>Ga0182739_1005320_pt1 | contig 10230 bp, 5 predicted proteins | sample eDN5th30CBELigBY_FD_128873 | JGI IMG/M metagenome (GOLD analysis project Ga0182739, IMG submission 128873) | Enriched backyard soil microbial communities from Emeryville, California, USA - eDNA 5th pass 30_C BE-Lig BY (version 2) (version 2) | ecosystem: Environmental > Terrestrial > Soil >...
AATGCGTTCAACAAGTTCCCTAATGCCGGCACGTTCGTCGAAAATCCCCTGGTCGACTTGTCGGACCCGACAAACCCCAAGGCCCCGTCCTGGATCTGGACGTCGCTCTACCAGCCTGCGAGTTTGGCCGATAACAACCCGATGCGTTCCAACTGGGTCGTGGACGTCCTGCCGTATATTGACAGTAAGGATATTGCGAATGCCTGGGATCGTGAGCAGGTCTATTCGAGCGGCCTCAACACAAAGAAGGGGATGTCCTCGAACCTGAAGCTGTCTTCGACGCACCTGGACATCCTCGCCTGTCCGGACGACACAACAGTCCAGCAGGGCCAAGGGAATCTCAGTTACGTGGTCAACGGCGGTTTTGCTCGCTGGCATGCCGAGCCGCTGACGTGGAACGGCTTCAAGTTCGACGGCGATACGGCGGGCGGAAATGGGGCGATCGCCGCCTGGGGTCCCCAGGCGCCCGACGTGGGCAAGCGGACGTCCTGGGGCTTGAATCAGAGCACGTGCAAGAAGATGGGCGTGATGTTTCTGGGGACCGCCAAGGGGGGATATCCCTGGGATGTCGCGACCACTCCGATCCACCTCGAGGACGGGGCCAGCGCGACGCTGCTGGTGAGCGAGAACATGCTGGTCGGTAGTTCCATGGGTTCGCCGGTCGCCGGGGGTTTGATGACGAATTGGGCCTGTCCCCTGCCCAACTTCTGCACCTTCACCGCCTCGGACAACGTGTGCGGCAGCAGCACGACTCCGGACTGCACGACCGGAGGCCTGACGTCCAATGGGAACGAGGACGGGCCCGGGTGGGCCCGGGCCAATCAGGACGGCTCGTTCGAGAACATCAATGGCGGCACCCACCTGACGATCGAGGGTACATTCCCTTACCTGTTGAGCAACCACTCTGGGGGCGTCAACGCCGTGTTCTGCGACGGCTCGACCCGATTCCTCAAGAGTTCGATCAACGGCACGGTGTACTCCAAGCTGATCACCCCGGCCGGGTGTAAGCTCCCCAACTGGTGCACCCAGATGCCCCTCAGCCAGGATGAGTTCGTCCAGTAACAGGAGTTCTTCGAACCGAGCACTCGGGCGGTCCCCTCGGACGGGCCGCCCGAGCCACCCGGCTCAGCAGAGAGCTGAAGGCCGGCTCCTGGGTGGAACCGGCGGCTCGCCGGTTCGGGCGAGCCCCACGCCCGCCGGACGGGGTCGCCCCCTATCGAGATCTCCCCGACTCAAGGATCAGTGGGCCAGGCAGCACGCCGGCTCAACCAGGGTATCGGCCCCCATGCCCCGGATCGGCCGCTTCGCCTCGACCGCACGGTCGTAGACGAGCTTACCGCCCAACACCACGTGCGACACGTGCGAGGCGTACTCGAACGGGTCGCCGTCGAAGAGGACCACGTCGGCCACCTTGCCCGGCTCCAGGCTGCCGTACTCGGCGTCGACCTTGAGGATCTTGGCGGCGTCGAGGGTGATCGCTCTCAGTGCGCGGTCGTAGCCAAGGCCGTTGACCATCGCGATCGCGGCTTCGTAGAGAGGCACGCGCGTCTTGGGGACGTAGCCCTCGAAGGAGGTCGTGATCGACACGGGAATCCCCTTGTCCGCGAGCAGCGCGGCGTTGTTCAGCGTGCTGTTGAACGTCTCGGGAGAGCTGGGGCGCTGCATCGTCGGATGAACGAGCACCGGTACCTTGGCCGCGGCAATGGCATCGGCCATCAGATAGCCTTCGGTCGCCTGGCTGAGCACTAGGTCGAAGGAAAACTCGTCGGCCAGCCGAAGCGCCGTCGCCAGGTCGTCCGCCCGATGGGCGGCAAACACCGCTGGTACCTTCTTCTCCAGGAGCCGGCCGAGGGCCTCGAGCTTGAGGTGGCGGTCGGGCTCGGCCCCTTCCTTGGCGGTCTGCCGTTTCCTGAGGTCGTTGGCCGCCGCGGTCAAGGCGTTGCGAATCAGACCGGCCGTCCCCATCCGGGTCCCGGGCGCTTTGCCGGGATACGACGACTTGGGGGTCTCACCCAGGTTGAACAGGACCGCGGACGGGAACCGGACGGTCATCGCCTCGGCCGTCGCGCCGTGGGTCCGGAAGATTCCGGCCTGACCGCCGATCACGTCGACCGGACCGGGCATCGCCTGGATCAGGGTCACGCCGTGGCGCAAGGCGAACTCGAGCAACGGCTCGGCCGGGTTGAAGCTGTCGAGGATCCGGAGGTCGGCCTGGTTCGGGTCGCTCTTCTCATCCTGGTCCTGATCGGCCGCGATATTGAGCAGGCCCGAGACTCCGACGACCGTGTGGGTGTCGATCAATCCCGGGGTCACCACTGCCGCCGTGAGCGACACGGTCCCCTCGGGGATCTCGACCCCCTGGGCCTTGCCCGCGTAGGTGATCTTGCCATCCTCAATGAGGACCAGGCCATCGACCACCGCGGGTCCGCTGACGGTGTGCAACCGTCCCGCGTGAATCGCGATCCGCTTCGCCTCGGCCTTGTCGGGCGCGGAGGGGTTCGGCTGAGCCGCGGGCGCCGGGGCCTTGACCTCGTCCGGCGGACGGACGGGTTCGGCCGGTCGAGGCCGAGTGGCCGAGGCCGGCAGCGCGAAGCCGCCGATCGCGTCGTTCGCCTGGCTCGGGTCGTTCCGGTCGAACCGCCTCTTCCCTTCGATGTAGGTCTGCAAGACCTGGGTGTAGACGCGGAACGGCCGTCCCGAAAGCACCAGGAAATCGGCATCCTTGCCCGGCTCGATCGAGCCGATCTTCTGCTCCAGGTGGAGCATCGTGGCCGGCGTGAGGGTCAAGGCACGCAGGGCCGAGGCCTCCGACAGCCCGCCACGCACGGCCAAGGCGGCGGTGCGGAGCAAGAACCGGGACTCGGTGACGAAGTCGTCGGTGTTGACGGCGATCGCCACCCCGGCTTTTTCCAGGAGCGCCGCGTTCTGCTCAAGGAGACCGGCGACCTCCGGCTTTCCGCCCGGACTATCAAGGATCGTCAGCGAGACCCCAATTTTCCGTTTGGCCAGTTCATCGGCCACCTTGTAAGCCTCGGTGCCGTGCTGCACGACGACCTCGAAGTCGAACTCCTCGGCGAGGCGGACGACCGACATGATGTCGTCGGCCCGGTGGGTGTGGAAATGGACGGTCCGCTTGCGGTCGAGCACCTCGACCAGGGGCTCCAGGGCCAGGTCGCGGTCGGGTTCGGTCGCGGTCTTGGCCTTCTCGCCCCCCTCTTGCTTGGCCTTGCGATACGCCTGCCACTTGCGGCGATAGTCTTGCGCTTTGACGAACTGCTCGCGTTGCAGGGCCGCCAGGCGCATCCGAGTATTGGGCGCCTGGTTCTTCGAGCCATAGGCACGCTTGGGGTTCTCGCCATTGGCCATCTTGAGCCCCCCCTCGGGAGAGCCGGGGTTGACCATCATGGCCGCGACGGGGCCGCTACGGAGCTTGACATAGAGCGTCTGGCCGCCGATCACGTTGCCGCTGCCCGGCATGATGTTCGCCGTGGTGACGCCGCCGGCCAGGGCCAGCCGGATGCCGGGATCATCAGGCCAGATCGCGTCGAGGGCCCGGATACCGCTCTGGACCGGCCCGGTCATCTCATTCCCGTCCGAGTGCGCATCGATATCTGGCTTGGGGTAGATACCGATATGCGAGTGGGTGTCCACCAAACCCGGAATGATCACCTTGCCGGCCACATCGCGGATCTCGACCCCATCGGGCAGTTCGACCGCCCCGCGCGGGCCGACCGCGGCGATCTTGGCGCCGCGGATGAGCAGGTCGGCATCGGCGATCTCCCCGGCCCCGGGGGCCGCGGTCAGCACCGTGGCGCCTCGGAAGAGAACTGCCGGCTCGTCCCCTCGGGTGCTTTGACCGGGAAGGGAGAGGCCAAGACCAAAGCCAAAACCGAGAAGAAGGGGTAAGGCAGACAACCGGCGTTGGAGCGTGCGCATCGGGATCCTGGAGCAATGGAAACGGTCGAGGACTCAGACACGCCTGGGTCCGTCCCAGGGACCTCGACGATACCGAGCCCAAGAACCGGCCGCAACCACGCCGCCGACCTCCCTCCGCATCAGGCCGAGCCAGGAACCAGCGTCTCCCTCAGCTCACTTCACAGGGGCCAACCCCGGGACGCGGGTCTTAAGGCTCCAGAGCGAGCCTCCGGCCGTGATGAAAAGCGTGGTCCGGTCGTCCTCGCCGAAGGCGCAGTTGGTGCACTCGTCGCGCGGGATCGGAACCCAGGTCAACAGCCGGCCCTCGGGCGAGAAGACGTAGATCCCGGCCGTCGGCCGGTCCTGAGTCTCAAAGGGAGGGTTCGGCCGATTCAAACCGGCCGCGACGAAGAGCCGGCCCTCGGCGTCAAGCTTCATGCCGTCGGGGCCTCGGGTGGTCCCCCAGTCATGAATCAACTGCCGACTGGCGGCATCGACGGTGCCGTCGGGCCGAAGGTCGAATCGCCAGAGTTTGCGGGCTCCGCCGACATTGTTGTTGTTATTGTCGGCCACGAAGAGATGCTTGTCGTCAGGTGTCACGACAAGGCCATTGGGGCGATCGACCTCGTGGGTGATGATCCGGGACACCACGCCGTCCGGATCGATGCGGTAAACGCCCTCGACCTGCCGACCGTTCGCGTCGACAAGCTCCAGCGTGCTGCGATCGCCGTAGCACGGGTCGGAAAAGTAGAGACGGCCTCGAGAGTCGATCGTCAGGTCGTTGGGCTGATTGAACCGCTTTCCCTCGAAACGATCGGCCAGAACGGTCAGCCGGCCGTCCTTCTCGATGCGGGTCACTCGTCGGTTCTTGAACTCGCAAACGACCAACCGGGCCTCACGATCGAGCAGGAGGCCATTGGAACCGGCATCACGGCGATAGACCGAGACCATGCCATCGCGAGAGCGGCAATAGATATGCCCCTCGCCGCTGGTCAACAGGCCAAGGCTCGGGTGCCACAACGGACCCTCACCAGCCCCTTGCTCCTGAAGTAACCTGGGGCGAGTCCCCGCGGGGAAGACCTCGCCTCCCTCCTCACCCCGAGCCGGAGTCGACATCGCGACCAAACCAAGCAGTATCCCCAACGGTACGAACGACCGGCCTGGACGAATCGAGCGACGAGCGATCATCGTGACAACCTTTGTTCTTCTCGGTTCTCATTCCCGCGGCTTGCGTTCTCGGACACCACCGGGCGAAATGGTAGGGGTCCGGAGGCCAGCGTGCCCGACTCGAGGCGTGGAAGTCCGCGGAGGTACATCCCCCTCCCGGTTCCAAACGGCGGAAGGTCGGCAATCTCGGCAATGGGTCGCAGTTTAACCCTGGGTCGTCGTCGAGATCCAGCGTTCTTGCCCCACTGACGCCAGGCCATTCTTTTTCAACTTTTGCTTCGAATCATGGCTCGAATCCAATAATGTCATCACACATCGTCTCCCCACAATTTCTTGTACTCTAAAGTTCGAGGGGGGCGACCCGGGAAATGATAGGGCGGATGACGTCGGTCGGCCCAGCCGGATCCCGTCCTGCGAAGAATTTCCCTGAGGTAAATCCGAATCCCTGCCCACAGGCCCTTGTCCGGTGATCGTCGGCCATGCTACCTTGCCAGGAATGATTTGCTGACAACTGACAACAAAGCCACGTCCCGGACCGGGGATCTCGCCCCGCGTCTTCTCCACGGTCCGCCACACGCAATGGGCCGAAAGACGACTGTTGTCGCAGTCGATACCCCCTGACTGGCAGACGGCCGGCCGCTAACCGGAGCCATCCTCCTTCAACGCCTCAGAAGCCAAACACTGACCGACACATTGCGACATTGATCTTTCGCCGCGGCCGTGCGTCAACCGCCACGCCGGGAGGCGATTCCACACGCGAGCTCTTGAGCCGAAGGGGAGTTGGTCGTTCGATTTCCGTCGAGACAACGAACGAGTCTGCGGCGACCGACCCCGGCGAGGTTTGGGCATGAGACTGAGCCGTAGGACGATCCTGAGCGTGGTCTTTCCGCTAGCCCTGGTGTTGGTTCTGCTCAACATCGCGGTCGCGTTCCAGTCCGTCCGCGCGATCAACCAGGCGACTCGGCGTAACCGACACTCTCAGGCGGTGATCGAGGAGGTTGCGGTCATCCTCTCCGCCACGCGCGATGCCGAGTCCGGCCAGCGGGGCTACCTCCTGACCGGTCAGGAGGTCTATCTCGGACCGTACCAGCACGTCAAAAGCATGCTGCCGGAACGACTCAACCATCTCGAGACCCTGACCCAAGCGGATCCGGCGCAACACCAGCGGGTGGAGAACTTGAAGGGCCTGATCAACCGGAAGCGTGAGGAGATTGCGCAAACCGTCACGCTACGCCAGGAAGAGAAACGACTGGAGGCGATCAAGATCGTCCGAAGCGGCCAGGGCCGACGTCTCATGGACCATATCCAGCACGTGGCCGCCGACATCAAGCAACAGGAACAACAGGAGACGACGCGACTAAACCAATTGTCCCGGGCCGCCTTTCGCCGGACGGTGCGGGCCGTCATCTTCGCCACCTTCCTGGCACTCGCATGCCTGGCCCTGGCCATAACCTTACGCCGCCGCGAATTGACGGAGCGCGAACGACGCACCGAGGCGATCCGACAAAGTGAGGCCCGGCTCGTAACCACCTTCCAGAGCATTGGCGACGCCGTCATCGCCACCGACGAGAACGGCCGCGTCCAGTTGATGAACCCGGTCGCCGAATCGCTGACTGGCTACGCGCGCGAGGATGCCGTGGGCCGGCCGATCGAGGAAATCCTCGTGCTGGTGAACGAGATGACGCGAAAACCAAGCGCCAACCCGGTCACGCGGGTGATCCGTGATGGTGTGGTCGTCGGCCTGGCCAATCACACGGTCTTGATCGCGCACGACGGCACGGAGATCCCCATCGACGATAGCGCGGCTCCGATCCGGGACGCCTCGGGTCAGCTCCTTGGGGTCATCATCGTCTTTCGAGACGTCACCGGCCGAAGACGCGACGAGGTCGAACGCGAGCGGCTGCTCCACGCCGAGCGCACCGCCCTGGCCAAGGCCGAGGAGGCCAACCGGTCCAAGGACCGGTTCCTCGCCATCCTCAGCCACGAGCTGCGCACGCCCCTGAACCCGATCATGCTGGCGGTCACGTCGATGCTGACGCGTCCCATCTCGGCCGAGGACGTCGGCCCTACCCTCGAGATGATCCGCGAGAACGTCGCGTTGGAGGCGCGATTGATCGACGACCTGCTCGATGTGATGCGAATCGCCAGCGGGAAGATGTCGCTACGGCTGGCGACGGTCGACGGCCACGCCCTGCTCCGGCACGCCTTGCAGGTCTGTCAGGGGGATTTGCAAGACCGAGAGTTGAGTGTGGTGGTCGACCTCTCGGCTCACGCCCATTACGTGACGGCCGACGCGACTCGGCTGGAGCAGGTCTTCTGGAACCTGATCAAGAATGCCGTCAAGTTCACCCCAGCCGGGGGAACGATCACGATCCGATCCTGGAACGAGCCCGCCCCAGACCAGGGAGACGACCTTCTCAACATCGAAGTCGCCGATACGGGGATCGGCATCGACCCGGTCGCGCTGAGCTCGATCTTCGACCCGTTCCATCAGGGCGAGCGCGCGATCACCCGGCAATTCGGAGGCATGGGCCTGGGGCTGGCGATCAGCCACGGGATCGTGGAGGCGCACGGCGGCGTGATCTCCGCCGAAAGTCCGGGCAAGAATCAAGGGGCTTGCTTCCGGGTACGGCTCAAGGCCGGATATGCCCGGCCCTCGCTCTCCGCGGATCCGGAGCCGAAGGGCACGTATCCTCCGGTACTCTCTCAACCCAAGCCGCAGGGTCCCCCTCCCTCGGCCCTGCACATCCTGCTGGTTGAGGACGAACCGACGACCCTGCTCGTGATGACCCGGCTGCTGCGCCGGCTCGGCCACTCGGTGACGACCGCCAGCACCGTCCTGGAAGCGTTGCAGGCCGCCAACGACGCCGAGTTCGACATGCTCATCAGTGACATTGGGCTGCCCGACGGGAGCGGCCTGGACCTGATTCGTCAGCTCTCGGCCCACCGGACCTTCCCCGCCATCGCTCTGACCGGCTTCGGCATGCAGGAGGACATCCGACTGAGCCGAGAGGCCGGATTCGCCGCCCACCTGACCAAGCCGATCGACTTCGCCAAGCTCGTCACCACGATCCGCCAAGTCGCCGGCCGGGCCAAGGAGCATGAGGCTGAGCACGTCTGAGCTCAAGCCAGCCAGGAGACAAGGACATCCCTCGTCTCCGCAAACCTAGTGTGCAATCTCATGAAGAATTCAGAAGCTCAGACAGATCATCATGGCAAGAACAACCGAAAGAACTGCTGGGCGATCGGGTTGACTCCACGGGTATCCCAGATGTATTGCCCAAGGCCGAGTTGGGCCAGGACATACCGACCCATCCCGAACTGACCGATGGCGACCGTCCCGGTCGCAATCTGCCCCAGCCCGAAGACTCCTCCCACCGCCAGTTGACCGACGGCAAGCAGGCCGGTGGTGGCCTGTCCGAACCCCAGCAAGAAGCCAATCGCGAGTTGACCGACCGCGATGATCCCGATCGACAACTGCCCGAACGCGACGATTCCCCGGGCCATACGGCCGATCGCAACGACTCCCGTGGCCATGATGCGACGGCCGGTCTCGGGGCATTGGCCCCGCGTGTAGTGGATCAACGGAAGTCCCATGACATACTGATGGGACACGAACTCCTCGAAGACCCGCCCATCCGGGTAGAGGAAGCGTCGCCAGTTCCCCAGCCGGGTCTCGTCGTACTTGTACTCCACCTCCTCGAACATCATATTTCTCATTATCGATGTTCCTAAAAAAGGCCATGACCGGCGCACACCCGGGCGTTGCCGACTTGCGTCGAGACCTTGCCTCCATTAATACCATACCTGGATGAGGGGCGGTCCGGGCGTCGAGAGTGGATTCGCCGGAGCCGCCCGATCCTTTGACCTGGAAACCGACGAACCGCCCAGTACGGAACGTCCAACACACGCCACGGGGGGATCCGACGCGATGCAGAACGACCCGACATCGACACCAGCGAAGGGCGACTTCACCCGGCGAGACTTCACGGTCGCGACCCTTGCGACTGGCTTCGCCCTGGCCGTGCAGCCGGTTTCGGCCGAAACCATCACGACCGACACGAAGGGCCTGGAGGCGGGGGAAGTCCAGGTGCCGACCGCGGACCGCCCAATTCCCGCCTATCGCGCCATGCCGGCGGAAGGGGGACCGTTCCCGGTCGTCCTCGTCGTCCAGGAGATCTTCGGCGTCCACGAGCACATCAAGGACCTCTGCCGCCGACTCGCCAAACGAGGCTACCTGGCCATCGCCCCCGACCTGTACGTCCGCCAGGGTGACGTCACCAACATCGAGAAGATCCCCGACATCATCGCCCAGGTCGTCTCCAAGGTCCCCGACGCCCAGGTCCTCTCCGACCTCGACGCAACCGTCGCCTGGGCCAAGGCCTCGGGCAAGGGAGACACCAGCCGACTGGCCGCGACCGGGTTCTGCTGGGGGGGCCGGATCATCTGGCTGTACGCTGCGCACAACCCGAACCTGAAGGCCGGGGCCGCCTGGTATGGCCGGATCGTCAGCCAACCCGATCCCCTCCACCCCAAGAACCCGATCGACCTGGTCGCCTCGATCAAGGCCCCGGTCCTCGGCCTGTACGGCGGGGCCGACAACGGCATCCCCGTGAACACCGTTGAGCAAATGCGCACCGCGCTCAAGGACGCCAACAAGACCGCCGAGATCATCGTCTATCCCGACACCCCCCACGGCTTCAACGCGGACTATCGGCCGACCTACCGCAAGGACAAGGCTGAGGACGCCTGGAAACGCATGCTCGACTGGTTCAAGAAGCACGGCGTGTCCTGAGCCCAGCCTGTCCTGGCTGCCCGACGGCCCTCGGCCAAACCGGCCGAGTCCCCCCTTTTGAGGCGGCCAGAACCAGGGCGGCGGCCGGCTCCCCGCCGGCCCCCATTGACCAATGGCCCCCTCTCGGCCGGGCCGGCCGGGAGGGAGTCCCTTCACCCTCGAGGAATCCCGCTCTCCTGTCGCCGATAACCCAGGTTCCGGCGGAACGTCTCAAAAAAAAAACACGGCGCGAGGATCGAACCCACGATAAAGGTCTTGAAGCCCTTGGCGGCAGTCGCCGGCGTGTTTGTTCTCGTCCCGGGAGCCACGATCGGGCGAGCAGGCGATGCACCGGCCCGACTCGACCGCGAGAT
>Ga0182739_1005321_pt1 | contig 10229 bp, 7 predicted proteins | sample eDN5th30CBELigBY_FD_128873 | JGI IMG/M metagenome (GOLD analysis project Ga0182739, IMG submission 128873) | Enriched backyard soil microbial communities from Emeryville, California, USA - eDNA 5th pass 30_C BE-Lig BY (version 2) (version 2) | ecosystem: Environmental > Terrestrial > Soil >...
AAATACTGTTTGATACGCGACCGCTGTTTGATGGGCAACAACAGGGGGGCGCGTCCGGCGAAGGCGCGTGTTCACATTCATCCCGTTCAGGAAATCGAAGGGACCTATGGAAAGCTGGGATCTACTGTTTGATATTGTTCTATTGCTGGGGGGATGTATTCTGGCTGGCGGTGTTTTTGCACGTCTGGGACAAAGTCCCATGATCGGATATCTGCTGGCGGGCATGCTGCTGGGAGGTCCCGGAAGCCTGCATATCATTCATACGGAACATACGATTGAGCAGATTTCCGAACTGGGCGTGGCTTTGCTGTTGTTCAGTCTAGGGCTGGAGTTTTCTTTTGGGCGATTGCGATCATTGGGAGGCAGGACACTGGCAGCGGGTGCACTGCAGGTGATCCTGACAACTCTGTGTGCAGGCTTGCTGGCGTTTCCTTTTGCACGGTCTCTGGCGGAATCCATTGCTATCGGAGCAATGGTTTCGTTGAGCAGTACCGCGTGTGTGTTGCGGGTGCTCATGGAGCGTGCGGAACTGGAAACCCCGCATGGTCGCAACACGCTGGCTGTCTTGCTGGTCCAGGACGTCGCCGTTGTTCCACTGGCCATTCTGATGACCATGCTGGCTCAGGGTGGATCGACTTCAGAAATTGCAATGGATGTGGGGCGCATTCTTCTCACCGCGACAGGGTTGGTCTTGGGTCTTTACATCGGATTAAACCTGATTGCGGTCAGACTCTTCGGCACCTTGACTCTCGAACGCAATCGAGAACTGACAATGGTCCTGGCCGTTGTCGTGGGGCTGGGGGCAGCCTGTCTGGCCATGATGGCGAAAGTTTCTCCGTCACTGGGAGCATTTATTGCTGGCATGTTCCTGGGAAGCTCGAAGTTTGCTTCCCAGATTCGTTCTGATGTCTCCTCCCTGAGAACCGTATTGTTGACGCTCTTTTTTGGTTCGGCCGGAATGATGGGAGACCCGGTCTGGTTTGCCACGCACCTTCCACTGGTCCTGGGAGTGACCACTCTGATCATTGCAGTGAAATCCGGCATTGTCTGGGGGATCCTGAAAAACCTGGGACAACCCAGTCATGTGGCGGCCGCAACCGGTTTTTGCCTGGCACAAATTGGAGAATTCGCCTTCGTGCTGGGAAATATCGGCCAGCAAAATGGAGTGTTGGGGGAAGAAACTTTCAAGCTGATGGTTTCTGCGACCATCGCCACGTTGTTCGTCAGCCCTTATCTCGTCCCCAATGCTCTTCGTCTGGGTGGGACCATGACTCGTTTGGCTGGCGGGAAAATGATGGGGACGTTTTCTTCAGATATGGAGCATGTCTCTGGTCCAGATGTCTTGATAGTCGGCTTTGGACCGTCCGGGCAATTGGCGGGTGAGCCGTTTATTGGTCGGCCGGAATCCGTGCATGTTGTCGATCTCAGTCGTCGTTGCCTGAAGAAAGCTGTGGAGTTTGGATTCACGGCTCATCTGGGAGATGCAGCTCAGTCCGAAATTCTGGAACACGTCCATGTGGCTTCCGCCAAAGTCGTGGTCATTACGATTCCGGATCACGAAGGTTCATTTCGGATTCTGAATGAGATTCGTCAACTGGCTCCTCACGCCCATACGATTGTCCGCAGCCGCCATCAGCGTTATACGTTGGAATATCAAACCGCAGGGGCAAATGCCGTGGTGGGCGACGAGGAAGAAGTAGGAGCCGGTTTAGGCATGGAAATTACAAAATGGCTGACTCTGCAACCAGACGGCAACGACTTCCAAATGGTGCATGCCAAAGCAGGTTGATGAACAGACTGCAGTCATGGCGTCACCTGTTCATGGCGATTCCCCAATAATTTCGAACGATTATTTGCCTCGTGCCCGGCCAGGGCTTGGATTTGGGGTCTGTGATCGCGAAACGTCCTTCGTCGTGGGACTTGGCGTTACCAACTGGTCTCAAAGTTCCTGACAAAATATGCAGCAAACTTGCTCGCGGACAGGAGATTTCTTCTGTCCGCGAGGTTTTGTTGGCGGCTCAAAAAGACTTTGCCCGGCTGGTCATTCCGCTTTAAGTGGGTAGATTGGCAATCCCTTGGCTTCTGCGAATTTCCTGGTCAGAATGGTGATGGTCTTGGTCTTTTCATCAATTGAGATCACCATTTCCTTGCCTTCTTCCTGGTAGGCATTCACGATTTCAAACAGGGCTCGCTGCATGGGGACTTTCCCCAGATTGAACGTTTGCGGCATGTTCTTGGTATAGCCGGCATCCTTTAAGGCATCTCCATCCACGTGAACCTGGGCTTGAATTTCACCGCAAAGGTAGGTGACAGCCTGTTCAAATGGAGTGCGGTTAAATTCGGCATCCACCGGTATTTTGAGTCGTTCCGCAATGGTCTCCGGCAGCTTGGGCTTGGAACTCTGGTTCGCCGCCACCGTTGGGGTTTCGAAGCTGGTCCGGGAGGCTTCATCAATGGTGAACATCGTCGCCAGCGCAAGATTCGGTGAAGCCTTGGCCGGCAGGACCGTCGTTAGAAAGACACAGCGTTTTTCACGACGACTCACGGTCGATTCCTGAAATGCCTGCAACATTGCAGGCAACCGTCCGATCAAATTGCGGAACCGCATTTCTCGCGGATGCATCTTCGCACAGAGTTCCTTCCAGACCAGTTCCGGTAGTTTCTCCAGCTTTGCCCTTACCATGGCATCCAGCGTGGCCACTTCCATGGTGTTGACCGGACGCAGAGCAATTTCCGAATGAAAATAAGGCTCTGGATGTGCGGACCAACTGGCCATTTCGATGTCTTCTCCCATCCATTCACTCAGTGCGTGGAAAAATGGTTGAGCGGTCTCGGGAAAGAGCGCTTTCAGATGAATTTCCAGGTCTCGCAAATCCCCTACGACAGTGAACAGCCGCTCTCGATCGGTACGAGCCAGGAGTTCCGACATCCCGACAGAAACGTCGTGATTGGGGGTCTTAATGGAATATTCCAGCTCATCCGCCATCCCGGCTGGGCAAATGGCATAGGTCTTTTCATTATGAATCAGGTATCCTCGCTGATCGTCCACCTTGATCCGCAAATCGGGCCGCTCGGTGATTTCATACAGGTATTTCCCAGGAAAAATATCGATCAATGTCGACAACTTTTCCGGCTCCTTCAAATGCACGACACAGCAGAATTGCGGGGGGACACCACGAGCCCCCAGCAGGACGCCAATCGTCAACTCTTCAATCTGTTCCGGTGCCCGCAGGCACAGGGTCGTAATCTGAGATTTCATCCAGCTCATGACATCATCTGTCAGGCTGGACCGAAGAACTTGATAGTGATAGCTGTTCGACCAAAGTTGGGCAGGGCGAAGGTGAATCAGCATATTGATGCCGCTGGGCATCATGTAGAGTTCGATTGGTTGCCCCGAGGTCGGCTTAAACTCAGCAACCAGTTCGGAATCCTGTTGCAGCAGTTGCCTGGAATAGGGCTGATTCGGATCAGCAGGCCGCTCAATCTTTTTCTCGACCAGCAAAGTCCCGGAGGCCGGAGCCGGGCGCGGTGCTGCCGGCTTCATCGTGGAGAAATACGCTCCCAGACCAATGGCCGAGACCAACAGAACGCCTCCCAGAACAAGATTGAACTTCTGGGACTTTTTGCTTTGTTTCTGGACGGAATACAGGATCTCAGCTGAAGAATCCGCAGCCATCTCCTCGGGCACGATCGGCACACCAGCGGAAGGTGTTGACAGCTGAAACGCGGCTTCAGTGTCATCCTTCGAGACAGAGTGCAAATGCTTTCCAGAGGAACCTGATGCGGATGAGCCGGATGACTTCTTTGAGGAGGACTTCGGCGGGCTTCCCAATCCGGCCAGGATCGGTGGCAGGTCTTCCTCATCGCTGTCTTCACCAAATTTGGAAAAATCCGGAAACGCGGCCGCCGATTGTTTCGGTACGGAAGAAGACTTGGGGACGGTTGCCGTCGGTGGGGGTTCGTTTGGATCTCGCAGGACAAACGGCTTCTTGCAACCTGGACATTTGACGCTTTGCCCAAAGAGTGACAAATCTTTGATTTTCAACTTGGTTCCGCAATGCGGACAATGTAGCGAAATGATCTGTGACATATCTTTTCGGGTTTACAAATCAGGAAATTCGGCACTCTCTGGAACTCCCAATAGTGTAAGCAATTTCGCTCCCGGAAGTGAAACAGATTTCGTGAATCTGGCTTGCCAGGGGCGATGAGTGCTTCGTCAACTTAAAAAATGGGAAGATGTCATCACGCAAAGCCCGAAAACGGAGGACGTTTCGCGATCACGTCCCCGAGGTCCAAGCCCTGACAGGGCACCCGGCATCATAAATCAATTGTGTTTGTGATTCGCCCGTCCCATCCGTCCCCTTACTCAATCGGTAAAAGCGCTGGACTGCTGGGGGAACGTTCCAGAGTGGCCGGTTGTGACGCTGCTGGAGTGGGCTGCAAAGTGCTTGAAGCAGGTTCGGGGGCTGGGGGAAGTCCCTGTGCTCCCCAGGGGGGAGGCGTCGGAGAGTTGGGAACTGCAGTTGGCGCGGTGCCATAGACAACTCCCGCTGGATGGCGTCCGTAGGTGGGCAGCTGTCCCACAGTGGTATGCCACTGTGATGGAATGGGGGGAGGTGGAACTGCCCCGGGTTTCGGCTGCCAGTAAGGAACCACTTGATAATAGTATCCTAGCTGGGTTGTATCGGTGGGCATATAAACAGTTGGTGCCCGATATGCCTGACCCTGGGCTGCCGGAATATTTCCGGTCCAGGCATCCGGAAAGCCTTTCGTATAAGAGACCGGACTGCGATAAATCGGACGTTTTACTGGAGGGGAGAATCGATACCCATCCTTCCGCGACCGATGCCCTTGCCCGTAACCTGCTTCATATCCAGATCCATAACCGCCTGGAGGACAGTCTGCGGAGTTTGAGAGTTGACTGCCAGCGGGGATTGGAGCTGGAGACACGGAATCGGAAACACGGATGACTCCCGCCGGTTCAAACGTCTGGGCACGGGCAGGAGGCGCCGCTGCAACGAAGAGTCCACCTGCTGCCAGGCAGGATGTGAAGCAGACACGAATTCGAAACATGACAGTATTCCTATTGTTTCGTCTATTCTAAAATTTGGGGTCGGCCTTCATGCAAAGTCCGATAACGGAGGACATTTCGCGATCACGTAGCCCAAATCCAAGCCCTGACAGGGCACTAGAGCGTTTTTGTAAATCTTGTAGCGCACTTGCCTCGCGGCATTCAGTCTTTCATCAAGTGAAACCTTTTCGACGCGGGCACCTGATAGACCAAACTGGTCTATCAGGTCTTTATGGACCAGCATTGATTTTGATGATCGAAGGATCGAAGCCCGGCGTGATGGATTTTGAATCAATAGCTTTTGAATCAATAGCTCACCGGTGCCGTGGGATATGGACTGGGAATCTGTGAGACCGGGGCTTGTGTCGCGGGATGCAGGACGGGAGTCAGGCGACTGGAGGGGATTCCCCAGCCATAGTTATAGGTGGAGTTGACCACCGGCGCCAGCGGAACGGAAACCGGCCCACCATATCCGGGCGCCGCATAAACCTGCCCGTCACGACGATCGAAATATCCAGGATCGACGGGATAGACCATGCTGTAGCAGCCTGCTAGCGGACGCCCCGGCTGATCATGTGCATGGCCCTGTCGTCCACCGGCGTGTGCAGAATCCCCAATTCCGCATTTGCCGCGGAACCAGGCCCCTTTTCGGGCCAGATCATTATGAATCCAGGCAGCCACCTTCCACGGCAGACCAACATCTTCCTGGCATTCGACAACCTCAACGGGAGGACACTGCCCGTCGACCGCACTTCCGTCCTGTTCGACCTCACAATGTGCCACCGGATTCACTTCTCCCGGGGAGGCCAGAACTTCGTCTTCAGATTGACCCCGCACATACTGAACCGGTTGAACCTGATCACTGATCCGGACAACCCCTGTCGCGGGAGCTCTGCCGAGGCGGACGACTCCTTCCGAATCCTGGGCCTGGGCTGGAATTGATGACAGGAGTGCCCCGGAGATGACACATCCCAGGCTCCATCCACGAAATGCAGTCAGCATGTTACTCATCCTGAGAATAGCGTGATTAAAAACGCCCGTCGCGGATTGTCGACGAGACGGTGATGGCCAAGAGGATGCTCTGGCCATGTGGCGAACCACCTTGCCCGACAGGTTCTCGAACATGACCTGCACGGTTCATGATCGATCATGACCTGCACGGTTCATTGCTGAGATCTTGTCGTGTGGCGTTACTCAGCACTTCCAAGTCCGATCGGGTGGCGAAAAAGATTCAGAGAGCAGAAATCAATGAAAAATCTGTGATTCGTTGAATTTTCTGATCTCCGATTCCCAACCTCTGACCTTTCGCCATCTTTGGACTTCAAACCTGGAAGTACCATTACTCTACAGATCAGCTCAGAAATGAGCGTTCATTCAGGAACATCGTGATTCAGGAACGTCCTGATCATTTCAGATGCCAGATTTCTGTATCGAACCTCACCCTCGGGCTTCTTTCCTCAAAGTGCTTTTTTGAGGATTGTGCGGGCTGGAGGAGCGGCCACTCATGGCATGACCGCTTTCGTACCCTGTTATTGAGAGCGTTTTTGTCAATCACGTCGCGGACTTGCTTCGCGGTATTCAGTCTTTCATCAAGTGAAACCCTTTCGACGCGGGGCAGATGAGAGACCAAACTGGTTTAGTGCTTTGTCAATTTTAAAAATTCGGGTAGGACTTCACGCAAAGTCCGACAACGGAGGACGTTTCGCGATCACGTACCCTAAATCCAAGCCCTGACAGGGCACTAGTGGGAAACCGGGGGATGAAATCCGCTGAAAAGCGGGTAATGCGAGCGGTACTTCACCTGGACTTCCGTTCCCTGCAACTCCCAATGTTCGTGCTGGCGGAAGCCAAACGGTGTCCAGAACCAGCCCCCTTTGACCTTATGATAAAATGGAGGATACATGGCGTGATAGGTGTGCGGATAAAGCATCTCGTGTGGCGCAAACGCCTGATTGGTGATCACGGTCCCCCCATTCCAGGCAGGAGTGTACTGCACCGGGCTGGGATACAAAGGCGCGTTCAGCTGCGGATACTGTTGCCCCGGAACATAGGTTCCCGGTTGAGTGGGGGTTTCCACAACGACATTTTGAGCCTGTTGAATGTGGCCCGGACTTTCTGCTGGAGGAGAATATTCCTGCGCGACAGCCACATTGAATACAGAAACAGCCAGCACGGCAGCAGCAGTATGAATCTGCTTAGAAAACATGAGGGTTCCCTCCCTGGGTGATTTCAACACGGGTCTCATACCTGTATCTGGACAGGTCGCCCAAGTTTTCAGCTTCCGGATGGTGCCTGCTTTCCATCAATATCAGATGGTGGACAGGACTTCGTAAGCTCGCATTGAGATTCGACGCGTGACACTCATGGCGTTGAATGATTTGGGTCCATCTACAGCGAAACCACCGCGTTTTCCGATTATGCGGCGTCATTGTCGGCATAACCGGAATGATCGGCCATGGATTTAGAGCGTTTTTATAAGTCTAGTGCCCTGTCAGGGCTTGGATTTAGGGTACGTGATCGCGAAACGTCCTCCGTTGTCGGACTTTGCGTTAAGGCCGACCCGAATTTTTAAAATTGACGAAGCACTAGTCGCGGACTTGCCTCGCGGCATTCAGTCTTTCATCAGGTGAAACCCTTTCGACGCGGGCACAGGAGAGACCAAACTGGTCTAGAGCAAGTTGCTCTCGCCTGGCCCCGCGGGAAAGGGATTTTGATTGATGAAAGCCTGGATACCGCGAGGCAGCACCCGGTCGATACGGGGATGAATGCGCTCGAATCAAATGCGAAGTGCCGTAAGGCAGCCTCCGGAATCGTGCGGGGGAAATGCGTTCTCATGCCAGACGTTCCAAGCTCGGCCGCTTTATTCAAAGTGCCGCGCCCCCCCCTTTGAACTTGGAAGCACCGGGTGAAGAAAATATTGCCGGTAGAAATGCAGCAAGGGCGAGACAATCGCCAGAGCACCTGTCAGCACGAGTTCTCTCGCGTGGCGCCTTGGAAAAAATCTCGCCCTCAACCGTGTTCCGATGGATTCATCCTTCAGCGTGAACAGGGCTCGTGGAGGAAACTGACCATTCTCACTTAGAGTCTGTCCCGAAAGGTGCTTTGTCAGTCGAGATCGAGCGATTTGCGTTCTGACAAGGAAGCCGAAGCAGGCGAATCCCAAAGATTCGTCGATGCAAGCTGACGAAGTTCAGAATGCAAAAGAGCCGATCGCAGCACAAATTGACCTTTCCGGACAGACTCTTACAACGGCCTGTCAGACTTGGGGCAACAGGCGTTACCGGACGATGGCTTCCGCAGGGACAATTGTCTGGGCTGGCCGATAGAGTTGCCGGGCGGTCGCCAGGTTCTTCTGATAAGGGCCTGGTGTCTGGTAGCCATTAATGCGTCCCAGCAGGTCCGCATCGGGACTGAGTACCACTGTGCAGGGAAGCGAGTTCACTTCCAGAATCGATCCGATTTTCTTCTCTTTATCCAGATCCAGATGGACCGGGACGAAATTTTCATTGATGTACCGGGACATCTCCGGGGTATTCAATGTTTGACTTTCCAGCTTCTTACAGTATCCACACCATTCCGCGCCAAAGACCACGAGGATCGGCTTTCCTTCGGCAGCGGCCTGTTTGTGTGCCGCTTTGAGATCATTGTGCCATTTGATGCTGGATGGTGATGTTGACTTTCCAGTGAATGATGGCGGTGCAGCAATGCCTCCTGTCGCCAACATCCCAATGACGCCTGCCAGCATCGCCACGGAGAGTAGATTTCGTTTCATGAGTTTGTGTCCTGAAATTTGGAAGCAATGCTCTCCGTCAGAAACGACCTGATCGGAAACAGAGCCTTTTGCCCCCGGTGTTTTTTGCGAAGCAATCATTCCGGCGGAATGATGGGCACCTTGAAAATGCCCCTTGCAAACTGCCCCTGAAGAGTTATCGGTGAAAACCAATGCTCAACCGGAAACGATTTTCCTGACGATGCGGAAAACATCGCCGGCAACAAATTGTTCTCGCCGAAGTCTCCACAAGATGCTTTTCAGAAAATGAAAAGCCGCTTGTTGCGTGGAAAAACATGGCCCAGACGCTTTCTCGAGAAGCTTGGTGAACTGTGATTTCCCGGCCGCCCCGGCCGCCGCTGAGTCAAGAACCAGCATTTTGGAAATCGGAATCCAGGCTTTTACTGCTCTGAATTCATCAAGCAGCGTATGGTTGTTCCAGCATCGTAAACGTTGAGACGCTTGCTCCAGCGAGATCCGCTGATGTCGATCCATCTGAAACTGGAGCTGGGGACAGAAGGTATGAAAAAGAGAAAATGCCCATACCTGGCAAAACTGGACGAACTCGTGCTTTGTCAACGTTAAATTTGTCAACGTTAAAAATGGGAGTCGGTCGAAACGCAAAGTCCGACAACGAAGAATGTTTCGCGATCACGTCCCCCACATCCATACCCTGACAGGGCACTCGTCTTTCCGATTGCAAAGGACAATCTGCGTACTCTAGACCAGTTTGGTCTATCATGTGCCCGCGTTGAAGAGGTTCCACTTGATGAAAGACTGAATGCCGCGAGGCAAGTCCGCCACAAGATTTACAAAAACGCTCTAGCCCTATTAGGGCCGATGGACCATTTCGGTCCGATTTGTTGAATTCCGCATGGCTGCCGTGCTGCACTGAGACCTCCCTGAACAAGAATCGAAAAAACCTTACGCCTCATCAAGAGACATAAGGTTTCGAAGAGGCACAGCCCGGATCCGAACCGGGGAAATAACGGATTTGCAATAAGATCCGTTGCCTCAACGAAACCTTGACGACTGGCAAGGCGTCGCTAGTCTCGGCCATTTTTGCCGAAATTGGAAGCCAAAATCGCAGATTTTGGTGCCAATTTTGTGGCCCTCTCCGTGGTCTCAAAATGATGTCTTCGACACATCTTGAGAGACCGCAATAAAAAATTCGAAAATTTTCTTCGGTCGTTTTTGCCGGCCACTCCTGTGTCTGCTCTCTTTTGCGATGGACCAACTGGAACACGATGGGTAAGAGTCTGTCCGGAAAGGTGCTTTGTCAGGCGAGATCGAGCGATTTGTGTTCTGACGATTTGTGTTCTGACAAGGAAGCCGAAGCAGACGAATCCCCAGGATTCGTCGATGCAGGCTGACGAAGTTCAGAACGCA
>Ga0182739_1005324_pt1 | contig 10227 bp, 10 predicted proteins | sample eDN5th30CBELigBY_FD_128873 | JGI IMG/M metagenome (GOLD analysis project Ga0182739, IMG submission 128873) | Enriched backyard soil microbial communities from Emeryville, California, USA - eDNA 5th pass 30_C BE-Lig BY (version 2) (version 2) | ecosystem: Environmental > Terrestrial > Soil >...
CCGACGAGGAGCACCCGGAACGACAGCTCGCCCCGGCGGCGCTTCGCGTGCAGCCAGCGCCGCCACGCCCAGCGCGAGGCGACGAGCAGCAGGAGGCCGAGCGGGAACGCCGTCGCCAGGTACCCGCGGGCGACGTCGGTCTGGGTCATCGCCGCGAACACGGCGATGCTGCCGAACAGCGCCAGCGTGGCGTTGATGATGCGCCGGTACTCGGTCGAATCGGTGCCGAGGATGCGGCTGTCGCGCGTTCCGGCGATCGCCAGCGCCAGCATCCAGGCCACCACGAGCAGGAGGGAGAAGGTGAGGTAGTCGATCCCGAAATCCGCGGCCGTGCTGACGGTGACCGAGCTGGCGCCGAACCACAGTGCGTGGGTGCTGGCGGTCGCGATCAGCACCACGCCGGCGTCGGTGAGGGCCACGAGGCGCTGCAGCCTCCGCACCCAGTCGGTGGCGTGGGCCCGCACGCGCTGGACGGACCATCCCTGGGCTCCGGAGAGCTGCCAGGGATAGCCACGGTCGGCGGTGTGCGTCACGGGGGTCCGTCCTCACCCCACCGGCGAAGCTGAGAAGACGCCGGTGGGGTGATGGGTAAGCGGGAAGACACCGCACGGGGGGATGCGGCAACGCCCAGGTTAGGAAGCCCCCCGGATGAGCGCCCCCCGTCCGGGGGCCGGAAGCGCGGGCTAACCGGTGAGCAGGCGACGGGGGCGCGTGCCGGGTTAAGGTGCGGGTTAAGGGCTTACGCGGGCGGGGTGCGGAACAGCACCGGACGGTCGCCGTACTCGGCCAGCCGGCGTTCCAGGCGCCGCTTCACATCGGGCCACTCGTCGATCAGGATCGAGTACACGGCGGTGTCACGCCACGATCCGTCGGCGCGGCGCAGGTCGCGGCGGGTGATGCCCTCGAAGCTCGCGCCGAGTTTCTCGATCGCTCCGCGGGAGCGTGCGTTGCGCTCGTCGGCCTGCAGCTTCACGCGGCCGTATCCGCGCGAGAACGCCAGGCCCAGCATCAGCAGCTTGCATTCCGGGTTGACCTGGGTGCCCCAGACCCGAGGGTCATACCCGGTCCAGCCGATGTGCGCGTGCTCGCGGTCTTCATCGAGGTCGCCGAGGGTCGAGGCGCCGACCACCTCGCCGTCGTGGGGTCCGCCGAGCACCCGCACCACGAAGCGGATGTTGTCGGGACCCACGCCGTATCGCACCGCCCACGCGTCGAAGGCCTCGCGATCACGCGGCAACCCCGCAGGACCGCCGCCGTATCCGCCGGCGAAGACGAGCGGGTGGTGGAGGGCGCCGAACAGCCCGGGCAGGTGCTCCTCGCGCAGCGGTTCGAGGCGCACGAAGCGTCCGGTCAGGACGGCGGGTTCGGGTCGCACGGCACTCACCCGGTCATCCTCCCATCCAGTACGGTGTGCGCATGACCCGCTTTGCCGACCCGGTGTGGCGCATCCCGGGCGCGATCCTCGCGTGGCTGATCTTCGCGTTCAGCTTCACCTACCTCTACCTGGCGGCGGGCGCCCTGGGCAGCATCGGGGGCTTCTGCGCGAGCGGCGGACCGTATGTCATCGCGGTCGAGTGCACGAACGCGATCCTGCTCATGCCGCTGGCGATCTTCGGGCTGTTCATCGCGGCCGGGGTCGCGCTGGCGTTCCAGCGCGGGTTCGCGGCACCCGTCGTGGTCTGGGGCTGGCCGGTCCTGTTCGTCGGACTCGGCATCCAGTTCTTCTGGGAGATCCAGTACGGCGCGGTGTTCGTCGGGATCCTGTGCGGCACGCTGTTCGTGATCATGGGCCTGGCGCCGTTGATCTTCGAGCTGCGCGCGGGGCCCCGCCGGCTGCTGCTCGGCCGGACGAACGCGCGCGACGTGCGCTTCACCGAGCGCGAGGGCGCGCGGCGCACCTTCTACGCCTTCGGGCGCGACGATCCCGCTCAGACCGTCGAGCCCACCGCCGCGGACTGGGCGCTGAGCCTGGCGATCACGCTGGGCTCGATCGCGCTCGGCGTCTGGCTCGGCCTGCTCGCATTCGCCGCCGCGGCGGCGGCGTGAGGCGATTCGACGGCCCGCTCTGGCGGGTCATCGGCTCGTTCGCGTCGTGGTTCCTGTTCGCGTTCTGCTTCTCGCTGCTCTACCGCGGCAGCTCGGCGGTCATGGGGCTCGGGGGATCGTGCGCGTCGGGCGGGCCGTACCAGATCGAGGTGGAGTGCCCGGCCGCCGTGGCGATCTTCGTGCCCCTGTCGATCTTCGGCGGCATCGCGGCGGTCGCCATCGGGCTGTTCCTCGCCCACGGGTTCGGGACACCGCTGCTGGCCTGGGCGTGGCCGATCCTGTTCCTCGGCCTCGGGATCGCGTTCCTGGTGGCGTCGACGGTGCCCGGTGCCGTGTCGTTCTTCGTCTGCGGAGTGCTGTTCGTGTTGATGGGAGGGTACCCGCTGTATCTCGAGCTCCGGGCGAGCGCGCGGGCGGCGTTCCTCGGCACCACGAACGCCGCCGACGTGCCGTTCACGACCGCCGAGTCTCCGCGGGCGGCGCCGTTGCGCCTGGCCTACCGGCGCGACGACCATCCCACGGCGGTCACGCCGACGGCGGGGGACTGGGCGCTGAGCCTGGGCATCCTGGTCGCCGCGCTGGCACTCGCGCTCGTCCTGTCGGCGCTGCTCTGGCAGGCGGTCACCTGACCGGCGATCGAGTGCCGGCGGTCAGCGCCCGGCCTCACCCCACCAGATCGTGCCGCACGACGATCGCGTCGCGCCCCGGCCCGACGCCGATGGCCGACATCCGCGACCCGCTCATCCCCTCCAGCGCCAGCACGTAGTCCTGCGCGTTCTTCGGCAACTCCCCGAACGAGCGCACCCCGGTGATGTCCTCGTCCCAGCCGGGCAGCTCCTCGTACACGGGCACCGCGTGGTGGAAGTCGGTCTGGTTCACCGGCACCTCGTCGAAGCGCGTCCCCTCGACGTCGTAGGCGACGCACACCGGGATCCGCTCGAGGCCGGTCAGCACGTCGAGCTTGGTCAGCACGAAGTCGGTGACGCCGTTGATGCGCGCCGCGTAGCGCGCGATCGGGGCGTCGTACCAGCCGGTGCGCCGCGGACGGCCAGTGGTCGTGCCGAACTCGAACCCGGCCGAGCGCAGGAACTCGCCCGACTCGTCGAACAGCTCGGTGGGGAACGGTCCGGCCCCCACCCGCGTCGTGTACGCCTTGACGACGGCGATCACCCGGTCGAAGCGGTTGGGGGCGACTCCCGAGCCCGTCGCCGCGCCACCGGAGGTCGCATTCGAGGACGTGACGAACGGATACGTGCCGTGGTCGACATCCAGCATCGTGGCCTGCCCGCCCTCGAAGAGCACCGTCTTGCCGGCGTCGAGTGCCTGATTCAGCACCAGCCCGGTGTCGGCGACCATCGGCTTCAGCCGGGCCGCGTAGGACAGGAGATCGTCGACCACCTCGCTCGCGGCGATGGCGCGGCGGTTGTAGACCTTGACCAGCAGGTGGTTCTTCTGATCGAGTGCGCCCTCGACCTTCTGCCGCAGGATGTTCTCGTCGAACAGGTCCTGGACCCGGATGCCGACCCGGTTGATCTTGTCGGCGTACGTCGGGCCGATGCCGCGCCCGGTGGTGCCGATCTGCTTCTTGCCGAGGAAACGCTCGGTCACCTTGTCGATGGTGCGGTGGTACTGGGTGATCACGTGCGCATTGGCGCTGACCAGCAGCCGGCTCACGTCGACTCCGCGGGCGCTCAGCGCCGTGAGCTCGTCGAACAGCACCTCGATGTCGACGACGACGCCGTTCGCGATCACCGGGGTGACGCCGGGGCTGAGAATGCCGGAGGGCAGCAGGTGCAGCGCGTACTTCTCGTCGCCCACGACGACGGTGTGACCGGCGTTGTTGCCGCCGTTGAACTTGACGACGTAGTCGACGCGGCTGCCGAGCAGGTCGGTGGCCTTGCCCTTGCCCTCGTCGCCCCACTGGGCGCCGATCAGGACGATCGCAGGCATGCACTTCTCCCTCGTGAGAACGCGAACGGGATTACACCCCATGCTATCGGTATGCGCATTTCCGCCGAAGGGGTGGATGACCCGGGCGTGCGGGGGCTCTTCGAGGCCGCCGACGCGTACGGGCTGTCGCTCTACCCACCCGAGAACTACCACGCGCTCGACGCGTCGGAGTTCCGGGGCGACGACGTGACCCTGCTGGTGGCGCGCGCGGACGACGACGCGGCGCTCGGCATGGCCGCGCTCGCGCGACGCCCCGAGTACGGCGAGCTGAAGCGCATGTTCGTCTACGACGCGGCGCGGGGACAGGGGGTCGGGCGGGCGCTGCTGGATGCGGTGGAGGCGCTCGCTGCCGGTCACGGCATCCGCACCCTGCGTCTGGAGACCGGCGAACCGCAGGCCGCCGCGATCCGGATGTACGAGCGCGCGGGTTACCGCCGCATCGAGCGGTTCGGGGAGTACCTCGCGGACCCGACGAGCGTGTGCATGGAGAAGTCGCTCACCTGACCCACTCGTGCATGACGATGGCGGCCGCGGCGGCGGCGTTGATGCTGCGGGTGCTGCCGAACTGGCGGATGCTGACGGTGCTGGTCGCGGCGGCGAGCGCCTCGGCGGTGAGGCCGGGTCCCTCCTGGCCGAACAGCAGGATCGCGTCGGCGGGCTTGTCGGCATCGACGACGTCGACGCTGCCCTCGACGTTGTCCACCGCGACGATCGGGCGTCCGCCCGCCCAAGCCTTCAGCGCCGCGATGTCGTCGTGGTGCATGACGTGCTGGTAGCGGTCGGTGACCATGGCACCGCGCTTGTTCCAGCGCCGGCGGCCGACGATGTGCACGGTCCCGGCGAGGAAGGCGTTCGCGGTGCGGACGATGCTGCCGATGTTGAGGTCGTGCTGCCAGTTCTCGATCGCGACGTCGAACCGGTGTCGCCGGGCGTCGAGGTCGGCGACGATGGCCTCCATGCTCCAGTAGCGGTAGCCGTCGACGACGTTGCGGGTGTCGCCGTGCGCGAGCAGCTCGGGGTCGTAGCGCGGGTCGTCGGGCGGCGGGCCCTGCCAGGGGCCGACACCGATGGTGCGCTGGTCGTCCATGGTCTCAGCGTAGGGGGTGCCGTCTTCTCCTCCTCGGCCTCCGTTCTGCACAGAAACCGAGTCTGACCAGGCATTTGTCGGACGGGCCTGATGCACTCTTCGCATGGAACAGTCGTCGGCGGGCCCCATCGGGGTCGATCCCGTGCTGGATGCGGCCCAGACCGCGCTGTTCGACTCCCTCGCGCAGACCGAGCGCCTCATCGCTGCCCTGTCGGGCCTGCGCGCGCGGCTGATCGAGCAGACCCGCGTGCTGCTCGTCGCCGGTGTCGCCGCGGGGCCGTCATCACGCGGGGCCCAGCACGATGCGCAGCTCGGTCGCGATCTGCTCGTGGCCGAACTCGCTCCGCTGTTGCGCATCCCCGGCGGCTCTGCGGCGCGGCTCGTCGCCGAGAGTCGCACCCTGGTCGGCGATCTGCCGGCGACCCTGGCCGCGCTGGGTGCGGGCGAGGTCTCCTACCGGCACGCCGCCACGGTGATCGAGAACGCCGAATCGCTGCCCGTCGACGCGCGGGGCGACTACGAGGTCGCGGTGCTCCCGGCGGCGAGGCGGCTGAACACCTCCCGCTTCCGCGCGAGCGCCCGGCGCATCCGCGAACGCCGGCACCCCGAATCGCTGAGCGCGCGGCGCCGCACCGCGTTCGAGCGCCGCGAGGTCCGCATCGAACCCGCCCGTGACGGCATGGTCTGGCTGACCGGGTACCTGCCCGCAGAGCTCGGCATCGCGATCGATGACCGCCTCGACCGTGTGGCCGCCTCGATGCGCAGCGAGTCCGAGACCCGCACGTTCGCGCAGCTGCGCGCGGATGCGTTCGGCGAGCTTCTCGTCTCCGGAGAGGTGCGGTTCTCACACGGCGTCCGGGCACGCGTGCTCGTCACCGTGCCGGTGCTCACCCTGCTCGGGCTCGACGACGAGCCCGCGTCTCTCGAGGGCTACGGGCCGATCCCCGCAGAGGTCGCGTGCGTTCTCGCGGCGGGTGCGCCGAGCTTCATGCGGCTCCTCACCCATCCCGAGACCGGCGCGGTGCTCTCCGTGGGCCGCGATCGGTACTCGGTGCCGTCCGACCTGCGCACCTGGCTGCGGGTGCGCGACGAGACCTGCCGCGGCCTCGGGTGCACCCGCCGGGCCGCGACCAGCGACATCGACCACGGGCATGCCTGGGCCGACGGCGGCCGCACCGACGCCCGCAACCTGGCTCACCTGTGCCGTGGCGACCACACCCGCAAACACCGGCTGGGCTGGGCGATGACCCACCTGCCAGGAGGGTCGATCCGCTGGACGTCGCCGTTCGGGCGCAGTTATCTCAGCGAGCCCTCCACGGTGATGCGGGCCTGAGGGCGCACTCGCCCCCTGTTAATCTCGGCGCGTGAAGGGTTCCTCCTGGGACGCGGCCGCCTGGGCGAGCGCGGCCGCCAAGCTCGCCATCGTCCACGGCGACAACCTGGCGGTGACGCGGACGCTGCCCGACGAGTGCGCCCGCCTGATCTACCTCGACCCCCCCTTCAACACCGGGCGCACCCAGCGCCTGCAGACGATCACCACCGTCCGCGCCGACGGCGGCGCACGGACCGGCTTCAAGGGCCACAGCTACGAGACGGTGAAGGGCGCCCTCAGCCGCTACGACGACCGGTTCGACGACTACTGGGCCTTCCTCGAACCGCGGCTGACCGAGGCATGGCGGCTGCTCGACGAGCAGGGCACCCTCTACCTGCACCTGGACTACCGGGAAGCCCACTACGCCAAGGTCGCGCTCGATGCGCTGTTCGGGCGGGAGTGCTTCCTCAACGAACTCATCTGGGCCTACGACTACGGCGCGAAGAGCACTCGGCGCTGGCCGGCCAAGCACGACACGATCCTGGTCTACGTGAAGCATCCCGAGCGCTACCTGTTCGACAGCACCGCCGTCGACCGCGAGCCGTACATGGCGCCCGGCCTCGTCACCCCCGAGAAGGCGGCACGCGGCAAGTTGCCCACCGACGTCTGGTGGCACACCATCGTCTCCACGAACGGAGCCGAACGCACCGGGTACCCGACCCAGAAACCGCTCGGGATCCTGCGGCGCATCGTGCAGGCATCGAGTGCACCGGGTGACCTGGTGCTCGATTTCTTCGCCGGCTCGGGCACGACCGGAGCAGCCGCCGTCGACCTCGGGCGACGCGCCCTGCTGGTCGACGAGAGCGCGGATGCGGTGGCCGTCATGCGCGAGCGCCTCTCGACAGCGACCGTCTACACGCTCTAACATCTCCGAGGCGCACTCGCGCCCCGAACGAGAGGAGTGGTCCAGATGTCGAACGTCGTTGTCGCGCGCCCTGCCGACCACGTCCATTCCGGGGTCGCCGCCTAGCTCATCCCCGCATCCGGTGGCCCCGATTCTCGAAAGCCACCTAATTGACTGCACTCACCTTCTCCACCGTCGAGCCCGGCGACGACCAGCGCTGGTCGACCTGGCCGGCGATCACCCCCAGCCAGCGCGGCCCCGAGCCGTGGCCGGACTGGGTCGTCACCTCGGCCGGGGCGATCGACACCGAACTCGGCGTCGTGAAGACCGGCAAAGAGGCCGACCTCTACCTGATCGAGCGCTTCCAGCCGGGCCTCACCCCGGCCGACCCGCCCGTTCAGAGCACCATCCTCGCCGCCAAGCGCTACCGCACCCTCGAGCATCGCGACTTCCACCGCAGCGCCGAATACCAGGAGGGCCGTCGCACCCGGCGCAGCCGCGACGAACGCGCGGTCGCGAAGGGCTCCAGCTACGGCCGGTCGTTCGCCGCCGGCATGTGGGCGTTCGCCGAGTTCGAGGCGCTCAGCACCATGTACGCCGCCGGTGCTCCGGTGCCGTACCCGGTGCAGGTCGACGGCACCGAGCTGCTCATGGAGTTCATCGGCGAGGGCACGACGGCCGCCCCGCGCCTCGCCCAGTCCCGCGAGGAACCCGCCGGTCTGCGGCCGCTGCTCGACCAGATCGTCGAGGCGATGCAGCTGTTCGCCCGCGCGGGCTTCGTGCACGGCGACCTCTCGCCGTACAACCTGCTCGTGCACGAGGGACGCGTGGTGGTGATCGATCTCCCCCAGATCGTCGACGCGATCGCCAACCCGAACGGCGTCGGCATGCTGCACCGCGACTGCGTCAACATCGCCGACTGGTTCACCCGTAAACGCGTCGAGGTCGACGCCGAGGCGCTTTTCGGGGAACTGCTCGCCGAGCTGTACTGACCTAGGCTCGGGGGCATGAGTGACCGCGGCGAGGTCGAGTGCTGGCTGACCGACATGGACGGCGTCCTCGTCCACGAGAACGCACCTCTGCCCGGCGCGGCCGAGCTCATCCAGCAGTGGACGGACCGCGGAACCCCGTTCCTGGTGCTCACCAACAACTCGATCTTCACGCCGCGCGACCTGGCGGCGCGCCTGCGCGCGTCCGGGCTGAACGTGCCGGAGGACGCGATCTGGACCAGCGCCCTGGCCACCGCCGACTTCTGCGCATCGCAGATCCCCGGAGGCAGCGCGTTCGTGATCGGCGAGTCCGGCATGACCAACGCGCTGCACGAGTCCGGGTTCATCCTCACCGAGACCGCCCCCGACTACGTCGTCGTCGGCGAGACCCGCAACTACTCGTTCGAGGCGATCACGAAGGCGATCCGCCTCATCAACGACGGCGCGCGCTTCATCGCCACGAATCCGGATGCGACGGGGCCGAGCGCCGATGGCGTGCTTCCCGCGACGGGCGCCATCGCCGCCCTCATCACGAAGGCGACCGGCAAGGACCCGTACGTCGTCGGCAAGCCCAACCCGATGATGTTCCGCTCGGCCATGAACAAGATCGGCGCGCACTCCGAGAACACCGCGATGATCGGCGACCGCATGGACACCGACATCGTCGCGGGGATCGAGGCGGGCCTGCATACGGTGCTGGTGCTCACCGGCATCAGCGATCAGGCCGAGATCGAGCGCTACCCGTTCCGTCCGGACGAGATCCTGCAGGGGGTCTGGGAACTGGTCGACGCCGAACCGAGCGAGACGGACCGCTAGCCCGCCGGAGCCGGCGTCGGGGTCGGCTGCGGCAGCGTGATGTCGCCGGTGATCGGCTCACCGCTGGTGCGCGACACGAAGCAGTAGTACCGGCGGTTGCCGGCATCCCACTCCTCGGCGACGACCGGGTAGCTCACCTCGAGCCGGGCGTCCTTGATCTTCGTGGCGGCGGAGGAGAAGATGCCCCGCGCCTTGCAGAAGGCGAAGCCCGACGACTGCAGCGCCTCCTCGCCGGGGTACGGCTCGGGGCCGGTCTCGGGGATCGGGAACTCGCCGGTACGCACCATCTGCGCCGCGTGCGGGATGGTGCAGTCGACGACGGTGAAGTCCTCCTGCCACGGGCCGGAGTAAGGGTCGAGGCACTCCCCGCCGAGCAGTTCATCCCAGTGATAGTCACCGGGAGCCACCGGTCCGATGGCGATCACCGGCGATGCCGACGGGCTGGGCGATTCGCTCGGGGCGGTGACGGCGGGGGCGGGGCCGAACAGGTCGGGCAGGCGCATGCCGAGGAAGAACAACCCGACGAGAGCGAGCACGGCCAGCAGCGACCCCAGGGCGATCAGCAGGATGCGCTGCAGGTGCGAGACGCCCGGAGCCCGCGGGGCGGCGGAACCCGGTCCGGCGGGTCCGCCACCGGGTCCACCCGGGCCGGGCGGATCGAGGGGGACCTCGCGACGGGCGAACGGGTTCTGCGACGGGTCGACCATGCCCTCGTACTCGCGGAACTGGCTCTCGCCGAACAGCGCGTCGAGCGCCGAGAGCTGCTGGGTCTCACCCGCGGGCGCTCCGGCGGTCGCCACCGGGTCGGGGGCGGGCCTCGGCAGCAGCTCCGTGCCCTCGGGGAACACCGAACGGCCGAAGGGCTGGGCGGGCGGCTGCGGCTCGGCGGGCAGGCGCGGCTCGGGGACGTCGATCGCGTCCATCATCTGCGTGGGCTCGGGCTCCCAGAACGCGGGGGCGTCGCGGGCGTCCGGGGCGACGTCGGGCAGCGCGGCGGTCTCGAACGGCATCGGCTCGGCGGGCGGCTGGGATTCGTGCGGAGTCCCGGCGATCGCGGGGTCGAGCGGCGGGGGCGCGTCGGGCTCGAACCAGCTCGCGGCCGGGGGCGCGGGTTGCGCCGGCG
>Ga0182739_1005325_pt1 | contig 10227 bp, 7 predicted proteins | sample eDN5th30CBELigBY_FD_128873 | JGI IMG/M metagenome (GOLD analysis project Ga0182739, IMG submission 128873) | Enriched backyard soil microbial communities from Emeryville, California, USA - eDNA 5th pass 30_C BE-Lig BY (version 2) (version 2) | ecosystem: Environmental > Terrestrial > Soil >...
CGGCTTTGCCGCCGACTTCGGTCTTGCCTTGTGCGAACCGGGTGGCTCGGCCGGCCCGGCCGAGTGGCTTATCACTTGGCGGAGGCACCACGAAGTTCCTCATGGAGATATCGATAAAATGAAGCGTGTACGATCGACGGCGTGGACCGCAGGCAGGACGCATTCGATCCTGGTATTGGTCGCGGTTCTGGTCGGGGCCGACCGGGGCTGGGCCCAGATCCCGGGGCTGCCATCGGTGTCGAAGCCGGCAGCCTCGTCAACAGCCGGGGCGGGGACCAACAAGGGGGAGGGGCCGACCGTGGCACCGACCCTGGACAACCCCGAGGCGACCGTGGCGACGGCCTCGGGGCCGATCAGCGTCGAGAAGCCGGTCGACGACGTGGTCCAGGCGATGCTGGCCGACCTGCTCCCCAAGTACCAGGGGGTTCGCTCGGTGCAGGTCGCGGTGGAAAACGGCGTGGTGACGCTCGATGGACAGGTCGAGGACGCGGACGTCCGTGAGAATGTGACCTTGTTCACGCGACGGGTGGAGGGGGTCCGCCTGGTCCTCAACCGGATGAAGACCGACGCCCAGGTCCTGACGGCCTCGGAGCTCGCGGGGAAAGTGCTTTGGGGACTCTGGCGGACCGTGGCCCGGAGTTGGCTCCTGGTCGTCATCGCCCTGGCCATCGGACTAAGCGGCCTCCTTCTGGCACGCCTGTTCAACACCTATTCGGAGGTTTTGCTCGCCCCGTTCATCAAGAACGTCCTGGTTCGCTCGGTCGTCGGCTCGCTGCTGAGCTCGATTCTGATCGTCGGGGGCATCCTGCTGGGTCTGAACGTGCTCGACTTGACCCAGGCGGTGCTCTCGATCCTGGGGCTGGCGGGGGTGGTCGGGCTGGCCGTCGGCTTCGCCTTCCGCGACATCGCCGAGAACTTCATCGCCTCGATCCTGCTGGGCGTCCGACGGCCGTTCCGGATCGGCGACTACGTCGAGGTCGCTGGCAAGGCCGGCGTGGTCCTGTCGCTCAACACCAGGGCGACGGTGCTGGTGACGCTCGAGGGCAACCACATCCGGATCCCGAACAATATTATCTACAAAGAGATCCTCGTGAATTCGTCGGCCTCGCCCAGCTCGCGCGGCAGCTTCGACGTGATGATTCCCTACGCGGTTTCCACCGCGCAGGCGCTCGACGCGGTGACACGGGCCCTGGACGAGCAGGAAGGGATCCTGGCCGACCCGCCCCCCCGGGCCTTGCTCGAAGCCCTGGAACGCGATGGGGTTCGGCTCCGCGCCTACTACTGGATACCGGTGCGTGGGATCGACGGCAACAAGCTCCAGAGTGACGTCAAGCTCAAGGTCAAGGTGGCGCTGCAGCAGGCGGGAATCACCCCGCCGCCGACCGGCGTGATGATCTCGGTGGCTGGACGCGTGCCCGTCGATGTCAGCGAGACCGGCGGGCGGGCCCGGAGCGAGGTTGTCGCCCCGTCGCCTTTGGTCACGGCCGATCAGGCCAAGGCCAACCTCCGGCACGACACCCGGGCGGCCGAGAAGGCCGAGATCGCCCCCAACGGCGAACAGCAGACTCCGATGGAACACGCGCTTTGCCAGTCGGAACATGTCAGCGACGAGGGGACGAACCTGCTCCAGGGGCGTAACGAGGAGCCGGTTAGGAACTGAAGAAGGGTCGACGCTCGGATCGAAGGCGGTGGCACGGCCGTGGTTCGGAACTGGCCGGAAGCACCAGTTGGCTGTGCATCCTCCAAGTTCTTGAACACGCCTTTGTAGAGTCGGCTTTAGCCTTCCAGTCTTCGGCCAGACCCGGCAGGCCAAAGCCGACTCCACGAAGAAGGCTCGCCCTGGACCGGTGGGCGGGTGGGATCAGCCCCGGGCGGCTTTCTTCGGGGCCGGCGGGTTGGCGGCGGGCTCGGAGCCGTTGCCGGAGGGGCGCGCGATGGCGATGCCCAGGCCGATCTCGTTGGCGGCGTCGTAGGCGAGCACGGCGTTGCGGTGCGGCGTGGCGAAGTCGGCCGAAAGGAGCATGGCCTTGCGGCCGGTTCTCTCTCGGGCGTCGCGGAGTCGCTCGACCAGCCCGGCCATGTCGGCCGACACCGGTTCGCGATCGATCTTCATTGCACCGACGGGGTCGATCTCGACCAGGATGTAGTCCTCCTTGAGGTCGTCGAGCGAGCGCGAGTGGCCCTGGGCTGCCGCCGCGGCCGGACTCTCGGGGTTTGGCTTGGGGACCTCCAGGCTCTTGTAGAGCACCGTCGTGGCCGTCACGAGGAAGAACAGGACGAGCTGGAACGCCACGTCGACCATCGCCGCCAGGTCGAGCTCCTCGACCTTCTCGGACGACCCGCGTGCCAGGGTGAACTCGGCGATCGCCTCGTCTTCGTCCTGGGGGTCGTAATCCTTGTCGTCGAACTCGTCCTCATCGGTTTCGTACCGGGTGGCCTCGTCGTCGATCGGCAAGGCCACGAGGCTATCGTCGTCGTCGGGCACCTCGAAGCCGTCGTCATCGCCGAAGGGTTCCGGCTCCGGGGGCGACGGGTCGCGATGACCGGCCCGGGGGGACGAGAGCTCAACAGCTTCGTCGGGGCTTTGGACCTCGGTGTCGTCCACCTCGAACTGGGGAAAGTCGAGGACATCGGAGTCCGGATCGTCGTCGTCGGGGGGAAACTCCGGTTCGGTCTCGGAGGGGGAGGCGGGGAGAGGCGGGGGGACGGGGCTGGCTTCCCCAACGCCCGGCGGAAAGCCGAGTCCGCGATCCGGTGGCGATTCCGGTTCTGGCTGGGGTTCGGGGGTGAGCAGGCCCGGGAAGTCGGCCAGCCGGACCCAGGCGGCGGTGGTGCCGGCGGGCCGGATCAGGTCGTCATCGCGGAGACTGCCGCGCGCCAGCGCCTGGCGAACGGCCTCGAGTGTGAGCGCCCGCTCGACTTCCAGTTGATCACCGTGAAAGACGTCCCAGGTCGCCAATGTCGATCTCCCTCAACTCCGCTCAGCCTGCTCGTATTCCACTTCGAGTTCGCCGCCCTTCCGTTCCGCCGTGGCTCGGCCGGCCCGGCCGAGAGAGGGGAAGGGGGGCCGGCCTCGTCCGGTCACCGTTCCGCTTCCTGGACGCCGATGTGGAGCGTGATGCCTTCGACTTCGCTGACCGCGCCGGCGACCTTGAGGACTTCGCCGTGAGGCACTGCGCCGTCGGCCTGGAGGACGACCTTGGGCCGTCCTTGCTTGAGGCCCTCCGCGACGGCCTTCCGGGCCTGGTCCATGGTCGCCGGTTCTCCCTCGCCGTTCCCGAGCAAGATCCTGGGCTCGGCCCCCGGGGCGCTCGGTCTCAGCAGGGTCAGGATGGTCGCACTCGACTCGTCCACGCCCACGCCGTGCCGGGCCGTGGGGACCTCCACTTTCTCCCCGCCGGTCATCTGGACCGAGAAGAGCATGAACGTCATGAGCTGGAAGACGACGTCGACCATCGGCGTCATGTCGATGTGCTCGTCGCGTTCCTCGCTCGCTTGGCGGCGGAGCAGCATGGAAAGAAAGCCCCCAGTTCGGGGAATCGGGTCGGAGGAGACACGTGGTAACGCCGTGACGTGCCGGGCTGTTCGAGGTTCTCGGTCTCAACCGTGGGAGCCGGGCCTTCTTGAGATCCCTGATCCTTTCGAGTGTCCGGCCTTCCTAAGGCTGGGATCGGACTGCCGGACGCTCCCTCGGGCCGACGCTGGAACGACGGCGGCGCATGGTTTATCGTGGCAAGACGGCGCGGACGGTCCCCGATCCCGATCGAGCTCCGGCCGTGCTGCGCGCGCTGGGACTTTCGAGCTGCTCGAGGATCTCCAGGAAATCCTGGAGTTGACGCTCGGTTCGGTCGCGGAGGCGGCGGAGCTTGGCGTGGATGTCGTTGCCGAGAATCATCATCGGAGTGGCGATCAGGAGGCCCGCGCCGGTGGCCCAGAGGGCCAGGCTGATGTCGCTGGCCAGGGCGGTGGGGTTGACCTTCTCGGAACCGCCGATCCGGCCGAACGCGCCGATCATACTCGCCACGGTGCCGAGCAAGCCGAGCAAAGGGCCCATTCGAACGATGGTCGAGATGCTGGCGAGCCGATTCTCCATACCGGCGATGACCTCGGTGTGGAACTCCATGACCAGCAACTGCTTGATCTTGGCGATTCCTTTGCTACGGTTCTTGAGAGCCACCGCCATCAATTGCGCCAGCGCCGTGTGCCAGTAGGGGGGGCCCTGGCAGAGGAGGGCCGCGGCGTCCGACTTGCCGGCCAGGCATTGGTCGCGAACCTGCTGGAGCAGGGGCCCGGCGTCGTCAATCGACTTCTTGGCGAGACTGCGATAGAGCAGGATCGCGTTGTAGACGCCCCAGATGGCCAGCAGCACCAGCGCGGCGTAAATGACGTAGCCAAACGCGTCGATAATCTTCGTGATTTCCATGGACGGGTCTCGATCGAGCGAGCAGGCGAACCGAACGGCCGACGGACGAACCAATCACCCACAATAAAAAGTCGGCGACGGAAATGGAAAACTAACGAAGGGCGGGGCGTCCCAAATCGGGGAGTTCGACCGTAAATTATTATTCCGTGGTCATGAGGGGTCGTGCAAGGGTGCCGGCTTGACTCCCCTACAATGCCTTGCCAGCCGTGCCCCGGCGCGTGACAATGCGTTCGGAAGGGTCTGCCGCTCGCGAAACGATTCGCCGTTGTCCCTCTGAGTTCTTGCCCATGCCGCGTACCGTGCTGATCGTCGACGATGAGCGCGACACCAACGACATCCTGGCCAGCTTGGTCCAGGCCCGCGACTTCGAACCGATCCAGTTGTTCGCGGGGTCTGAGGTTGCCGCCGCCGTACGCGACCACGTGCCGAGCATCGTCCTGCTCGACCTGATGCTGCCCGATATCGACGGGTTTGCCATCTGCGACCAGTTGAAACGGGATCGCGAGACGAACCTGATCCCGATCATCATGGTCACCGCGCTGCACGACGCCGGCCATCGAGCCGCCGGTGTGCGCGTCGGCGCCAACGGCTACCTGACGAAGCCCTTCACCCCCGAGCAGTTGTTCCAGGAGATCGACAAGGCGCTGGCCTGGCGGCACGAGCACGAGACGCGGGGCACCTACGGCGAGATCCACTTCGACATCAGAAGCGAGGCGACCTATCTTCAGCAGGCCAACGACATGCTGGCCGACCTGTTCGCTCACACCCCGCTGAACGAACGCCAGATCAAGGACCTCAAGCAGGTCGTGCTGGAGATGGGGGGCAACGCGATCGAGTGGGGGCACCGCAAGAACGCCGACCTCGTGCTCCGGATCACCTACCGGATCGACCCCGAGGCGGTCACCCTGATCATTCACGACCAGGGGCCGGGCTTCAACCCGAACCAGATCCCCCACGCCGCCTCCGACGAGGATCCCATCGGCCACCTCGACGTGCGCAACGAGCTGGGGATCCGCGAAGGGGGCTTCGGCATTATGCTCGCCAAAGGACTTGTCGATGAGTTCCGCTACAATGACAAGGGAAACGAGGTCACGCTAATCAAGCGATTCGAGAAGTAGACCGCGCCCCTCCGTCCGCAGCGCTCGGACCTTGATCTCAACGGTTCTCGTTTCGGCTCCTCACTCCCCCTGTCCCGCCCCTGGCTTGCCTACAGATTCGCCACGCCTCTTATGGCGGCACCCCACAGGATAATGAGGTGCTCCCACCGCGGTTTACGACCAGGTGGCCTACAAGCTTGGCACGAACGCAAGCGGTTTGGCGAGCCAGGACTACCCATGGATCGGATCGCCGACCTCGATTCACGCGGAACGGGGCGCAAGGCGAGGGAAAGCCGCGGTCATTCACCGGAACACTCGGGTTCATGCCAAACCGCAACCCGATGGGAACCCGCGGTCGAGACGACCGAAGGAAACCCGCCGTAAGCATTCCCCAATGCGTTCTGCCGATCCTTGGCCGTGTCTGCCCTGATCGCGGCCGCGCGGTCCGATTCGATGGTGGGAAGGTGGCGGCTTTTGTGCTTTGTTGAGCATGGTTTTGGGCGATCGCCTATCGTCATGGCTCCTCCGCGCAGGGACGCGACGGATTCGACACTGAGGTGCAGGAGCAACATGGTGACTCCTGGTGGTACGAACAAATTTGTTAAAAACGCCCTGTCGGCATTGTGATACTTGTATGTATGGAATTGTTTCTTTCGTGGGCGTTGTAAGCCATTTCTGGAAACAAAGTTCGGCTGTTTTGAGGGCCGTCGGGGTCGGGGGACGTGCGGGATGAAACGGCCGCTCATGAGGGGATTGGTGAGTCTTTGGTGAAGGTCCGAAGTTTGTCGTGCTTGACATGGACGACTCGTTTGCATTAGTCTCTCTACAGAGTTCATGGCTCCACCTTTTGCCAAATGTGGAAGCCGAACTCACTTATCGCTGCCTGGAGCGTCACACCGCCTCGTCTCGCCCCGCTTCACGGAATGGAGCATCGCGGTTTCCTGAGTTCTGTGGTGATCGAGCGATCTCTCGGCCATTCATTCGATTCTTGTCGGATCTCTCCGGGCCGGGAGTCTGCCAGAACTGAGGAACCACCTCTGTTCGTTTCTCCTCGGGATTGACCCTGTGTGGCGGCGGCGTGTCGTCGTGTTTTGCTTGTCCGTCTTATTCTATGAGTTATTCGTCCTCGGAAAGGTGGTATCAATGCTGCCACGGAATCGCACGGCTGCGCGACGATTTGCAGATCCTCAGGGTTTCACCCTGATCGAACTCCTGGTGGTGATCGCGATCATCGCGGTTTTGATCGCGTTGCTGTTGCCGGCGGTGCAAGCGGCGCGTGAGGCCGCGCGACGGTCGCAGTGCGTCAACAACATGAAGCAGATTGGTATCGCCCTGCACAACTATCACGACGTGATGGGGGCGTTTCCGCCGCCTCGGCTGCTGACCGGAAGTTGCACCGCCAAGAATGTGCCGAACGGCCAGGTGCTCAACGTCACCGGATTCACGATGATCCTGGGGCAGATGGAGCAGACGCCGCTTTACAACGCCTACAACTTCAGCCAACCGTCGGCCAATGGCACGGCGGTCAACAGCTCGCCGAACACCACGCTCATCGGCACTTGCTACTCCAATTCGACGGTCGTGGGGGCGAAAGTCGCGACGTTCCAGTGCCCGTCGGATGAAGAGATGCCGGTCGATAACGACACCTCGACGAACTATTTCCGGATCAACGCGCGACGCAGCAACTACAAGTTCTGCGTGTCGCAGTACACCGATTCGTACTGTGCGGCCTCGGCGGGATATCCCGCCAACAACGTCCGCGGCATGTTCTACAGCGATCTCGGGACGGGTGTCGCCCAGATCACCGATGGCACGAGCAATACGGCGGCCGTCGGCGAGTCGTTCCAGCGGACCTACTCGACGAACTGGGGCACCTGGTGGGGGGCCGGCAATCACACGGCCGTCCACGGCGCCGCCTTCCCGCCGACTTCTGGTGGCTACACCCGGTATCTGCCCAACGGCAAGTACGAGAACACCGCCAATACCCAGAAGTTGCCGTACGCCTGGACGATGGGGAGCAAGCATCCGGGCGGCATGAATATGCTGTTCGGCGACGGAAGCGTGAAGTTCATCAAGGATTCGATCAACCCGGTGACGTGGTACTCGATCCAGACGATCGCCGGGGGCGAGGTGGTCAGCTCCGACGCCTACTGAACCGCCGTCCTCATCGCTTGTCGCTCTGCCTCTCGACCTGACATGGTGCCTCGCCCGTCGTAAAACGGGCGGGGCCCTTGTCGTTCCCTTCCTGACGATTCCGGACAAGGTTTCTCATGAAAACCGCGTATTATGCAACCGTTGCTTGGCTCGCGGTCGGCGTGATCGGGTGCGGCAGCGGCGAAGCCAAACGGTTCCCGGTGCATGGTACGGTGACGCTGAACGGCAAGCCGTATCCCAATGCCACCATCCAGTTCGTGCCCGACCCGACGAATGTCGCTCTGGTGGAAGGCGAAGATGTGACCGGTCCCGAGGGAAACTATAAGCTCACCAGCATGGGACGAGCCGGCTTGCCGGTGGGCAAGTACAAGGTGATCGTCACGTCGAAGCCGACCGCCGAAGAAGAGGCGGCCCAGAAGGCGAAGTTCGAGGACGAAGAACAGCGCCGGATGGCCCTGATGTCGCTGGGGATCGATCCCGCCAAGCAGGCGATCAAGCAAGGAAAGCCCGGCGGAGAGTTTACGGCCGAAGTGAAAGCGGAAGACAACCCGTTGGAGTTCGACGTCAAGGCGAAGTCGAAGTCCGGCAAGTCGTGACGTCCGTTTGCGTCGGATTCAGGTGATCGAATCCCAGAGACGCCGATTCTCGATCGTTTGATTTCTCGCAAAGCCGCGAGATGGGGCCATGGCCGCCATCTCGCGGCTTTGTGATTTTACGACCATTGATCATCGGTTCGTCTGCGTCCGCTGCCTGACCAGGTGAGAGCCGGTTCCGGCAGCCTCTGTCGAGCCGTCAATGGGCCTCGGCCACTCCGGGTTGAGATCCACCAGAATTCGAAGTAAGTGGCACGGCCGGCTCGGCCGTGGTTCGGAATGAGCCGGATGCACCAGTTAGTCGAATTTGTTTTGCGGGGTGGAGCCTGCCTATCCAAACGTGGCAACCATCTGTCGAAAATAGGCGTGACGATGTTTAGAGCCAATAATTTATGAGAAAGTGCGAATTATAGACGGGCTGCGTGTGCGGCATTAGGATGGAATTGGCTTTGGCGAGAACAGTTGGGGGACGGATCGGAGTGCGCCGGGCATTCTACCAATAGGCTTTGGTAAGAAACGTCCACGCGGGAAACCTGGCGATATGGTTTAGGGGACGTTTGTTCTCGTTCGCCCGGGCGGGGCTTGAAAACGGGGGACGGATGCGTCCGCTTCTCGGGGAATCGGGCCAGACTCGTCGATGACAACGCTGATCTCAAGAATGGAGAAGGGGCAATCGCCTGCTGGGCTCGGGGGCCGGCCCAGCCTTGTTGACGTTTCCCTACGCTTTTACTGGTCCATTGACAGCAACCAGGCTTTCCGGATAGGCTCCTTAGTCTCTTTCAAGAGTTGGGCACTCCAGTCTTTTCCAAAATGGGTGTTGAATCCACGGTCAGACGATGTCGGAGTGGCCTGGGTCACGCCCCCGCTTCACCTGACGTAAGGAAACCGTGGTCGTTTTCACGCCTTGTCGTGATTGATACTCCGTTCGGTTCTCAGGTCGATTGTCGCTGAATTTCGGTACGGCTTTCCCATCGCCGCGGCGTAGTGATTCCACGATTATCGCGTTTCGTCGTTCGGACCTGCGCGGTGATGATTCATCGGTATCCTTCGTTCTTCCGTTTCTTGGTCATCCGAGCTCGGAAAGGTGGTGTCTATGCGGCCCCGGATTCGCACGGCTGCGCAACGATCTGCCAGGCGTAGAGGGTTCACCCTGATTGAGCTGTTGGTGGTGATTGCGATCATCGCGGTTTTGATCGCGTTGCTGTTGCCAGCGGTTCAGGCAGCGCGTGAGGCGGCGCGGCGGTCGCAATGCGTCAACAACATGAAGCAGATCGGTATTGCCCTCCATAACTATCACGATGTGATGGGGGCGTTTCCGCCGCCCCGAATTTATACGGGGAGCTGCACGACGAAGAACGCGCCGAACGGGCCGGTGCCGGGGCTGGTATTGAACACGACGGGCTTCACCATGATGCTGGGCCAGATCGAGCAGATGGCCCTATACAATGCGTACAACTTTAGCCAGCCGTCGTCGGAGTCGGTGAACGCCAACAACACCGTGAATAACGTGCTGCTGGGCAGCGCCTACGCGAATACAACGGTCGTGGGCGCAATGATTGCGTCGTTCCAATGTCCTTCGGATGAGCAGATGCCGTTGGATACGGTCGCCACGGCAGGCTCAGCCTGGCGTTTCAACGCGAGGCGGAGCAACTACAAGTTCTGCGTGTCGCAATACTCCGACTCGTATTGCGCGGCCACGGCGGGACATCCCGTCGCCAACCTCCGCGGCATGTTCTACTCCGACCTGTCGACCGGTTTGAACGACATCAAGGATGGTTCCAGCAATACGGCCGCCGTTGGCGAGTCGTTCCAGCGGACGTTCTCGGCGAACTGGAGCACCTGGTGGGGCTCTGGAGTTCACACTGCAGTTCACGGGCTTGCTCTACCGCCGACCAACGGGGCCTATCCCCAGTACTTGCCCAATGGTAAGTACACCCCGACTCCGCCCACCACCAATCCC
>Ga0182739_1005327_pt1 | contig 10224 bp, 11 predicted proteins | sample eDN5th30CBELigBY_FD_128873 | JGI IMG/M metagenome (GOLD analysis project Ga0182739, IMG submission 128873) | Enriched backyard soil microbial communities from Emeryville, California, USA - eDNA 5th pass 30_C BE-Lig BY (version 2) (version 2) | ecosystem: Environmental > Terrestrial > Soil >...
ACAAATTTTATTCTCTCGTCCACGCGATTACACTCCTTCCACGGCATTTGTAGTCTCCCACAAATGCCTAAAGTGTAACCTATGTCTCCGGTATAGACTGTTACCTATGTGTCAGTACGCACATCAAAAAGTTAGATTCAAATTGGCTCTTTCCCATTTCCGGGGCACTAGCTTCATGAACACAACACTCTAATTCTCAATCAATAATTCTCAAAGTGGCCTTTGACCCCATCGAACCCTTTATGCTTTCGTAAGTCACATAAGGTGGTAGCGAACCCTTGTTTCTTACTGAAGAAATGCTCATCAATACCCAATACCTGTGGACAGGGCTTGTGCTTTATTTCCTGATGCTCTCGAAAATAACCGTGGTGATACCACCTTTCTATCGTAGCTTTGCCTAAGCGTAAATCAACACTCAAGACTTTCTGCGATACCCCTTGGGTATGCTGATAGAACAACTTGCTGGCGCAGCGCTTCACTGGCACGTTGATGTTTTAAGCTACCGGGGAAACGCTGATTAAAGTAGCGTTTACAGCGATAGCACTGAAACTTATAGGCCTTAAAGCGCAAGATACTTTGCCTAAGACCTATCGAGACATGTTTAACCTCTCGCATGAAGCTGTCTTTCTTACGCAACTTGCTGCTGTTGCAATGCACACACCTCGCTCGGCGCCTATAGTTCACCTCAATGAACAGTGGATTAATTCCACTCACTTTCTTTATTGCAAACCCAGGTGAAGGTAGGATACGATCTTTCTTGGACACTTTACACCTCACTCTGCTTAGTGATTCAAGGCTTTAGCTTACACTAACTCCTCATAAAGTACTCCCTTTCTTTGGGAAAGAGCCGAAGCCTTCGGTGTGGAGCCTATATCTCATTATAGTAATGCGAGTAAATTAGTAGCGAAACATGATATGGATAAGCTCATCACTTTATATCAACAACAGCTTAATCTTAAAGACGCAACCTTTTCACGCATCGATCATGCGGATGCCTTGGTCGCAATCGTCTATAAGGTAGTACAGCCTAATGGCATACAGCATATTTTAAAAATCTGCCCCCGCCTCCAAGATTATTCATGCGAGATTCATTTCCTAAAGTACTTTACTTCTAAATTACCGGTGCCGAATATTATACAAACTATAGAACCACGCCCAAACCTTTATGGAGCTATTTTCATGCAATGCTTACCAGGCAGCTTACTGAAAACAGCAGACTTAACGGATAGTTTAGCCTATGAGATGGGGGTTTTGCTTGGACGTATTCATTTAAACCGAACGGAGAACTATGGAGATATTACTCAACCACATAGTCTAAACCCAGACCCAAGCTCTTATTTTAACCTTAAATTTACAGAAGGTATAACCGAATGTAGCCATCATTTGCCTAAAGGGTTACTTGAAAACTGTCGCCGTTTTTATGATAGGCATATTGACCTTTTAGCCTTAGTGGATGGTCCATGTATCACGCATCGTGATTTTCGGCCAGGCAATGTTATTGTAAATGAAGGCAAACTTCAGGGAATTATCGATTGGGCTTCAGCGCGCGCGAGCTTTGCGGAAGAAGATTTCTGTCCTTTAGAACGTGGAGAGTGGTCAACCCGTAGCACCTGCAAAAAATCCTTTTTAGAAGGGTATTCTAGCATTCGCCCAGTTCCTGATTATAGCACCATAATGCCTCTTCTATGTCTAAGTAGAATAATGGCTACCATCGGTTTTACCCTCAAAACTGGAACATGGAAAACTAAAAACGCTCGCTTATACCAGTCTAATCGCCGATTGCTCGATGAGTTTTTTGCGTTTTCCACCTACGCGCAATAAAAGTTAGACAAGTTTGTTGGAGACCATGATTATGATAAGACTTTTTTCAAGGACATAACTTACGGAGCTGCGCTTGAGGTCGGCAAGGAAGTTAGCGAAATGGCTACAAAAAGATTCTCAAAGTTTTTAAAGCCATAGGCTCTACGCTGAATCAACTTTATCAATTGCCTATTTGCACCATTGCAATGGAAGCATGTGCAAGCTCGCACTATTGGGCTTGCCAATTTCAAAGCTTAGGCCATGAAGTAAAACTGATTAGCCTTCAATTCGTGAGACCCTTTGTTAAGGGCAATAAAAATGATACCAATGATGCACAAGCGATAGCTGAAACAGCAAGCCGACCTACGGTGCGTTTTGTCCCTATAAGTAGTTCAAGACGCTATTGATTTATCAGTCTCACGTAAGCTCATTATATAGATCTCACGCGCGGCTCAACTATTTTTAAAAACCGGGTGGCGATCTCCATCGCACGCAGTTTACGAGTACAATTGAGTGCCTCTGAGCGACTAGACACGAGTCCTTGGTAAAAAAGTTGAGCAACGCGTTAATCTCATATTTTTTGCCTAAAGATTAGGCTAATATCAAATGCTTTTTCGAATAAAAAAGCATAAAATACTATTACTGCAAAAATAGTACCACTTTTTACATGCAAATAATGAATCGGAGGAAAATTATCATGCCTCATCATTTATTGGGTAAAAAAGTCATTATTACAGGCGGCAATCGCGGTATTGGTCGGGCTATTGCTTTAGCCTTTGCTAAGCAAGGTTGTGATATAGTGATTACTTATCATTCTGATCCGCAAGCAGCAAAAGCCGTAATCCATGAAATACAACAAACCGACGTTAAAGCCAAAGCAATCCAAGTTAATTTACTTGAAGAAAAAGACAGGCTACGGCTGATTAAAGAAAGCAGTGAATTTCTAGGTAATATTGATATCCTTGTTAATAACGCCGGTATTCTAACCCGCAATTCATTTTTAAACTTATCTGAGGACGAAGTTAAACAGGTATTTGCCGTCAATGTGATAGGCCCCTTTCTTCTGTCACAGGCAGTAGGGCGATATATGGTAGAACGCCAAGAAGAATTAGCCGCTCGCTCTGAAGAACTTCCCGACCGCTGTATTATTAACATCACCTCAATCAGTCGAAAGGTTGTTACGCCAGGCCTTTCCCATTATGAACTCAGTAAAGCCGCAGCCAGTCAAATGAGTAAATCGTTAGCAATGGATGAGGATTTCAGACGTTACAAAATACGGGTAAATGACGTAGCCCCCGGTTTAGTGCCAACCGATATCAATCGTAATCAATGGCAGACTAATTCAAGTATTTGGCAAAAACGAGTTGCAGGTATTCCTTTAGGACGCCCGGGCCAACCTGAAGAAGTGGCGCAGGTAGTTATTGCTGTTGCTTCTAATGAATGGATGACGGGTACTACTTTGACTATAGACGGTGGCAGAACACGCAATTGGTCTGGCGCTGAAATTAGTGAAGGCTATCAACCTATTTTACAATCAAGGCTTTAAATCTAATTCTAAAGCGATTTATACAGCTTGTTGAAGGAATGGGGAGAGTTTTATTTATGGATAATTCATTTTCCAAACAAACTTATCCTTGGAAAACTACTGTGGATTATAGAGTCCAACCTGAAAAATATCAGGTTGGCAAAGGAGAGCAAGGTGTATTACTTTGCGAGCCTTATAAAAGTGAGATTCTACCCTATTGGCGTTTTAAAACACCCGAGCTAGCCCTTGCAAGCTCAGAAAAAATCTATCAACTCTTTTTAGCCTACCTTAAGCAGAATGACTTTGTCGGCGCAGATCTAGCCCGTAAATTTTTACAAATGGGTTTTACTCGCGCAAGACGCTACGCTAATTATGCAGGTGGTAAAAAATATGCTCCAGGCTCAGCTCAAACTTTGAAAAAAGGTACAGGCGATCCTCAGAAAGTAATCAGTGCCAGTACATTTTATAAAAAATGGCGCCTAGCGGAACAACACCAAACTTATAAAATGATGAAAACAGCTTGGAAAAAGCGATACGGTTAGCCCAGCTTAAAGTAAAGATTTCATAAAAAATATAACCACTAGCCCTCTTTCGAAAGAAAGCTATTATTAACTCAGCCTAGTGGCTAATCGACCCAAAGTTTTAATGGCCTGGATATAATCGGCTGTCCAGGAATGTCCGTAGTTAAGCCGGATACAATTTTGATAACCCCGTTGCGCCGAGAAAATAGGACCCGGCGCTATGCTAATATTATGCTGCAACGCCAGTTGATATAATTTTAGCGCATTGATTTGCTCAGGCAACTCAATCCATAGCACATAGCCACCCTCCGGCCGCGTGAGTTTAGTTCCCCAGGGAAAAAATTCGTTGATCATTTGTAGCATTTGCTGCAACTGCAAGCTAAATAGCCGCCTTAATTTACGTAAATGCCTATCATAAGCCTCATGCGTTAAATATTCAGCAACGGCCATCTGAGGAAGGGGAGGCAAACTCAAGGTATTCATGAACTTTAACTGTTCCACCCTGTTTTGAAAGCGGCCTGGAATCGCCCAGCCAATACGATAACCCGGCGCCAAAGTTTTAGAAAACGAGGAACAATGCAACACCAATCCCTTGCGATCATAAAATTTTGCGGACCTGGGCGGCACCTCTCCAAAATATAACTCTTGGTACACATCGTCTTCAATTAAAGGAATGCTATAGCCCGCCAATAATTTAACTAAGGCTTGTTTGTTCTGCTCTGGCATCAAGCTACCCAGAGGATTTTGAAAATTTGGCATAATTATACAAGCGGCAATTCGCTGGTTTTTTAAAACACTAGCTAAAACAGTTAAATCTATACCCTCACGTGGATGAGTAGGAATCTCTAGCGCCTTAAGACCTAAACGTTCTATGGCATGCAATACCGCATAGAAAACCGGCGATTCAATGGCAATGGTATCTCCAGGTTTTGTCACCGCCTGTAAGCATAAATTGAGAGCCTCCGTTGCACCTAAGGTAATCACAATATCTGCCGGTGATAACAAATAGCCTTTTTGTAAATAGCGGCGAGCAATTTGTCGGCGTAACTCCTCATTACCAGGTGGTAAATCACCGACGGCACGCCAAGGAGTAACTCGTCTTCCCATGGCGTAAATATATTTATTAAGCTGTTGATGTGGAAAAAGCTCTGGACTTGGAAAAGGCGAGCCTAAGGGAACAATGCCGGGACGCTTGATAGCACTTAACACCTCAAATACTAGTTGACTAACGTCGACCTCGGTTGAGACGGTTAAAGGCGAAGAAAGCCTCGGTTCGGCTAATAAAGCCTTAGCTTGCGAGCATATGTAATAGCCCGATCGAGGATGGCTTTCAATTACCCCTTTATTTTCTAGCAGTAAATAAGCCTGTAAAATCGTGGAAATACTGACCCTATACTTAAGCCTGGCTTGGCGAATAGAAAGCATGCGCTCACCCGGTTTTAACACACCCTGCTCTATTTGATAAATAATTTGGTCAGCGATTTTTTCATAGAGAGTGGTCGTTATCATATCGCCATTATTACAGAAACTGTACCCCTTGAAAATCTCTCTAATTGTATCTGTTATGCTAGTATTTTTTTCTTTAGGATGGTCACGGTTAAGCAACTCAATTAGGTTAGACATATGCTAGATATTGAACTCCTTTCTCGCCTGCAATTTGCCTTTACCATTAGCTTTCACATACTTTTTCCCACATTTAGCATTGGCTTAGCCACTTTTTTATTGATCATGGAAGGATGCTGGCTAAAAACACGAGATCCCTTGTATCTGTCTATTTGTAAATTTTGGACCAAAGTTTTCGCCTTAACTTTTGGCATGGGGGTTGTCGCCGGCATTGTCATGGAATTTCAATTAGGTACCAATTGGGCAGGATTTACCAAAAAAATCGGCAGTGTATTAGGCCCTTTGTTTACTTATGAGGTTCTCACCGCATTCTTTATAGAAGCCGGTTTCTTAGGCGTTATGCTGTTTGGCTGGGAGAAAGTAGGTCGACGTTTACACTACCTGTCAACCTGCTTGGTATTTTGCGGAGTGACTATTTCTGCCTTTTGGATTTTAGCCGCTAACTCCTGGATGCAAACGCCCGCAGGCGTTATAGTCACAGAGCATCAATTCGTGGTGAATAACTGGTGGGAGGTGATATTTAATCCCTCTACCCTATCGCGTTACTTACACATGATGTTATCGGCTTATCTGAGTACAGGGTTTGCTATTGCTGGGATATGTGCCTACTACCTATTGAAAGGAAAACATCTAGCATTCTCTAAACGTTGCTTAGCCTTTATTCTGCCGGCTTTAGCTTTACTGACGGTATTACAAATTGGCGTGGGTGATAAAGTCGGTCTGGTGATTCATCATCATCAACCGCTTAAAACCGCGGCCATTGAAGGACTTTGGGATACTCAACGCGGAGCCCCTTTTATAATTTTTGCTATTCCTGACCAGCATCAGCAAAAAAATTTGTATTCACTTGCCATTCCCTATGCCGCAAGTCTTATTAATACGCATCAGCTTAAAGGCAAAATGATAGGTTTAAAGACGGTATCACCAAGTGATCAGCCTTATGTACCCCTGGTATTTTTTAGCTTTAGAATAATGGTAGGTATTGGCCTGTTGATGGCACTCGTAGCCTTAATAGGTCTTTGGTTATTTTTTACCCAACGTTTGTATAGCTCACGCTGGTTTTTAAGAGGGTGTATTTTTATGTCACCCACGGGTTTTATCGCATTGCTCGCAGGTTGGATCACCTCTGAAACGGGGCGTCAGCCTTGGATAGTATATAATTTGATTCGTACCCATGAAGCAGTGGCTGATATTACGCTAAGTCAGATTTCAATTTCATTCGTGGCCCTAATCTTGGTTTACCTCATTATATTTTGCGTGTTTTATATACGTTATCTAGGCCGTATTTTACGGCAAGGCCCCACTGCTGAAGTGGCACCCACCGACTCAGTTTTTCGCTATTTATCTACTACCGAGATTAAATGATGGACAATTTGGCTTTTATTTGGATTTTAATCATAGGCTTTAGCATTTTAATGTACGTAATCCTCGATGGCTTTACGCTTGGCATCGGTATATTGCTGCCGTGGCTAAATCGACAGGAACGCGAAATTGCCATGAGTGTCGTTTTACCGAACTGGGACGGTAATCAAACTTGGTTGGTACTTGGAGGGGCCGCTTTGTATGGTGCTTTTCCCTTAGCCTTTAGCACAATCTTGCCTATTCTCTATTTACCCTTATTGCTGATGGTACTCGCGCTATTATTTCGTGGAGTTGCCTTTGAATTTCACCAGAAAACCAAACGCGGGCGCAAATTATGGGATAGCGCCTTTATGCTAGGCTCTCTTGGTGCAACCTTAATTCAAGGCATAATGCTAGGCGCTTTTGTACAAGGCTTTGTATTAGCAACGCCAAATAACGCTTTGCAATGGCTTACACCCTTTAGCTTATTTACCGGTTGTGCCTTGGTCTGTGGCTATACCTTATTGGGTGCAAGCCGGTTGATTCTCAAGACAGAAAACGGCCTGCAAGAGAAAATGTATCGCTTAGCAAAGCTCTGCGCTATTCTGGTAGGTTGTTGTCTAATCATTACCAGTATCTGGACCTATTGGGTACATCCAGTGTTACCTTATCAACCCTGGTTTTTCAAAGATAAGCTGTGGCTTATTGGCTTACTACCCCTGATAGGTATGCTTAGCCTCGTAGGTTTATTTATCGCTCTGGCTAAACGGCAGGAATGGCTGCCTTATTGGCTGACTATCGGCATTTTCTTATGCAGTTATGCCGGTTTTATCATTAGTGTATGGCCAAATATCGTACCTTACTCTATCACCATAGCACAAGCCGCAGCCCCGGCCAGCTCTTTAACATTTATGCTAATTGGGGCGGCTATTATGCTGCCGGTATTATTGTTTTATACTTGGTATTCATACCATATTTTTCGAGGTAAAATAGAACAAACTATTCACTACTAATAATAAATTTATTGAGAAGACTAATTATTAAATACATGGTATAGCAAGCAACCTATACTAGACCGCATTTTTAGAAAGGAATTTACTATCTGAGGAGCCTCTTATGTCTATATTAAAAAAGCTAAAAGATTTTTATAACGCATCTTCCGAAAATAGAATTCAATTTTATGTTTTTCTCGGATTTATTGTAATACCTATTGTTGGTATGAGTTTACTATACATTTTAGTACGCATCTTTTGGCTTTAAAAACCTGTTGTTTTAAACTAAGCGGATAAATGCTTGTTCAAAAACATCCAGCCATAAGCAATGGCCAATCGATCCGGATAGTCTTTTATAACACTTGCTCTAAATTCAAAAGCCTACTTTTAATTGCTAAACCAGCCGCATAGCCTGTTAGGGAACCATTACTGCCAATAATTCGCTGGCAAGGCACAATAATTAGTAGCGGATTGCGCCCCACTGCCGCGGCAACGGCGCGAATACTAGTAGGCATTGCCACACGTTTGGCTAACTCGCTATAACTTATGGTAGTCCCATAAGATACCGCTGTAATAGCATGCCATATTCGTTGTTGAAACAAAGTTCCTGTCACAAAATGATAAGGTACGGTAAATACCCGTCTAGTACCTTGCAAATATTCTTGCAACTGAGTCGCTACCCTTTGAAAAATAGGTAATTGAGCCTCAAGCTGATAATTCGAACTTAGGCTTTGCTGATATTTTTGGCCTTGAATATAACATCCTATTAGAGCTTGCCCATCGGAGACTAACAACACCTTACCCAATGAAGTCTCAAGGTAACTATAGAAGCGAGTCATAATTTTTTCTCCTTTAAAGATAACCATAAATGCATTACCGCATATGAGCGCCAAGGGCGCCAAGCTTCGGCATAAATTTTAGCCTGCTGTGGCGAAGTTATTTCTAACGCTTTCATAATTCCCAGATCGGCCGCGGGAAAAGCATCGGGCCATGCTAAAGCACGCATGGCTATATATTGGGCGGTCCACTCCCCAATCCCAGGCAAATTACGCAGTTGCATTAAGGTACTGGGCACATCCACATTAGCCGCCAGAGTTAATTGACCAGCAGCAATAGCTTTTGCTAAACCAATAATTGATTTAGCCCGGGAAAGCGTAATTCCTAATGCCGCAATCTGTTCAGGAGTTGCCATAGCGACCTGAGTTGGATTAGGGAAAATATAGCTTAGAGCCGTAAAAGGGGTGGTTTGGAATTGACCGAAATATTTGGCAAAACGCCCCGCTAAAGTTCTGGCTGCTTTAACCGATACCTGTTGGCCTAAAATTGCCCGTACCGCCATTTCAAATTCATCAAAGGCTCCGGGTACTCTTAACCCCGGGTGTTTTTTAGCTAAAGAGCCTAAGCTTGCGGCAATTTCCTCGGGGTGACAATTGAGATCGAATAATTGCTTGAGCCGCCTCAGCACAGGTACTATGACCTTACCCAATTCATTTGCTAAAGTTATTTTTACAACCGCTGCATTAGACAAAAACTCGGCTGTTATCCAACCGCTATGCCATTGTCCTTGATAATTTAAATATACCGTGCGCTGATAAATGCCATTATTCACATCCTCGACGCCTGGAATGGCCCTTTCACTAATAAAATCCATTAAAGCCTGCCAATCCAATGGGGGCCGATAACTTAGCCTAAATACTAAGGAAGAAAGCGGCTCGGTCAGCGGCATTGCTCGGCGAAAATGACTTGGTTTAAAACCATAGCGATTTTTAAATAAGCTATTAAAGCGACGCAAACTAGCAAACCCAGCATTCAAAGCCACCTCTGTAATAGGTATAGAAGTCTCGGTAAGTAAGCGTTTAGCCAGCAACAAGCGCTGAGTCTGGACAAAACCTATTAAATTGACGCCAAATTCCTTGTGAAAAACCCGGCGCAAATGTCGCTCGCTAATGCCCATATGTTCGGCTAACTGTTGAAGATTGGCCTCATGTAAAAAACCTTCTTCAATTAAACCCACGGCTCTTTGAGCTAACCGGCTCACCGCATCAACACTGGCATTGCCTGGCGCCAACTCCGGCCTGCAACGTAAACAAGGGCGAAATCCCTTTGCTTCCGCCGCGGCTGCACTCGGAAAAAATTGGCAATGATTAAGATTAGGGGTTTTAGCAGAACAAATAGGCCTACAATAAATTCCCGTGGTGTTAACTGCAAAAAAGAAGCGACCGTCAAAACGATGATCGCGAGAACAAATGGCCTGATAACATTGGGTTTCGTTAAGTAACATAGCCATGGGCATATCCCATAATGAATTAGTAATCATTAGCTCGCTTTCGAAACTCTATTTTTGCTGAGAACTTGTGTGTCGATTCGGTACTCGAATCCTCACGTACTTCTATGTACGCTGCGGTTCTTAGCTCTGAGTCTC
>Ga0182739_1005330_pt1 | contig 10222 bp, 6 predicted proteins | sample eDN5th30CBELigBY_FD_128873 | JGI IMG/M metagenome (GOLD analysis project Ga0182739, IMG submission 128873) | Enriched backyard soil microbial communities from Emeryville, California, USA - eDNA 5th pass 30_C BE-Lig BY (version 2) (version 2) | ecosystem: Environmental > Terrestrial > Soil >...
CCACCGACTTCATCTGCGTGGTCAGGCGCGAGTCCGCCTGCGGGAATTTCTCGAACGCGAAGCGCGGGATCTTGGTGACCACGTAGTCGATCGTCGGCTCGAACGACGCCGGCGTGAGGCCGCCGGTGATCTCGTTCTTCAGCTCGTCGAGGGTGTAGCCCACCGCCAGCTTGGCCGCGACCTTGGCGATCGGGAAGCCGGTGGCCTTCGAAGCCAGCGCGGACGAACGCGACACGCGCGGGTTCATCTCGATCACGACCACGCGGCCGTTCTCGGCGTTGATGCCGAACTGCACGTTGCTTCCGCCGGTGTCGACGCCGATCTTGCGCAGGACCGCGATCGAGGCATCGCGCAGGCGCTGGTATTCCTTGTCGGTCAGGGTCTGCGCCGGCGCCACAGTGATCGAGTCGCCGGTGTGCACGCCCATCGGATCGAAGTTCTCGATCGAGCAGACGATGATGCAGTTGTCCGCGGTGTCGCGGACGACCTCCATCTCGAACTCCTTCCAGCCCAGCACCGACTCCTCGACCAGCACCTCGTGCACCGGCGAAAGCTCGAGGCCGCGCTTGACGATGTCCTCGAACTCCTCCTTGTTGTAGGCGATGCCGCCGCCGCTGCCGCCGAGGGTGAAGCTCGGCCGGATGATCGTCGGATAGCCGACGCGGGTCTGGATGTCGACCGCCTGCTCGAACGTCCGCGCGACCTCGGCCTTCGGGCACTCCAGCCCGATCTCCGCCATCGCCACGCGGAACAGCTCGCGGTCCTCGGCCATGCGGATCGCGTCGCGCTTCGCGCCGATCAGCTCGACCCCGTACTTTTCGAGCACGCCGTTGTCGGCCAGGTCCAGCGCGCAGTTGAGCGCGGTCTGCCCGCCCATCGTCGGCAGCAGCGCATCGGGCCTTTCCTTGGCGATGATCTTCTCGACCGTCTGCCAGTTGATCGGCTCGATGTAGACCGCGTCGGCCATGTCCGGGTCGGTCATGATCGTCGCCGGGTTGCTGTTGACGAGCACCACGCGATACCCCTCGTCGCGCAGCGCCTTGCAGGCCTGCGCGCCCGAATAATCGAACTCGCAGGCCTGGCCGATGACGATCGGGCCGGCGCCGATGATAAGGATGGTCTTGAGGTCGCTGCGCTTGGGCATTGCTCGGTGTTCCGGGGGAAATGGAGAATCAGGGGGTCTGTGCAGTCGCCTGCTTGCTGCCGATGTGCCTGTCGAAGAAGGCCAGCATCTGCGTGTAGAGGTTGACGTTGTTGTCGATGTCGCGGAAGCCGTGGGCCTCCTTCTTTTCGACGACGATCTGCTCCGGCTTCTTGCCCACCGCCGCCATGCGGTCGACCAGTTCGTGCATGTTCTTGATCGGCACGCGCTCGTCCTTGGCGCCGTGCACCAGCATGATCGCGGCCTTGATCCGGTCGACGCCGTAGATCGGCGACTGCGCGTGGCGTTCGGCAGCCGATTCCGGGAACACCATGTTGAGGTAGGAACGACCATACTCGGACTGCGAGGTGTCGCTGTTGTGCCGCTGTACGTCCATGTCGTAGACGCCTACGTAGCCCACGGAGCACTGGTACAGGTCGGGCTCGCGCACCACGCTCATCAGCGCCGCGTAACCGCCGTAGGAAGCACCGTAGATGCACACGCGCGACGGATCGGCAATGCCCTGCGAGACCGCCCAGCGCACCGAATCGGTGAGGTCGTCCTGCATCGTCGTGCCCCACTTGCGGTAGCCGGCGGAGACATAGGCATCGCCGTAGCCACCGGAGCCGCGGTAGTTCATCTGCAGCACTGCATAGCCACGATTGGCCAGCAGCTGGACCTCCGGGTTGAAGCCCCATTCGTCGCGCGGGCCGTGCGGGCCGCCATGCGGGTTGACGACGAGCGGGAGGTTCTTGCCATTGCTGCCGGCGGGGATCGTGAGGTAGCCGTGGATGACCATGCCGTCCCGGGTCTTCACATCGACAGGCTTCATCACCGACATCTGCTCGGGCTTGATCCACTGCATCGATGAAAGAAGGAACCGCGCCTGCCCGGCCTTGCGGTCGAACAGGTAGACCTGTCCCGGATCGCGGTCGCTGTAGACGTGCATCAGCACGCGGTTGCCGTCCTCGGAGATGCCGCTGAACGCCACCACCTTGCCCGGGAACGCCTTGACCAGCCCGGCGAACAGCGCCGTCTCGGGATGATCGGGTGCGATGAAGTCCCAATACGGGATGCCATCGTCGTAGCGCACGGCAAGCAGGGTCTTGTGGTCACTGCTCCACAGCAGGTCGCTGGGATCGACGGTACCGTTGTTGGACACTTCCTTGCCGTTGCCGGTCACCGGATCGATACGCCACAGCGACTTGGCCGCACCGCCCGGGCTCTTGAACACGAACGCCTGCTCGTCATCGGCGGTGAAGCCGACAGGCACGATGCCGTAGCCGGCGAACGGTGCGCCCTTGTCGACGAGCGTCCAGCGCTCGCCGTCGCGGCGGTACGTCGCGCTCGACCCGTCGTCCATCTCTCCGAAGGCGTAACGCACCCTGCCCTGGTGGTCCACCTCGAAACTGCCGAAGTCCAGCGGGCTGGACGCGACCCGCGTGATCTTGCCGTTGTAGACATTGAGCTTGAACAGGAAGGCGTTCTCGATCGAGCGCGTGACCAGCACCGATTCGCGCTCACCGGGCAGCGTGTCGACCAGCCCGTAGAAGTTGCCGTGCGGGATCGCAATCCGGCGGGTGCCGTCGATGTTGGAGGCATACATGTCGCGCAGGCCGACCTGGAAATCGAAGCGTCCGGTCTTGAAGCTCGTCGCGTACAGGAGGCGTTCGCTGTTGGCCCAGGTGACTCGCTGGAAATAGTAGTCCTTGCCGTAGTCCCAGCTGCCGACGACGCTCTTGTCGTCGACCTTGAGCACCACCATCACGCTGCGATCGCTGCGCGGCATCACCACCGCGATGTGCTCGCCGTCGGGCGAAAGCAGGACGCTTTCGAACTCGGCATCCTTGAAGAAGTCCTTGATCGGCACGTCGGCCGCGACCGCGATTCCCGGCAGGGTCATCAGCAGCAGTATTGCAAGCAGGTGTCGCATTGCTTCTCTCCCCCTCATGGTGGTGCGTGAATTCCGTTTACGGGCTTTTTACAGGTGTGGCGTCAGCGCGAAGCCGTTTGCATCGACTCGATGAAGCGGTCGAACAGCAACGCGATGTCGTGCGGCCCCGAGCTCGCTTCCGGATGCCCCTGGAAACTGAACGCCGGCGCATCGGTCAACTCGATGCCCTGGTTGCTGCCGTCGAACAGCGAGCGGTGGGTGACGCGTGCATTGGACGGCAGCGTGGCCTCGTCGACCGCGAAACCGTGGTTCTGCGAGGTGATCATCACCCGGCCGCCGCCCCCATCCGCGCCGCCGAGGTCGATCACCGGGTGGTTGGCACCGTGGTGGCCGAACTTCATCTTCAGCGTGGTCGCACCGATGGCCAGGCCGAGCAACTGGTGGCCAAGACAAATGCCGTACAGCGGGATCTTCTTCGCCAGGAACTCGCGGATCGCGGCGATGGCGTAATCGCAGGGCTGCGGATCGCCGGGACCGTTGGACAGGAAGATGCCGTCGGGCTTGAACGCCAGCGCTTCGGCGGCGCTGGTCTGCGCCGGCACGACTGTCACATCGCAGCCGCGTTCGGCCAGCATGCGCAGGATGTTGCGCTTCACGCCGAAGTCGTAGGCGACCACGCGATATTTCGGCTCGGCGCGCGCAAAAGTGCCGCTGTCGAGGTCTAGCTGGCCGTCGCGCCACGGATACGCGGTGCGCGTGCTGACTTCCCTCGCCAGGTCCATTCCCTCCAGCCCCGGGAACTTGCGCGCCGCCTCGAGCGCCTTGTCGACGTCGATCTCGCCCGCCATCAGCGCGCCGTTCTGGGCGCCGCGGTCGCGCAGCAGGCGGGTCAGCTTGCGGGTGTCGATGTCGGCGATGGCGACGATGCCACGCGTGCGCAGCCATTCGGGCAACGAGCCTTCGCTGCGCCAGCTGCTGGGCCGCCGCGGCACGTCGCGCACCACCAGACCCGCTGCCCAGGCCTGTGCGGACTCGTCGTCGAGCGTGGTGCAGCCGGTGTTGCCGATGTGCGGGTAGGTCAGGGTGACGATCTGCCGCGCATAGGACGGATCGGTGAGGATTTCCTGGTAGCCGGTCATGGCGGTGTTGAACACCACTTCGCCGACCGAAAGTCCGGGAGCGCCCACGGAAATGCCCTCGAACACGGTGCCGTCTTCGAGCGCGAGGATTGCGGATTCTGTCACGGGGTTTCGCCTACGTCGGGTTGCAAAAAACCGCCGACACGGTGCGCGACCGGCCGGAGGCGAGAGGAATCAGGCGAGCGGGAATGATACCGGGGCGGGCCGGGCTGCGCCAGAGTTCCGGTGATGTGCCGGCCATCCGCGGATGGGGAATCCGGCGCTTACAGCAGGTCCCGCAGGCGCCGGAGGCCCGCCGGGCGCCCGGCGAGCGCCAGCGCGGCATGCAGGGCACCGCGGGCGAAGATGTCGCGGCTGCCGGCGCGATGGACCAGTTCGATGCGCTCGCCCGCGGTGGCGAACTGGACCGTGTGCTCGCCGACGATGTCGCCGGCGCGGATGCTGGCATGGCGCGGCTGCGCGCCGGCGCGCTGAGCGGCGGCACCGAGCGCCAGGGCGGTGCCGGACGGTGCGTCGAGCTTGCGGGTGTGGTGCATCTCGACGATGTCGCAGTCCCAGCCGGGCAGCGCGCTGGCGGCGCGTTCGACCAGCTCTTCCAGGAGCGCCACGCCGAGGCTGAAGTTGGCCGACCACACCACGCCGATGCGCGCTCCGGCCTCGTTCAGGGCCGCGTGCTGCGCCTCGGACAGGCCGGTGGTGCCCGACACGAGGCCGGCACGGCGGGCCAGGCAGGCGGCAAGGATCGCGTCGAAGCCCGCGGGCAGGCTGAAATCGATGGCAACGTCGAAATCAGGCGCGCCCGCAAGCTCGGCAGCGGCGAAGTACGGCACGCCGTCGATCACCCGCTGCGCCGGCGCGCGCGCCGATACCGCCGCGACTACGCGGCAATCCTCGCGGTGCGCGCACAGCCGCAGCAGGGCCTGGCCCATGCGGCCGCCGGCGCCGTGGATCAACAGTCGGGTGGGTGCGTCCATGCGGGCAGGCTAATCGCGCGCGGGTAGCGCGACAAGCCCGGTGCCGCGGGCCGCATCATGCCTCGCATGCTCGCAGCCGCGCTCATGGAACGGCTGCAGTCGCGCGTTTTCTGCGCGCGATCCCGGGTCCAGGCGCCAGGAAAAGAAGGGCTCGCGGCCGCGGTCGCTCCCGCGCAATCGCCCGTCCGCGGAACCGGCGACCTACGAAACCATCCGGTCCCAGAAACCCTTCACGCCGTCGAAGAACGTGCTCGATTTCGGCGAATGCCGGCGCGCGCCGTCACCGACGAACGTGGCTTCGAATTTCTCCAGCAACTCGCGCTGCTCGGTGGTCAGGTTGACCGGGGTCTCCACGACCGCCTTGCAGTACAGATCGCCGGGGCTGCGGCTGCGCACGGACTTGACGCCCTTGTCGCGCAGGCGGAACACCTTGCCGGTCTGGGTTTCGGCGGGGATGCGGATCTCGGCTTCGCCGTTGAGCGTGGGTACGCGGACCGTGTCGCCAAGCGCTGCCTGCGAGATCCGGATCGGCACCTCGCAATGCAGATCGTCACCGTCGCGCACGAAGATCTCGTGCGGGCGCACGCGCACCTCGACGTACAGGTCGCCCGGGGGCGAACCCGGCGGACCGGCCTCGCCTTCGCCAGACAGGCGGATGCGGTCGCCGTTGTCGACGCCCGGCGGGATCTTCACCGACAGGACCTTTTCTTCCTCGACGCGGCCGGCGCCGCGGCAGTCCGGGCACGGGTTCTGGAACGTCTGGCCGCGACCATGGCACTGCGGGCACGGCTGCTGCATCGAGAAGATGCCGCGCTGGAAACGCACCTGGCCGCGGCCGTGGCAGGTATCGCAGGTGTGCAGCTTGCCGTCCTCGGAGCCAGTGCCCTTGCACGGCTCGCATTCGGCCAGGGTAGGGATCTCGATCCTGCGTTCGATGCCGGCAACGGCTTCTTCGAGGTCGAGCTCCATCACGTAGCCTACGTCGGCGCCGCGCCGCGGCCCGCGCGAACCGCCGCCACCGAAGATGTTGCCGAAGATGTCGCCGAAGATGTCGCCCATGTCGGCGCCGCCGAATCCCCCAGGGCCTGCGTTGCCGCCGCCCATGCCGTGTTCGAACGCGGCGTGGCCGTGCTGGTCGTACATGCGGCGCTTGCCGCCGTCCGACAGCACTTCGTAGGCCTCCTTGCACTCCTTGAACGATTCGATCGCGCTGGCGTCGCCCGGGTTGCGGTCCGGGTGGTACTTCATCGCACAGCGGCGGTACGCCTTCTTCAGCTCGTCATCGCCGGCATCACGGGCCACGCCCAGGATTTCGTAGTAATCGCGCTTGCTCATGGACGCTGCTTTCCTTCCCCATTACGACAACGGGCAGGCACATTGCCCGCCCGTCGCCGGTGCCTTTCGGCCGATCAGGCCTGCTTGTTGTCGTCGTCCTTGACCTCGGTGAACTCGGCGTCGACCACGTCGTCGCCCTTCGGCGCCTCGCCGGCCGCGCCCGGACCACCTTCGCCGGCCGGCTGCTGGGCCGCGGCGACCGCCGCGAACAGCGCCTGCGCCGCTTCCTCCAAGCCCTTCGACTTGGCCTCGATCTGTGCCTTGTCGTCGCCCTTCATCGCGGTCTCGACTTCGGCGATCGCACCCTCGACGCGGCCGATCAGGTCGCCCGGCACCTTGTCGCCGTTGTCCTTGATGGCGCTGCGTGCGCCGTGGATCAGCGCGTCGGCCTGGTTGCGGGCAGTGACGAGGTCGTGGAACTTCTGGTCTTCCTCGCGATGCGCCTCGGCATCGCTGACCATCCGCTGGATCTCCTCGTCGGACAGGCCGGACCCTGCCTTGATCTCGACCTTCTGCTCCTTGCCGGTCTTCTTGTCCTTGGCGGTCACGTGGACGATGCCGTTGGCGTCGATGTCGAACGACACCTCCACCTGCGGCATGCCGCGCGGCGCTGCGTCGATGCCGGTGAGGTCGAACTTGGCCAGCGACTTGTTGTAACGGGCCTGCTCGCGCTCTCCCTGCAGCACATGCACCGTCACCGCGGACTGGTTGTCCTCGGCCGTGGAGAAGGTCTGCGAGGCCTTGGTCGGCACCGTGGTGTTCTTCTCGATGATCTTGGTGAACACCCCGCCCAGGGTCTCGATGCCGAGGCTCAGCGGGGTCACGTCGAGCAGCAGCACGTCCTTGACGTCACCGGCCAGCACGCCGCCCTGCACCGCCGCGCCGATCGCCACTGCCTCGTCGGGGTTGACGTCCTTGCGTGGTTCCTTGCCGAAGAACTCGGCCACCGCCTGCTGCACCTTGGGCATGCGGGTCTGGCCGCCGACCAGGATCACCTCGTTGATGTCGCTGGCACGCAGGCCGGCGTCATTCAGTGCGGTGCGGCACGGTTCGATGGTCTTCTTGACCAGGTCCTCCACCAGCGCTTCGAGCTTGGCCCGGGTCAGCTTGATGTTGAGGTGCTTGGGGCCCGAGGCGTCGGCCGTCACGTACGGCAGGTTGACTTCGGTCTGCTGCGCGCTGGACAGCTCGATCTTGGCGCGCTCGGCCGCGTCCTTCAGGCGCTGCAGGGCCAGCGGATCCTTGCGCAGGTCCAGCCCGGAATCCTTCTGGAACTCCTCGACCAGGTAGTCGATGACGCGCTTGTCGAAGTCCTCGCCGCCGAGGAAGGTGTCGCCGTTGGTCGACAGCACCTCGAACTGCTTCTCGCCGTCGACGTTGGCGATCTCGATGATCGACATGTCGAAGGTGCCGCCACCCAGGTCGTACACGGCGATCTTGCGGTCGCCGCCTTCCTTGTCCAGCCCGTAGGCCAGCGCGGCCGCGGTCGGCTCGTTGATGATGCGCTTGACGTCGAGACCGGCGATCCGGCCGGCGTCCTTGGTCGCCTGGCGCTGCGAATCGTTGAAGTACGCGGGCACCGTGATCACGGCTTCGGTGACCTTCTCGCCCAGGTAATCCTCGGCGGTCTTCTTCATCTTTTCGAGGATGCGCGCGGAGACTTCCTGCGCGGACAGCTTCTTGCCGTCGCTGGTCGCGACCCAGGCATCACCGTTGTCGTGCTCGATGACCGAGTACGGCACCAAGCCCAGGTCCTTCTGGACCTCGGCGTCCTTGAACTTGCGGCCGATCAGTCGCTTGACCGCGTAGAAGGTGTTCTTCGCATTGGTGACGGCCTGGCGCTTGGCGGATGCGCCGACGAGTACTTCCCCATCCTTGGTGTAGGCCACGATCGACGGCGTGGTGCGATCGCCCTCGCTGTTCTCGATGACCTTGGCCTTGCCGCCGTCCATGATCGCCACGCACGAGTTGGTCGTGCCGAGGTCGATGCCGATGATCTTTGCCATTGTGTGGTTCCTCTCGGAATTGCCTGGTTGCTTGTTCGGAGTGTCTGGGGGCGGCCGGACCGCCCATGGACGCTTATCTGGGGTCGCGCGCAGGCGGTTCAAGCGTTCTTCTTGAATCCCGGCGAACGCCGGGGGACGCCCGTGCCCGTGCAGCCGCGCGTCAGTCGTCGCCCTTGGCCACGGCCACCAGCGCCGGGCGCAGCAGCTGCTCGTGGAGCATGAAGCCCTTCTGGAAGACCTGGGCGACGGCGTGCGGCTCGATGCCATGGGCCTCGACCACGCTCATCGCCTGGTGGTGCGCCGGGTCGAAGGCGTCGCCAGCCACGGGCGCGATCTCGACCAGGCCATTGTTCCCGGCCACCCGCGACAGTTCGCGCAGGATCAGGACCACGCCGTCACGCAGCGGATCGGCGTCCGGGGCACTGGCCAGCGCGGCTTCGAGGCTGTCGAACACCGGCAGCAGGTCGCCCAGCAGCTGCTTGTTGGCAAAGCGGCAGGCGTTGCGGACATCGCGTTCCATGCGCTTGCGCTGGTTCTCGAGGTCCGCGCGCTCGACCAGGGACTGGGCGCGGAGCTGTTCGAGCTCGGCCTGGAGCTGTTCGATCTGCTCGTCCTGCGCGAGGGCGGCGTCGTTGCCGGTGTCCGGCGTGGTGATGTCGTCGTGTTCTGGTTGCATGGTCATCGGGTCGGAGGAAAGTCTCGGGAATGTCTCGGGAATATCTCAAAACGGGAGTGGCCTGCGCCCTTCCACCAGCATGGTCGACGGGCCGGTTCGACGTGCGTGCTGATCTGTGGGCCTCGCCGCGGGAATCCAAGCCCCCGGGGGCTCCTTGAGCCAGCCGGGCGCGATGGACGCGGTTGTGGAATCTCCCCGCGCGGGCGGACCCACGGGTCCATCCGTGGCGCAACTCCGCGGGCTTCGGGTCGCCCCGCCCCGCCAGTCCGGCCCTGCGCACCGCGCAGTGCGTTCAGTCAAGGCGCCAAGCAATGCCTCGCAAGCGCCTTGCCTTCACCCATGCCGAACGTTCACCGAGACGCGCGGCAGTGCCGCGCAAGCCCCCCGGCTCACCCGACGCGTTCGGCCATCGTCCGCGACAGCGCCTGGGCGGTGGCCTGGACGGTGGTGATGACGCGGTCGTAGTCCATCCGGGTGGGGCCGATGACGCCGAGCACGCCCAGCACCCGGCCGCCGCTCGCGTAGGGCGCGGCGATCAGGGTGCACTGCTCCATCGACGTGACCCCGGACTCTTCGCCGATGAACAGGCGCACGCCATCGGCGCGCAGGCAGCCTTCCAGCACCTGCAGCAGCTCGCTCTTGCGCTGGAACGCCTCGAACAGTTCCCGCAGCCGCTCGACGTCGGCCAGCCCCTGCGCGCCGCCCATCAGCTTGGTCTGGCCGCTGACCAGCATGTCCTCGTCGTCGGCCGGCTGCAGCGTGGCCTGGGCCAGCGCGACGGTGGCGGCCATGCGGCGGTCGACCTCGCGGCGCTCTCCGTCGAGTTCGGCCACCAGCCGCTCGCGAATCTCGGCCAGGCCCAGGCCGGCATAGTTCTGGTTGAGGTAGTTGGCAATCCACTCCAGCTCGCCGGCCGACAGCGGCCGCGGCACTTCCACGGCCCGGTTCTGGACCTCGCCGTCGGTGAATACCAGGATCGCCAGCACCCGGCGCTCGTCCAGGCGCACGAAATCGATGTGGCGGAAGGCGAAGCGGTCGCGCCGGGGCACGGTGACCA
>Ga0182739_1005331_pt1 | contig 10221 bp, 8 predicted proteins | sample eDN5th30CBELigBY_FD_128873 | JGI IMG/M metagenome (GOLD analysis project Ga0182739, IMG submission 128873) | Enriched backyard soil microbial communities from Emeryville, California, USA - eDNA 5th pass 30_C BE-Lig BY (version 2) (version 2) | ecosystem: Environmental > Terrestrial > Soil >...
AGGTACATCGACCACACGAACACCGCGCCGTGCTCTTCCTCGAAGCGGCGGTAGAGGTCCATGTCGAACCACAGTCCGCGCCCGATCCACATCAGCCGCTTGCGCTCGTTCGGGCAGACCGCCCGGCCGGCCCCGACGGCCGCGGCGATCTCGTCGTGGAACGCGCGGGCGGCGTCGACGGCCCACTCGGTGCCGCGGTGCCACTGCGGGATCATCACGGAGTTGATGGTGTCGTGCACGCTCACGGGCATGGGGCGGGCCGCGGCGATCAGGTCGCGGGACTTGCGGTTCCATTCGGCCTGCCGGTTGACGCGGTCCATGACCTCGGCCAGCCGGTCCAGTTCGAAACGCCGGCCGGTCCAGCCCTCCAGGAACTCCACGAGTTCGCGGTTCTCGGCCACCATCAGGTCCAGGCGGTCCTTGCCGAAGGCCTCCTCCCACCGTTCGGGGACCAGTTCCCACCAGCGGGAGGGCGCGTCGATGGCTGCGGAACGCTCGAACGGGAAGAACGTGGTGTCTCCGGTCTCGGCCCACAGGTCGAAGACCTTCCGCGCCGCGTCGCCGCTGTTTTCGGCGATGACCAGGCCCGGACGGGGGAGCCCGCCCCACGGGGCGACGTCCCCGGGCAGGTCCACCGAACCCAGCGCGACGGCGTCGTACTGGCGCGAGTCGTCCGGGTAGCCCTCGGCCCGCAGCGCGTCGAGGCTGCGGTCGGCCAGGCGCTTGGCGCCCACGAGCGAGGCCCACCACTGGTTGACCACGTAGGGGATGTCCATGGCCCGCAGGATCTCCTGCGGGGCGTCGGCGTTCACCAGGGCCAGCGGTTCCCCGCCGAGCACCCGTTCGCGCAACGTCGCGAACCATTCCTTCTGGAAGCGGCTGGCCTCAAGGGCGCTGGCGAGTCGGGTCGCGGTCATCGGGTGGCCTCCTCGGCGCACGGGCGCAACTGGGCCGGCACCTGGTCCCGGAGCTGGTCCAGGAGCGGGCCGAGGACCCCGGGGTCGGGAGCCTGGCCGCTACTGACCTGCTCACTTCCAAGCACGGCAGGGAGTGAGTGGCGGGCGGCGGCCTCGCGCAGCCGCGGAAAGTCCCAGCGGGGAGCGTCGTCGCGCTCGTGTACCCAGGACAGGATCGCGTCGGCCCCGGCGCGGCGGGCCTCGGCGACCGTCCAGGAGGCGCGGTCGGCGGCCGATGCCGTGGCCGCGTCCGGGCCGCGGAGCCCGTAGGCTCGGGCCAGGTTGCCCAGCAGCCCGTCCAGCGTGCCGGCGTCGCCTGCCTCCGTGGGGGGAGTTCCGGCGGCGGGGGCCTCGACCCTGATCGTGGTGGCCAGCAGGCCGCGGTGGTGGTCCTCGCCCACCACCCGCCATCCGGCCGCCTCGATGCTGCGGTAGAGCGCGTCCGTCTCCTGGGCGCTGCCGCTGAGGAAGACCGCAGGGGAGCGTCCGGTGCCGGCCGTATCGGCCAGGGGCGCGGGAGCCCCGGCGAGCGTGCGCTCGATCAGCTCGAGCGCGTCCGCCGGGGCCAGGGTCTCGGCGGCGGCGAACAGCCGCAGCACCGTGCTGCCGGCGAGGAGCCCGCCGATGCGTGCGGCGTGGGCCGCGAGCAGGGCCTCGCGCACGGCCGCCGTCCCCTCGATGGCCCGTGCGAGCGGAGCGGCCTGGAGCGGGGTTCCGGTCCACTCGCCCAGCACGCCGGCGGCGCGCCGGACCTGGGCCAGGTTGTAGGCCTCCGTGGCGGCGCGGGGCAGGTGCAGCAGGTCGATCAGGTGGACCGGCGGCAGCGTGGGATCGGCCTTGGCCAGTTCGCGCAGCACCTGGAAGATCCGCAGCGATGAGTCGCGGTCGTGGGAGACCAGCAACCCGGTGAGGAACGCGAGCTCCCCGTCCAGGATGCGTCCGAGCAGTTCGACGGCGGCCTCCTCGGTGGCCCCCAGCAGCTCGGCCGCGCGCACGTACCCGGCCGAGCGGTCGGTCCCGGGGGCCGCGGTGCCAGATGCGGCGCCGGCGGGTGCGGCGGCAGCGGGCGTGCCGTTCATGGGCGTGCTTTTATTGGGCCGAGCGGCGTGCAGGCGGACCGGGAGGGCCCCGGCGGCCAGCACGAGCTCGCGCGGCACGTCGGCGCCGATGATGCCGATGACCGGCGTGCCGGCTCCGGCTGCGGCCCGGGCGTGGTCGTGGCGGTGGGTGTAGAGCCGGTCCAAGCCGGCGGGCGCGCTCATAGCACGCCCTCCCGCTTGAGCGTGTCGATGCGGTCCGGCGAGTAGCCGAGGACGGACTGGAGCACCTCAACGGTGTGCTGGCCGAGCCGGGGCGCCGGCTTGGTCAGCCCGATGTCCGCCCCCGACATCAGGAATGGCATGCCGGGTCCGTAGACGTCGGCAGCCTCCTGCCCGTCGGGCAGCGCCAGCTTCACGACCTCCCCGCGCTCGCGCACGCGCTCGTCGCGCAGGGCAGCCGCCGGGTCCCGGACCTCGGCAGCCGGCACGCCGTTGCCCTCCAGGGCCGCGAGCACGGTGGCCAGCGGCAGGTCGCGGGCCCAGTCGGCGATCAGGCCGTGCAGGGCGTCGGCGTGCTCCACGCGCCCGTCGCGGCGGGCGAAGCGTTCGTCGCCGAGCAGCGCCGGGTTCCCGAGCGAGGCGAGCACCCCGCGGGCGAACTTGTCGGTGGGCGCGCAGAGCGCGAACCAGCCGTCGGCCGCCGCGAACGTGCCGAACGGGGCCAGGCGCGGCACGTGCTCGCCGGTGCGCACCGGCAGCCCGATCTCCTCGAACGCGTCGAACGGCTCCGAGGCCACCAGGGAGGTGAGCGAGCCGAGCATGGAGACGTCCACGTGCTGTCCCAGCCCGGTCTGCTGGCGGTGCACGACGGCGGCCAGCGTGCCGATCGTCGCGAAGAGCGGGGCGGAGAGGTCCCCGATGGGCAGTCCAAAGCGCACCGGACCGGACCCGGGCTCGCCGGCGGTCATCATGACCCCGCTGAGCGCCTGGATGATCGTGTCCATGGCCCGGCCCTCCCCGCCGTCGGCCCCGAAGCCGCTGATGGAGGTGTAAATCAGCGCGGGGTTCACCGGGTGCAGGGTGGCGTAGTCGATGCCGAGCCGGCCGGTGACCCCGGCGCTGTAGTTCTCCACCAGGATGTCGGCACGGGCGGCCAGGTCCAGGAGCGTCGCCCGGCCCTCGGGGTGCTTCAGGTCCAGGGTGATGGATTCCTTGTTGCGCCCCCGGGAGAGCATGGAGACGGACATGTCCGTCTCGCTCCCGCGGACGACCTGCATGCCGTTCCGGGTCAGGTAGGGGGAGTTGTTGCGGGCCGCGTCGCCGCCGGTGGCCGGGTTCTCGATCTTGATCACGCGTGCCCCGAGCCCGCCGAGCAGCAGCGTGGCGTACGGTCCGGCCAGCGCGGTGGTCAGGTCCAGGACGGTCAGTCCCTCCAGGGGGCGGCTGCTCATGGCGGCTCCTTCGTCGGTGTCGGTCGCGGCGCTCATGCGCTTCGGCGTCCGGCGCGGGCCGCCGCGGGCTGCATGCGGTCCGCGGCGGTGGGTTCGGTGGGGGCGGACGCCGCGGCGTCCGGGGCGGCCGGGGCCGTGTCCCCGGGGCGGGAGCCCTGGGCGCGGAAGCGGCTGAGGAAGGCCTTGAGGCGGTCCGACTTTGGGTGGTTGAAGATCTCGTCGGCGGTGCCCTGTTCAACGACGCGTCCGGCGTCCATGAACACCACCCGGTCGCCCATCTGCCGGGCGAACTCCATCTCGTGGGTGACCACGACCATCGTCACCCCGCTGCGGGCCACGTCGCGCAGCACCGCCAGCACCTCGTCGACCAGCTCCGGGTCCAGCGCGCTGGTGGGTTCATCGAAGAGCATGATGCGCGGGGCCGGGGCGAGCGCTCGGGCGATCGCGACCCGCTGCTGCTGTCCGCCGGAGAGCTCCCGGGGGTGGGCATCCGCCTTGTGCTCCAGGCCCACCTGCCTGAGCAGGAGCCGGGCGCGCTGCTCCGCCTCCGCCGCGCCGACGCCGTGGGACATGCGGTGCGGGCGGACGACGTTCTCCAGGATCGTCCAGTGAGGGAAGAGGTTGAACTGCTGGAAGACCATGCCGATGCGGCGGCGCTGGGCCGCGACGGCGCGTGGGGCCAGCGGCCGCACCCCGGAGCGGTGGTGCTCGTAGCCGAGCAGCTCGCCGTCCAGGTGGATGGAGCCGCCGTCGATCGTTTCCAGCTGGTGGACGCACCTGACCAGGGTCGACTTGCCGGAGCCGGAGGGGCCGATGACCACCACCACCTCGCCCTCGGTGACGGAGAAGTCGACGCCGTTCAGGGCCTGGAACCCGGCGAAGGTCTTGGTCAGCCGGTGGACCTGAAGGATCGGTTCCGGGGTGTGGACGGTGGTCATTTCGCGGCCTTCTTCCGGGGGCTGAACGGGATGCCTGCGCGCTTGGCGGGGGCGGCGTCGTAGCCGCGCCCGTAGCGGCGCTCGAGGATGCGCTGGAAGTACGTCAGGACGGTGACGACCACCAGGTACCAGAGGCAGGCGACGATCAGCATCGGGACCACCTGGTAGGTGCGGTCCGCGATCGCCTGCACGGAGAAGAGCAGGTCGGACATGGCGATGACGCTGACCAGCGAGGTGCCCTTGACGGTGGCGATGAACTGGTTGCCGAACGGCGGCAGGATCACGCGCATGGCCTGGGGGGCCACGATGCCGAAGAACGTCTGGGCCGGGGTGAATCCGGCGGCCTTGGCGGCGTCATGCTGGCCGCTGGTCACCGAGGTGAGGCCGGAGCGGATGATTTCCGCCATGTAGGCGGCCTCATGCAGGGACAGGCCGATGATCGCCGCGGTGAGCGGGGTGATCAGGTCGGTGGTGTTCCAGGAGGCGAAGGCCGGGCCGAACGGCAGGCCGAGTTCGATCTTCGGCAGCAGGAAACCGAGGTTGAACCAGAAGATCAGCTGCACCAGCGGAGGGATCGAGCGGAAGACCCCCACGAAGGCCTTGGAGGCCCAGCGCGCCGGGGCAAACTCCGCCATCTGGGCCAGGGCCAGGACCGTTCCGAGTGCCGTGCCGATGACCATCGCCACAACCGCGAGCGCCACGGAGACGGCCAGTCCCTTGAGCACGGTGGGGTAGAAGAGGTACTCGGCGACCACGTCCCACTGGAAGTTGGGGTTGCCGGCGAAGAACACCGCCAGCCCCGCGGCGACCAGCAGCAGCACCGCGGAAAGGACCCAGCGCCACGGGTGGGGGCGGCCGTGGGCCGCGGCCACGTCGACCGGGGCCTGTGGCGCCGTGCCCCGCGGGGCGGAGGCGCCGTCAGCACGCGCGTCCATCAATGAACTCGAACTCATGACCTGCTCCTGGCTCTGGCTGTTTCTCGCCAACGTCATCCCCGGCCGCCGGTTCAGTCGGCGGAGGGGTTCAGGACCGGCCGCTCGACGGCGACCTCCTCCAGCCCCCACTTCTCGACGAGCTGCTGGTAGGCGCCCGAGTCGAAGATCTCCTCGAAGGCCTTGAGCATGACCTCGCCCATCCCCGAGGACTTCGGGGTGAGCAGGACCAGCTGGTCGACGCCGGCGCCCTGCTCTTCGGTCTGGGCGACGTAGCGCCACTTCCCGTCCTGCTGGGCCTGGATGTCCAGGGCGCCGGTCTGGGTCGTGGCCGCGGACTGGGCGCGGCCGGAGCCGACGGCCAGCAGCGTGGCGTTGGTGTCCGCCAGGCCCAGGAAGGACACGGCCTCCTTGCCCTGCTCCTGGCACCAGGTGCTCAGGTTCGCGGTCTGTTCCTCGGTGATGGAGCCCTTGACCCCGGCGGCGGTGGTGCCGCACAGCCCGGCCGTGTCGGTGGCCTCGACTCCGCCTTCGGCGGGGATCAGGTAGGAGGTGCGGCTGGTGAGCCAGCTGACGCCGTCGAACTCCTTGAGGCGTTCGGGGGTGGCCTTCACGGGGCCGTTGAAGGCGTCGTAGCGGCCGGACTGCATGCCGGTGAGCATCTGCGGCAGCCCCTCGGCGAGGGTGGAGCGGGTCGGGACGCCCAGCACCTCGGACAGCGCGGCCTGCAGTTCCGGGTCCAGGCCCGTGATGGTCGATCCGTCGGCGCCGACGGTGCGGTAGGGCGGGTGCGAATCGGCGGCGAAGACCAGCTCTCCCTTGTCCTTGATGGCCTGCGGCAACTCGTCGTAGAGCGGTGCCGAGGTGTTCACGGAGGTGGAGGCGGACGACGCCGATTCTTCCGGGGAGGGGGCGGAGCCGCCGCAGGCGGTCAGGCCGAGGGTGAGGGCGAGCGTGCCGCCGAGGGCGCCGCCGAGCAGGGAGAACTTCTTCATGGGGTGAACCTCGCTGTGGGGTGTGCCGCGTGTGGTGCCTAACGCGCTGCTGTGATCTGCGTAACCTAAATACTAGGCAAGTTGATTACGCGCGTCAATATTCTGACTAGTATTTAGTCGCACCCGAGCGGTGAAGTGCATCAGCCCATGTCAAAAGCGCTTTTATTGCTCTTGGGACCGCCGGTCCGCTAGTCGATCGAGAGCCCGTGGGCCGCCGCGGCGGAGACCAGGGATTCGTCGTGCCGGGCGACGGCCCAGCGCACGCGCCGCTCCGCGCCGGCGGCCAGTCCCACGTAGAGCTCCTCGAACAGCATGCGCGCCCGGGCCCGGGGCCAGCCCGGTGGGAGGAGCGACTCCGGCAGTCCCGGGTCCACAGTGGGGATGGCGCGCCACACGCTCATGATCTCCGTCCGCCAGGCCAGGGCCTCGCGGTCCTCGAGATGGCCGGACCTCATGCGCTCGGCGAGGGGCTTGAGTTCGGTGATGAAGTCCTGGTAGATCGCCGAGATCGAGGCCAGGTCCCAGGCATCGGTGGGCCGGCCGTACGCGGAGCCGATGCCGCGGATGTCCGCCTCGAAGATCGAGGCGGCGGTGATCCCGAGGGACTCCACGAGGGCTTCGGCCCGCTGGAGCACCCGTCGGGGACTTACCCAGAGTCCGTCATAGAGGGGGGCGAACCCCAGCCACTGCAGTCCGGTGCGGAGCTTGTGGCGGGCGGCGCGCTGCTCCTCCGGCACGGAGAAGGCGACGCAGCTCCAGGTCTCCACCTCGTGGGCCGCCAGGCCGAAGGAGGCGAGCAGCTCCAGGCCGCCGATCAGCCGTTCGCGCAGGCGCGGGGTCAGCGAGTAGAAGGTGCGCCGTCCTTCCCGGTCCACGGTGATGCGTCCGTCGCGGGCGACGCGGCTGAGGACCGTGCGGGCTCCGGCCTCGCTGATCCCGAAGTCGCCCAGCAGTTCGACCAGCGCTCCCGAGGGGGCGCGCGAACCGGAACGGATCCAGTAGTCCGCCAGCAGGGTCATGAGGATGTGGCGCGGCCGCGGGCAGTCGGCAACGCGGGGGCGGACGGTGGCGAGGATGGCGGGGACGCCCTCCCTGGCGGGTGCCGCCGTGGTGGTGGGGGTCGACATGGAAGGTGCCTCCTGATGGTGCGCCGAGACGCGGGGAGATTCCATCATAGGCGTCAATTTGCTGACGATCACCACAATTATGCCGCACATTGAAACGGCGGGAGCATGCCGGGCATCGGGGGCTGCGGTTCACGGCGCCCGGCGGCTTCGCCTCTGGCCATGGGTGTGGGTGCGCGGTAGCGTCGATGGTTCATGGGCGGTTGATCTTCCGTCTTTCCCTGTTCAAAGGAGATGTTGTGAGCACGAGGATTGAGAAGCAGATCATGGTGAACGTGCCGGTGAGCACGGCCTACAACCAGTGGACCCAGTTCGAGGATTTTCCCCACTTCATGGGCGGGATCAAGCAGGTGACCCAGCTTGGCGACGATCGGCTGGAGTGGATTGCGGAGATCGGCGGGGTCCGCCGGCGGTGGGAGGCGAAGATCCTGGAGCAGGTCCCGGACCGGAAGGTCGCGTGGGCAGCAACCGAGGGTGCCACCAACGCCGGTGCCGTTACGTTCGAGGACGTGGGCGGCGGCCAAACGTCGGTACGCCTGGAGCTGGAATACGAGCCCGAGGGCCTCGTCGAGCAGATCGGCGACAAGCTGAACATCGTCGAAAGGCAGGCCGAGGGTGACCTGGCCCGCTTCAAGGAATTCATCGAATCCGAGGGCTACGCCTCCGGAGCCTGGCGCGGAACGATCAACGAAGGTGCCGTTGGCACCCCCGGCGCCGAGGCGGCCTCCGCGTCCCGCGGCGACAGCGGAAAGGCCGGCGTCTCCGGCAAGGCGGTCGCCGCAGGACTCGGAGTCGCCGCGGCCGCTGCAGCGGGCGTCGCGGCTGCCGCAGCGGGCAGAAAGTCCGACGACGAAACTGCCGCTACCGTGGACGCGGTCCCGCCAGTGACGCCGGTGGTGGAGTCCGAGCCCGTAGTGGTGGTGGAGGAGGTTGACCCCGATGCCGGCATCACCGTGGTCCGTCCAGAGGACGAGGGAACCCTGCCTCCGACGGCGAACCCGGACGGCACGCCCCGCTGGTAGCCCGCCGCCGGCGCTTGGAGGCCGGAATGTTTGACCACAGAACAATGGCGCGCATTGCCTGACGCGAAGGCCCCAGCCCCGGCCGAGGGGATGGGGCCTTCCGCCGGCCACGACCGAAAGGCAGTCTTAGCGAAGGATGAGTGCGCTCGGATACCTTGCCGCGTCGGTTCCCCCCAGGCTGGCTTCCGCCGGTTCCGCCGTGGCCATCCCGATTCTGGCCGTGCAGCGGATGAACGATGTTGGCCTGGGAGGCGCCCTGGTGGCCGTCTCGCTCGGTCCGTGTGTCCTTGCGGCACCGTTTGTCGGCGCTGCCCTGGACCGGTCCGGGCGCCCGGGCCTCCTGATCGCCGGGTCAGGCCTGCTTACCGCTGTTGCCTTTGCCGTGACGGCGTTCCTCGGCCACCTTCCCGTTCCCGTGGTTTTCGCCTTCCTGGCGCTGGCCGGTGCGGCCGCGCCCTTCTATCTGGGCGGGCTTTCGAGTTTTGTCACGGATACGATCCCCGACCAGCGGCGCGCCTTTGCCTACGACGCGCTCTCCTACAACATGTCCGCGGTCGCCGGACCCGCTTTGGTCGCCGTGACGGCGCTGTTCTTTCCGGCCCCGGTCGCGCTCGGGGTGCTGGCCGCTGCCGCGGTCCTCGGTGGCCTCAGCACGGCGGCAATCGGGTTGCCGCCACATGCCGCCGCAGGTGTTTCCGTCGGGCGGTCGGTCAGTGATGGACTCAGACACATCCTCGGACACCGTCCCCTGGCCGTGCTCACCGGCGCATCCACCCTGAGCCAGGTGGGACAGGGCGGGCTGGCCGTTGCCGCGGTGGCCCTGTCGATCGAGCGGACCGGGGCACCTGGTGACGGAGCGCTGCTCGTCACGTCCTTCGCGATAGGCAGCCTCCTGGGTGCGCTGTGTGAAACTCTGTGGCCCACGCGCGCCCGGCCTCCGGCGGTCATGATGGCGGGGTTTTTCGCTACCGGGCTGTTCACCGTCGCCGCCGCCCTGGATCTTGGGGCGGCCTGGACGGTTGGCGCCATCGGCCTGTCGGGTGTCTTCACCGCCTCCGCGACCGCCGCCATGCTCCACCTCCGCAGCCACCTGAGCCCGCCCCGCCTCAGGTCCCAGGTCTTCACCGTCGGGGCGGGCCTGCGCACCAGCGCCGCTGCGGCCGGTGCCGCGCTGGCCGGGGCCACCACGGGTATCAGCGGCGGCCTCACGGTCGCCGCCATCGGCCTCATGTGGATTGCCTCGGCCGGGCTGATGGTCGCCTACCCGGCGACCGCGAAAGACAGCGAGGACCTGACGGTGAAAAGTAACCGTTAGGTCCTCGCGCTGCCGCCGCCCGCCAGGACCCGACCGGCTTGCGGCACTAGAAGGCCATCTCCTTCCCGGCGAGGGCGGCAATCCGTTCCGGGGTGTAGCCGAGCAGTTCGCCGAGCACCGACTCGGTGTCCGCCCCCAGCGCCGGCGCCGGGGCGTCGAGCGTCGCGCTCACGCGCGACATCCGGATCGGCACGCCCGAACCGTACACGGTGCCCCCGGCCCCGGCCTCGCCGACCAGGGGTACCACCTCGCCGCGGGCCAGCACCTGGGCGTCGCGGAGGGCCTCGGCCGGCTGCCGCACCGGAGCCACCGGGGCTCCGGCGCCGGCGAGCCGGGCGACGGCGTCGTCGTTGCCCAGCGTCGTGGCCCAGTCCTGGATGATGCCGTGCAGCTGCGCCGCGTGGGCGACGCGGCCGTCGCGGGTGGCGAAGCGCGGGTCCGTCCCGAG
>Ga0182739_1005332_pt1 | contig 10220 bp, 7 predicted proteins | sample eDN5th30CBELigBY_FD_128873 | JGI IMG/M metagenome (GOLD analysis project Ga0182739, IMG submission 128873) | Enriched backyard soil microbial communities from Emeryville, California, USA - eDNA 5th pass 30_C BE-Lig BY (version 2) (version 2) | ecosystem: Environmental > Terrestrial > Soil >...
GCATTGCGGGATTTGATGGGGTAGTGCTTGATCAGCTCGGCTAGAGGCGAGGTGCAGGACGGCTGGTTGTCGATGAAAATGCGGCAGGCCCTGCTTTCGAAGAAAGCGACGCCAAAGCCGTCCGCATGATGATCGGTATGCCCGCCGCGCGCCGCGAATCCCGTGAAGGAAAACGTGATGTCCGTGGGTGTGGCGCAATTCATGCCCAACAGCTGACACATGTGTGTTTTTCTTCGAAAAAACCGCGCCACTCATGCCATGCGAGCCCTTCGCAGGCGTTGCGCCTCATGACCCTCATTCTATTACGGCTATTTTCCGCCCAACGATTTTCCGCATGGCTCGCGCCGAGGTAACGCCCATGGCGCTGCATTTTCGCAACGGAATCAGTATTCCGACGACTTCCCCGTGAGGGCAACACCCGCTCGCAACATCAGGTAGGCGAACGCATCGATCCAGCGCCCCAGCCACGTCCTTCGTTGCAGGTCCTCGGCCGTCACCGGTTCCGCGTCTTTTTCCATCTCGGTCTCGAGAGCCTGCTTCAGTTCGTCGGCGAACGGCGCGTCGTCCACATAAACGTTGGCCTCGCGCGCAAGCAGCAGGCTGAAGGGATCCAAGTTCGACGAGCCCACCATCGCATACTCGTCTATCACGGCCACCTTGGCATGCAGGTAGCTGGCCATGTACTCGTAGAGCTCGATGCCATCGTCCAGCAGCTTGCAATACATGTAGCGGCATGCGCGGTATTGCAGCGGATACTCGGATCGGCCCTGCAGCAGCAGCCTGACGCGCACGCCCCGGCCCGCGGCGTCCTCGAGCGCCTTGCGCAAGCGGCGCCCGGGAAAAAAATACGCGTTTGCAATGAGGACATCGTGGCGCGCATGTTTGAGCGTCGCCAGATACACGTTCTCGATGGTCTGCCGATATCGCACGTTGTCACGCAACAGCAGCGCGGCGCGATGGCCTGGAGAGAAGTGCGGAGCAACAGATTTCTTGCGCACCTCCCGACGCCGGGTCCACTCGGTAAAGCGCTTGTAGAAACTCGCCCAATCGTCCCGGCGCCGCCATGCCATCTGCAGCCACAGGCTCCGCTGTGCACGCGCAATCTCGTTCACGATAGGCCCTTGCAGGCGCACGGCGAAGTCGAAGCGTGGCCTTGCACCCTCGCCGTCGTCAGGCACATCCACATAGTCGTCCAGGATGTTGATGCCACCCACGAAGGCAACCTCGTCATCGACGACGACGACCTTACGGTGCAGGCGCCTCAGGCGGCGAAGGCTGAAGCGGTCAATCCGCAGGCCGGCGGGTTCGGGCCTGTAGACACGACACTGCCCGCCCATCGCGGTCACCCGACGTACGATTTCCGGCGCTTGCTTCTGGCTTCCGAAACCGTCGACCACCACACGCACCTTCACACCGCGTTCGCGCGCCTGCTCCAGGTGATCGAGGATCTGCAGCCCGGTCCTGTCGAGATTGAAAATGTAGGTTTCCAGGTGGATGCTGCGTCGGGCGGCAGCGAAGGCGCCACACAGCCCCGGGAAGAAGTTCTCTCCGTTATGGAGCAGCTCGACGCGATTGCCTTCATGCCATTTGAGACGCAAGGCTTTACGCGGCATGCGGCGTCCTCAGGGCAGTTCCAGCTCGGCGAGCAAGGGCGCATGGTCCGACAACTGTCGCCAAGGCGAACCATGCAGCACCCGGGCGTTGCGCACGGCAAAGCCGCGTTGATAGATGCGATCCAGGCGCAACCACGGAAATGCGGCGGGAAACGTGCGCGGGGGCGGCGTCAGCCGGGCGGCGCCGTTATTGCCCAATTCATGAACACGCTGCGCCAGCGGCAAGGGCTTGGGGAAACTGCGCAGGCTATTGCGCAGCCGCGCCACCGAATGACGCAAGTTATGCCGGTGCGTCGAGTCGTTGGGCGCGATGGCGAACACTTCGTACAAGTTCAACTGTTGTACGAACAAGGGCGCCAGGCGGTTGTTCCAGTCGTTGAAGTCGCCGGCCACCAGGACGGGCTCGTCATCGGGTACCAGCCGCTTGATCCGCTCGACCAGCGCGGCCACCTGCCGCGATCGGCCTCCGGCGAAGAGGCCCAGGTGCACCACGATGCAGTGCACCTGTGTGTCCTGGATTTTTACCAGCGCATGCAACAGCCCGCGCTGCTCCAGCTTGTGGTCGGAAATATCCTGGTTTTCGTGTTCGAGTATGGGAAAGCGGGACAGCAAGGCATTGCCATGGTCGGTCTGTGCGCGGACGGCATTGCACCCGTACGCCGTGTTCATGCACAGCGCCGCACCCAAGGACTCGTGCTGCGCATCCAGCCTGGAATGCAGCTCGTTGCGTCCCTGGACTTCCTGCAGGAACAGCAAGTCGGGGCGCAAGTTGTACAGGCCGAGCCGCAAGTCTGACAACGATTCGCGGCTGCCCGTTGCGGAACGGCCTTTATGAATGTTGTAGCTGACGACCCGGATCACCGACACGGCGCCCCCTTTCTTCAGTGCGCCTGCTTCGTCTCGAGTGTGCGCAGGCGTATGTGCAGTTCGCGCAACTGCTTTTCATCGACCGTCGACGGTGCCTGCGTCAGGAGACATTGCGCCCGCTGCGTCTTGGGGAACGCAATGACGTCTCGTATGGATTCGGCGCCGGCCATCATCGTGACGAGACGATCGAGGCCGAACGCCACGCCGCCATGCGGAGGCGCGCCATACTGCAGGGCATCGAGCAGGAAGCCGAACTTGTTGCGCGCTTCTTCGGCTCCGATATTCAGCGCGCGGAAGACCTTGCTTTGAATGTCGGCCCGATGGATACGGACCGAGCCACCGCCGATTTCCCAGCCGTTCAACACCATATCATACGCCTTGGCCAGGGCCCGGCCCGGGTCATTTTCAAGGTAGTCTTCGTGACCATCCTTGGGGCTGGTGAACGGGTGATGGGCGGCGAAATAGCGACCTTCTTCCTCGTCGTACTCGAACATCGGGAAATCGACGACCCACAAAGGCTTCCAGCCTGTCTCGAGCAAGCCGTTGGCCTTGCCGAAGTCGCTGTGGCCGATCTTGACCCGCAGCGCGCCCATGGCGTCGTTGACGACTTTGGTCTTGTCGGCGCCGAAGAAAATGAGGTCACCGCTTTGGGCACCGGTACGCTCGATGACGCCGGAAAGCGCTTGTACGTGGATGTTCTTCACGATGGGCGACTGCAGGCCCTCGGGGATGGCGGCAGCGTCGTTGACCTTGATATAGGCCAGGCCCTTGGCGCCGTATATGCCGACGAACTTGGTGTAGGCATCGATTTCGCTGCGAGGCATGCTGGCGCCGCCGGGAATGCGCAGGGCGACGACCCGGCTGGCCGGATCATTGGCGGGCGCGGAAAAGACCTTGAAGTCGACATCCTGCATCAGGTCGCCGATGTCGACGAACTCGAGCTTGACACGCAGGTCCGGCTTGTCGGATCCATAGCGGCGCATGGCCTCTTCCCACGTCATGGTCGGGAACTGGCTGGGCAGCTCGACTTTCTGTACGCTGGAGAAGACGTGCCGGATCATGCCCTCGAAGATCTCGCGGATCTGGCCTTCGTCCAGGAAAGAGGTCTCGCAGTCGATCTGCGTGAATTCGGGCTGGCGGTCAGCCCGCAAGTCCTCGTCGCGGAAGCATTTCGTGATCTGGTAGTAGCGGTCGAACCCGGACACCATCAGCATCTGCTTGAACAACTGCGGCGACTGAGGCAGCGCAAAGAACTGACCCTCGTTGACGCGCGAGGGCACGAGATAGTCACGGGCGCCTTCGGGCGTGCTTTTCGTCAACATGGGCGTTTCGATGTCGATGAAACCCAGTTGATCCAGGTATTTGCGTACTTCGATCGAAACGCGGTAGCGCAGCATCAGGTTGCGCTGCATCTGCGGGCGGCGCAGGTCGAGCACGCGGTGAGTCAGGCGGGTGGTTTCCGACAGGTTGTCGTCGTCCAGCTGGAAGGGCGGCGTGACTGACGCGTTCAGGATCTCGATCTCGCGGCACAACACCTCGACCTCGCCGGAAGCCAGTTCGGTGTTGATGGTGCCTTCGGGCCGCTTGCGCACGAGTCCGGTCACCCGTATGCAGAATTCATTGCGGATGCGTTCTGCGGTGGCGAATGCCTGGACATTGTCCGGGTCCACGACAATTTGCGCCAGGCCGCTGCGGTCGCGCAAGTCGATGAAAATGACGCCACCATGGTCGCGGCGGCGGTGAACCCAGCCGAACAGGGTGACTGTCTGGTCCAGGTGGTTCTTACTGACCTCGCCGGTATAGCAGGTACGCATCAAGAAAACTCCGTAGGTAACATTCTTATTTGAAAATCAGGGCTGGTCGCGATCCTGTCCACCCGCATCGTCGGCCTGCGCAATGCTGCGGGCGGCATCCACTGCCGAGACGGCTTCGTGTCCGGCTTCCAGGGCCTTCACCGACGCAGGCGCCACGACGCCCATGGACACTATATACTTCAGCGCCGCATCGACGCTCATGTCGAGGACATGCACGTCCGCACGCGGCATCATCAGGAAAAAACCGGATGTGGGGTTCGGCGTGGTCGGCACATACAGGCTGACGTAATCGCCGGCCAGTTTTTCGGCAACCTCGCCGGTGGGCGCCCCGGTGAGAAAGGCGATGGTCCACGCGCCCTGGCGCGGATACTGCACCAGCACCGCCTCGCGAAAGGCCTGGCCATTGGGCGCCAGGACGGTATCGCTGACTTGCTTGACCGAATTATAAATGGAGCGCACCAACGGTATGCGCCCCAGCAGCTGCTCCCACCGGTCGACCAGCGTGCGGCCGATGAAGTTGGCGCCCAGCAACCCGGTCAGCAGCACGACCGCGAGCACCAGCACGACCTGGAACCCCGGAATACGGTAGCCGAACAGGTGCTGCGATGTGAGGAAAGGCGGCACGAAGCTTTCGAGCGTGCTGATCAGCAGGGCGATGACCCATACGGTGATGATCAGCGGGATCCAGATCAGCAGTCCGGTAATGAAGTAACGCTTGAAAAAACGCATGCAGATCCAGGAGAGGCGTGTCAGGTAGCCGTGTTGCCGGGCGCGGGCGCGGCCGGTGCGCTGGCGGCAGCGGCAGGCGCCGAACTACCGGACGAAGCCCCCGAACCGGTGGCGTGGGCAGAAGAACCGTCCGCGGACGGAGCGGCCTTGCCAGTCGCGCCGGTGCCATTGTTACGAAAATCGGTTACATACCATCCAGAACCCTTCAACTGGAAACCTGCCGCGGTGACTTGCTTGGTGTAAGAGCTTTTGCCGCACTCGGGGCATACGGTCAGGAGGGGGTCGGACATCTTCTGCAGTACGTCCTGCGCATGTCCGCAGGCGCTGCATTTATAAGCATAAATAGGCACGAAACAATCCCAAGAAAAGTGCGTCTAAGGAAAACCGCTAGTTGCCGTCCCGCGGCGCTATAGCGAGAAGGCGCGGAAAAAGCGCCAAAAGACATGATTTTAGCCGTTTTTGGGTCGGCACATCTCGCCATGCACGATCGGTTCGCTCCTTGCGTCAGAACGCGTTGGGCAGCAGAAACATGAACGCAGCCACCAACGTTGGGACGGAAGCGGTCAGCAAGAGCTTGAGGGGCGAAATAGACCCATCGGGGAAGCAGCCTTTCAGGATGGAGAACCCCGCCGGGTTGGGCGCATTTGCGATGACTGTCAGTCCGCCCCCCGTGACGGCCCCCGCCACGAGCATATAGCGCCAGAGCGCGTCGGTGCCTTCCACGAGCGATCCCAGATAGGTGAGCGCCGCATTATCGGTCACGGCCGTCAACGCCGTGGCGCCCCAATACAGGACTGTCGGGGAGAGGCCAGCCAGCAGCTCCTGCAGCCACCATTTTTGCAGACCGCCCAGCACGACCAGCCCCGCCAGGAAAAACCCGACCATCAGGCCTTCGCGTATCAGCAAGGGATTCTGGTACCGGTGATAGGCGTGTGCATAGCCAATGAACAACATCAGCAGGCCGAGGAAAACGATGGGATGGTGGGCCGCCAGCACGACCCCGACCAGGAAGACGGCGTGGATGGCGATCACGGACAGCGGTACGTCCGCCCGCGGCTTGGTATGGTAAGCATCCTGCCTGGCCCCGATGGCGCCATCCAGCAAGTGCCCACGACAAAGAAAGGTAAGGACGCCGGCGTTGATGATGACGGCCGCCGCCGCACGCCAGCCGAAATGAGTGGCCATGAAGAAGGAATCCCAGCCAAACGTATGCGCAACCATCAGCACGGGAGGCGCGGCGTAGGCGGTCAACACGCCGCCGATGGAGACGTTGACGAACAGCACACCTATGGTCATGTACTTGAAGCCGGCCTGGCCCGGGCGGCCGAAATAGGCATCCCGCAACAGCAGTGCGGCAAGCGTCATCGCGGCCGGTTCGGTGATGAAGGACCCGGCCAGCGGGACGAACGACATGGTGACGAAGAACATGGCCAGTTCGTTGCGCAGCGGCAAGATCCGCGCGATGGAACGCACCAGCATGTTGACCAGCTCCAGGATGGGGCGGCTGGCGGCGATCACCATGATGGCGAAGACAAAGGCCGGCTCGGTGAAATTGCGCGTATCGATGTAGCCGACGGTATCGCCCACTCCGGTCAGCAGCGCCATGCATACGAGCATCACGCAGGCCCACACGCCAAAGACGGCCTCGACCTCGGACAAGAGGTGCCATAAACCGGCATGCGGCCCTTCTCGATTGGCCAGGCGGGCGAACACGGGCACGGAGAAGGTGTGGATGATCGCGATCGCGAAAAGCGCCGTTGCAAGATATTCGAGGAAACTGGGAGGCATGTATTTCTACCTTTTCGTTGTGGTGATGCATGGGTTCCGTTGCCCGTCGGGCGCTGCGGGCAACAGGATACTACGACCGGATTCCGATCGGCGGCCGCAAGCTCATGCCTGGCGGTCTGCGAGGATGAACCGCGCACCCTTCTCGGCGATCATGATGGTCGGGGAGTTCGTGTTCCCCGAAGTGATGGTGGGCATGATGGAGGCATCGATGACGCGCAGGCCCTGCAGGCCGTGGACCCGCAGGCGAGCGTCGACGACGGCCATGGGGTCGGCGCCCATCTTGCAGGTGCCGACCGGATGAAAGATGGTGGTCCCGATGTCGCCCGCCGCTTTTTCCAAGGCTTCCTGGCTCTCGATTTGTGAACCGGGCTTGTACTCTTGCGGCCGGTACGGTGCCAGTGCCGGCTGCGCCATGATTTTGCGCGTCAGGCGTATGCTGTCGGCCGCGACTTGACGGTCTTCGGCAGTCTGCAGGTAATTGCACAGGATCCTGGGTGCCTGGGACACGTCGGGCGACGTGATGGTGACATGACCCCGGCTGGTAGGCTGGATGTTGCACACCGACGCCGTAATGGCGGGAAAAACATGCAGCGGGTCCCCGAACTTTTCGAGTGACAGAGGCTGCACGTGATATTCCAGGTTGGCGCGCGTCTTGCCCGGATCGGAACGCGCGAAGGCGCCCAGTTGCGATGGCGCCATCGTCAGGGGCCCCTTCTTTTGGGCCGCATACTGCAGCCCCATCATCGCTTTGCCCCACAACGAATTGGCTATGGTGTTCAGGGTCTTGGCGCCCTGCACTTTATAGATGCACCTGAGCTGGAGGTGGTCCTGCAGATTCTGCCCGACACCCGGAAGATCGTGCACCACCGGTATGCCCAGCGACTGCAGCAGCGCTCCCGGGCCGACACCGGACACCTGCAGAAGCTGGCTTGACCCGATGGAGCCTGAGGACAGAATGATTTCAACACGGGACCGCGCATAGTGGCGCTTGCCCTCGCTGATGAAACTGACCCCGTCGGCGCGGCGATCGGCAAACACAACGCGTTCGACGTGAGCACCCGTCATCACGGTCAGGTTGGAGCGGTGTGCGACAGGATGCAGGAAGGCCTTGGCGGAGGTCCAGCGCACCCCGCGACGCTGATTCACCTCGAAGTAGGCACAGCCCTCGTTGTCGCCCCGATTGAAATCGTCAATGGCGGGAATGTCGGCCTGCTGTGCCGCGACACGGAAAGCATCCAGGATCTTCCAGGAAAGACGCTGGCGTTCGACGCGCCAGGTGCCCGAGCCGCCATGGAATTCGCTCGCGCCGGCATGATGGTCTTCCACGTCCTTGAACACCGGCAGGACATCCTGCCAGCTCCAGCCCGGATTGCCTTGCGCTGCCCAGCCGTCGTAATCGGCCGCCTGGCCCCGCATGTAGATCATGCCATTGATGGCCGAGCAGCCCCCCAGAACACGTCCGCGCGGATAGCCCAGCGTGCGATTGTTGATACCCGGGTCGGCCTCGGTGCTGTAGCACCAGTCTGTGCGCGGGTTGCCGATGCAATACAGATAGCCGACCGGAATGTGGATCCAGCGCCAGTCGTCGCGACCGCCCGCCTCGAGCAACAGCACCTTGTTGGCCGGGTCCGCCGAAAGGCGATTGGCCAACAGGCATCCTGCAGAACCTGCGCCCACGATGATGTAGTCAAACTCGAGCTGAGTCTGAGCCGGTGCCTGCTGCGCCATGTGTTGTCTCCTGCCTGTTATGCGGCATTATTGTCGCTGGAGTTATACATTCTATTACTTTACGACAGCAGAGTTCCTGCCATGGCGGCGACCAGAAGCAGCACGCCCACGTGCATGTTGGAGCGGAACAACATGAAGTTGCGATCCGGTTTGGCCGAATCGAACAACCACATCTGCCAGAAAAAATGGGCTGCAATGCAGGAAAGAACGACGAAGTAAGGCACGTCCATGTCCATGGCCGCGCCCGCGTAGGCCCACAGTACGATGGTCACCACGTAAAAGCCGCTGATCCACAGCTTGCCGCGATCGGCGAACCGCATGGCCGTCGAATGCAGGCCCAACTGCAGGTCATCACGCAAATCGACATAGGCATAGATCGAGTCGTAACCGACTTGCCACAGCACGGCACCCACCCACATCGCTACAGCGGCCAACGGAACAGCGTCCTGGGTATCGGACCAGGCCATCAACATGCCCCAATTGAATCCGATGCCCAGTACCACCTGGGGCCAATAGGTGAAACGCTTGCACAGCGGATAGACAATGACGATGGGCACCAGCGCCACAGCGAGCCATCGGCTGTATGGATTGAGGGCCAGCAACAACAGGGCGCATACCAGCAGCTGAGCCAGGACGAACCACAACGCATTCTTCAGGCTGAGCTGGCCGCTCGTCAGGGGACGGAACCGCGTGCGCTCGACCTTCTTGTCGATATCGCGGTCGAAAATGTCGTTGAAGCAACAACCGATGCCCCGCATCAGCAACGCGCCCAAGGAAAAGATGAGCAGGCGAAAGAGGGTCGGCCAGCCGTCCGCCGCCTGGACCAGCGCCGCGAGACACGGCAACAAAGTCAGCCAGGTTCCCACCGGCCGGTCGAGCCGGCATAGACGTGCATAAGGGCCCCACGACCGGGGCAACCAGCGTTCTACCCAGTCGTCCGGCCGCATGTCGGAGAGGTCCGGCACGCCCGGTGCAGGGACGGCGTCGGACGGGAGACGATGTTCAGCAGTATCGGGTGTCATGGGCCGGATTTTACCCTCGCGCCGCGATGCGGGCGCGGCCGCAAGCGTGTTGACAATGCAGCCGCGGTCCCTTTAGAGTGGCCGGACACACCCGCATATTCATCAAAACTGGACAGCAGCGCCTCGACGCCGGCTTGGGGTTCTGCCTACAGGGACCGCCACATGTGACCAGCCGCAAACCGACCGCCACCGCGAAACCCGTTACGTCACGCCACGACAAGCGGCCCTCTTCCGAGACGGAAGACCGGCTGGAGAAATTCGGGCTGCTGTGCCGCAAAGTCGCGCACGACTATAACAACCTGCTCATGGTCATTGGCGCCAATATGGAACTGCTCAACGAACGTGTGCCCGGCGACGACGAAAGAGCGGCCCGCTATTTCAAGGCCGCCCACGAAGCGGTGGAGCGAGGCGCCGCCTTGAACCAGGAGTTATTGGCTTTCGCGGGCCGCATGGAGTTCCGCAGCCGGCCGGTGAATCCGCTACAAATTCTCAAGGCGGCGGAGACCCGGTTGCGCCACGAGGCGGGCGATGCCATCCACATGCTGATCGAAGCGCCGTCGGCGTCGTCGACAGTTCTTGTCGCGACCGACCCGGATCACCTGCTGACTGCCGTGCTGAATCTCGTCCGGAATGCCCGCGACGCCATGCCGGATGGCGGC
>Ga0182739_1005333_pt1 | contig 10220 bp, 8 predicted proteins | sample eDN5th30CBELigBY_FD_128873 | JGI IMG/M metagenome (GOLD analysis project Ga0182739, IMG submission 128873) | Enriched backyard soil microbial communities from Emeryville, California, USA - eDNA 5th pass 30_C BE-Lig BY (version 2) (version 2) | ecosystem: Environmental > Terrestrial > Soil >...
CCTCGACGGGCTGGCGATCGCATCGACGACGAACCAGATCGAAGGCGGCATCAACTCGCCCCTGCGCGACCTCCTCAAACGCCACCGCGGGCTCAGCGAACTCCACCAGAAACGGGCGATGGAATGGTGGCTCTACACCCACTGCGCCACTACAGGCGCGCCGACCGCCGTGCTCACCGATCCGACCACCCAACCCACCGAGGAAGCGGAGCCGGAAGGGACCGACGAGCCGACCAGCGCCGCCCTCTACGACACCGCCCTCGCCGCCGAAGAAGGCCTTTGGGCACGCTCAGGCTGGATCGGCGACCACTGACACGCCCGACCCCATCCACACGTTTTGGCCGGTAACCCCCACCACGCGCCCCTGACCCCCCGCCCGCGCCGTCGGGTCCCCTTCACCGTTGGGTGCGGGCACCCCGGAGACGAAAGGGGCGGCATCCCATGGGGGGAATGGGATGCCGCCTCACGCAACACATCGGCAGGGGGTCGCCTGGTGTTGCAATGCCAGAATCGATGTTCGGCCGAGGATGAGCATACGCAACGAATCGCGGGGCTTCAAACAAAATCGCCCGGTTCGGCGCGGTATATCAGTATGCGGGCCGGCGCCGACGGCACCGACTTTCGGCAGTAGTCTTCATCGGCCACGGTGGTTAGATTCACTCACGCCGACAGTTCACCGGGACACGCAGTAGGGCACACGCAAAGGAGCGCGCACTCATGAGCAGCCAGATCGACCACCTCCTCACCGAGACCCGGCGCTTCGCCCCGCCCGCCGCCTTCGCGGCCGACGCGATCGCCGACGCCGAGCTCTACGCGCGCGCCGCGGCCGACCGCGACGCGTTCTGGGGCGACGTCGCGCGGGAGACGCTGCACTGGCACACGCCGTTCACCGAGGTGCTCGACTGGTCGAAGCCGCCGTTCGCGCGCTGGTTCGGCGACGGCGAACTCAACGTCGCCTACAACTGCCTCGACCGGCACGTCGAGGCGGGCAACGGCGACCGCGTCGCGCTGCTGTGGGAGGGCGAGCCGGGCGACGAACGCCGCGTCTCGTACTCGGAGCTGACGGATGAGGTCAAACGCCTCGCGAACGTCCTCGAGGGCCTGGGCATCCGTCACGGCGACCGCGTGGCCATCTACCTGCCGATGATCCCCGAAGCCGTCGCGGCGATGCTCGCGTGCGCCCGCATCGGCGCCATCCACTCCGTCGTGTTCGGCGGCTTCTCCGCCGACAGTCTGCGCTCGCGCATCGACGACGCGGGCGCGAAGCTCGTGATCACGGCCGACGGCGGCTACCGCAAGGGCAAGGTTTCGCCACTCAAGCCCGCCGTCGACCTCGCCCTCGCTGACCGCAACGGCTCGGGCATCCAGGAGACGGTCGAGCACGTGATCGTCGTGCGCCGCGGCGAGAACGACGTCGACTGGGTCGAGGGACGCGACCTCTGGTGGCACGATGTCGTGCCGCAGGCATCGGCCGACCACGAGGCGCAGCCCTTCCCCGCCGAGAACCCGCTGTTCATCCTCTACACCTCTGGGACGACGGGCAAGCCCAAGGGCATCCTGCACACGTCGGGCGGCTACCTCACGCAGGCGGCCTTCACCAACCGCGTCGTGCACGACCTGCATCCCGAGACCGACGTCTTCTGGTGCACGGCCGACATCGGCTGGATCACCGGCCACTCCTACGTCACGTACGGTCCGCTCGCCAACGGCGCCACGCAGGTGCTCTATGAGGGCACACCGGATGCTCCGCACCCTGGACGCTGGTGGGAGATCATCCAGAAGTACGGCGTGACCATCTTCTACACGGCACCGACCGCGATCCGCTCGTTCATGAAGATCGGTCGACAGGTGCCCGCGCGCTTCGACCTGTCGTCGCTGCGTCTGCTGGGATCGGTCGGTGAACCGATCAACCCAGAAGCATGGATGTGGTACCGCAACGTCATCGGGGCGAAGAAGACACCGATCATCGACACGTGGTGGCAGACGGAGACCGGAGCGATCATGGTGTCGGCCCTCCCGGGCGTGACCGAGACGAAGCCCGGATCCGCCCAGGTGCCGCTGCCGGGAATCTCCGTCGATGTCGTCGACGAGGACGGACGGCACGTCGGCAACGGCAACGGCGGTCTCCTCGTGATCACGGAACCGTGGCCGAGCATGCTGCGCGGCATCTGGGGCGACCCGGAGCGGTTCGTCGAGACCTACTGGGAGAAGTTCGCCGACCAGGGCTTCTACTTCGCTGGCGACGGTGCCCGACTGGACGAGGACGGCGACGTCTGGTTCCTCGGCCGCGTCGACGACGTCATGAACGTGTCGGGCCACCGACTGTCGACGACCGAGATCGAGTCGGCGCTCGTCGGCAACGAGGCCGTCGCGGAGGCCGCGGTCGTCGGTGCCGCGGATGAGACGACGGGCCAGGCCGTCGTCTCATTCGTCATCATCAAAGAGTCCTATCTCAAGGAGCACTCCCCCGAAGGCCTCGCCGACGGGCTGCGGCGCTGGGTCGGCGAACAGATCGGGCCGATTGCGCGTCCCCGCGACGTGTACATCGTGGGCGAGCTGCCCAAGACCCGGTCCGGCAAGATCATGCGCCGCCTGCTGCGCGACGTCGCGGAAGGCCGCGAGGTCGGCGATACGACGACCCTCGCCGACACGATGGTCATGAGCGTCATCTCCGCCCAGGTCAAGTAGCGGCGGTCCCGAACACCTCGTGCCGCTGATCGCGGCGCGGGGGGGTCACCGTGCGGGTACGCTCAACGCCCTCATCCGCTCGCGCACCGTCCGAAACACGGCGGGGTCGAACGGGAAGTCCCCGCCCTCCTCACCCACGAGCCGCATCACCTCGTCGCCGAGCGTGATGGAGAAGTTCACGATCATCCGCGCCTCGGTGGCGTGATCGGCGTCCGCCAGGCGAGCCGATGCCGGATGTGCATCGAGCCAGTTCTCGATCACGTCCTGCAGTCCGGCGCGACTCGTCCCGGCCGCCCACGACACCGTCGTCGTCGTGCCCGGCTCCCGGATAAAAAGCGCGAACCGCTTGCGCAGGAGTTCGTCGTCACCTTGCCCGCGGACGGTCTCCATCACGATCCGCGAGGCGGCGATCACGAGATCGTCTCGGTGCGCGCTCAGGATGCGCTCGGTGAGCACAGGGTCGTAGACCAGGGCGGATCCGAAGATCGCATGCTCAAGCGAGGGGAAGTAGTTGAAGAACGTGCTGCGCGACACCATCGCCACTTCGCAGATGCGGTCGGCCGTCACGGCGCGGACGCCTTCGTCATAAGCGATTCCGACCGCGGCCTCCTCCATGGCCCGGCGCGCGACGCGCATCTTCTTCTCGCGGAGCCCTTCCGTCATCGCCGTCCCTCTTCTCCCTTCATCCCACCCTAGGTCAATCTTCCTGGATTGCGTATAAGTTTGGACTGAGTCCATACTTAGCCACGAACCATCAGAAAGGACGCCATGCCTCACACCGTCGCACGACGACGTCGGAATCTACTCTCGCCGCTACGCACCGCAGGTGTGCTGTCCGTAGCCACCGGCCTTGTCTTGGTGGGGCTGCCCGCGATCGCCAGCGCCGCGGAGTCCGAAGCAGGCCACATACTCATCACGACGACTCTCTCCGACGGGACGGCATCCGCTCCGCTCGGCGGCGCGACGGTGACCGTGCTCTCCACCGGCGAGCTCGACCAGGTCATCGCCACCGGCACCACCTCGGCAGACGGAACCGTGTCGGTGCGCATACCCGCGAACGACACCAGCCTCATCGCCGAGGCATCCTGGCCCGGTGCTGTCGGCGACCTCCTCGAAACCGCGGTGAGGAGGGAGTTCAACCCCACGCTGGGAGATGCCGTCACCCTCCCGCTGGAGGGCTCCTTCGGGGAGATCAGCGGCGCGGTGACCGCGACGTCGGATGCCTCCCCTCTCGCCGACCTCTCGGGCGCGAGCGTCACCATCCTCAGTGGCGGCACGGCGGTGCAACGCGTCGCCGTCGCCGCAAACGGCACATTCCGATCAGGCTCATTGCCGACGACATCCACCGACGACTACAGCATCCGCTTCGAGCCGGCCACGGGATTCACGATCGCGGATGCGCAGCCGTCCGACAATCCCGCCTTCGCGCTTCCCCGAGGCGAAGAGAGTCCCAGCCTCGTCGATGTGGCCCGCTCCTTCGCGCTCATCTCGGATACCGCAGCACCGACGCCCTCACCCACAGCCACGGACGCCCCGACACCCACGCCCACGGACGCCCCCACGCCCACAGCCACACCCACACCCACACCCACGCCCCCCGCCACCCCGACACCGACGCCCGCGCCCTCCACCGACCCGGTACAGCAGGCCTACATCGCGGTCTTCCAGCGCCCGGACGATGTCGGCCTCACCGGCGCTTTCAGCGGCATCTCGGAGCCCGAGCTTGACGACCTGCTTGCGGCCGCGGCGGGCACACCGAATGTCACATTCCCTCTCCTCAACGGCTCGGGACAGGCGCTCGGCCTCGCGGAGCGGCCGTCTACGAGCGAGGCGGCCTCCGCATCCCAGCTGCTGTCGCCGGTGGTCTCCAGGCTGCCGGGTGTGACTGTGAACGAAATCTCGCTCACCGCGTTCGATCTCGAAGGGGCTCTGCGCGCTGTCCAGGATCAGCGTGTCCGGCTGCTAGACCAGCAGCTGTCCTCTCAGGTCACAGATGTGCAGAAACGCAACGCCCGCGTGGTCACGCTCAACGCGGCCATCACGGCCCTGAACGCGTACGTCGCCGGGCCGACTGATGAGTCGCTGGCCACTGGGATCGCGGCCGCACGCCCGGCCGTGGAGTCGCACGTTCTCCTTTCGGCGACGTCGGACTCCACCGAGGTGAGAACGGCCGCTGCCGACCTCGTCGCAACGCTGCGCGGAGAACTCGACGCCGTCACGAACACTCAGCAGATGGATATGTTGCGGCTGTCAAGCTTGACCGACAAGCGCAGTGAAGCGTTCGACCTGATGTCCTCATTCCTGAAGAAGATGCAGGGTTCGCAGTCGTCGATTATCGGCAACATGCGATCGACCCCGATATCGCTCGGCACTGTCCAGTGGGACCGCGCCGCCATCACCGGCAGCTTCGACCTCACCGGCGTCACGAACGGGGAGCACCACCTCATCCTCAGCTTCGACGACATCGGCCTCACCGTCGTTGCCGCGGTGACCGTGCAGCGCAATGAACTCGCCGCGACCGGAGGCGAGTTGAGCCCGGCGCTCTGGGTCGGGGCAGCACTGCTCGTGCTCGGAGCGGGCGCACTGATCGGCTCATCGCTGCGGACGCGACGCCGTGCGCGCGTCTGATGAGGTGACACGGAGGGAGGCCGATCGTTCGCGAGACTTGTCGAGGTCTCCTCACCGGACCGGGCATCGGCACTGTCGTCGCCGCGCAGATCCTCGGTCCCACGCCGGGCGATGGCGCGACGAGGCCGGGTTCGCTCGCTTGGGCGAGGCCTCGCCGACGGGCTGCGGCGCTGGGTCGGCGAACAGATCGGGCCGATTGCGCGTCCCCGCGACGTGTACATCGTGGGCGAGCTGCCCAAGACCCGGTCCGGCAAAATCATGCGCCGCCTGCTGCGCGACGTCGAGGAAGGCCGCGAGGTCGGCGATACGACGACCCTCGCCGACACGATGGTCATGAGCGTCATCTCCGCCCAGGTCCGCTGATCGGCCGACTCCGGAGGCGTGCGTCTCGATCCGCGCCTTCGGCGCTCCTCGACGACCGGTGAGCCGGTCGCCCGCGTCACACGAGCGTGAAGACGACCTCGACCTCGACGGGGGCGCCCAACGGAAGCTCGGCGACGCCGACCGCGGAGCGGGCGTGGCGCCCCGCGTCGCCGAACAGCTCACCGAGCAGCTCGCTCGCGCCGTTGATGACGCCGGGCTGGCCGGTGAAGCCGGGGGCGGATGCGACAAACCCTGTCACCTTGAGGACTCCGCCGAGCCGGTCGGGGCCGCCCGCAGCGGCGGCGGCCGCGGCGACCGCGTTGAGCGCGCACTGGCGCGCATACGCGTGCGCATCCGCGGGCGGCACAGACTCGCCGACCTTGCCGGTCTGCGGCAGCGCGCCGGCGACGAACGGCAGCTGTCCCGCCGTGTAGACGAGGTCGCCGTGCACCTTCGCGGGGATGTATGCGGCAACCGGCGCGACAACCTCGGGCAGGTCGATCCCGAGCTCGGCCAGGCGCGCGGTCAGCGCAATCGGGGTGTCGGCGCTCACGCGTCATCCCCTTCGAACTGGCGCGCGGCTTCCGCGGCCGCGGCGAGTCCGGAGTTCGCGGATGACCCGTCCGCGCCGACGGGACGCTTGAAGTAGGCGACGAGTCCCCCCTCGGGGCCGGGCACGACCTGCACGAGTTCCCAGCCCTGCTTGCCCCAGTTGTTGAGGATCGCCGCCGTGTTGTGGATCAGCAGCGGCGTGGTGAGGTACTCCCAGGTCGTCATGACTCTCCTGTATCCGGGAGTGGCGCGCGTGAAGCCGTCGCTCAGGTAACTCCCCTACCATCAAGCCTATGCCTGAGACGAAAAGGACTGCTACCGGCGTGCTCGGAGGCATTGCCGGACTGGTCGGCCTGAGTGCCGTCGCGGGGCTCCTGGTCACCGCCACGATCACTCCCGCCATCGCCGTTTCGGGCGCCGCGGCCTCCAGCGCGATCACGATGTTCGACAACATGCCGAGCTACCTCGACATCGACGAGCTCATGATGCCGACCGAGATCTACTACAAGGCCGCCGACGGTTCGGACGCGCTCCTGGCCCGGTTCTACGAGCAGAACCGCATCCCCAAGGGGTACGAGGAGATCCCGCAGGTCGTCTACGACGCGCTCCTCTCCTCCGAGGACCCCCGCTACTACCAGCACGGCGGCGTCGACCTGATCGGAACGAGCCGCGCGCTGCTGAGCAACCTGCGCGGCAACGCGCAGGTGCAGGGCGGATCCTCGATCAGCCAGCAGTACGTCAAGAACATCCTCGTCAACCGGTGCGAGCTCAGCTCGACCGACCTCGACGCCGCCTATCGGTGCTGGCAGGAGGCCGTGACGGCCGAGGGCACGGACGGCATCAACCGCAAGCTCCAGGAGATGCGGTACGCGATCGCGCTGGAGCAGAAGTACTCGAAGAACGACATCCTGCTCGGCTACCTCAACATCGCCAACTTCGGCGGCAAGGTGTACGGCATCGGCGCCGCTGCGAAGTACTACTTCGGGGTGGACGCGGCACAGCTCACCCTCGGGCAGGCGGCAACCCTCGCCGGTATGGTGCAGAACCCGAACACGTACCGCATCGACCTGCCCGCGGGGTCCATCACGCTCGAGGACGGCACGAAGGTCAACAGCGCCGACGACGGTTACGTGCGCTCGACGGAGCGTCGCGACTACGTGCTGCGACGGATGCTCGAAGAGAGCAAGATCACGCAGGACCAGTACGACGCCGCCAAGGCGGAGCCGATCACTCCCGTCATCACACCGACGGATCAGGGCTGTCAGATGGCCGGCGGGTCCGCGTTCTTCTGTGACTACATCCGCACGATCGTCGAGAACGACAAGGTCTTCGGGTCCACCGCCGAGGAGCGCAGCGCGAACCTCAAGCGCAAGGGCTACAAGATCTACACGACGCTGGACATCGATCTCCAGTTGGCGGCCGAGAACGCCCTGGCGGTCGTCCCCTCGACGCTGCCCGGCATCGATCTGGGTGCGACCGGCGTGCAGTTGGAAGTCGGCACCGGCCGGGTGCTGTCGATGGTGCAGAACCGCGCCTACACGCAGGACGCCGACCTGATGGCCGCCGATCCCAACTACACCGCGATCAACTACAACACGCGCTATGTGAACGGCGGCTCGAACGGCTTCAACGTCGGTTCGACGTACAAGCTCTTCACGCTCATCAACTGGCTCGAGCACGGCTACTCGGTCAACGAGGTGCTCAACGGCACGCAGCGCACCTTCAAGGTCGACCGCGGCTGTGAGCTCGGTGTGCAGACCATCCGCCCCCGCGAGATCGGCAACTTCGAAGGCGTCGGCGGCTACTCCGGCACCCCCGCGAAGTTCACCGCCGATTCGCTGAACACGGGCTTCCTCGCGATGGCCGAGCGCGTGAGCGTGTGCGACACGAACCACATCGCCGACAAGATGGGCGTCGTGAGCGGCGACGGTGTGCCCGTCTACGAGAACCCCGCACAGCCCGCGGCCGCGAACGCGCCGTACGACATCCTCGGCTCGAAGAACGTCGCGCCGATCGATATGGCCGCCGCGTACGCGACCGTGGCGTCGGGCGGCATCTACTGCCAGCCCAAGGCGATCGATCGGATCACGGATGCGGAGGGCAACGAGCTTCCCATCCCCGACACGACGTGCGAGCGCGTGCTCGAGGAGAAGGTCGCCTGGACGGCCGCGTACGTCCTGGAGGGCGTACTCAACGGTGGATCGGCGTCCGCGTCGCGCACCGGTGACGGGTATGACGTGTTCGGCAAGACAGGCATCCACGAGCAGCAGCAGACGTGGATGGACGGTTCCTCGTCGAAGGTGACCACGGTCGTCTGGGTCGGCAACGTCATCGGCGAAGCGAAGCTGGACCGCCTGCGCGCGAACGGTTACTCGCTGTGGCGGATTCGCCACGCGATCTGGCCGGTCATGCAGCGCGCCGCGAACGCCAAGTACGGCGGCGACCGCTTCCCCTCGCCGGATCAGGAGCTCACGCGCCGCGTGCTCAAGGATCTGCCCAACGTCATCGGTCAGACCGTCGAGCAGGCGCAGCAGACCCTCGAGGATGCCGGATTCAGCGTCACCGTCGGCGCCCCCGTCGACGGCACGCAGGCCGCCGGACTCGTCGAGACGCAGGACCCGGGTGCCGGGAAGGTCGCCGGCGGCACGGTCGTCACGATCTCCCCGAGCAACGGTCAGGGTCTCGCCGTGCCCGGCAACATCCTCGGCATGAACCCGAACGCGGCGAGCGCGGCGATCCGCTCGGCGGGCTTCGGTCGCGACCCCAGCCTGACGTGTGTGGAGAAGGAGGGTGCGCCCGGTGACGGCACCGTCGTCGCATCCGACCCCGCCGTCGGCACGGTGACCAACCGCAACGCGCAGATCACGCTCACGGTGGAAGCACCCAACTGCCCGTGACTTCACGACGACGCATCGGCACCCGCCTGCTCATCGCCGCGGGTGCCGGTGCCCTCGCGGCCGCCGTGTGGGGTGTCGGCATCGAACGGCACCTGTATGTGCTGCGACGGGTGAGTGTTCCGGTGCTGGAGCCCGGCAGCGCTCCCCTGCGGGTGCTGCACCTCTCCGACATCCACATGGCACCGTGGCAGCGGCGACGGCAGGCGTGGATCGCGTCACTCGCGTCGCTGCGTCCCGACCTGGTCGTGAACACCGGCGACAACGTCGGACACGTCGACGGGCTCCGCGGCGTGCGGGCCGCCCTCGCCGGCTTCCGTGGTGTACCCGGAGTGTTCGTGCACGGATCCAACGACGTCACGGCGCCGTCGCCGCGCAATCCGCTGCGGTACTTCCTCGGACCCTCCCGGCGCCACCGTCGGGCGACGCTCATCGACCCGCAGGCGATGGACCGCTTCTTCACGGACGACCTCGGCTGGACGGCGCTGGACAACACGGCCGCCACGATCCAGGCGGCGGGGCGCCGCATCCGCGCGATCGGCGTCGGCGACGCCCACCACGGCCAGGACCGCCTCGATCTGATCCCCGGCCTCGTCGCGGAGGCCGACCCCGCCGAGTTCACGATCGGGGTGACGCACGCGCCCTACCGACGCGTGCTGGATGCCCTCACCGAGAACGGTGCCGACATCGTCTTCGCGGGACACACGCACGGTGGACAGGTCGCGGTGCCGGGGTTCGGCGCGCTCGTGGCCAACTGCGACCTGCCGTTGACGCAGGCCAAGGGGCTGTCGCGGTGGCGCACGGATGCACGTAGCATCCCCCTGCACGTGAGCGCCGGCCTCGGGCACTCGATCTACGCGCCCGTGCGGTTCGCCGTGCGCCCCGAGGCGACACTGCTCACGCTCCTGCCACGACCGGAGTGACACGACTCAACCCACGGCGGCCGATGCGCCACCCGCTCCCGGTTCGGTGACGGTCCGCGCATCGGGTAGACTCGGAGGGTTGCCACGGGGTGTGGCGCAGCTTGGTAGCGCGCTTCGTTCGGGACGAAGAGGCCGCAGGTTCAAATCCTGTCACCCCGACCATGACGACGAG
>Ga0182739_1005335_pt1 | contig 10219 bp, 10 predicted proteins | sample eDN5th30CBELigBY_FD_128873 | JGI IMG/M metagenome (GOLD analysis project Ga0182739, IMG submission 128873) | Enriched backyard soil microbial communities from Emeryville, California, USA - eDNA 5th pass 30_C BE-Lig BY (version 2) (version 2) | ecosystem: Environmental > Terrestrial > Soil >...
CGCAGGTAGCGCATCATCGCGGTCTCGCTGTGGTGCGCGGAGAACGTCGGATGCGTCAGATACGGGCTGGTCCTCGTCAGGGCGCCGAGGTCCCCGCCAATGGGCGCGCGGGAGGAGCCTCCCGGCTCGTCCCCGAGCGCCGCGACGAGCTCCTCGATGAGCGGCGCCCCGGCCGCGACGTCCTCGCTCGAGGGCTCGTCGAACGCGATCCCGACCAGGTCCGGACCGGCGAGCCGGACGAGGATCCCCGCGTCTCGCGCCCGCCGCACCGCGGCGACGGCGTCCGGCGTGCGGATCGTCACGGTGTCGAAGAAGCGCTCGTGCACGACCTCGAGACCGGCGAGACGGGCGGTGTCCGCGAACGCGACCGCGGTCTCGTGCACGCGCTCGGCGATCGCCCTGATGCCGGCGGGACCGTGATAGACCGCGTACATCGACGCCACGACGGCGAGCAGCACCTGCGCGGTGCAGATGTTGCTCGTCGCCCGCTCGCGTCGGATGTGCTGCTCACGGGTCTGCAGGGCGAGTCGATATGCGGGCCGCCCGTCCGCGTCGACCGAGACGCCGACGAGCCGGCCCGGCAGCTGCCGCTCGAGGCCGCTGCGGACCGCGAGGTAGCCGGCGTGCGGGCCACCGAAGCCCATCGGGACCCCGAAGCGCTGCGAGGTGCCGACGGCGATGTCGGCGCCGAGCTCGCCCGGCGGCGTCACGAGCGCGAGCGCGAGCAGGTCGGCCGAGACGGCGGCGATGCCGCCGCCGGCCTGGACCCGCTCGATGACCGCGCTCGGGTCCCACAGCCGGCCGGAGGTCCCGGGGTACTGGACGAGCACGCCGAAGGCGGCCGGCAGGTCCGCCGGGTCCGTCCCCGCGAGGTGGACGACGACGAGGTCGATGCCGAGCGCCTCGGCCCGACCCTGCAGCACCGAGATCGTCTGGGGGAGGGCGTCGGCATCGACGAGGAAGGCGTCGGAGGTCGAGGCGGACGCGCGGCGCGCGAGCAGCATCGCCTCCGCGGCCGCGGTGGCCTCGTCGAGCATCGAGGCGTTCGCGGTCGCGAGCCCCGTCAGATCGGCCACGGCGGTCTGGAAGTTCATGAGCGCCTCGAGCCGGCCCTGCGAGATCTCCGGCTGGTAGGGCGTGTACGCGGTGTACCAGGCGGGGTTCTCGACGACGTTCCGCTGGATCACCGCGGGGGTGATCGTGCCGTGGTAGCCCTGGCCGATGAGACTGCGCCGCAGGGTGTTCCGGGCGGCGAGCGCGCGCAGCTCGGCGAGCACCGCGCGCTCGGTCGCCGCCGGCGGGATCGACGTCGTCGGCATCGGCCCGCGGAGCTCGGCCGGGATCGCTGCCGCGACGAAGTCGTCGAGCGTCGCGAAGCCGAGATCGTCGAGAAGACGAGCGCGCGACTCCCCGACGGCGCCGATGTGCCGGGAGCGGAAGGACATCGCGTCGCGGCTCACTCGCCGACCATCTCGCGGTAGGCGGCCTCGTCGAGCAGGCCGTCCGGAGCAGCGTCGAATCGCGCGCGGAAGAGCCAGCCGCCGTCGTAGGGATCCGTGTTGACGAGCTCGGGGGTGTCGAGGACGGCCTGATTGACCTCGACCACCTCGCCGTCGACGGGCGAGTAGATCTCGCTCACCGACTTGGTCGACTCGACCTCGCCGCAGACGCGTGCGGCGACGACTCGCGTGCCGACGGCCGGCAGGTCGAGGTAGACCACGTCGCCGAGCGAGTCGGCGGCGAATCGGGTCAGGCCGATCGTCGCGACGTCGCCGTCGAGGGCGATCCATTCGTGCTCCGCGGTGTACCGGAGGGTGCTCGTGTCGATCATCATGCGCCTCGCTGCTCGTCTCGTCGGAGGAAGGGGAGTGGGACGACGGTCGCCGGCAGCGGGGTGCCGCGCACGTCGATGTGGAGCTCGGGCCCCGCGCCGGGGTCGACGTAGGCCATCGCGATCGGGTGGCCGAGCGTGGGGGACAGGGCGCCACTCGTGACGACACCCACCTCGACACCGGCGGCGGTGCGCACGGGGTAGCCGTCCCGCCCGGCGCGTCGCCCCTCCGAGACGAGTCCGACGAGGACCCTGGTATTCGGATCCGGCCCCGCCTCGACCGCGGCGCGCCCGACGAAGTCGGCCCGCTTGGTCGCCAGCGGCAGGGCACGGGCGAGCCCTGCCTGCGCGGGGCGGATGTCGGGACCGAGCTCGTGCCCGTAGAGCGGCATCCCGGCCTCGAGGCGGAGCGTGTCGCGCGCGGCGAGTCCGCACGGCACGAGTCCGGGGTCGCCGCCGGCCGCGCGCAGCGCGCGCCAGAGGCCGCTCGCCGCGTCCCACGGCAGGAAGATCTCGAAGCCGTCCTCGCCCGTGTAGCCGGTCCGGGCGACGAGGACGGGAGTCCCGGCGAACTGGCCGTGGCCGCAGGCGTAGAACGCGATGCCGGACAGACCAGGCACGTCGAGCCCCTCGGTCGCGAGCAGGATGCGTTCGGCGGCCGGTCCCTGGACCGCGATGAGCGCGATCTCCTCCGTCTCGTCGGAGAGGGTCGCGTCCCGGTCGCCGAGCCGCGCGGCGAGCGCCGCGGCGACGGTCTCCCGGTTACCCGCGTTCGCGACGACGAGGAACTCGGCCGGCGCCAGGCGGTACACGATCAGGTCGTCGAGGATGCCGGCGTCGGGTGCGAGCAGCAGGGCGTACCGGGCCTTGAGCACCGGCAGCGCCGAGGCGTCGAGCGTGAGCGCCGCGTCGAGGAAGGCCGCCGCGTCGGGCCCGGCGACACGGAACTCGGCCATGTGCGAGATGTCGAAGAGGCCGGCGGCGGTGCGCACCGCGTGGTGCTCGGCGAGGTCGGACCCGTAGCGGACGGGCATCGACCAGCCGCCGAAGTCGGTGAACGCGGCGCCGAGGGATGCATGCTCAGCGTGCAGGGGCGATCGGCGGGGCGGTGCGGGTGCTTCGACAGACGGGTTCACGGAGTCCTCCCGGATTCGGGTGTTCGGACTCCCCCTCTGTCATCGGGCCTGAGAGCTTCGCCCCCCATCGCATCTGCGGGGAGGGGCTTTCACCATCGGCGGCTGACCATCGCGTTCATCAGCGCTTTCCAGAGTGGCCACGTCGTCGCGGTGCGGTACCTGAGAGTTTGGCGGGGAGTGCTTGCTCCTTCGGTGCCGGGGCTTTCGCCGGTCCGGCTCTCCCGCGACGCGTCACGGCCAGATATTCAGTTGTGCGCTCACAGTAACAGGCGCGACTACTGTCCGCGGACGCGACGCACCGCCCACCACGCGGCCGGGAGGAGCGCCCCCGCGATGAGCGCCTTGACGACGTCGCCGATCAGGAACGGCGTGAGGCCCCAGGCGATGACCTGCTCGGGCGTGCCCTGGGTGACGGCCGCGAGCCAGGGGAGCCCGACCGCGTAGATGACGACCGATCCCGCGAGGAACGCGACGACGGCTTGCCAGATCCGACGGTCCCACTTCAGCTGCGCGAGCCAGCCGACGAGGGCGGCGGCGAGGACCATGCCGATGACGTAGCCGAAGCTCGGGGCGGCGAGCCAGGCGAGGCCCGTGAGGTGTCCGCCGTCCGCCGTGGGCGCGGAGATCGGGGCGCCGAGGAGCCCGACGACCGCATAGAGCGCGATCGACGAGGCGCCGCGGATCGAGCCGAGCGAGGCGCCGACGAGCAGGGCCGCGAGCGTCTGGCCGGTGATCGGGACGGGCCACATCGGGATGACGACCTGCGCGAGCGCGGCGGTCAACGCGGCGCCGACGACGACCAGGACGACGTCGGTCGCGATCGAGCGGGGGATGACGCGGTCGACGATGACGAGGCGGGGAGACGCGGCGGCCGTGTTGGTCATGCCGGTAGACTAGTCGGCCGGTCACCCGACCCCTCATTGTGCCGAACCCACATCGTTCGAAGGAATCCACTGTGCTCGCCGTCAGCGATCTCGAGATCCGAGTCGGGGCCCGGACCCTCATGTCGGACGTCTCGTTCCGCGTCGACAAGGGGGACAAGATCGGGCTCGTCGGGCGCAACGGCGCCGGCAAGACGACGCTGACGAAGATCCTCGCGGGGGAGGGCGCCGAGACCGCGGGCACGATCCAGCGGATCGGGGAGATCGGCTACCTGCCGCAGGACCCGCGCAGCGGCGATCCGGAGCAGATCGCGCGCATGCGCATCCTCGACGCTCGCGGACTCGGCCGCATCTCGGCCGAGCTCGCCGAGACCTCCATCGAGATGGGATCGACCGACCCGGTCCTCGCGGAGCGCGCGATGCGCCGCTGGACGCGGCTCAACGACGAGTTCGAGGCGCGCGGCGGCTACGCGGCCGAGGCGGCGGCCGCGATCATCTGCTCGAACCTGAGCCTGCCCGACCGCATCCTCGACCAGCCGCTGCGCACGCTGTCCGGCGGTCAGCGGCGGCGCATCGAGCTCGCCAGGATCCTCTTCTCCGAGGCCGACACGATGATCCTCGACGAGCCGACCAACCACCTCGACGCGGACTCGGTCGTCTGGCTCCGCGAGTTCCTGAAGAACTTCGCCGGCGGTCTCATCGTCATCTCGCACGATGTCGAGCTCGTCGGCGAGACGGTCAACAAGGTGTTCTACCTCGACGCCAATCGCCAGGTCATCGACCAGTACAACATGGGCTGGAAGCACTATCTGCGCCAGCGCGAGGCGGACGCGGAGCGCCGTGCCAAGGAGCGCGCGAACGCGGAGAAGAAGGCGAGCGCGCTCCAGCAGCAGGCGGCGCGATTCGGGGCGAAGGCGACGAAGGCGGCCGCGGCGCACCAGATGGTCGCGCGCGCCGAGAAGCTGCTCGCGGGGCTCGACGAGGTGCGCACCGCCGATCGCGTCGCGAAGATCCGATTCCCGGACCCGAAGCCGGTCGGCAAGACGCCGCTGACCGCCGAGCACCTCTCGAAGTCCTACGGATCGCTCGAGATCTGGACGGCCCTCTCGCTCTCGATCGACCGCGGGTCGAAGGTCGTCGTCCTCGGCCTCAACGGCGCCGGCAAGACGACCCTGCTGCGGGTGCTGGCCGGCGTCGACAAGCCCGACACGGGGTCGATCATCCACGGGCACGGACTGCGCATCGGCTACTACGCCCAGGAGCACGAGACGCTCGACGTGAAGCGGACGATCCTCGAGAACATGCTCAGCGCGTCGCCGGAGCTCAACGCGACGCAGGCGAGGAGCATCCTCGGCTCGTTCCTGTTCACGGGCGACGACGTCGACAAGCCGGCCGGCGTGCTCTCGGGCGGGGAGAAGACCCGGCTCGCGCTCGCCACGATCGTCGCGAGCGGCGCGAACGTGCTGCTCCTCGACGAGCCGACGAACAACCTCGACCCGGCGAGCCGCATGGAGATCCTGTCCGCGCTCGCCTCGTACGCGGGCGCCGTCGTGCTGGTCTCCCACGACCCCGGCGCGGTCGAGGCGCTCGGTCCCGAGCGGGTGCTCATCCTGCCCGACGGCGTCGAGGACCTGTGGGGCCGCGACTACCAGGAGCTCGTCGAGCTCGCCTAGCGCTCGACGTCGAGAAGCGCGTCCTCCTGCGCCGAGTCGGCCTCCCCGATGCGCGGGCGCCTCGGCTTCGGCACGTAGCCCTCCTTGCGCGCGAGCCGCTCGTTGCGCACCGCCCAGATGAGCGCGGCGGCCGCGAAGAGGGCGAACAGGATCCACTGCACGGCGTACGAGAGATGTGGACCTGGATCGGGCTCGGGCCGGTTGGCGAGGGCAGGGGTCGGCACTGCCGGGTCCTCCGACGCGAGCACGCCGTACGCGCCCGTGAAGACGTCGTCCAGCCCGATCGTCGCGGCGATCAGCGGCAGCTCGATCGTGGCGACCTGCCCGTCCGGTGCCGATCGGCCCGGCACGCTCGGCTCGCCCGTCTTGAGCCGCGCGATGACCGTGACGGGACCCTCAGGCGCCGCCGGGACGAAGTCCGGCACCGCCGCCTGGGTCTCCCCGGACGGCACCCATCCGCGGTCGATGATCAGCACGCCGCCGTCCGCGAGGACGAGCGGGACGAGCACCTCGAAGCCGGGTCGTCCGTCCCTCGGCCGGCCGCGGACGAAGAGCTGGTGCTCGACGTCGTACTCCCCGACGAGCTCGACCGGCGTCCAGGTGTCGCCGGCGTCGAACGCGGCGTCCGGCGCCGGGAGGAGCGACTCGAGCGCGACGGGCGCGGCGTCCCAGTTGTCGACGACCTGGCGCACGCGCTCCTGCGCCTCGTCGTTGCGCGCGAACTGCCACCAGGCGAGCAGCCCGCAGACGGTCGAGAAGACGACCACGAGCGCCACATAGCCGAGCCAGCGCCGCGGCCCCGTGATGGCTACTCGAGCCACGAACGCGGGATCTCGAGCGGTCCGGGCGCCTCGGGCTCCTCGGCGACCTTCGTCTTCGACACGTTCGCGAGGACGACGGCGATGTAGGGGAGCACGACCGCCCCGGCGAGGCAGAGCAGCTGCCACCAGCCGGTGACGAAGAGGCAGGCGACGACGCAGACGACGCGGATCGCCATCGTCACGGTGTACGTGATGAATCGACGGCGCTGATCCTCATGAGGAGAGATCGGGAGCGCCGTGATCGCGATCGGGCGGCCCATGGCTCCAGGGTACGCTCACAATCATGACCGAGCGCAGAGTCGTCCTCGTGACCGGTGGCAACCGCGGCATCGGCCGCGCGATCGCGGAGGCGTTCGTCGCGGCGGGGCATCGCGTCGCCGTGACCGCGCGCAGCGGCGAGGGTCCGGCCGGCACGCTGACCGTCCGCGCGGACGTCACGGATCCCGCGAGCCTCGACACCGCGTTCGCCGAGATCGAGTCCCAGCTCGGCCCGGTCGAGGTGCTCATCGCGAACGCCGGCATCACCAAGGACACGCTCCTGCTGCGGATGACGGACGAGGAGTTCGACTCGGTCGTCGACACGAACCTCGGCGGCGCGTTCCGAGTCGTCAAGCGCGCCGCGAAGGGCATGATCCGGGCGCGCTGGGGGAGGGTGATCCTCATCTCCTCGGTCGTCGGCCTGCTCGGCTCGGCCGGCCAGATCAACTACGCGGCATCGAAGTCCGGCCTCATCGGCATCGCGCGATCGCTCACCCGCGAGCTCGGCTCGCGAGGCATCACGGCGAACGTCGTCGCCCCGGGCTTCATCGAGACCGACATGACGGCCGAGCTGCCCGACGAGACCCAGGCGCAGTACCGTGCGCAGATCCCCGCGGGGCGCTTCGCGACGGCGCAGGAGGTCGCGAACGTCGTCGTCTGGCTCGCGGGAGACGACGCGGCGTACATCTCGGGCGCCGTGATCCCCGTCGACGGCGGCCTCGGCATGGGCCACTAGGCCTCAGCTCAGCCCGAGCACCCCGAGCACAGTCGAGAGGTCGCGCACCTCGAGGGCGATGTCCGCCGCGGCGCGCACCCGAGGCTTCGCGTCGAACGCGATCGACAGGGCCGCCTGCGCCATCATCGCGAGGTCGTTCGCCCCGTCGCCGATCGCGACGGTACGCGTGAGCGGGACGGAGAACGCCGCCGCCCACTCCCGCAGGGCCGCCGCCTTCGCGGTCGCGTCGACGATCGGCCCGTCGACGAGGCCGGTCAGCCGGCCGTCCTGCGCGCCGAGCCGGTTCGCACGCCAGACGTCGAGCCCGAGACTTCGCCCGAGCGGGTCGAGCACCTCGTGGAATCCGCCGGAGACCGCCGCGATCATGCCGCCTGCGGCATGGACGCCCGCGATGAGCTCGGGGACGCCGGGCGTGACGCGGACCTCGCCGCGGACGTCGTCGAGGACATCCACCGGGAGGCCGCGGAGCAGGGCGACGCGTTCGTTGAGCGACCAGGAGAAATCGCGTTCTCCCGCCATCGCCTCGGTCGTGATCCGCGCGACCTCCTCGCGCACCCCGGCCCGCTCCGCGATCAGCTCGATGACCTCGTCCTCGATGAGGGTCGAGTCGACGTCGAGCACGACGAGGAAGGCAGCCACCTACGGGAATCTACCGGACCTGCTCGCCCTTGCCGACGACCGTGATGCCCTGTTCCGTCACGGTGAAGCCGCGCGCGCGGTCCTCGTCGTGATCGACGCCGACGCGTGCGCCGGGCAGCACGCGCACGTCCTTGTCGATGATCGCCCGCCGGATGACCGCGCCCGCGCCGACCGTCGTGCGCTCGAAGACGACGGCGTCCTCGACGAGCGCGCCCGAGTCGACGACGACCGAGGGACCGAGCACGGTGCGCGTCACCGTCGCACCGGAGATGACGACGCCGAGCGAGACGATCGAGTCGGTCACGAGCCCCGCATGGCCCTCCGCGTCGCGGATGAACTTCGCCGGCGGCTGGTTGACCTGCTGGCTGTGGATCGGCCACTCGCGGTTGTAGAGGTTGAAGACCGGCAGTGGGGCGATGAGGTCCTGGTGCGCCTCGAAATACGACTCGATCGTCCCGACGTCGCGCCAGTAGGAGCGGTCCCGGTCGGTCGAGCCCGGCACGGAGTTCCGGATGAAGTCGTAGACGCCCGCCTCGCCGCGCGCGACGAAGTCGGGGACGATGTCGCCGCCCATGTCGTGGAGCGAGTCGTCGCGCTCGGCGTCGCGGCTGACGGCCTCGACGAGCGCGTCGGCGTCGAAGACGTAGTTGCCCATCGAGGCGAGCACCTCGTGGGGCGAGTCCGCGAGGCCCACGGGGTCGGCCGGCTTCTCGAGGAAGCGCGCGATCCGGCCGGGGGACCCGGGGTCCTGCTCGATGACGCCGAACTGCGACGCGAGCGCGATCGGCTGCCGGATCCCGGCGACCGTGCAGGAGAGCCCCGACTCGACGTGCGCCTCGATCATCTGCGCGAAGTCCATCCGGTACACGTGGTCGGCGCCGACGACCGCGATGATGTCGGGCTTCTCGTCGTTGATGAGGTTGAGGCTCTGGTAGATCGCGTCGGCCGATCCCATGAACCAGTGCTTGCCGCGGCGCTGCTGCGCGGGGACCGAGGCGACGTAGGTGCCGAGCAGGCTCGACATCCGCCACACCTGCGAGATGTGCCGGTCGAGGCTGTGGGACTTGTACTGGGTGAGCACGACGATCTGCCGCAGTCCGGAGTTGATGAGGTTCGAGATCGCGAAGTCGATGAGCCGGTAGTCGCCCCCGAACGGGACCGCAGGCTTCGCCCGATCCTGCGTGAGCGGCAGCAGCCGCTTGCCCTCGCCGCCAGCCAGGACGATCCCGAACACGTGCCGCCGCGCCATGCTCACACGATAGCCCCGCGGATAGTCTCATGAGGTGCGAGTCGACCTGGTCACGAAGGAGTACCCGCCCGAGATCTACGGGGGCGCGGGCGTGCACGTCGCCGAGCTCGTCAAGGCCCTGCGCCGGGACATCGAGGTCGTCGTCCACGCCTTCGGCGCGCCGCGCTCGGAGGCCGGCACGCGGTCGTATCCGGTGCCGGGCGAGCTCGCATCCGCGAACCCTGCGCTCCAGACGCTCGGCGTCGACGTCGCGATCGCCGCGGACGTCGCCGGCGCCGACATCGTCCACTCGCACACCTGGTACGCGAACTTCGCGGGCCGCACGGCGCAACTGCTCCACGGCATCCCGCACGTCGTGACCGCGCACAGCCTGAGCCGCTGCGCCCGTGGAAGGCGGAGCAGCTCGGCGGGGGCTACCGGCTGTCCTCCTGGATCGAACGCGATGCCTGTCTCTCCGCGGACGCCGTCATCGCCGTGAGCGACGGCATGCGCCGCGACATCCTGCGCTCCTATCCCGAGATCGATCCCGCGCGCGTCCACACCATCCGCAACGGGATCGACCTCGAGACCTGGCGACCGAGGCGGGATCCGGAGGTGCTCGCGCGCTTCGGCATCGACCCCGACCGGCCGACCGTCGTCTTCGTCGGCCGGATCACCCGGCAGAAGGGGCTCCCGTACCTCATCCGCGCCGCGCGGGCGCTGCCGCCGGATGTCCAGCTCGTGCTCTGCGCGGGCGCGCCCGACACTCCGGAGATCCTCGCGGAGGTCAAGGCGGGGATCGCGACGCTGCGCGAGGAGCGCACCGGCGTGGCCTGGATCGAGGAGCACCTCCCGGTCGAGGCGCTGTCCGCGATCCTCGGCCAGGCGACGGCGTTCGTCTGTCCCTCGGTCTACGAGCCGCTCGGCATCGTCAACCTCGAGGCGATGGCCTGCGAGCTCGCGGTCGTCGGCACCGCGACCGGCGGGATCCCTGAGGTCGTCGACGACGGCGTCAC
>Ga0182739_1005336_pt1 | contig 10219 bp, 5 predicted proteins | sample eDN5th30CBELigBY_FD_128873 | JGI IMG/M metagenome (GOLD analysis project Ga0182739, IMG submission 128873) | Enriched backyard soil microbial communities from Emeryville, California, USA - eDNA 5th pass 30_C BE-Lig BY (version 2) (version 2) | ecosystem: Environmental > Terrestrial > Soil >...
AGCCATTTCCCCATCCAGCGAAAAGGCTTTCAATAAAACTTTCAATATTTCTTTTAATAGAAGCTTCCTGAGAGAAACGCATTGCTGACCGGTTCATATAGATTACTTGATAATGTTGATCTAGTAAAATAAGTCCCGAATGATTTTTATCAGCAAAGGCCTCGAGCATATCCTTCAGTTTGCGCTGTTCTTCGTATTCATTTTCTAAATGTAATAAATTCGATATAATCGGTGCCAATGTCCGAAAAATTGTCCGGTCCTTCTCGGAAAATGCTCCTTGTGACTTCGGTTTCGCCAGGCCTAGGACCCCGTTAAATTGATTACCGGTGTGAAACGTAACCACCATTTCATGATAGTATGTGTGTTTTTTCATAAGCTCTCTATAATAATCGGAAGCTTCGTAGTCCTTCAGCTGAGTTACATCCTCCAACCGTAAAGCAATTTCGTTCGGGAATCGACGTAAATGATGTTTAGGATGTAAATAGTCTTGATTTTGAAAAAGGGATATATAGTCTCCTAAAAAATCATCACTAATACGGTGATTAATTGGATTTGAAAGATTTCCATTCTGGTCTATTTTCCAAAGTATCGATGAATGATAACCAAAGTACTCCGATAGCAGATACTGTAATTCAGTCGTTCCTTTCTTAAAGCTCATCGATAATGTATGGATTAACCTTGTAATCTTTTCATATTCAAGTGATGATAGATTCATGTGCATGGCCGTCATGTTTTCCCTACCTTTTTTCTATTTTGGGTACATTAGGGTACTAATTCTAGTACCTTTTTCACCGGAAAATCACTTATTCTAGTCATATACATTCAATCCTCTTTTTAATAGAATAACATTAATTAATCAAAATTTTAAATATTTTGATAATTATTAATTAAGAGGAGGAATGAAAATGAGTGAAAGACCTGTTTTTCCAAGTATTGAAAAAGAAAAAGGACAACAACGTGAGCTTTGGCAATGGACTGCAGCCGAAATGGTAAGCGCTATCAAATCAAGAAAGGTTTCATCACGGGAAATCGTTCAAAGTTCATTAGACCGAATCGAGGAAGTAAATCCAAAATTAAACGCTCTTGGTGAAGTGTTTGCAGAAGAAGCTTTATTAGCAGCTGAGCGGGCTGACCAAGCCGTTGCAGCAGGGGAAGAACTGGGACCGCTCCATGGAGTGCCAATGTCTATTAAAATAAATAGTGATCAAAAAGGCAAGGCGACGACAAACGGAGTTGTTGCTTTCAAAGAAAATATAGCGACCGAAGATGCACCACATGTAGCGAACTTACGTAAGGCAGGAGCTATTTTTGTTGGGAGAAATAATTCACCTTCTTTTTCCTATCGTTGGTTTACGAATAATGATGTGCACGGGCTTACACTAAATCCTTGGGATCCAACGAGAACTCCTGGCGGTTCAAGCGGCGGTGCTGCATCTGCTGTTGCTTCAGGAATGATGCCGATTGCACATGGGAATGATATCGGCGGTTCCATCCGACATCCCGCTTATGCTACAGGGATCTTCGGCCTGAGACCAACGATGGGACGAGTTCCAAGCTGGTATGGAGCAGCAGACCAGGATCAACCGTTGTCCGTGCAGAAAATGCTCGCCCAGGGATCTTTAGCAAGAAGTGTGGCAGATTTACGATTAGCGCTCCAGGCGATGGCTGCTTTTGATCCTCGTGATGCGATTCATGCTTCTGTCCCGTTAATTGGAGAACCGCTTCAAAAGCCAATACGGGTAGGACTTCTAAAAGGATCCAATATTGCGAAACCGGTTGATGCGGTAGATAAAGCGCTGAATGAAGCGGCTTCAAGATTAGCTGATGCCGGTTATATTGTGGAAGAAGTCGATGTCCCTTTATTTGAGGAAGCGTATAAACTCTGGTATTTATTATGTATGGAGGAATTCCGTCAAATCATGCCGCTAGTTGAGGAGGTCGGGGACTATGGAATGAAAAAAGCTGCTGAGCATTACTATGCGGTTGCAAAGGATTGGTGGGGACCTCAGCCTGGTTTAACAGAATATATGAATGGCTACGCACGTAGAGGCACACTGATTGCGGAACTACAGAAATTTTTAGAAAAGTACCCGCTTTTATTAATGCCGGTATCAGCTGAGCAAGCCTTTGAACACGATGCTGATATTGCAAGCGTTGACAGGATGCGGTCCGTCATGGCTGCCCAGTGGTCGATGATGGCTATTCCAATGCTTGGATTCCCAGCCATGTCTGTACCAACTTCCGTCGAAAACGGACTCCCGACTGGTGTTCAGCTGCTAGGCAGAAGGTTCCGTGAAGATACACTATTTGATGCAGCCGAAATATTGGAAGCATACAATACAATTAAAACACCAATAACTCCAGCTTGGTAGGAATTAGGCGTAAGGTAGGTTGACCCAGTATTAAATAAGCAAAAGTTAAGAACAAAAAGAGACATAGATATAGTTCAATAATATAAACGAGAAGGGAAGCTCTACTGTGATTTAAATTCTCATAGAGCTTCCCTTTTGTTACTCTACAGAGGGATTTGGCGCAGACCTGTCATAGAGCAATAGAGATAAAAGGAATCATAGGGACCGGTCCCTCGTCACAAATTCCACTAAAAAAACGAACCACGGTACCCGTCCCCCTGGCTCACTCAAAAGCCTTCTTCATCACCTCATACCCCTTTTTCAATCGTTCATGGTACACCGGCTCGTTCCAGTTCTCCCATGTATATTGCAGCCAAGTTGATTCGGTATTCGGCACGCGCTGTTGGATTCTTTGCTGTTTATCCGTTACAATCACCACTGCTGATATGCTATCGATGGTATCTGAGCTGTTCAGACCATCTTTAGACCAAATGTTTCCCATAATCTCCTTTTGGCTTGGGTCCTTCACATTTAACAGGAGCCATGGCAGGCGAAGCTCTAACACTCCATCCTTCATATAGTAATCGGCAAGGGAATTGAAGTCGTCTGATGCTGGATTTCCATTTCCGTATGTCAGCTTCCCTGTTTCATAGGCTGAAAACGGCACAGTAATCGAAGAGCCCTCCTGCTTACCAATCGATAATTCCTTATTCAGTGCCAAGCGAATCGGATGGTATACCCCATTATTGGGCTGGCTCGCATAAACCGCAGGCTCTATCATTCCCAGAACATGGCCATAGTCATAATAGAAGGTATCGTAATAGCTATCAACCAATACTCTGGAGTCATTCTTTCCATTCAGCTCAACAAGGAAATCAACGCCTTCCTCTTTTGCACCAAGGACCCCTGGAACTGTCGACTGCCCCTGATTTGGGATTGTATTTAACAAAATCGATGCGTGAAACTCCTCTTCCTTCCACAATTCCTTGTCATAATCAATCCTCAAAAATAACCCTCTTGCATCACTTGCCATATACACATTCCGAATTGGCCCCTTTTCCTTTGACGCACCCACTGGCTCCGTCCCCCTGGCTTTCCAATCAGAAGGATCTCCATCCACCCGTAATTGCGTTTCCTCCGTATCCGGATCAAAGCTAACCAGGCCAAAATGCTGCTCATTGGTTTGGATATTATCCCAATACGGTCTTCTGTCTGGATTATCGTAATCCATCGTATTCCATGTCCGTTTGAACCATTCATCCTGCCACGAGAAGACCATACCTCCTGCCATTTTTTCCTCCACTATGTCTTCATACAAGCTTTTCAAAAGCTCACCCTGTTCCTGCTCGGAGTGGTTTCCTTGGTCAAATCCATAGACATTTTCATGGGCCATGCCTCTTGATGCCGGGATGCCAAACTCCGCGACAAGCACAGGAAGATCATGATGCTCCTTCATATCATGCAGATAACCTGCATAATTGTTCTTTTTCCCTCGATGGTCGACATACTCCACATAGTTCTCCTCATAATTCAAGAAATCCGGATAATATGGGTAGATATGATAGGATGCAAACAATCCTGGGTAAAAGGCTTCCTTTGCTTTGATCCTATTTGGATTGACTGAAACAAGATCCTCTGCTGCATCAGGCTCAGCGGGATGCTCCAGTAAATCAGTTGTGGCCCAGTTGGTAAAGCTTATTGGATGCTGCCAGCCATAGGTTTCCGCCTCATAAACCGCGGCGAAATCCATCATTTCCGCAAGCCAAACCTCAAATGGAGAGGCATTCTCTGCCATCATATACGACCCGTCAAAGCTTGTTCTACCGGGATTCGCTTCATTCGTCCCAACAACCCCCTCAGGATCCCACTCCACACCAAGAATCCAACCTAATAAATAAGGCGACAAATCAAATGAATAACTTCCGCTCGCATGTCCGGCCCTTTCCTCAAGCTCGCCCTTCCCATGAATCAAATCAATCGTCCGTTCGATTTCCTTTTTAAAATCATCCGTAACAGCCGGGTCAAACGCATTCTTTTTAGCTAAAAAGGTCTCTTCATTGACCCAAACACCATGGAATAGATATAACGGGTCTTTTCGATTCTGATTATGCTCATACAACGCCTGGTAAAAGGCCGGCGGATGAATTGTGTACACTCGAATCGCATTGGCATTCATCTCACTAATTTGCTCAAACCAGCGTGCATACTCACTTTTACTAATCTTTGTCTCCCCAGGAAATGCACCAGGCTTGGCGATCCCCATGTTCACACCCTTAATCAGAATATCCTCCCAAGCCCCATTTTTATAAACCTGCAGATAGTCATCACCACTATGCCCAGTTACCTTCATCCCGGCCACTGTCTCCGTCTCTGGTACACCTGCAGCCTTTTCACTGCGGGAATATTCCTTTGTTAAAATTTTTGTCATCATCGGCACATAGGCTTCCCAATAAAAGCTATCCGCTTTTCCCTGCTTTTCAGAGGAAAACAATCGTTGCCACCAAGTCAAACCACTGACTTGATACAGATCAGGAACCTGTCCCATATCTGCAAAGTCACCGGCAAAATAATAGCTGTCATATGACTTTGCCTGATGATGGACCACTGCCGGGAAGCGAGAGGGAATGTTGGCGTCTCTAAGTTTGTCCTTCCCGCTTTTAGCTAGTGATAACTCAAAGCTGGCTTGCACCTGAACCTCTTTTTCATCAAAAGGTTCAATGATATCAAACCAATAAGAATAAGCAATAGGCTGCTTCATCTCAAATTCCTTCGCGCCACTGTCAGTTAGTGAAAATACAACAGGCTCATCAGAAAGATCCTTCTCTGTTAAAAAGATCACTTGATTCTCGTCACTAACAAAGACCAGACCTTTTCCTTTGAAACGATAGGCTTCACCAGATTGCTTTTCATAGCTTTGCTTAAGCCAAACTGGTACCTCCTCGCTGTTCAAATCGGAAAAATAACGTCCCATCCACCCTGTCCATTTGACATGCAACAAATCGTATAATTCCTCCCTTACAGGGGGCTCCGTCGGCGAGCCAAAGGTATTAAACTCAGCAATGAGCGTTTGATTATTTTTCACTAAAGAGTCGCTCATTCGGTTGGCCTCTTTAGCGGTCAACCCGCCATATAGAAGCTTCGAACGCCTGCCTTCCCGGTTTTCTTCATTATATTCATCCTCATACACCCCATAGGTATCCGCCACATACAAAACGTCATAGGAGGATAAATCCTCAGGCATCTCCCTTACATCAAATACAGGCGGCTTCTTATTTGGGATAAACCCTGCATAATCCTCCTTCGCATCGTATGCTTCGCCGTCATCCTTTTTCAGCTTTAAGTGGTTCAGGAGCCAAATCAACCCTTTATGCTCACGGTACGATTGGTCAGGGACGGTTTTATCCAGGATGAACACATTCAGCTCTTCTGCAGGCTTCAGCTGCCATACCCAGATTGGTGAGGTAAATAACAGGAACAGCAGCAGAATTCCAGCGGGTATCAGCAGCCGGCTTTTCTTAATCATTTGAAACACCTTTTCGCACCATTTCACCCCATCCTTTTTTACCAGCAACCATTTCGATCATCCCTTCGACCCGCCAAATGACGGTAAGCGGGCGATACCAAAGTGTCTCCGTGAGAGACATGAGAAATAAAATCGCAAAATGCCGCACCTTCGGATATCTTTCCATGCTCCATTCCTCAAGCAATACAGCAGCCATTGAATAGATGGATCCGTATATCAAGGAAAGCAGGAAAAACAAAATCGCATACTCCATCTGAATACTTTCTGTAAAAACAGAAACAATCATCAGAATATAGCCAATCAGCTCAACCAACGGTCCTAAAAATTCAATAAAAAAGAAATAAGGCATAGAAAATAATCCGATTGAGCCGTATGTTGGATTAAACATTAGCTTTTTATGCTTCCACAAGCTATCAAATAGGCCGCGGTGCCACCGCTTGCGCTGCCGGCGCAGAAACTTGATTGACTCAGGAGCCTCTGTCCAGCAAACAGGATCTGGGACATAAATAATTTTTTTGTCCACCTTTTTTTCCTTCATATATCGATGAAGCCGAACGACCAGCTCCATATCCTCCCCAACGGTATGAGCATAGCCCCCCGCTTCGATGACCCATTTTTTCGAAAACACCCCAAACGCTCCTGATACAATAAGAAGTAAATTGTTGCGGCTCAATCCAACCCTTCCTGTTAAAAAAGCCCGCAAATACTCAATCACCTGCATCAGTACAATCGGCTTCGTCGATAAGCCGACATCAATCAGCTCACCATTCTGAATCGTGCAGCCATTCGCAATTCGGACACTTCCGCCTGAGGCTATCACTTCATCATCCGATTCAATTATAGGCTTTAGAACCTTCAGGAAAGCATTTCGTTCAATAATGGAATCTCCATCCAATGAACAGAAATAAGGATATCTGGAGCAATTAATTCCTGCATTCAAGGCATCCGCTTTACCGCCATTTTCTTTATCCAGCACCACTAGGTTAGGGTAAAGTACTGATTGATAGATTCCTTTTATGGTCTTTGTCTCCAGCTGTTTCCGGTACACTCGATTGATTTTCACTAACTGGAACTTTTCCGTCAGCTTTTCAAGCGTATCATCGGTAGAGCCGTCATTAATAATAATCACTTCATATTCTGGATATTCGATGCTTAACAGCGATCGGATGCTGCCATAGATTCCAGCTGATTCATTATAGGCTGGTACGAGAATAGACACGGGCTTTGTATATTCGGACAACAGCAGCTCCTCATATGGCTCAAATTCATCAAGCTGATAGGTTTTTCGAATCTGTAAGAGTGAAAGGGTCAGCATTCCGACATACACTAGGATAATCATGATCATATAAAAAAAAATAATCCAGTTTCCAACAATAAGTAGGTTTGCCCAATTAATATGTATAGCCACCGCGTCCTTTCTCAAGCCACTCTACAGCCATATCCTTCGCAAAAATATCCTTTGACTCCTCTGTCACTTTTTTTAAAATCGCTTCGCCTTCTTTAAATCTGAGAATCGCTTTCGCCGCCTCAGCACGTACGACATATTCACGGTCAGATAAAAGAGTAAGAAGCCTATCTTTGTACAGATCCAACCGCTGCATTCCCGCAACCCTTGCCGCCATCATCCGTAGCTGCCAATTGTCTTCTTCAAAAAACCCATCAATCGCAGCCGCATCAATAGGGATTCCTGAATTCACATAAGCTTTTAAGGCTCGAATCCTAAGTTCAGTCTCATCCTGCAGCACCAGCTTTTGTAAAAGAGAATGATGCTCAGTGAGCTGTTTTTTCCCAATCATCTCAACCAATATATATTGTGTTCTTTTTGGAAGCTCATCTAAGCATGAGAATAACTCGTCAAGCTTATCATCGTTCATGCTGGAGAGGATCGAAACCAATGAAAACTCAGATAGCTCCTGATCAATCCCTTTTATATAGTCAACAATTTTCGAATCATTAAATGCGGCAAGCAGCTTGAGGATTTGCGCCTTTTCAGAGAGGGTGGTGCCTCTTTTTCCATATAATTTGTGTAAAATGGGAACTAAATGCTCCATATAGAAATCCTCTATAGCAAATAAAGCATTCATTCGAAGACTCCAGCGTTTTTTGGTAAGCTCTTTTTTAATAAAATCGGACAAATGCTCTTTCGCAAAAAGATGGATTTTCTCTTCCACCTCAGGCCCTGTTAAAACATGTGAATAATCACTAAGAAGCCCGATAAGTGCCTTCACCTTTTCCTCTCCAAGGTCCTGTCCTAAAAATTCGGACTCACCATTTTGTAGATAATGAAACACAGCCAATCGATATTCATCCTTCATGGCGTTTATTCTTTGTCTCAATTGATTGTTTTGATATTTTTTGACGATCAAATAGAAAAAAAGACTGATTAAGATGAAAAGCAGCGCAAGAAATAGTAGAAAAAGCAGTACCAAACTCATTTCAATCATACTATTTCATCCTTTTGATTAAATGCCCGAGCCTTGCTTCCAGCTCCAATGGCTTGAACGGCTTTGTGATATAGTCATCTGCACCAAGCCGAATGGCACGTGAGATGTCCTGGTCACTTTTGCGGGAGGTTAGCATGATAATCGTATACCTTTCCTGAAAGCTCAGCTCCCTAAGCTTCTGCAGCACCTCAATCCCGTCCATTCGCGGCATCATTCCGTCTAAAATAATTAAATAGGGATCGGTACTTTCCAAATACCAATGGGATTCAATAAATTCCATGCCATCCTTGAAGGTTTGAATGTCCAATAAAACTCCTTCTATTAAATTGCTTTTACTCATTAAGTCCGTCAGCATCGTTCGGATAATCGGATCATCATCAACAATCCCCACATGAATTGGTTTTTGGTGATAACGAATGTTATCTATCGGGACAACCTTTACCCTATTTTTCCCTTCCTGCTTTGCTTCATATAATGCTTGATCAACAATCTCGATGTTCCTTCTTAGATCTAATTCATCGCGTTGAATTTCATGAACGCCTGCCGAAAAGGAACAGGAGAATGATTGATGATGATTCACATCCTCAAATTTTTTCTCCGAGAAGGTGAGTCGAATTCGATCCAATATCCTTTTCGTATCCTTTGCTCGTGCCCCCGGAAGCAGCAGGAGAAATTCATCGCTGCCATAGCGAATCACGATGTCGCCTTGTCTTAAGCTGCTTTGAATCATTTCAGCAAATGTAATTAATACGTAATCCCCCGCTGCATGACCATGCGCTTCATTCACTTGCCTAAAGCAATCTAGATCTATTAAAGCCAAACAAAATGGCACATTTCTTCTGTTAAACTGACTGATTAACCGTTCAAACGATGGCTGCAAATAGTTCCGGTTGTATACTCTCGTTAATTCATCAAGCAGCATCACCTCATCAATCGCCTGTTTTCGTTTCAGCTGCCGATTGATTCTTACAATAAACTCATCTATTTCGAAAGGAAGCTGGATGAAATCATCTGCACCATGCTGGTAGCTTTTCATCCTTATTTCCTTCGATAAATCATGACTAATCATAATGGTCGGAATAAACTCCTGCCTGAGACCTTCCTTTAGCCTTACTAGTACTGCAAGTCCATTTTCCTTCTCGCTATGAGTATGGAGAATGACACAATCAGGTCTTAAATCATAATACGAGTGAATGGCCCTGTCCGGATCAGCCACAGCCATGACCACCCAGCCAATTTTCCCTAGAACATCCTTGAGAAACATGATGAATGCCGGATCATCGTCTATTAATAAAATGAGCTTCCTTTCAGACAAGCCTCCATTATATTCAATCACGTTCTCTATAGTGGAGGATTCTTCATAATAGAAAATAGAGAGCAAAGGGCTTAAAAAGTCCCGTAGACCTTCCCTTGTCCATTCTTTTTCCTTGTTTTCCTGTAGTTGCTCGATTAACAGCTGGATCAGGTCCCCGGCCTTGTCTAGCCCAATGACGGCAGCTGTCTCGGAAATCGACTGGAGGAATTGATGTAAATCTTGATGGTGAACATACTCTCGCTCATATGGCCAAGACTCAAGCTTTTTCCTAAAGCTCTTTATCAGCGCTTGTTTATAATTTTTCATAGATCTTCTCCTTAGGTTACAGCGACACATCGAAAAAAATCCTGTTTTACAACTATTGTTTCACAAAATAAAATTTAAATGCTGCCACAGGGACGGTCCCTTGGTCTTTTTTATTGATTTTATCTTTGATTCAATAAAAATAACCCAATCCTTCTGATACTTGGATTGGGTTACCTTCAATTAGTCTTGACTGATTATCTCTGGGACCTATTTATATGGTTCTTCAGACCAGGGGACCCGTCCTTTTGATCCTTCTTTTTCAAACCAGCCAAATGCTACT
>Ga0182739_1005339_pt1 | contig 10218 bp, 8 predicted proteins | sample eDN5th30CBELigBY_FD_128873 | JGI IMG/M metagenome (GOLD analysis project Ga0182739, IMG submission 128873) | Enriched backyard soil microbial communities from Emeryville, California, USA - eDNA 5th pass 30_C BE-Lig BY (version 2) (version 2) | ecosystem: Environmental > Terrestrial > Soil >...
GCGAATTCCGCCGCTCTGCTCCCGGATCAGGCTGCCTGTTCGTTATGATCGACAGAATCAGGGACCGCGATGATAGAATGTTCCTCTTCCCGCGGATTCCCTTGCAGTCGGGAGGGAACCGGCGCGTGGACCAAGGCGGGGCTTTTCAGGCGTCATGTGGGTTTCTGTCAGAGACGGCAGATTCAAAGTGGCCTCCAGCGTGGCCGGCTGATTCCGTCCGCCGCCAGAGTAGAGGCATGTGATCCCAAAATCCTCACATGCTCAGAGAATTTTGACCGTTTGCAGTGCATACAGAAAGAACAGGTACGATGAGCAACCGGCCGCGCACATGGGGAGAACTGAAACAGACCGGATACCAGCCGGTTCCGGTCAAACTGGAAATGCGTCGAAACCTGATTTCATTGCTGAAACGGGGCGTTCCGTTGTTTCCCGGCATTCTGGGATATGACGAGACGGTTGTTCCGCAAATCATCAACGGCATTCTGTCTCAGCATGACATGCTGTTTCTGGGACTGCGGGGACAGGCCAAGACGCGCATGCTGCGGATGATGACCGAGTTTCTGGACGAAGCCATTCCCGTGGTCGCGGGATCGGAGATTCATGACGATCCCGCAAATCCACTCTCGAAATATGCCCGCGACATCCTCCAGTCACAGGGAGATGCCACGCCGATCGACTGGATTGGCCGGGACGAGCGCTACCATGAAAAACTGGCGACACCCGACGTCACCATTGCCGACCTGATTGGCGAAGTCGATCTGATCAAGCATGCGGAAGGCCGGCATCTCGCGGATGAAGAAGTGATTCATTTCGGACTGATTCCCCGCAGCCATCGCGGAATCTTCTGCCTGAACGAACTCCCCGACCTTTCCCCGAAGATTCAAGTGGGACTCTTCAACGTGCTGGAAGAACGCGACATCCAGATTCGCGGATTCACCGTCCGATTGCCGCTGGATCTGTGCCTGCTGTTCTCCGCCAATCCAGAAGATTACACCAATCGTGGACGGATCGTCACGCCGTTGAAAGACCGGATCGGCACCGTGGTCCGGACTCATTATCCACTCACGCGGCAACTGGGCATCCGCATTATGGAGGAGCAGGCCCGGCTCGAACGGGAAGAAATTTCTGTAACGGTTCCCGCCTTCCTCAAGGAAGTGATCGCGGAAATCAGCCGACTGGCCCGGAGCAGTCCGCATGTGAATCAGGCGTCCGGCGTGAGTGTCCGGATGTCGATTGCCAATATGGAAACGCTGGTCTCCAATGCCGAACGCCGTGCACTCAAATCCGGTGCCTCCACCGCCGTCGCCCGCCCCAGCGACCTGTTCTGGCTTACCGCCAGTTCGCGGGGCAAAGTCGAACTGGCCCTTTCCGAAGACACCGGAGATGAAGACCTGTTGCTGCAGCGCCTGATCGAAGAAGCAATCAAAAACATCTTCGACCAGGTCTCCTCTCCCAAGCGTTTTCCCGCAGTCGTGGAGTTTTTCAGCCTGGGGAACAAGCTGGAAGTCTCCATGGAGGCCACTGCCAGCCAGTTGCTGGAGTCGGCAGGTCGAATTTCCGGATTTCGGGACCTGCTCAAGAAGCTGGCGAAAGACATGGAGCCCTCACTGGCAACCAGTCCGGCTGCGGATGAGTTTCAGGCCAGCCTGATGGAATTGGTCCTGCACAGTTTGTATGCCCATAATCGGTTGAATCGTAAAATCTCGCTGGGCAGCATCGAATTCGGAGAATGACTCCCGGCGGTTTGCGTTCCCCTGCTTCCCAGTCTGTTCTGTGCACTTTGTCTGCTTCCAGCGAGCCGGGTACGCATTCTCTGGATGGGCCAGGGGGACAACGGTCCGGCCCATTTCTCCCCGTCATGTTGATTTCAGGCACCCTTTCAGGAAACATCCCGTCCGCATGTCCGACACTCTGTATCTCGTCGACACTTTTTCGCTGATCTTTCAGGTCTATCACGCCATCCGGCAACCAATGACCGGAACGCGCGGTCAGCCGACAAACGCCATCTTCGGCTTTGTCGGAGATCTCGAACACCTGCTGAAAGACAAGCATCCGTCTCACCTGGTTTGCGCCATGGAGTCGCCCGAACCGGGAGAACGGCTGACGATTGATCCCGCCTATAAAGCCAATCGCAGCGCAATGCCGGATGACCTGCGTCCACAGATCCCGTTGATTCTGGACGTGCTTGCGGGATACCGCGTCCCGGTGGTTTCGCATGCCGGCTGGGAAGCGGACGACGTCATCGCCACGCTCGCAGTCCATGCAGCACGGGCGGGAATGGATGTGCGGATCGTCAGCAATGACAAAGATCTGCGACAACTGATCGGCCCCCGCGTCAAAATCTATCACATTCGCAAAAAGCAGTTTCTGGATGAACAGCATCTGCTGGAAGAATGGGGCATCACTCCCGGGCAGGTCATCGACTTCCAGTCTCTGGTGGGAGATGCGGTCGATAATGTTCCCGGCGTTCCGGGAATCGGTCCGAAAACGGCCCGCATCCTGCTCGAGAAATTCGGCACGCTCGAAAACGTCCTGAAGAATGCGGATCAGGCTCCCGGGAAAAAGCTGATCGAAAACCTGAAGACGTTTCACGATCAGGCCCTGCGCAGCCGCGATCTGGTCCGTCTGCGGACCGATCTGAACCTGGATCTCGATTGGGAACTGGCCCGGGTCCGCCCGCCAGATTCCTCCCGGTTGCTGGAACTGTTCACCGATTTCGGATTTCGTCGCCATGCTTCGGACATGCAGTCGCTGGTCATGCAGGAAACGGGAAAAGGGGAATCGACTTCGGAACCGGCGGCCGCCGACAAGCCTCGTGAATGGAGCATCATCAAAACACCGGTGGAGTTCGAAGGCTTTCTGCTGCAATTGCAGCAAAAACAGGAGATCTGTGTCGATCTCGAAACGACCAGTACCGACCCGATGCGGGCCGACATTGTCGGCTGGGCGGTCTCCTGGCAGCCGGGGCAGGCTTTTTACCTGCCTGTGGACGGCCCGCGCGGCTCGCCCGTGCTTCCAGCCGATGACGTCCGCAATGCCATGAAGCCCATTCTGGAAGATGCACAACGAACCATCGTCAACCAGAACATCAAGTATGACTGGCTGGTGCTGCGGCGGGTCGGGATCGACATCGCTCATCCCGGCATGGACCCCATGATTGGCGACTTCCTTCTGGAAGCAGGCGCCCGCAGCCACGGACAGGACGAACTGACACGGCGCTACCTGTTTCGCTCGATGATTCCGATCAGCGACCTGATCGGCAAAGGGAAACAGCAACTCAAGATGTTCGAAGTCGATATCGATCGCGTTGCTGAATATGCCAGTGAAGATGCTGACATGGCACTGCAACTGGCGCATGTCATCTCAGACAGACTCAAGGACGCTGGCCTGTTCGAACTCTACTGGGATCTGGAACGCCCGCTGATCCGCGTTCTGGTCGAGATGGAATGGAACGGGGTTCGTGTGGATGCCGACGAACTCCAACGTCAAAGCGAACACGTCACCACCCGGCTGAAGACCCTGATGGGCGAAATCCATTCCCTGGCTCAGTGTGAATTCAATATCGACTCTCCCAAGCAACTTGCCAAAGTACTGTTCGACGACCTGAAACTCCCCGTTCAAAAACGGACGAAGACCGGCCCCAGCACCGATCAGGAAGTCCTGGAGAAACTGGCGGGACTGCATCCCCTGCCGAATCTCCTGATCGAACACCGGATGTTGTCCAAGTTGAAGGGCACCTATCTGGATGCACTCCCCAAGTTGATTCATCCGGAAACCGGCAACGTCCATACCTCGTTCAGCCAGGTGGCGGCTTCCACCGGCAGACTCAGTTCCAGCGATCCGAATCTGCAGAACATCCCGGTCCGGACAGAAGAAGGGCGGTTGATCCGCAAGGCATTCATTCCGTCACAGCCGGGCTGGAAACTTGTCTGTCTGGACTATTCGCAAATCGAACTGCGAATGCTGGCTCACTTCTGTCAGGATGCCGCGTTGCTGGATTCGTTCCGCAACGGTGAAGACATTCATGCCGCTGTGGCCGCACAGGTCTATGGGGTGGTTTTGGAAGAAGTGACCACCGCACAGCGACGGGTGGCTAAGGCGGTCAACTTTGGAGTGATCTATGGTCAGACCGCTTATGGACTGGCCGCCACTTTGGGAATTTCCCAGGACGATGCCGCTCAGTTCATCGACGACTATTTTCAGAAATACGCTTCCGTGGACCGGTTTATCCACGAGACCCTCCACGAATGTCGCCGTGTCGGATATGCCCGGACCATTCTGGGGCGACGCCGGGAAATTTCGGGAATTCGCCCCCGGATCTTCGGAAACCTGAATCTGCCGGAACGCACCGCAGTCAACGCGGTGATCCAGGGCTCCGCAGCCGACCTGATCAAGCAGGCCATGATCAATGTCCATCGCCGGCTCAGGCAGGAACAACTTCCCGTGCGGATGCTGCTTCAGATTCACGACGAACTCGTCTTCGAAGCACCGGAGGCGACCGTTCCCGCACTGATCGACCTCGCACGGCATGAGATGTCGACCGCCCTGAAGCTGGACGTTCCCATCGTGGTGGATTGCAAAGTGGGAGACAACTGGCTGCATGCCGTTCCCGTCTGAAACGGCATCGTGGGCACCGGTCTCCTGGCGGGGAGCCCCGTCGACAACGACGGCCCGTTCTTCGATATGCCCGTTACTGCGTGTGCCCGTTTCTTCTCTTCGTCTGTTTGTGAATGTCTTACTTTTCAGGTGTGGATTTTGGTCGGAAAGAAAAAACGAAAATCAGCGGTGCCGCTACTGGGCAGTCACCAGAAATGCTGGATCTGGGGCCGGCATGCGGTCATGGAAACGCTCCGCGCAGGCCAATGGCGTCCGTGGGAAGTCAATGCCGATCCCGACCTGCTGGACGAAGAATTACTGTTCGAACTTCACTCGCTGGCCGGTCAGTTTCAGATTCCCGTTGCTGAAATCACCAGCTCCGAGATCGCGCGGCTGTGCGGCGCCCGGGAACATCAGGGACTGGTAGCCAAGATGCCTCCATATCCTTATGCCGAGAGCGCCGCCGTCCTGCGGGAGCTGCATGGGCAATCCGCCGTGCTAGTCCTGGCGGGAATTCAAGATCCGTTCAACTTCGGCTCGATTCTGCGTTCCGCAGACCTGTTCGGTCTGGACGCAGTCTTTGTCCCGTCGGCTGGTCAGGCAACTGTTTCTTCCCATGTCGCCCGCAGTTCCGTCGGCGCGGTCAATTATCTCGACATCGTGGAATCGGACGACCTCATCTCTTTGTGCGGGTCGCTGCAACAGTCCGGCCTGCAACTGATCGCAGCCACCGAAAAAGGGGACGCCCGGCCGGATCAAGTCGATCTCTCCCGGGGAACGGCCCTTGTCATTGGGAATGAAGCGACCGGAATTCCCCCGGAGATCCTCAGCTTGTGCTGTCGGCAGATCTGTATCCCGATTTCGGGACATGTGAATTCGCTGAATGCTGCTGTGGCCGCCGGCATTCTCTGCTACGAACTCCGTCGTCAGCGATCAGAACAGAAATCCGGCGACAGGCAGCCGAATGGCTGAGACCGCTTCTGAAGCATTTTTGAAATTGGTCTTCCAGTACCTCGCAGGCGCTTTCACAGACGATCCTCAGGATCTTCATCCGAAAAACATTCCTCTCCGATGGCACGCTGAAGAGCGGGCCGCTCATGGCAGGAATGGTTTTCATCCGGCGGATCTCTACCAGTCCCTTGCAGGGCGTAGCCGTCGGAGAGGCCGACTCTGGAGGCAATCAGATCCGGAGTCGACTCAGGGGCCTGCTTCACCGGATCAGCCACGGTCAGCCACGGTCAGCCAGTCAGTTGGGCAGTTGGGCAGTTGGGCAGTTGGGCAGAATGTCCGCTTTCAGATCATTGAATGCTTTCCGAAGCATCAGACTGGTTGTTGAGTCGCCACGGGTGAGCAGAATTTTCAAAGATTCAGACAGGGGACTCTTCAAATGCTTCCCGGTGCAGCCGGTTTGTTCCAACTGCGACCAAAGAAAGTGGCGTTCCTGCAAAATCCTCGCACGCAGAAAGAATCTTGATCGGCTCCAGTTCAATCAAATCAGTTCAATCAAACCGGCGAATCGACAGATTCGGCAAACAGATCTTTAATCACGCTGGGGTCTGGCACGCATTTTGCTATTCTCTCTTCAGACTTCAGAGTGCGGATCGGATCTGGGCGGTTGTTCGCTTCCATTTCCGCACGGAGGACATTCAAGCCCCGTCTTGTTCGATACGACCGGAATTCCGATCTGGGAGACTTGAGAGCGATCTACGGCCCGCACTTCGTTCTTGATGCTCTCAGGTCGGATTTATTCATGTCAGGCGGTTGACCATTTTCAAGGAGGAAATCATGGCATTCACAAGCGTACTGGTGGCGACGCTCCTCGCCTGTGCATTGCTGGTTCTGGCAACATTGGGAACGTCGGTCATTTATGCACTGACGCAGATTCTCTCGCGTTGTGCGGAAGTCCTTTTCGATCTTCACTTACCAACGCGCATCTGAATCCCCGGGGCTGATCCTGCAAAAGCATCCCGCAGGAACAGACAGACCCGCATGACATGGGACGCGGCCCGGTTTATCCCGGCGGCCATGTCATCGTTCGTTGCCCCAGCACGTGAAAATGCAGATGATCGACGGTCTGCCCTCCATCGGGGCCGGTATTGACGACCGTGCGGAAGCCACTCTTCAGGCCGAACTGCTCCGCCATCCTGCGACAGACAACCAGCAGGTGTCCCAGCAATGGGGCGTCTGCCTCTTCGATGTGCTCCAGAGAAGGGATCTCCTTGCGGGGAATGACCAGAATGTGCACAGGTGCCTGCGGATCGATGTCGCGAAACGCCACGCACAGCTCATCTTCATAGACCAGTTCCGCAGGGATTTCGCGATCCAGAATCCGCTTGAAAATCGTCTTCTCTGCCATGTGGTCTCCCCTCGATACCGTGACTCTTGCTCATGACGCGCCGGCAGGTGGCGGAACCTGTGATGGTCGCTCCCGCGTGATCACGGAAAAACCGAGACCCCGATCACGAAAATTCTTCGCACCCGGATGCCCATTTTCTGGTACAGGTGCTACAGCCCCAAAAATGCTTCAGGGCGATCCGCCATTTGCATGCTGAAGCGGACATTCATCCCGCCGCCTCTCCATCATATTGTAGGTTGGCATAGAAAGCAGTCTCGCCGCTGGGGGATTCGTCGGAAAAAGAATCCAGCCCGGTGAGCGAAGCGCATTCACCCTGGATTGTCCGCATCCTGAACCTCGAAGTGCAGCAGGCAATCGGGCAAAACCTTTTCACCGCAGATTCACGCCAGAGCAACCTGTTCAGGGAGAGTCGCCATGCAACGTCGGCCCGTTCAACTTTGCCGGAAGCAGCGGCTGGGAGCTGTCATTGTCGAAACGGCAATTGTGATGCCGGTCTTTATTGTCGTGCTCTGGGGAATTGTCGAATTTGGCCGGGCCTTCATGGTGGGGCAACTGGCGACCAATGCCGCCCGTTACGGTGCCCGTGCTGCGATTCTCGACGGCTCCACGAACACCGTCGTGATCAACGACGTTAAAGATTATTTTGCCCGGACCGTGACGGGAATTTCTGCAAACGACGTCACCGTCGAAATTTCCGTCACCCCCGGAGCGGGCAATCAGAACCCGAACCATCAGCTCGCTGCATCCCATCCTCGTGATGTCTGCCAGATCACCGTCAGCATTCCTTATGAACGTGTCGCTTACTTTTCCCCACGATTTCTCCAGGGGGCGTCGCTTCAAGGCGTGTGTGCCATGCACCACGAATAAGGCCGGCATGACGTCGGCATGTGCTTCCTGGACCACACATCGCTTGTGCCTCACACCGCTCAAATCCTCTGGGGGACAACTGAAACAAACCGGCCGTGCCGGGCGGGATACACAACGGGGGCTCTCCTGGCAATCTGTTGAAAACGCACAGGCATTCCTGTCTGTGCCCCCAGCAGAAAAGTCTGTACCTCCAAAGACTTTCGGCTCATTGAAAAAAATGGCCCGGGCGTTTTTGTCTGGCTGAGATGTTCTTGTTTTCAAGTGGCTGTGAACGACCGCGGGCGCACTGGTTTCTCTCTCTGCACGGGGTAAAGAATTCTTTGGATCAATTCTGTGATCCAGTTCGGCTGACATTCGGCGGCAAAGTTGCCATGATGTCGCGTGCATACTTTTTGATGGACCGTCTCCCCAGACGCTCCGATGCAGCGGGCTCATTCCGGATCGCCTTCCGCAGAGGGAATGCCGATGAGAGGTTCCGCGTGATCATGACATCGCCAGAGCATAGAAAGTCAGCATGACAGGCCCCTCCACAACGATCACAACCCGCGGACGCTGGATGGCGCTGGGGGCAGCTTTTCTCGGCTGGCTCTTTGACGGATTCGAAATGGGTCTGTTTCCGCTCATTGCGGACCCGGCATTGAAGGATCTGCTGCAGACGCAGGATAGCGGCGAAACGGGAAAATGGATCGGGATCATCACCGCCGGCTTTCTCGTCGGGGCTGCCACCGGCGGAGTGCTCTTCGGTTGGCTGGGGGATCGCCTGGGACGTGTGCGGGCCATGGCCCTGAGCATCTTCACCTATGCGATCTTCAGCGGATTGTGTGGATTTGCCCAGTCGGCGGAACAATTACTCCTGCTGCGGGTGATTGCGTCTTTGGGAATGGGAGGAGAATGGTCCCTGGGGGTCTCGCTGGTCATGGAAATCTGGCCGAGCCGCTCGCGGGGCTGGCTGGCTGGACTGATCGGAGCGGCTTCCAATGTCGGTTTCATCCTGGTTGCGATTCTGGGCATGGGGCTGAATCAGACACTGGGGTCGCTGGATGTCGTGCTGCGATCCAGTGGACTTTCTTCCAGCATGGTGGAGATGCTGCTGCATAACGGGGGCTGGCGAATCCTCATGATGTGCGGAGCCTTTCCCGCCCTCCTGACCTTCTTTATCCAGATCTGTGTGCCGGAATCTGAAAAATGGAAAGTGGAGCAAAAGGCCGGAAATACGTCCAACTGGGCCACGTCGGACCTGTGGGGAGTGCTGATCGGCAGCCTGGGACCGCTGGGAATTCTCTATCTCTGGGCCGATAACCGCGTCCCGGTTTCCGTCCGGCTCATCGGGACACTCATCGGACTGGCCATGGCGATTGTGGGATACCTGTACCCTGTTTCCTGCTATCTGAAACGGGTTGGCAAGGACCGGGTCATCCTGGGAGCCGGCAAGAAGCCCGTCCGCAAATTGATGATCCAAGGAGCCATCCTGAGTGGAATTGCCCTGCTGGGAACATGGGGGTCGCTGCAATGGGCTGCCCCCTGGGCCTCGGAACTCACCATGGGGCAGGGGCACACCAACGCCAAGGAATACACACAGATTTCATTGGGAATCGGAGCCATTATCGGAACCATTGTTGCCGCACTCGTCGGCCACAAGTTTGGACGACGAGGCACATATTTCGCCTTGTGCGTCCTTTCGCTGGCAGCTTCCCTGACATTCTTTCAGACAAACACAGAATTCGGGCCCTGGTTCCTGTTCACCGGCTTTCTGGGTGGGGCAACCACCGCAGCCTTTTATGGCTGGCTGCCGCTTTACCTGCCGGAACTGTTTCCCACCAGCGTGCGGGCCACCGGACAGGGCTTTGCCTTTAACTTTGGACGAATTCTGGCGGCGGTCGGCTCGCTGCAGACCGGAGCACTCATGAAAGAAGTCTTCAATGGAAGTTATCCTAAAGCCTGCAGCGTCATGAGTCTGGTCTACGTGCTCGGGATGATTGCGATCTGGTTTGTACCGGAAACACGGGATGAAGACGTCTTCGCCTGAACCGGCAATAGACGCATTCCGAGTGCCCTCAATCGGAATCGGGGGAAAGCAATCCCCCCTCCCACACCACCGGGCGTACGGGTCCGCACCGCGGCGGTTCGGCGGGTAATAAGTCCCGTAGACAAAATGGACGGACCAGCGATCGCGGTGGTCGTGGGTTCAAGTGGTGGTTTCACAACTTCAGAGCCACTAACGCGAGGCTGGTCCGATGCACTGCACAGCACGATTTGTGGGTTTGGATGTCCACAAGAATTTCATCACGATAGCGGTGGCTCAGCCACAGGGAGAACCGAAGGGACTCAAGCAGTTGAAGACTGGGGACTGGCTCCGTTGGTCACCAACCTGATGGCCTTCCTGGGAGTGAAGCTCGTCA
>Ga0182739_1005342_pt1 | contig 10216 bp, 10 predicted proteins | sample eDN5th30CBELigBY_FD_128873 | JGI IMG/M metagenome (GOLD analysis project Ga0182739, IMG submission 128873) | Enriched backyard soil microbial communities from Emeryville, California, USA - eDNA 5th pass 30_C BE-Lig BY (version 2) (version 2) | ecosystem: Environmental > Terrestrial > Soil >...
CATGGTCAAGGCGCAGAAGGATGCCGATACCGAGCTTTCGGTGCTGGCGACCAATGAGCAAGGGCGACTGGCCAAGCAGGCCAAGGCTGTGCAGACCTACAGCAATGCTCTTGACCAGCAGGTCGCGGCGCTGAAGCTGCAGGGACAGCGCGCCGCTGACGGCCTTGGGCTGGGCGACCGTCAGCGTGGTTTGCGGGACCAGCAGAACGGTATCACCGACCGAATGAACCAGCAGCGCCTGGACCTGGCCAACCAGTACGGTGACGGCTCCCGAGGTATGAGCTTCGATGAGTACAACCAGAAGCTGGCAGCCCTGAACAAGACCGAGAGGGATCTTCAGGAAACCACCATTGCCAACTACGACGCGATGACCGCGGCGCAAGGTGACTGGCGTAAAGGCGCATCGTCGGCCTTCCAGAATTACCTGGACCAGGCACGGGATGTTGCCGGGCAGACGAAAAGCTTGTTCACGAATGCCTTCACGTCAATGGAGGATGCGGTCGTGAACTTCGCCATGACCGGCAAGTTCTCGTTCGCGGACTTCACCAAGTCGATTCTGGCCGACATGGTAAGAATCGAGACGCAGCAGGCTGCATCAGGTCTCCTCGGCAGCCTCGTGAGTTGGGGCGCCACTGCGGCCTCTGCATATTTTGGCGGGGGTAGCGGCAATGGTATGGCTGCCGGTTCCGCAGGTGCTGTTTCCTCTAATCTCGGGGCTTCGCAGGCGGGATACGGCAGCGCCTATTTCCCCCAGGCTCTGGGCGGGGCTTGGTCGAATGGCGTGCAAATGTTCGCCAATGGGGGCGCATTTACCAACTCCATCGTCAGCACCCCCACGGCCTTCGGCATGTTCGGGGGCAAACTGGGGGTGATGGGCGAGGCTGGCGACGAGGCAGTCATGCCGCTGACTCGTACGTCTGGTGGCCAATTGGGCGTCAGGGCTGTGGGAGGAGGATCTGGAACCGCTATTAGTCTTTCGGCTCCGGTCAGCCTGGTCATGGAAGACCGCAGTCACGAGGGGATGCAGCTCGACCAAGCTCTGCTTCAGCAAAACATGCAGAAGCAGGTGCAGATCGCTGCAGAAAAGGCGGTCGCTGATTCGTGGCGTCCGGGCGGAGTGAGCTACCGAAACGCACAAGGGAGGCGCTGATGGCCATCGAGAAGTTCAGCTGGCCCACCCAGCGCGGTGAAACGCCAGAGATCAGTTACCGGGTACGCGAGTCTCGCTTCGGTGGTGGCTACCGGCAAACAGTAGGTGACGGCCCCAACAACAAGGAAGACAGCTACCCGATCACCGTGACGGGAACGAAGGGGCAGATCCGCACGATAATGGAATTTTTCGACCGGCACGGCGGCGCCAAGGCCTTCCTCTGGTCGACACCGATCGGAGATCTCGGGCTCTTCACTTGCGCCGACCCCAAGCCCACGCCCGTCGGTGGTGGCCGGTTCAAAGTCACCGCCACCTTCGAGCGGGCATTCCACCCGTAAGGATTCACCATGTCACTGATCAAGGACATCCAGACCCTGGAGCCTGGCAGCGAAGTACTGCTGTTCGAGCTGGATGGCTCGGACTTTGGTGCCGACATGCTGCGTTTCCACGGGCATGCGATTCCACACACGCCTCAGGAGCTTGCAGCGGCTGGCGCGAACGCCGACCAGCTGCCGGCTAAGTCGATCTGGTGGCAGGGCAAAGAGTACGGCGCCTGGCCCATGCAGATCGAGGGCATCGAAGCGAACTCGGACGGTACCGCCGTGCGCCCAACGCTGACGGTTGGCAACGTCAACGGCAGGATCACGGCGCTGTGCGTGGCCTTCGACAACCTGCTCGAGTTCAAGCTGACCATGCGCCACACGATGGCGCGTTACCTGGATGCGGTGAATTTTCCGGCAGGCAACCCGGAGGCCGACCCCACCGAGGAAGCCATCGAGGTCTGGTACATCGATCAGAAGGTGTCCGAGAACGGCAAGACGGTGGCCTGGGAGTTGGCCAGCCCCGGCGATGTTGGCGGGGAGACGATCGGCCGGCAGATGACACAGCTATGTCACTGGGCAATGACCGCCGGCTACCGCGGTCCCAACTGCGGGTACACCGGCCCTTACTTCGACCTCGACGGCAACCCCACGAATGACCCGGCCAAGGATCAGTGCAACGGCTGCCTGGACTCAGGCTGCACCGTTCGGTTTGGTCAGGGCAACCAACTGCCATTTGGCGGCTTCCCGGCTGTATCCCTCATCGCACGGAGCTGACCATGCGCAAACACATCCTGGCCGCCGTGCAGGCGCACGCCGCGGCGGAATACCCGCGGGAGTGCTGCGGTCTGCTCATCTCCGTGGGACGCGCCCAGCGGTACGTCCCGTGCGAGAACACTGCAACCGATCCAGCGGAGGAGTTCCGTATCTCGCCGGAGCAGTACGCCGCGGCCGAAGACCAGGGCGAGGTGATCGGCATCGTGCACTCGCATCCAGATGCCACCAGCAGGCCGTCGCCCCGTGACCTGGCCATGTGCGAGGCCACTGGGCTGCCCTGGTACATCCTGTCCTGGCCGGAGGGTGACTTGCGCACCGTCACCCCAACCGGTAACGCACCGCTGCTCGGGCGTCCGTTCGTGCACGGCGCCTGGGACTGCTGGCAGGTCTGCGCGGACTGGTACAACCGAGAGTGGGGCCTGGATTTCCCGGCCTATACCCGGGAAGAGGGCTGGTGGGAGCAGGCGGACGGCCCGAGTCTCTACGAGCAGGCCTATGAGGTCGCTGGCTTCTACCAGGTCAGCCAGCCGCAACGCGGCGACATGATCGTCATGGCCGTTGGCCGCACCGCTCACCCCAACCACGCCGGCATATACCTGGGTGCCGACGCTCAGTTACCAGGTGAGGATGGCCAAGTCTTCGGTCCTGGCCCGTTCCTGCTGCACCACCTGCTGGGACGGCCATCTGAAATCGTCGTGTTCGGCGGGCCTTGGCTCGACCGGACGCGCCTTGTGTTGCGTCATCGGGACGCAAAGTGAAGCGGCGCGGCCGCAGGAGAAGTTATGGATCAGTATTCTGAAATATGCGAAGAAGGGGCTCAAGTCACTGTACATGAGCCTGTAGACGCAGAGCGGCTCGCCGGTGTAGGGCTTGGTTTGCCTGAGGGTTTTGGAAAAAAATCGCGGGAGATTGCCGACCGCTTGGAGCGTCGGCTCTCTCGATTGGAAATTGCGCTGAATCTACCCGTTATCGACTAGCTCTTTTTTGCCACATCGAATAGGTTGGCGATCATATTACGATTTGGGCGAACGCCGAATGGCGATCCCATGTTGTTCGCGGCGGCCATCGCTTTCTCCTTCGCAGAATTAAGCCCCGATTCCCCTTGCTCTGAATGTAACTGTGCGGCCAAGCCAAGAACTATCGCTTGGAGGGCTTGGATGTCAGAAGCATGTGAATTTACTACGTCAATAAGCTTTCGCTCTTCACTAGGCGTCATATTGATGCTCCTTGGATAAACGCGTCGAAATTGGCGCCCCAATCCATAGGCTTTCCGGCAACGGACCGGGGCGGCTCGTTTGGGATCAGCTGGTTTTGGTTCGCACTATTAGGCGCCATAAAATCGGAACTGATTGGTCCTGATGTTGATGTCTGTTCTGCGGAGGGAATGGATCTCCGGCGTTCGAAGTGATCTCGTCCATGCAGCCTTCGCAGCGGTATATTCCAGAGACAGGAACCCGATCCGCTGGCTCATAAAGCGTGTTCCAGTGATCGTGACCTGGTGTTGTGGTTTCGGTTATGAACTGTCTGGTGTATTTCGTTACGAACGCCATGGCAACTCCTTTTATTGAAGGCACAACGCTACTACGCTGCCGACCTAGCCGGTTACTGGCTTTCCGTCCAGGGTGGATGGGTGGACAGATTGGAAGTGTCGTCGATGCCGTGGCAGGCTTCGAGTGATCGAAAAAAATGTGGAGCGTCGCCAGTGATAAGTGCGGATGAGAAGCGGAAGCAGTGCATTAGTGCGATGGGGGCGGATCTTGGGGCGATGTACTGCGACTTAAACGACCACCTGCTGGATATCTTGTTGCTATGGAAACAGTACGAGCAGCTTTTCGGCGTGGATCCCGAGACCGTGCAGCTTTTGAACGACTCAGCGCCTACGTTCTTTGGCATTTTGCAGGCACAGCTTTGGGACGGAGTAATGCTAGGCATTTCGAGGCTTACAGACCCTCCGGTTAGCGCGGGCAAGAAAACTCTTTCAATCAAAGCCATTCCGCCTCTGGTCAGCGACCTGAATGCTCGGGCGAGGGTAGAAGCCGCTATTGATACAGCATCGACCAATGCCGAGTTCACAAGGACCCACCGTAACAAGCGGATCGCGCACAATGACCTAGTGCACATACAAGATCGCATTGCTAATCCTTTGCCCCCTGCAAGCCGTCAGAAAATCAAGGCGGGATTGGACTCAATTTGCGCGGTGCTTGAGGTGCTCAATGGTCACTATCGCCAGTCGACAATGCTCTACGACGACATCCTTTATGATGGTGGAGCAGGTAGCGTGGTTAGCTTGCTTCGCGACGGATTACTGCGTCGAGAGCAAGAGCTTGACGGATAATCACTGAGCCCAGGCTAGAAAAGCCCAGCCCCGCGGTGGGCTTTTTGCATCTGGAGCGAACCGTCGCTTAGCCGTGGTAGATTGCGAGGCTGCCACTTATCGGGGATAGCCTATGACCTTCAACGTGATGATAAGCATGGACGATTGCGTAGTCCTATGCGCAGACCGCAGTGCGTTTTCGGTTTATGAAGATGGTCGATCGGAGCTGTCCGAGCAACGCGTCAGGAAAATCACCGAGACCCCGCATGGATTTATCACGGCATCGGGCTGGGCTGACCTGATACAGCCAGTGAAGGAACGATTTGCGGGCGAAGCGCCAGCAGATGTAGATGCCATGCTCTCGATAATTCAGGAAGAACAAGACCTGTTCAGCAAACTAAGCCCAGAGTTGGCCCGATCATGGATTCCTCGATCCAGCTGGAAGTTGTCTATTCCCATGAGCCGAGGGGTGGTTGCTGCTTTCTATGATCATGAAAACCGAGGCTTTTCTGGCCTTGAAGCAGGCAGGACAATCTTTACCTTTCCGTCAGAGACGCCGATCGATGATCGGGAACACGTGGAAGGTTTATTCTGCAGAGGACAGTACGTAAAACCGTCTGGAGAAACGGTTTCCGATGCGATTAATCAGGTGCTGGCGAGTGTCACCTATCTGAGGGGGCGCGGCATCTCCATCTCGCAAGAGATTGACGTTGCGATTCATTTGGGCGGCTCTCGGAGATTGCTGGAACTGATGGCCCAGGATTAAGTTAAGCCCGAAATGAAAAGCCCGGCGCTTGGCCGGGCCTGGGTCAGTCTTCCACCGCAACTGCATTGAAAGCGAATTGCACCTTGTACTCAACGAGTGACAAGTCCGTTATGGCCTCCGCCGCGTAACGGACGGCGTCCGGGAATTCGCTGGCGATCAGCATTCCGCGCGGGCGTTGACCATCCTGCCTGGCGTACCAGCCCAGATAGCGGGCAATTTGCCCTACGGCAGCATCCTTTGCCTGACCAACCTTTAGTTCGATGACGACACGGCGGCCGGTAGCATCCTCCGCAAGGATATCGACTCGGCCTACATCGATGCTTACCTGGCGATCAATGAACCGAAGGCCCTTTTCAATGCTGTCGAGACTACGAACCAAGTGAGTTTCGACATCGCGTTCTAGGCTGATAGAGGTCTCTACAAGTTCCTCGATATTGGCTTCTTCGGCATCACCGAAGTCATCCGTCTCTGTATCGGCGGATGGTGCCCAGGTATTTACCCCGTGAACGTCAGGATTGTATCGATGGAAGCGACCATCTTCGGAGCGATAGAAGAAACGATCAGCCCATTTGTGGTGGATGTAGGCCTTGGGGTTATTAACAGTGCAGGCATAGAAATGAGCGGCGATCGCTCCAGGCTTCCATCGCTTTGGGAATTCGCGGTCGATGTAGTCCTTCATTTCTTGTCTTGTAGCGCCATCGGGTGCTTGCTCTATGTAGCTTCGCAGGGCTTCTGCCAGCGTTGTCATGCAATGTCTTCCTGATCTGAGAGTTAACTGGATAAATTGTTTAGTTAAGTGGGTGGTAGCTGCGAGGCATCCGAGATATCACGACGCTACTATGACCCCGTTCGGTTCTGCTACTGGCTTTCCATCCACACTGGATGCCTGGACAGGCCGGCTGGTACAGTCGCCGTTTTCAAGGAGTGATCACATGCGAATTCTGATCGGGGCAGTGGGACTGGTATTGCTGGCGGGGTGCGTGTCACCAAGCGATCTGAAAGGCAATTCACCGACGACCAAAGCCGTTACCAAGAAATCACCAAAGGAGTACGCGCTATGTGTACTCCCCCAATGGCAGGATGCTCGATCTGAAGCGACCATGTCAGAAACTCAGAATGGCTACCGTCTTGTCGTTGCTGCGATGAACCTAACAGACGAACTACTTGAAGTCTCGAAGACGGACGCAGGTAGCTCGGTTGTATTTTATCAACGGGTTGCATGGATGCCCGGCGTCGGGCGTTCCGCGATAGAGAGTGCGGTAAAGTCGTGCCTTTGACATAGCGCCACCTATCAACCGCCTCCGGGCGGTTTTTTATTGCCTGGAGGAAAGTATGGCTGCAACGGTAGCGCATTACGCGCAGATGACGACGATCAAGCTTTCCGGCTCGCTGGCCCAGAAATTTGGCCGAGTGCATCGCCGCCAGTTGGAAAGTGGAGAGGGGTGGGAGGCATTCAAAGCGTTGCGCGTAACGCTTCCCGGTTTTGTAGAGGAAATCAGGCGGCTTGATGCCCTAGGGATCCGCTTTGCCGTATTTCGCAACCGAAAAAATGTAGGCGCGGATGACTTAGGGCGCCGTGGCACCAAAGAGATTCGGATTGTTCCTCTTATTGGCGGGAGCAAACGCGGAGGCCTTCTTCAAACGATCATCGGCACCGTAATCTTCGTTGCGTCCTTTTTCGTTCCTGGGATGCAAGGGTGGGGGCAGTCTCTCGGCGCATCGCTTGCCCTGGGCGGCGTCATCCAGATGCTCAGCCCCCAAGCCAAGGGCCTGTCCCAAAGCGCTGCACCCGAGAACCTGCCGAGTTACGCCTTCGGCAGCGCCAAAAACACTACTGCCAGCGGCAACCCTGTCCCGATCTGTATCGGCGAGCGCCGCTGGGGTGGCGCGATAATCTCTGCCTCCATTGAGGCACAAGATAAGGCCTAGGGCCGATTCAGCGTACAGACCGCCTCCGGGCGGTTTTTTGTTGCCCGGAGGAAAGCATGGGCCCGACAGATCACCTGGACATCACCGGCGCCAAGGGCGGCGAAAGCAAGCCAAAATCCCCCGTTGAGGCGCCGGACAGCCTGCAGTCGACCAACATCGCCAAGCTGCTGCTGGCTGTGGGCGAGGGGGAGTTTGACGGCACACCTACCGACCGCGACATCTACCTCGACAACACGCCGATCATGGATACCAGCGGCAACGTGAACTTCCCGGGCGTGAAGTGGGAGTGGCGCCGAGGCACTATCGAGCAGGACTACATCCAGGGCATCCCGTCGGTAGAGAACGAGACCACTGTCAACGTCGAACTGCGCAGTGACAACCCGTTCACCCGCGCATTGAGCAATACGCAGCTTTCCGCCGTGCGCGTACGCATGTCCTGGCCACGCCTGGCCAAGCAGGACAGCAACGGCAACACTAACGGTTACCGCATCGAGTACGCCATCGATATCGCCACTGACGGCGGGGCGTATACCGAGGCTCACCGCGGAGCCGTCGATGGAAAGACCACCAACGGGTATCAGCGCTCCGTGCGCGTGAACCTGCCGGTGGCTACCTCGGGCTGGATGCTGCGCGTACGACGCATCACCCCGAACGCCAACAGCGGTACTGTGGCTGACACGATGACCATTGCCGGCTACACCGAGATCATCGACGAGAAGCTGCGTTACCCAAACACCGCGCTGCTGTACATCGAATTCGACGCGCAGCAGTTCCAGAACATTCCGGCTGTGACCGTGAAGTGCAAGGCCAAACGTTGGCCTGTTCCGACCAATTATGACCCCTTGACCCGCACCTACACCGGCGTGTGGGATGGCACCTTCAAGCAGGCCTGGACCAACAACCCCGCCTTTGTGACCTACGGCCTGTGCGTCGAGGATCGCTTCGGCCTGGGCAAACGGATCAAGTCGTGGATGGTCGACAAGTGGGAGATGTACCGCATCGCCCAGTATTGCGACCAGCTGGTGCCGAACGGGCAGGGCGGTCAGGAGCCTCGCTTCCTGTGCGACATGAACCTGCAGGGCCGCGCCGAGGCCTGGACGCTGCTGCGCGACCTGTCGGCCATTTACCGCGGAATGGTGTACTGGGCCCACGGCTCGCTGTTCATGCAGGCGGACATGCCGCGCGCTCAGGACATCGACTATGTGTTCACCCGGGCCAACGTCATCGACGGCGAGTTCGTGTATGGCGGGGCCGAGCGCAATACCCACTACAGCCGCGCCCTGGTCAGCTACGACAACCCGGCCAACAACTACGACACCGACGTTATCCCGGTGACCGACCTGGCGCTTCAGCGCCGGTACCGGGACCGGCCAATCGAGATTTCAGCCATCGGCTGCACTCGCGCCTCCGAAGCCCAGCGTCGCGGAAAATGGGCGCTGTTGAGCAACAGCCAGGACCGGACTGTCACCTTCAAGACTGGCATGGAGGGCCGTATTCCGCTGCCTGGGTTCGTCATCCCGGTGGCGGACGAACTGGTGGCCGGCCGCCCGAACGGTGGCCGGATCTCGTCCGCCGCCGGCCGTGTGGTCACCCTCGACCGCGACACGCCGATCAAGGCAGGTGACCGCTTGATCGTGAACCTGCCAAACGGCACCGCCCAGGCGCGCACCGTGCAGTCCGTGGCCGGGCGCGCGGTGACGGTGACGACTGATTACAGCGTGCAGCCAGAGCCCGAACTGCAGTGGGCAATCGACTACGAAGACCTGGCGGTGCAGCTGTTCCGCGTTCTGAAGACTACTCGCACCCAGGAAGGCGCGTACGAGATCACTGCGCTTGAGTTCAACCCAAGCAAGTTCGCAGCAATCGACACCGGCGCCAAGCTGGACGAGCGCCCGATCAGCGTCATTCCGGTCACTACCGTGTCGCCGCCGGCCAGCGTTTCGCTGACCTCGGCCTACGCCGTGGATCAGGGGATCGCGGTCAGCACCATGACCATCAGCTGGCCGGCGGTCCAGGGGGCGGTCGCTTACGATGTGGAATGGCGCAAGGACAACGGCAACTGGATTCGCCTGCAGCGCACTGGTGCAACCTCAATCGATGTGGTGGGCATCTATGCTGGCGCCTACCTGGCCAGGGTTCGGGCCGTCAGCTCGTTCGACATAACGTCGATCTGGCGGGATTCGACGCTCACTGAGCTGAAAGGCAAGGAAGGCACACCGCCTTCGGTAACCTACCTGACGGCCGATCCGCTGATCTTCGGGATATCGCTCAAGTGGGGAATCCCACTAGGCGCCGAGGACACCCAGCGGACGGAGATCTGGTACGGCCTAACGAACAGCCTGGAGGCGGCAACGAAGCTCGCCGACCTGGCCTACCCGCAGACCGAGCACGTAATGCAAGGCCTGAAGGCCGGTGTGTCGTTCTTCTTCTGGGCACGCCTGGTGGACCGAACCGGCAACATCGGCCCATGGTACCCGACTGGCAATGGCGTGCTTGGCCAGTCTGGGGCGGATGCCAGCCCGGTGCTCGAGCTGATCAGTGGCCAGATCACCGAAAGCGAGCTTGGGCAGAATCTGCTGAGCGAAATCGAGAAGATTTCCGGCGAAGGTCCGGAGTCGGTGAATGGCCGTATCGAGGCGGCCAAGCAGGAGCTGGAGGACCTGATCACCGAATTGACCGACCCGCTCGAGTACGTGGCCACCAACGCCTACGCCAAGGACGAAGCCGTGCGCAGCGGACAGCGCTTGTACATGGCCATTGCGCCGGTACCGGCGGCTGCCAACGGCAGCAACGCCCCGCCGAACCCGACCTACTGGGTCGATATCGGCAGCATTGCTTCGACGGCAAATGGCCTGGCGCAGGCGGTGGCCAAGAACACCACCGATATCACGGACCTCGACGGCAAGGTGACGGTCAACGCCGCCATGCTGCAGGCCGTCCAGTCGGCCTATCGCGATGAC